>Ga0187809_10000872_pt1 | contig 14937 bp, 15 predicted proteins | sample NC_wetland_sal_i_8_FD_132415 | JGI IMG/M metagenome (GOLD analysis project Ga0187809, IMG submission 132415) | Wetland sediment microbial communities from Neuse River Estuary, North Carolina, USA - ASW_4 | ecosystem: Environmental > Aquatic > Freshwater > Wetlands > Sediment | place: USA: North... | reverse complement strand
CTGTTGCTCCCCACCCCACCTCACGGTGACGCAGTTACGTTCGGTTTCTGGGCTGCGACCAACCCAGGCACGGACTTGCACCGTGCTGACAAAGCGCCCTTGCGGACGCACTCATGGCCGGCGCAGGCCGGCCATCCACGGCTTGTCGCGGGAGACTCCAAAGCATTGCCGCATTGGATCTCTGCCACAACCAGTCGCGGATGGCGGGTCTTCTTCCGCCACGACAGGACAACCAACGGTGGCCCGGCGCCCCGTTACCCGCCGAAGGCCTGGTCCCACAGCTCCGGCAGCATCACGTAGCTGTCGCCATGCTTCGCCACGTGCGCGAAGCCGGGGAAATGCACGTGCATCCCGGCAATCAGCAGCCGGTCGGTCGCCACCATGTCGAAGGTCCGCTTGCGCGTCGCGGCGGCGGCGTGCGGATCGGTATCGAACTCGATGGTCACGTCGGGACGCGGCACCTGGATTTCCGGTACGTGCACGATGTCGCCCCAGATCAGCAGCGAGTCCTTGCCGGAGCTGATCATGTAGCCGCTGTGCCCCGGCGTATGCCCGTGCAGCGGCACCGAGCGAACGCCCGGGAACACCTCGGCCGGGCCGGAGAAGGTGTGCATCACGTTGTGATACGGCGCCATCTGCTCGCGCGCGCACTGGAAGTACAGCTTCTTCGCCCGCTCGCTGGCCCGTGACATGGCGGAATCGTCCTGCCAGTGGCGAGGCTCGTTCTCGTGCACCACCAGTTCCGCGTTGGGGAAGAACTTCCGGCCGGTCTTCGGATCGGTCAGCCCGGCCGAGTGGTCCGGGTGCATGTGCGTCAGGATCACCTTCTCGATCGCGCCCGGATCGATGCCGGCCGCCTTCAGGTTTGCCTGCAGCTTGCCGGCCGTCGGCAGCAGGTAGTCGCCCGATCCGGTCTCGATCAGGGCCAGCCGTCCGGCGGAATGGATCAGGTAGGCATTCACCGAGGTGCGCCGACCCGGCCGGAAGGCATCGCTCAGCATGCGCTCCGCATCCGGCGGGGTAATGTTCTGCAGCACCTCGACGGTACCATCGAGATACCCATCGGACAGCGCGGTCACCACGATGTCGCCGATGCGCCGGTGATAAACTCCCGGAATCTGCTGCGTCGGAACCTGAACCATGCCCGTTCTCTCCCTTGCGGCTGCATGCCACCGACCTGGCGGCGTTGGCCACCGCATACGACACTCGGAAAGCTTCGCCTAGCGCGGGTGGCCGCTCCGAGGTCCCATCTGGCGTGCCACGCGCAAGCGCCCTACGCTCCAGGGCCTGGGAGAAGGACGACATGCAAAGCTGGCGAATCGGCGACGTAACGGTGAGCAAACTGGTCGAGCTGGAGGTCACCGGCGGCAGCCGGTTCCTGCTGCCGCAGGCGACGCCGGAGGCCATCCAACCCATCGCCTGGCTGCAGCCGCATTTCGCCGACGAGAACGGCAGGCTGCGCATGAGCATCCACAGCTTCATCGTGCAGACTCCGACGCGCCGGATCATCGTCGATACCTGCCTGGGCAACGACAAGCAGCACCGCCGGATCCCGCACTGGAACGACCGGCAAGGCCCGTTCCTGGCCGACCTGGCGGCCGCCGGTTTTCCGCGCGAGTCTATCGACACCGTGCTGTGCACCCACCTGCACGTGGACCATGTCGGCTGGAACACCATGATGGTGGACGGCAGCTGGGTGCCCACCTTCCCGCGCGCCCGCTACCTGATGGGCCGCACCGAGTATGAGCACTGGCGCGACAACACGGCGCGCGAGGACATGCGCCATATCCTGGCCGATTCGGTCACCCCGATCCTGGACGCCGGCCTGGCGGAACTGGTGGAAACCGACCACCGCATCACGGACGAGATCAGCCTGGTGCCGACACTCGGCCATACTCCCGGCCATGTCAGCGTGCGCATCGTCTCGCGCGGCGAGGAAGCGCTGATCACCGGCGACTTCATGCACCACCCCTGCCAGATCGCGCATCCGGAATGGAGCACGCTGGCCGACAGCGATCCGGAACAGGGAATCCGCACGCGCTGGCGGATGTTCGAGCAACTCGCCGGCAAGCCGGTCCTGGTGATCGGCACGCATTTTTCCGGCGCCACCGCGGGCCGGCTGGTGCGCGACGGCGAGACCTTCCGGCTGGATGTGTAGGCGTCAGATCTCCCCGCCGGCCCACACGACCCGGCCGATCACCTTGAGCCGCTCCGCTATTTCCGCCGGCACCAGGTCCGGCTGGTAGGACGGATTGTCGCTGATCAACACCATGCTGCCATCCACCTTGCGCTGCACGCGCTTGACCAGCCGCTCGCCCGCTACCTCCACCACATAGATACCGAAACCGGTCACCGCCCGGTCGGTGGTGTCCACCAGCAGCAGGTCGCCGTCACGGATGGTCGGGTGCATGGACTCCCCGACCGCCACCTCCATGACGATCTCGTCCGGCGTCACCCGGAACACCCCGCGAATCCAATCATGCCGGAACGCGATGTATTCCGCGGTCGGGCGCGGCGGCGGCGTTTCGCTGCCCGCCGCCGCAGTCTCGATCCGCTTGGGCAGCAGCAGGAACTCCCGCAGTTCCACCATCTGCCCGCCCGCCGTCCGGTCCTGCCCGCGCCGGCCTTCCACCGCGGCGAAGCGAGGCGCCGGCCCTTCGCCCTTCGCCAGCCAAGCTATCGGCACGCTCGCCGCATCCGCCAGTGCCACGAGCCGCTCCCGGCTCGGCTCTGCCTCGCCCTTGAGCCATTTTCGGAAAGCCGAAGGCGACACGCCCACCGCCCGTGCCAGCCGATCGGCACTCGGCCAGTGCCGCACGATTTCCTGAAGCCGGGTTACGAAGGCGGCACGTTCCGCGCCGCTACCCCCGCTCTGATCCTGCGTCCGCCGTTCTATCTCCCGCACACGTGACATTCTGTGTTGTTCCGTCCAACTTCCCGACACTTTTCAGCCTAGAAGACGCGCCTTTTCGATTATTAAGGAGGAGAGATGCAGTGGTACCCGATTCGGAGTCGATTCTCTAAGGAGAATTTTTTGCCCGCAATGAACGAAACCGAGAGCACCCGAGCCGACTGGCATCCGGCCGACGTGCTTGCCGCCCTTAAGAAGCGCGGCAAGACGCTGGCGGGGCTGTCCGTGCAACATGGCTATCATCCCACCGCGGCCGGGAAAGCATTGAAGCGCTCCTGGCCGGCGCTCGAAGCGATCATCGCCGAGGCGCTGGGCGTGGCGCCGCAGGTGATCTGGCCGAGCCGGTACAAGTCGGAAGACGGCGAGCAACAGGACTAGCTCCCCGAGCAGCTTGTCGGGGTCGCGACCAACAAGACGGGAGCCTGCAAACTTTCGCATCGTGTCGCGGCTGCCTCCCTCAGGCTGCAAAAATTCCGTTTCACGCCGCGGTGAAACTCCGGACAAGCCGTTCGGTTTCGCACAAAAATTCTGTGCCACCTTGACGCCGTGCGACGACGCGCGACGATGCCGGCTCCGGCAATCAAGCGAGGGGAAACGGCAATGGCGGATGTGCAGATCGTGGCGACCGGCCTGGGCTTTCCGGAGGGACCGGTGGCGATGCCGGATGGCTCGGTGATCCTGACCGAGATCCGCAGCCGGCGCCTGTCCCGGGTGACGCCGGACGGCAAGGTGACGCTGTTCTCCGATACCGGCGGGGGGCCGAACGGACTGGCGATCGGGCCGAACGGCGTGCTGTACGGGTGCAATAACGGCGGCAGCAAGTACCTGCCGGGCACGTCGATGGGCCATTCGCCGCTCGACGGCTACGCCGGCGGGTGGATCGAGTGGATCGATATGGCAAACGGCGCCGCACATAAGCTGTACACCGAGGTGAACGGACATCGCTTCTCCGCGCCGAACGACCTGGTGTTCGACGTCCATGGCGGCTTCTGGTTCACCGACCTGGGCAAGCGCTACGCACGCCACCGTGATCATGGTGGGCTGTACTATGCGCTGCCCGACGGGTCGAAAGTGGTGGAGGCAGCCTACCCGATCCTCAGCCCGAACGGCTGCGGCCTGTCGCCTGACGGCAAGACCGTCTACGTGGCGGACACCGAAGGCGCGCGCGTGTGGGCGTTCGAGATCGCCGAACCGGGGGTGGTGAAGAAGCACCACGGCCAGGCGGCGCATGGCGGGCGGTTGGTCGCCGGACTACCCGGCTTCGCCCGCTTCGACAGCCTGGCGGTGACCGCAAGCGGCAACATCTGCGTCGCCACCCTCGGCACAGGGCATATCACGGTGATATCGCCGGCAGGCGAGGTGGTGCAGCAGGTGAAGATGCCCGACATCTACCCGACCAACATCTGCTTCGGCGGTCCCGACATGCGGACCGCGTACATCACCCTGTCGGATACCGGCCGGCTGGGCGCCATGCAGTGGCCTGAACCGGGGCTGAAACTGAATTTTTGCAGACAGGCAGCGCCGCGTCCTCCCCCCCCTCCCGCAATGGAAGGGGGAGATCATGGGCGCGCCGTCTCCGCTCCCTGATTCGTTACGCAACTTTCCGCGCTCCTGCACGTTCAAGCTAGCCTATCAGGCAACCAGCAGGAGACACGGACATGAGCGAAAACATGCAGGGTACCGCGCGCGAAATGGGTGGCCGCGTCCAGGAGAAGGCCGGCAAGTTCATGGGCGACAGCAAAACCCAGGCGGAAGGCCTTTACAATCAGGCGGCCGGTCAGGCACAGCAGACCATGGGTCAGGTCACCGACATGGTGAAGGACCAGCCGCTGACCGCAGCAATCGTCGCGCTTGGCATCGGCTACATCATCGGCCGCCTCACCGCCTGACCAACAAATGCAACAGGAGTCCGAGGCGCGGTCGGCCCAGGCGCCGGCCGCGTTTACGCGCGGCGGCATGCCGGCCGATTCGCCGGACCAGAAGGAGAGTACCCGGATGCCGCCCGCTATTCTGAAGTCACGCCTCGCCGAGGGCTCCCCCAACCCGCGCGGCGCCACCTGGGATGGGCTCGGCGTCAATTTCTCCCTTTTCTCCGCCAATGCGACGAAGGTGGAACTCTGCCTGTTCGACGATGCCGGTGAAACCGAGCTGGAACGTATCGAACTTCCGGAATACACCAACGAAGTCTGGCACGGCTACCTGCCCGACGCGCGCCCCGGCACCATCTACGGCTACCGGGTGCACGGCCCGTATGAGCCGGAGAACGGCCACCGCTTCAATCCCAACAAGCTGGTACTCGATCCGTACGCCAAGGCGCATGTGGGCGAGCTGCGCTGGGATCCGGCATGCTTCGGCTACACGATCGGCGACGAAGCCGGCGACCTGAGTTTCGACGAGCGTGACAGCGCGCCCTTCGTGCCGAAATGCCGGGTAATCGACCCGGCCTTTACCTGGGGGCGCGAACGCCTGCCTCAGGTGCCCTGGGACCGCACCACCATCTACGAGCTGCACGTGCGCGGCTTCACCAAACTGCATCCCGCCGTGCCCGAGCCGCTGCGCGGCACCTTCGCCGGGCTCGGGCGCAAGGAAGTGGTGGACTACATTTCTTCCCTCGGCGTCAGCTCGGTGGAGCTGATGCCGGTGCACGCCTTCGTCAACGACCAGCACCTGCTGGAGAAGGGGCTGACCAATTACTGGGGCTATAACAGCATCAGTTTCTTCGCCCCCGATCCACGCTATTCCTCCGTGCCCGCCTTTGTGTTCTCGGAATTCAAGGAAATGGTCGCGCGGCTGCACGATGCGGGCATCGAGGTGATTCTCGACGTGGTGTACAACCACACCGCAGAGGGCAATGAACTGGGACCGACGCTGTCGTTCAAGGGCATCGACAACGCATCGTACTATCGGCTGCTGCCCGACCAGCCGCGATACTACATCAACGACACCGGCACCGGGAACACGCTCAACATGAGCCACCCGCGCGTGCTGCAGATGGTGACCGACTCGCTGCGCTACTGGGCCTGCGAGATGCACGTGGACGGATTCCGCTTCGATTTGGGCACCATCCTGGCGCGCGGGCACGACGGTTTCGACGAAGGACATGGGTTTCTGGATGCGTGCCTGCAGGACCCGGTGCTATCGCAGGTGAAGCTGATCGCCGAACCCTGGGACATCGGCCCGGGCGGCTACCAGGTCGGCGGATTCCCGCCGGGCTGGGCAGAATGGAACGACAAGTTCCGCGACACGGTGCGCAGTTTCTGGAAGGGTGACGAAGGCAAGCTGGCGGAAATGGCGACGCGCCTGTCCGCTTCCGCCGACTGCTTTGCCCGGCGCGGGCGAAAGCCCTGGGCGAGCGTGAACTTCGTCACCGCGCATGACGGGTTCACGCTGAACGACCTGGTTTCCTACAACGACAAGCACAACGAGGCGAACGGCGAGGACAACCGCGACGGCCATTCCGATAACCTGTCGTGGAACCACGGCGAGGAAGGCCCGACCGACGACCCGGAAATCAACGCCCTTCGCGACCGGCAGAAGCGCAACATGCTGGCGACGCTGCTGCTGGCGCAGGGCACGCCGATGCTGCTCGCGGGGGACGAATTCGGCCGCACCCAGGGCGGCAACAACAACGCCTATTGCCAGGACAACGAGATCAGCTGGGTCAACTGGGACATCGGCGACAGCGGCCTGGAACTGGCGGAATTCGCCCGCCGCGCCATCGCGTTGCGGCGGTCATTCCCCATCCTCCGGCGCTCGCGCTTCCTCAGCGGCGAGTACAATGCCGATCTGGACGTGAAGGACGTCAGCTGGCTGACGCCGGATGCCACCGACATCGAGGATTGGCACGATCCGAACGCCCGCTGCTTCGGCATGCTCATCGACGGCCGCGCACAGGCCAGCGGCATCAAGCGGCCCGCGCTGGACGTGACCGGGCTGATCATCCTGAACGCGCATCATGAAGGCGTGAGCTTCCGCTTGCCCGAAGTCGCCGGCGGAACACGCTGGCGCTGCCTGCTGGATACCAATCATCCGGAACCCGACGTCGGCCGAACCTACCCCACCGGCAATGCGTACGAGGTTGTCGGACGCTCGGTGGTGTTCCTGGCGTTACAGCCGGACCAGCAACGCTCCATCGCTCTGCACCGCGCACGCGAGGCGTTCCGTCACATGGCCGAACAGCCAATCCCGGTGATGATGCCGGAACCGGACGGTGAGCAGGAAACCGGATGACGCAGGAAGGGCCCGAACCGGACAGGACGCCGGATCCGGTCGGGCCTCCTGAGGGGAAACCCAGTTCACCCGCCGGCCGGACGTAACCCGCCGTACATCGCCCACCCCCGAGCCGCGGCCCAGCCGCAGTCGATCGTCAGGTTGATCCCGGTGATTGCCGAGGCGCGGTCGGACAGCAGGAACTCGATCGTCTCCGCCACCTCGGACGGTTCGACGCAGCGGCCGAGGGCGGTGTGTTCGCCCGGGTCGCCGCGGTAGCGGGCGCCGGCCTGGCGGCGGGCCAGCACGCGCGGCACCAGCGTGACGCCCGGCGACACCGCGTTCACCCGTACGCCGGCACGACCCCATTCGCCGGCGAGGGATTCGGTCAGGTTGATGACGGCCGCCTTGGTCGGGCCATAGGCGTGCAGCGGCGTGCCCCCCAGGCCGATGATCGAGGCTATGTTGACGATGCTTCCCTGCCGGCGCTGTGCCATCCCCGGACCGAATGCACGGTTGGCATAGAACACGCCGTCCAGGTTGATCCGCATGATGCGGTCCCAGTCCTCCAGCTTCGTCTGGTCCGGCGGCACCGGGTCCTGGAACGTGCCGGACGACACCACCAGTGCGTAGGGTGGAGCGAGCGTGGTCTCGATCTCCTGTGCCAGGCCGAACATCACCGCGGCGTCGGTGACGTCGCCGTGGAAGGCTCTGCCTTTCACCTCGGTGGCAACGGCGCGGGCATTGTCCAGGTCGCGGTCGATGACGGCGATCCGCCAGCCGCGCTGTGCCATCAGCCGCGCGGTCGCCGCACCGATACCGTTGCCGCCGCCGATGATGACGGCGAGCCGCCCCTGTCCAGTGTCATCCATGCTCCGCTCCCTGGTGTTTTTCGCGCAGTGTGGCCGCCGCTTTCCCTACCCTGCCCCGCGCCCCTTGCGCGCCAGAAACTCCGGAAACGCCTCCTCCGCCTTGGCATTGCTGAACTCGGTCGCGGCGTAGTCGTGCTCGATCTGCCACTGCCGCTCCAGCGTCTCGCCCCGCTGCTGCAGCAGCAGCTTCTTCACCCCCATCACCGCGCCCCGATGGTTGCCGGCGATCTGGCGGGCGAGTTCCATGGTGCGGCTGCGCAGCTCCCTCCGCTGCACCAGATGGTTCAGCAGGCCAATGCGATACGCCTCCTCCGCCTCCACGATGCGCGCGGAGAACAGCAGCTCCTTCGCCATCGGCCAGCCCACCTGGTTGGGCAGCGTCCAGGTGCTGTTGATCCGTCCATAAGCGGCGGCGAGGAAGCGGAAGCGCGTGCCCTCGCAGCCGATGCGCATGTCCAGCGACGACGCCAGCACCGCCGCGCCGCCATAGGCCAGCCCGTTCATCATGCCGATGGTCGGCTTGGCGGAGGCGGCGATCTCGAAGCTGCGCCGCCCGCTGCGCATCGCCGCCAGCTCCTCGTCCGAGTAACGGGCGTCGTCGGCCAGCTGCTCGTGGATGTCGCCACCGGCGGAGAAGGCGCGCTCGCCGGCCCCGGTGATGACGATGCAGCCGACCGTGTCGTCCGCGTCGGCGCGTTTCACCGCGTCATGCAGTTCGGCCGACAGCTTGCGGTTCATCGCGTTCAGCTTGTCCGGGCGGTTGAGCGTCAGGATGGCGACGCCGTCCTCCACCTCGGCCAGAATGTGCTCATAGGTCATTGGGGTTCCCTTCCCGGCTGCGCGGTCAGTCTATTGTCGCCCGGATCGCACCGGCAATAAGGTGCGCCACAGATGAACGACCAGCCAATCCCGCCGCCCCGTCCGGCCGCCCCTGCCGCCGTTCGGCCACCGGAACCTCCCGCGGCTCCACCGCCGCGCCGAAGTGCCTCCCGCGCCAAGTGGGTGCTGTTGCTGATCCTGCTCGCCGCGGTGGCGGCCGGCGCCGGCTACTGGTACCTGACGCGCAACGAGGTCACCACCGACGACGCCTATACCGACGGCAACGCGGTCATGGTGGCGCCGCAGGTCGCCGGCACCGTCGTGGCGCTGGCGGTCGGCGACAACCAGCACGTGTCCGCCGGCCAGGTGCTGCTGAAGATCGACCCGCGCGCCTACCAGGCCGCGCGCGACGAGGCGGACGGCAATTTGGCGGTGGCGCAGGCGCAGCTGGCCGACGCCCGTGCCCGGCTGGACAGCGCCCGCATCACCTACCCGGCGAAACTGGCCGACGCGCAGGCGCAGCTGGCAGTGGCGCAGGCCACGCAGTTCAAGGCGCAGGCCGACCTCCGCCGCCAGCGCGCTCTGCCGAAGCAGGCCACCACGCAGCAGGCGCTCGACGACGCCGCCGCCGCCATGCGCTCCGCCGACGCCCAGGTGCAGCAGGCGGAGGCGAATGTACGCAGCGCCGATACGGTGAAGGAATCGGTCGCCCAGGCGGAAGCGCAGGTGCGCCAGCTGCAAGGCCAGGTGGAACTCGCCAGGGCGCGGCTGGCGCAGGCGCAGCTCAACCTGGACTGGACCGTGCTGCGCGCGCCGCAGGCCGGCTGGGTCACCAAGCGCAACGTCAACCAGGGCAGCTACGTCACGCCCGGCCAGGCGCTGCTGGCGCTGGTCACGTCCCAGGTGTGGATCACCGCCAACTTCAAGGAAGGCGATCTCGCCCGCATGCGGCGCGGCCAGAAGGTCGACATCGACGTGGATGCCTACCCCTCGCTGCACCTGACCGGCCACATCGACAGCATCCAGCTCGGCTCGGGCTCGCGGTTTTCCGCGTTTCCGGCGGAGAACGCCACCGGCAACTTCGTCAAGGTGGTGCAGCGCGTGCCGGTGAAGATCGTCATCGATTCCGGCCTGGACCCGAACATCCCGCTGCCGCTGGGACTGTCGGTGGTGCCGACCGTCCAGCTGAAATGAGCGGCGAGGTCCACGGCGCGTTCCATCCCCGCGGCAGCCCGTGGCTGATCGCCATCGTCGTCACCATGGCGCCCTTCATGGAGATCCTGGATACCACCATCATCAATGTCAGCCTGCCGCACATCGCCGGCTCGCTGTCGGCGAGCTACGATGATTCCACCTGGACGCTGACCTCCTACTTGGTGGCGAACGGCATCATCGTGCCGGTGTCCGGCTGGATCGGCCGAGTGCTGGGGCGCAAGCAGTACTTCCTGCTTTGCATCGCCATGTTCACCGTGTTCTCCTTCCTGTGCGGCATGGCGACCAGCCTGCCACAGCTCGTCATCTTCCGGCTGTTCCAGGGATTGTTCGGCGGCGGGCTGCAGCCGAACCAGCAGTCGATCATCCTGGACACGTTCGAGCCGCAGGACCGTGGCAAGGGCTTCTCCATGGTCGCGGTCGCGGTGATCTTCGCCCCCATCGTCGGCCCGGTGCTCGGCGGCTGGCTGACCGATGCGTTCTCCTGGCGGATGGTGTTCCTGATCAACGTGCCGATCGGCCTGTTCGCCTTCGCCGGCGTGCTGCAACTGGTGGAGGACCCGCCCTGGGTGCTGCGCGACCGCGCCCGCCTGGTGGACATGGATTACGTCGGCGTCGCGCTGATCGCGGTGGGCTTCGGCGCGCTGCAATTCGTGCTGGACCGCGGCGAGGACCTGGACTGGTTCGGCTCGCCGCAGATCCGGATCTGCACCCTGGTCGCCGTCTGCGGCATCCTGGGCGCTGTGGCCTGGCTGCTGATGACCGACCGCCCGGTGGTCAGCCTGCGCGCGCTGACCGACCGCAACTTCGCCGTCGCCTCGGTGGTGACCTTCGGCATCGGCATGACCCTGTATTCCAGTAATGTGATCATCCCGCTGCTGTCGCAGACCGTATTCGGCTACACGGCGCTGCTGGCCGGTTGGCTGATGACGCCGGGTGCGGCGCTGATGTTCATCCTGATCCCGGTCGCGGCGCGTTGGGTGCTGCCGAACATTCCCACGCGGCACGTGATCGGCTTCGGCTTCTTCGCGCTGGGCTGCGCGTCGCTGTACGCGCACCGGCTGACCCCTGATATCGACTTCTGGTCGTTGGCGATGTTCCGCGCGATCCAGACCGTGGGGTTCGCCTTCCTGTTCGTGCCGAACAGCACGATCGGTTACTCGACGCTGAAACGCGAGTACAACGCCGACGCCACGGCACTGTACTCGATGTTCCGCAATATTGCCGGCTCGATCGGCATTGCGATCGTCACGTCGCTGACCGCCAACCAGTTGCAGACGCACCGTGCCTATCTGGCGGACCACATGGGACCGCTGGACGCGCCGTACCAGCAACTGCTGGCACAGCACGAGCGCGCGCTGCAGGCCTATGGCTACGCCGCAGGAGAGGCACACAACACGGCGCTGGGGCTGCTGAACCACACGCTGAACCAGCAGGCTGCGGTGCTGGCCTACATGGACGTGTTCGCCTTCTCTGCCGCGGCGGCGTTCATCGTCATCCCGCTGACCTGGCTGTTCCGGCCGGGAGTTGCCGGCCGGCGGCGTTGACCTGCCATTGCCCCGCAGAAATTGCGGTCGATCACAATTCCGGGATGGTGCCAGGGTATCGAAATCCCCTGCGCCGCGCGGGGCCGGCCGAACCGTCGCGCCCCGCGGCCAGATGGTCACGCGCAGCGGCGCCCGAGACCAGCCGGCGACCGGGATCAGGACCGAGTCCTATGCGTTTCCGCCTCAAGGCGTGCCTGCTCGCGGCCGGCATCCTCGCCGGGCTGGCCGCCCCCGGCACCGGACGGGCGGTGACCCTGGGCATCACCTGGACCGGGTCATCGGGCTACAGCATGACCGGCCAGTTCTCCTTTGCCGACGCGCTCCTCGGCACCGGCGTTATCACCGGCGCGGATCTCACCGGCTTCGCCAGCGGTAACGTGGCGCAATCGCTCTGTGTCAACGGCACGAGCGGACTTGGCGCCATCGCAGTGGCCAGTTCAACCTTGGAGGCAGTGCCGGAGCCCGCGCCCGCCGGTCTGTTCGGTTTCGGCATCGCCTCGTTGGCCAGGCTCCGCCGGCGCCACGCCTGAAGCGCCGGTTCAGCCGCGCTGCATCGCCAGCAGGTCCAGCGGCGCTGGTTCCGCCACACCCAGGATGGTCAGCGCGGCATGCGCCTGGCCGCGGTGATGCGTCTGGTGGTTGAAGAAATGCGCCAGCGTGTCAGCCCGGCGCTGCACGTTCGGCTTGCCGGCGATGGTGCGATATTCGAAGGTTGCGTCCAGGTCGGCCTCGCTCAGGCCGGCGACGAAGCGGATGATGCGTTCGTCTTCCTGCTCGCGCGCCGCGCGCAATTCGGAGAAATCCTCGAACAGGATCTGATTGAGCCGTTCCGGCTGCGGGCCTTCGCCGGTCAGCCGGCGCAACCAGATGCGGTCCGCCACCAGGACATGGTTCAGCGTGCCGTGCAGGCTGCGGAAGAACAGCCCGAGTTCCCGCTTGCGCGAGTCGTCGGGAAGCGGCGCGGAGTCGCCGTACAGGCGCCGGTTGGCCCAGCGGTTGTAGGCGGCGAACTGCTCGAAATGCGGTTTCAGCATGCGGTGTGCTCCTCAACGGCAAGAGGCGCATTGTTGCCGGTGCCAGGGCGGGCGCGGTAGTGAGAACCCGCCTGCCGCTCGTGAGATTTTCTCATGCCGCCGCCGTCATTTCGCGCCCTCCGTGCCTTCGTCGAGGTGACCCGTGCCGGCAGCGTCGCCGCCGCGGCGGGGCAGCTTGGTGTGACTCCCTCAGCGGTATCGCACCTGCTGCGCGACCTGGAGACCAGCCTCGGCTTCGCCCTGTTCGCCGGCCGTGGCCCCGGTGCGCCGTTGACCGAGCCTGCCATGCGCCTGGCCGCCCGGCTCGGCGGGGCCTTCGCGGCAATCGACCTTGCCGTGGCGGAGGCTCAGCATCGCAGCGGCGACGTGCGGGTGTCCGCGCTGTCCAGCTTTTCCACCCTGTGGCTGGTGCCACGGCTGGCCCGCTTCCAGGCGGCCCATCCGGAGGTGCGGCTGCTGCTGGCGACCGGCACGCGGCCGGTGGACCTGGCCAGCGAGCCGTTCGAGTGCGCCATCCGTTGGGGGCGTGGCAATTGGCCCGGCCTGCAGGTCACGCTGCTGTTCCGGGAAGAGCCGGTGGCGGTGGCCAATCCGCGGCTGTTGGCCGAGCACGGCGGATTGAAGGGAATGCCGCGATTGGCCGCACGGTCACGGCCGGAGGATTGGTCGTTCGTCACCGGCGATACCAATGGGAACACTCCGGTGCTGACCTTCGAGACGCGCGGCCTGGCGGTGCAGGCGGCGGTGGCCGGGATCGGTGCCGCGGTGGTGGACCGGGCCCTGGTGGCGGACCTGCTGGATGCCGGCCTGCTGGTACAGGTCGCGCCGGATCGGCCGGTCGCTCGCCCGGAAGGCCATTTCTTCGTCGCGCGTGCTGAAGCCCTGCGCGACCGGCATGTGCGGGCGTTTCGCGACTGGCTGCTGGCGGAGGCGGCAGCTCCTCTCGCGTTGGGGCGGAGAGGGGGACCCGCACGTGTTGACAGCCTTGCCTCAGGCGCCGGTAATCGGCGGCAAACGTCCCAAGGCACGCCATGAACGTCATCAGCAGGCTGCATCCTGACGGGCTTGACCCGTTGGCCCGAGCCCGCGCACTCGGCCCCGCCATTGAAGCTGCGGCGGACGAGGTCGAGCGCACGCAGTGCATCCCCGAACCGCTGCTGTCGCAGATGCACGCCGCCCGGCTGTGCCGCATGTTCCTGCCGCGCTCGGTCGATGGCGATCAGGTGGAACCGTGGGTCTATCTGCGCGCGATCGAGGCGATCAGCCGGCACGACGGCTCGGTTGGCTGGAACGTCTTCGTCGCCAACAGTTCGGCCCTGATTGCGCCGTTCCTGGAGCCGGCCTCCATGCAGGCGATCTTCGCCGATCCGCGCGCCGTGGTCTCCTGGGGTCCGCCCAACGCCAGCAAGGCGCATGCGGTGCCCGGCGGCTACCGCGTCTCCGGCGAGTGGCACTTCGCCAGCGGCTGCCGCCAGGCGACCTGGATGGGCGCACATTGCCAGGTCGTGGAACCCGATGGCTCGCTGCGCCTGAATGCGGCGGGTCGGCCGCTGATCCGGTCGCTGCTGTTCCCCGCCGAACAGGCGACGCACATCGAGGACTGGAACCCGATCGGCATGCGCGGCACCGCATCGGAAGGCTACACGCTGACCGACCTGTTCGTACCGGAGGCGTTCAGCGGCACGCGCGAGGAACCGGAACTGCGGCGCGAGCCGGGCAGGCTGTACGCCTTCACCATGCAGGGGCTTTACGCGGTGGGCGTCGCCGGAGTCGCCTTCGGCATAGCGCGGGCGATGCTGGATGCGTTCATTGCGTTGGCCTCGCACAAGGCGCCGCGTGGCCTGGGCCGGCTGGGCGACAGCGCCACAGTACAGGCGGCGTTGGCGCGGCACGAAGCGGCACTGGGTGCCGGACGCGCGTATCTTGTGGAGACGCTGCAGGAGGTCTGGGATGCCGCCGATGACGGGTTCGGCGTGATCGATATTCCGGCGCGGGCGCGGGTGCGGCTGGCCTGCGCACACGCAATCCAGGCGGCGATCGCCGCGGCAGACTTCACCTACAAGGCGGCCGGCGTGGACGCGATCTTCCCCGGCTCGCCCTTCGAGCGCCGGTTCCGCGACATGCACACGCTGTCGCAGCAGATCCAGTCCCGCGATTCCCATTTCGAAGCGGTCGGCGCAATCCTGCTCGGCCACCTGCCGGAGGTGTTCTACTAGCAGCCTGTCGGACTTAACACGAGGGCGGCAACCGTACTAGAATCGCAACGTCGATTCGCAGCCAGTCCGGACCGCCCGCATGAGCAATTTCCGCCCGATCGACCGCAAGACCGACTT
>Ga0187809_10000871_pt1 | contig 14945 bp, 9 predicted proteins | sample NC_wetland_sal_i_8_FD_132415 | JGI IMG/M metagenome (GOLD analysis project Ga0187809, IMG submission 132415) | Wetland sediment microbial communities from Neuse River Estuary, North Carolina, USA - ASW_4 | ecosystem: Environmental > Aquatic > Freshwater > Wetlands > Sediment | place: USA: North... | reverse complement strand
GGGCATCGAACCCCAACCGCGCCATCGAAACGTCCAGCCGTTTCATCGCTGCTCAGGGGACCTAACGCCCCCCGAGACCCCCGTGGTCCGTTCACCGGCAATCTTGAATTTCTGCGTACAGTCTCCACACCACGTCAGCATGCAGCGGCAATCACCCGACCCGGATTCCGTTCGGCAGTGCTTGTTGCCGGACAGATGCTGGCATCGACAATGGTGCTGATGGAGAAAGTCGTACCTGGCGGTGAGATCGAAAACGTCCGGCTACGCCGATCGCAAGATGTGTGCGGTAATACCGCACAATCTTGGCAAGGGGGCCCGCTGGCGCGCCCCCGTTGCATCCCCCCGGCGCATGGCGCGCTTCAGGCATTGAGCCTTCGCGCGCCATCGGACCGTATCGCCGGTCCATCACTCGCAGGGAGACTTCGCTCTCCCTGCACCCATCGACGAAGGGCTCTCCGTCGCCCCTCGCACCCACTCGCCAGGCTTGGAGCCTTCCCGCTCCACCGGCACCGAACCATGGAGGACCGTTATGGCCGGTCCAGCGCCACGTCAGGGGAGCCTCCATGCTCCCCCGAGACCCCCATGGTCAGCGTCTTGCCGCTGAACCACGCGCAGGGAGATTTCGCTCTCTCTGCACCCATCGAGTCAGGGGCGTCTTGTCGCTCCTTATTCGCGCGCAGATCGACAAGCCTTCAGCCTCCCATCGACCGACAATCTGCTTTACAACTATATTGGCCGGGGAGGCAAAATTGGCTCGCATCCGAATTGTCACCATTGAAAATTTTCGCTGCATCCAACATTTAAGCTGGATGCCCGCGTCCGGGCTCAACTGTCTCGTCGGGCCGGGTGATTCCGGCAAATCCTCAATCTTGGACGCAATCGATCTTTGCCTTGGTGTGCGTCGTACTACCAATCTGACCGATGCGGACTTTCACGGGCTGGATGTCGAAAAGCCGATCTCCATTTCGATCACCTTGGGAGAGTTGGATGACGCCCTCAAAAGCATCGACACTTACGCGCCATATCTACGAAGCCTAAATCCCGCCAATGGTGATGTTGCTGACGAACCGCAAGCTGGGCATGAAACCGTTCTCACTATAAACGTTAGCGTCGGTAGCGATCTCGATCCCGTTTGGGGCTTGGTATCGGGCCGCGAGGATCTGCGCGAACAAAAACGCTTTCTTACCTGGGCCGATCGCGCCCGAATCTCTCCTAATCGCATTGGTGCATTAGCAGATCATAACCTTGCGTGGCGCCGAGGTTCCGTTCTGAACAGGCTTTCCGAAGAACGTGCAGATGCCGCCGCGGCGCTGGCCAAGGCAGCACGCGACGCAAGGCTCGCTTTCGGAGATGCTGCGGAAGCCCAGCTTGGGACAACTCTGCAGATAGTGACCCAGACTGCGAACGAACTCGGCATCCCTACCGGCGGCCCGCTCAAGGCCATGCTAGACGCTCATTCCGTTTCTTTCAGCGGGGGCACGATTGCGCTACATGGGGCAGACGGCGTTCCACTTCGTGCGCTTGGCGTTGGTTCAACCCGTTTGCTGCTGGCGGGTTTGCAGCGAAAAGCAGCGGCAAATGCATCCGTTATCCTCATCGATGAACTTGAACACGGGCTTGAGCCACACCGAATTATTCGGCTGTTGAGTTCTCTCGGAGCCAAGGAGCAGCAACCTCCATTACAGGGATTTATAACGACACATTCACCCGTAGCGATCCGCGAACTTTCTGGAAGCCAGCTTTTCGTCGTTAGAAAAGACTCTGGTACTCATACCGTAAATGCTGCCGGCATACAGAACGACGTTCAGGGCACGATTCGAAGCTTTCCAGAAGCATTTCTCGCACCTTCGGTTCTCGTGTGTGAAGGGGCGACGGAGGTCGGGCTCATACGCGGCATTGATATCCACGCAACCGCCTTAGGTCACATGTCCCTTCATGCCCACGGAGTGAGTCTGGTCGATGCGAGCGGCGTCACCAAACTTTACATGAGGGCCGAACCATTTCGCGCACTTGGCTACCGTGTGGCGGTTCTTCGTGATGACGATGAACAACCTGATCCGAACGTCGAGGCCAATTTCAGCGGAGGCGGAGGTTCACTTTTCAAATGGCGAGCCGGCCGCGCCCTGGAAGACGAACTGTTCCAGTGCCTGCCTGACCACGCGGTACTTGCTCTTCTCACGAAGGCGGAAGGCTTCCTCGGCTCCGAACTCATCGATAGCCAGATAAGATCTGTAAGCGGAGGCACGCTTTCTCTAGCTGCATGCAAAGCCGCAGTCACCCCGCAAAGCCGCTCCGCAATGGCCTCGGCGGCGAAGACCAAACAAAATCCATGGTTCAAATCTGTTTCCAAAGCTGAAGAGATTGGTCGGGACATCGTCGCATCGAATCTAAATCAGTGCGAAGCAGGCTTTTTAGCTGTCATCAACGATATCTGGAAATGGTTCCCCAGTGCCGGCTGAGATCGATCTGCTGGTGATAGATCGCGGCGTTATCACCGCTCCGGCAGGCTGCGGCAAAACGCATCTCATTGCTGATGCACTTATTCGCCATACTGGCAAAAAGCCAATTTTGGTTCTTACTCATACCAATGCCGGGGTTGCCGCCCTGCGTGCTCGACTCGACCGGGAAGGTGTACCCTCATCGCGCTATCGCCTCTATACCATCGATGGTTGGGCGATCCGCGTTGTGAAAAACTTTCCAAAGCGCTCGGAGATCGATCCCACCGCATTACTCCTTCATAATCGGAGGCGCGATTATCCTCTGATCCGGGAAGCTGCTTGGCGACTGCTCGGTGGGCATCATATAGACGACATACTGGCCGCAAGTTACGAGCGACTTATAGTTGATGAATATCAGGATTGTTCACAGCGGCAGCACGGCATCATTTTTCACGCCGCCTCTGTGCTCAGAACCGCACTTCTCGGGGATCCGATGCAGGCCATTTTTGGCTTTAACGACCCTTTGCCCGACTGGAATGCGGAAGTTTGCCAACATTTTCCTCTGGTCGGTCAGCTTCAGACACCCCATCGATGGATAAGGGTCGGCGAAGAACCTTTCGGTCGCTGGCTGCTGGACATCCGCAACGTCTTGGCGGCCAACGGCACCATCGACTTGGGCACGTCGATACCGGCAAATGTCACGTGGATCCCTCTTGCCGGTGATGCCAGCGATCGTGGCGCCCGGCTCGCGGCTGGTCGATGCGACGCTCCTGGCGATCATAAAGTGCTTATCATCGCAGATTCAACAAATCCCGCAGGCCAGCAAAAGTATGCGGCGCAGATTCCCGGCGCGATTACAGTCGAGAACGTCGATCTCACTGATCTGACCTCGTTTGCGAACGGATTTGACGTCACGTCTTCGAACGCTGTTGAGCGTCTCATTTCGTTTGCTGGTTCAGTTATGGTGAACGTAGGCGCAAACGACATGGTCGCCCGACTGGAAACGCTGCGAGCCGGTCGCGCGCGCCGCGCCGCATCTGGCGCCGAAGCGGCGGCCCTTCGATTTGCACACGAAAAGACGTATGCGTCAGCCAGCGCTCTTTTGGCCGCCATTAATGAGGAGGGCGGCGTTCGATCACATCGTCCGGCGATTTTACGTGGAGCGTATAACGTTCTGAAGATCTGTGACCATACAGGCGTGTCGCCGGAAGAAGCGGCTGCCACAGTGCGCGAGCAATCACGTCTGATTGGCAGGCCACTCGCCAAACGCACAGTCGGGAGCACACTGTTACTTAAAGGCCTTGAGGCAGAAACCTGCGTTATTCTTGAAACCGAAAAGATGAATGCAAAGCATTTGTACGTCGCCATGACACGTGGAGCGAAAAGACTCATTATCTGCAACCGCGGACGCTACCTCAGGCCGTCCGCCTGAAACGACAGATGTATTGATTTCGGACCCTACTTGCTTGTGATCACCTGTAAGGGGATGCGACGGTGATCTCTAAGAGATTGCTCAACGAATCCGAGCAACTGGAGCATTGGCTGTGTCATGCTGGATTTTGAAAGGCCGGGCTGTACGATCCATACCTCATAGCTGAAGCGATACTGTTCGCGGCGTGCATCTATTTGCCGCAGCGCCCCCAGCGTTCCACGTTCGAATCGGGTACCAAGGCCACGCTCGCGCTGCCTTTTCTCGCGGTTGATCATATTGCGGAGGAAGCGTTTCGGTTTGTGACAGAATTGCACGGATTTGAGGGCCTGGCCCGCGACCTCATAGAGATCTTTCAGGCGGGCGCCTGGTTCATCTTTCGAACTGTACTTACAGTGGCAGAGTCTGACCTCTACGATATTCTCGCGAATCCTGATTGCAATTACATCAGCGAACTCGCCCGTACCATCATCATCATAGATGATGGCAAAGTCTTCTTTCTGCAATTCTTCGATCACCCTGAACTGAATTGAGTCGGAGCGCTTGTCTGCTCCCTGAGATTCGACACGCAGATCGGTGCCAGACCAGTCCCATACCGTAATTGCACCATCAAGAATCGGAGCCAGATCAATATCCTCTGGCGGGACGTAATGATGCGAATAAATGAGAAAGGATCCGTCGCCGAAGTCGATTTGAGGAGCATCGTCTGTAAAAAATTCGGCAAGCGTAACATTCTTTCGCGACGTCTTGATTGCAACCACGGGGCCACTCTTTTGGACGTAGAACGCCTGATTGTCGCGAAACTCGATCTCGAAACTTGCCTCCTGATCCTGCCAGCGAACCAAAAATGAGAGCGGACCGGAGCGTTCATTGCTTGCCAAAAGCAAGTCGCATTCGGTGATGGGGCATGACGTTCCACCGAACTGCAGTTCGACCCGTTCTTCGTAGGCCAGCAGTACGCTATCAGGCCAATGAATAACCAGAGGATGCGCGTCGGGGCGCTTTGAAATCTGGCGAGGACGCATCGCAGAAGCGAATGCCGCCGAGGTCGGAATAGCTTCATTCGAAAGCAGCGAACCAATCCGATGACACCAGCGCGTCCAGTCGGTGAGATCGCGCATTTTTCCCTGCGACCAGAATTTACCTTTGATAGAGCACCCCAGCGTCCTGGGCTCGCCTTCTTCGAAGCCCGACCCGAAAATATTGTTCTGGATGCGCTCGACTCTTTTCAGGCTATCGATGCCGTCGCTTACATCCATTCCCATTAACATCGAATAGCGAGTGCCGCCTCCCTGTCGGTGCGTCATCCCGAGATTGCGGATTACCAGCTGCCTGTACTCGAAAAAGCAGCGAAACACGGCCTGATCTCGAATGCGCGTCGTTGCATCGCCGCAGATGGCCTTTGCCATTGCGTCTGTGATCGAGCCGCCGGTACTGCTGAGATAAAGCATCCCGTGCTGTTCGTCCCAGTGAACAAGCAGCAATTCCCAGTTCGTATCTACAGCTACACTCGATTTGGTCCACCTTGCCTGTGTTTCGTGGCGCAGCACGCAAACAGCAATCCGTTCCCGTTCATTGAGCTTCATTCCGACGAACGAACCTGTGGGTACGATATCTTCGATGCGGTGTGGATCCCAGCGCTCGCAGTCGGTCGCCTTGAAGACATAGGTGTTCAAAGAAGTCTCGATGGTTTGAAGCGGGATTTCCGTCAAATCACCCGAAAACCCCATCAAAACTTCCGCCCGTTCCATTTCCCGGCCAACGCGATCGCCGCTGATATTGGCGATAAGAAAATCCCAATCAGATTCTTCGGCGTAGAGTTTGGACAATGCCCTATCAATACGGTCCTGATCCGTGTTCGCAATAACGGTTGCATCACCCAGATCGGTCCGGGAGCGGGAAAACCGCCCCACAAACTGCAATGTTACGGCAACGCTTTTGAAAACGTCGTGTATTGCTGCGATCTTAAGTTCCGGAAGGTCAAATCCCTCGCCGAGCATATCCACACAGACAACGATACGGCTTTGTTGGCTTTTAAGACGTTGAAGATTTTCAACCCGCTCGGTGACGGTCTGATTGCTGTGAACGAAGACAGGATGGTACTGGGGGTAAAGGCGCTTATAAAGGCTATGAATCTCCTGGGCCCTGCTAATAAGTTTGCATCTTGCCATCGCAAGATGTGGGCGACCGGCCGCAAGATCTGCTTCCAGTGTTTCTCCAAGTCGCCGGGCAATTTCGAGATCGGCTTCGTCTGCTTCCAAGTCGCTGACGGCTTGAAATGTTATTTTGCCGAAGAAGCCTTCCGACTGCGCCTTCGCTAGCGGATAATAATAGATGAAACGCCCATCTACCTTGCCACCGTCCTCACGGAACGGCGTCGCTGTGAACTGCAAGATCAGTTTTTGGCCGGCGGCTTGCAAGAACCAGGCGCGAAACTCCCGCCATGTTTTTGCAGATATGTGGTGCGCTTCGTCGATGAAGAGTGCTCCGCAAAGCAGCGCCATGCGTTCTTGAATTACAGAATCCGCACGCCCAGCGATCGACATTGTAGTGATGACAATATTGGCCTGAGCGAAAGCCGCTTCTACTTCAGCAGGAGTTTTTGGAATATGTTCAAGTCGCAGTACGCGCGGATACTCGACGGCGCGGCCGAGGCATCCTTGATCCTGTAAAACACCAAATGTCTCGAACTTCGAAGCAATCTGATCCCGCAACGCATCTGTTGGGACAACAACCATCAATCGGGAAATTCGCTGGTGCGCATAAATCGCCAGCATCGTTTCAGTCTTGCCCGTACCAGTCGGCATAACAATTGTCGCAGCGTCTGATGAACTCGTGATATGCGCCAGGGCGGCATGGAGTGCCCCGATCTGCGGCGTTCTCATGCCGCTTGTCGCGGGAGAATCAGCAGTCGCCGGATGTGCCTCGCGGAAAAAGAACCGATTCCGCCAGCTCTCAAGAATGGCGCTGCAAAGAGCCGATGCCTCGTTCCCCTCCGAAGGGTCTATTTGGCGCACTGCCCGTGGAGACAGCCAACTGCCGCGCCCCTTCTCCAGCCCTTCAATGATCGCTTCCGGGCTCTCGGCCCCGGGCACGAGGAGAACCGCCTCATCGGCGCTCGTGACCGTTTTCTTCCCGACGATGAGAACGGTCAGGTTTGTTGTCGTGAAACGGAACGCAGGTAGCCTGCCCAACTGGGCTGGTACAAGTGTTCCTTCATAATACGAGTCCCTGACGGCAAACTGTCTCAGATGGTTGCCGAAGAGGACCGCCTGGACCTTCAGCCTGCTAGGCAGGCGGATGCGGACGGTTGCGACGTCACTTTCAATGTTCGCGGATACCGCCGAATTACGTAAAGGCGCTGCGGCCCGTCTTCGACGCTGCTCTCTTGCAGCGGGGATCGGGTCACCAAACAGGTCTCGTGCGGTGCTTTGCTCGCTATCCAAATGACTGCCTCATTACGAAGCTACGCGCGGGATAATTGCATGTCGAGTCTTCGTTCCCCCCTTGTTCTCGGCGGGCGACTCTGACAATCTGTCAGTATTCGTCCCAGGGGGCTCCGTGTCAGACTTCTCATCGCTCCGGCAGCAGGCCGGACTTACCGTGCCAGAGGCGGCGGCACGGCTTGGCTACACCGAACGCCAGATTTACCGCTGGGAAAGCGGCGAGATCAAACCGAGGAAAGCGCTGCTGGAGCTTCTTCAGACGCTCCGCCCTTCCAATGGGGAGGCGCCCGGCGCATTCACATTCATCGATCTGTTTGCTGGCATTGGGGGCCTTCGCAAAGGGTTCGAGTCCATTGGCGGGCGGTGTGTCTTCACCAGTGAGTGGGACAAGTACAGCCAGCAGACCTACCGCGCCAATTTCCCGGATGACGATCACCCGATCGCGGGAGACATTCGCGCCATTGAAGCCGAAGACATTCCCGAACATGACGTGCTTCTCGCCGGATTTCCCTGTCAGCCGTTTTCTCTTGCCGGTGTGTCCAAGAAGAATTCCCTGAAACGGCCTCACGGTTTCCAGTGCGACGTCCAAGGGACGCTGTTTTTCGACGTCGCGCGCATCATTCAGCATCATAAGCCGAAGGCCTTTCTGCTGGAGAACGTCAAAAACCTGCGCAGCCACGACGGTGGGCGCACGTTCGAAATCATCATGAAGACGCTGCGGGAAGACCTCGGTTACCAGGTCACTGCTGAAATCGTCGATGCCAGACACTGGGTGCCTCAGCACCGCGAACGCATTTTCATCGTCGGATTTAGGGAAGGGAATGGTTTTTCGTTCGACGATCTGACGCTGCCCGCAACGCAAGCGCCGACGCTTCGATCCATCCTGCATCCCGAAGACGGGTCCGAAGAACCCGGCGACCGCTTCATCACAGGAGCGAAAGGAAAGGTTCACGAACGCTACACACTGACGCCCAACCTGTGGCGCTATCTCCAGGACTATGCCGAAAAGCACAGGCTGAAAGGCAATGGGTTTGGGTTCGGTCTCGTTGGTCCGGACAATGTCGCGCGTACACTGTCAGCCCGCTATCACAAAGATGGATCTGAAATACTCGTGCGTCAGCCGCGCAGGAACCCGCGCAGGCTCACGCCGCGCGAATGCGCGCGTCTGATGGGTTTTGAACGCCCCGGCGACCGTCCCTTCCGCTTTGTCGTCTCGGATACCCAGGCTTACCGCCAGTTCGGCAACGCCGTAGTGGTGCCGGTCGTTGAAGCGATTGCGAAGGTGATGGAGCCCTGGATTCTGGCAAGCAAAAAGACCCGGGAGCGGAAAAAAGCGAGGGCCGTTGCCTGATATCGTCGACGCCCTGACACGAAGCCGGATGATGTCCGGCATCCGCTCCACGAACACGAAGCCCGAACGGCTTGTCCGCAAGGCGCTTCATGCGCTGGGCTACCGGTATCGACTCCACGCCAAGGATGTACCGGGCAGGCCGGATGTCGTTTTCCCGCGCCTGCGCACGGCGCTGTTTGTGCACGGGTGTTTCTGGCACGGGCATGACTGTCCTCTTTATCGCCTTCCCGGAACGCGCACGGAGTTCTGGCGGGAAAAAATCGGTCGCAACATCAAACGCGACGAGACGGTCCGCGAGCAGGTCCTGTCCGCAGGCTGGCGTCATTTCACGATCTGGGAATGCGCACTTCGGGGGCCAGGCAGCATCGGCCTCGAAAAGACCGTGGCCCGCACGGTCCGCTTTCTTGAGGGAGCCCGCAAAAACGGCGAAGTCAGAGGGGCACAATGAAACAGTGGGTGCTGGACGGCCAGACTGTTGCGCTCGAAGATGGCGGTCAGCATCTGCCCGTGACGGCGGAAGACATTTACAGCGCAGTCATTGAAGACAGTCCGCGCTGGGATGATCTCGCGCCGGGCCGACACGGCGTTCTGGAGAAATTCGAATTCTCCCGATACCCGGCGTTTCTGCGCGGCGTGCTGAAGGACACTCCTGCTGGCGGCCTGCCGACCCTCTCCCTCGAAATCGAAACTCAGGACTCCGGGCGCTTTCCGGTCTCTCCGGACATTCTCAAGCATGACCATGTCATTGCAGGCGATACCTGGTACCCTCTTGATCCGCATTCCGTAGCGGAAATGCGCGAACTGATGCAGAAGGCAGGGATCAGGGAGAATACGTTCAGGCCCGAAACACTGCGCGGGCTGCTTCAGGCCAAAGCCGCCGCTGGTGCAGGCGGGACCCTGCGCGATCTGACCACCAGCGGAGGCCTCGCCGCCGCCAACTATGCGGCGGAAGACGACGCGGTCCCCGTCGGCGTGAACGCCAAACTCTATCCCTATCAGTCTTCCGGCTGGAAATGGCTCCGCTTCATCATCCGCGAACATCTCGGCGGCCTGCTGGCCGATGAAATGGGGCTCGGCAAAACGCTACAGATCATTGCGGCGCTCAGGGACTGCGGCGACGGGCAGATTTATGGCCCGACGCTGGTGGTCGCGCCCGGTTCGCTTCTCGAAAACTGGATGCGCGAGATCGGCAAGTTTGCGCCGCAACTGCGAACCCTCAAACATCATGGAAGCCTGAGAAGCGGACGCCCGGCGGACCTGACGGAATACGACGTGATCATTACGTCTTACGACACGGTCGTGCGTGATCTCTCGATGATGAAAATGATTGACTGGTCCGCCGTCATTCTCGATGAAGCGCAAAACATCAAGAATCCCGGCGCGCTTCGTACCAAATCGGTCAAACAGATTCCGCGCAGGGTTGGCCTCGCCATGACCGGAACACCCGTCGAAAACCGTCTCACCGATCTCTGGTCCATTCTGGATTTTGCGGTGCCTGATTATCTGGGAACACTGGAGGAGTTCGAGAAGAAATTCTCGAATGACGTGGATGATGCCGCGCGGCTTGAACCGCTCATCTCACCACTCATGCTTCGCCGGATGGTGTCCGATGTCGCGAAAGACCTTCCCGAGCGCATAGACATTCCGGAAGTCGTGGAAATGACCGAGGAGGAAGCCGCAGAATACGATCGTATCCGCCAGGACATCGCCGAGAAATACGGGAAAGCGGCCACGATTGTCTCGCTCATCAAACTCCGCCAGTTCTGTGCTCACCCGGCGCTTCTCGATGAGGCCTCGCCAGACTTCGATGCCGGTTCGTTCAGCAAGTTTGTGCGCCTGCGCGAGCTTCTGGCCGAGATCGCGGCCAATGGCGAGAAAGCAATTGTCTTTACCTCGTTCACGGAGATGGCAGACCGGATCGCTGGTGCCGTGAAGGCCGAACTTGGAATTTTCTCTGCCACGCTCGACGGAAGACTGGCGACCGAGGAGAGGCAGCCATTGATCGATCGCTTCTCGGCCATCGAGGGGCCCGCCGTTCTGGTGCTAAATCCGAAAGCCGGCGGCTCCGGCCTTAACATCACTGCCGCCAATCACGTCATCCACTACAATCTCGAATGGAATCCCGCGCTTGAGGATCAGGCGTCGGCGCGCGCGTTCCGGCGGGGACAGACGCGACCCGTTACGGTGCGAAGACTGTTCTGTGCGGGCACGGTCGAAGAGGTCGTCGATGCGCGCGTCGAGCGCAAGCGTCAGATATCAGGTGCGGCAGTCATCGGCGTGACGGGTACGGATGATGATTACGCCGATGTCGTAGCCGCACTTCAGACGTCTCCGGTACGACGGAGCTGAATATATGGAAACAAAATCGGTCTCAAAGCTTCTGAGCGCCAACGATACCGGAGAGACGGGCGGCCATCAGGCCGGCATGCTCGTTCCCAAGGAAGAGAGCCTACTGTCTTTCTTCCCGCGACTGGATTCCGCCAAATACAATCCGCGCGCCCATCTGATATTTATTGATGAGGCCGGAGAAAAATGGGAATTTGCATTCATTTACTACAATAACCGGCTTCACGGACGGGGGACCCGCAACGAATATCGGCTGACACGGATGACCAAATATATCCGTCAGGCTGGACTGGTGCCCGGTGATGAGGTCATCCTCAACCGGGACACCAGTGGCACTTACCGCGTGTCGTATCGCAGGAAGACCTCCGGAAGCTCCGGCAAGAATGTCATCCGCCTTGGGTCGGGATGGCGTGTAATAAACATCTGAGGGGGAGGGTTAAATGGCAGACGTCGAAACAATTGAGGCGATTCCAGATCCTGGCAGGACCATGGAAGGCCTCCGGGATACCGGATACGACTTCAAGACCGCCATCGCCGACCTGGTCGACAATTCGATCGCAGCTCATGCCGATACGATTGATATCCGCATAAACATGGACTTCCGCGGCGACGTTCGCGTCTCCATCGCCGATAACGGCGATGGCATGAACCGCAAGGGGCTCATTCAGGCGATGCAGTACGGCTCGCCGCGCCGTTCGGACCCTGCGAGCCTTGGCAAATACGGTCTTGGACTCAAAACGGCATCCACCGCGTTCTGCAAACGTCTGTCGGTCATTTCACGCGATGATGGCAAACAGCCCGCCATTATGGCGACGTGGGACCTCGATGAGGTCATCAAGGCCAAGAAATGGATTCTGTCGGTTACCGACAAGCCGGATGCTGAAGCGCTCAAACATCTGAACACCCTGACCCCGGGGCCAGGAACGGTCGTTGTATGGACCAAGGTTGACCGCCTCCTGCAAGCCTACCAGGACCCCAAAGGTGGTCACGCCGCCAACGGGCTGAAGAAACACAAACAGCAGCTGGTTGAGCATTTGGCCGCTGTGTACCAGCGCTTCCTTGATCCCAAGGACAAGCGCGCACCGAACGTCACCATCCGTGTGGACGGCGTGGTTGTGAAGCCGTGGGATCCCTTCCAGAAAGGGATTTCCGAACTGGTTGCCCAGGAAAGCCCGGAGGTGGAAGGCACCAAAGCAAAGTTTACGGTCAGTGCTTACATCCTTCCGCGCCGCGAAGAATTTCCGTCTGAAGAGCTTGCAAAGGCCGCCAAACTCTCTTCGGACCGTCAGGGCATTTACATCTACCGCCAGGACCGCCTGATCCACGCTGCTGACTGGCTCGGCATGTTCCAGAAGGAACCACACGGCACCCTGCTTCGTGTCGAATTTTCGTTCGACCACAAGCTGGACGACGCTTTCCATCTAGATATCAAGAAATCGCAGATCATTCTGAACGACGAGCTCTGGAACTGGCTCAGCGACCAGTTTCTTCCGGCGCCGCGTCGTGAAGCCAACCGGCGCTACCGTCTGGGCCAGAAGAAAGACATCGACGCAGCGGCGAAAGGCGCGCACGACGCCTCCAACCGGAATATCGAAAGCAAAGAATCTGAAGTTGGTGGCGCCGATGTTACCGTGACAAACCCGGGTACGGGCGAGGTCACTGTCAGCAACGCCAAGGGCAAATTCAACATCAAGCTTCGTGTCAGCTCGGCTGCCAAGCCGGGCGAAGTTTACGTTCAGCCCGCTGACGACGTCGCCGACGGCCTGCTGTTCGAGCCAGCTATTGTTGAAATGCACAAGGCCGTGCGCATCAACAAAACCCACCCTTATTACCACAAGGTCTACGTCCCCAATCTGGACAAGACCGTCATCATGCAGGGTATGGATTCGCTTCTTTGGGCGCTTGCGGTGGCCGAACTGAGCGCGACCACCGACAAAACGGCGGAATCCTTCAAGGACATGCGCTTTGAAGTGTCCCGGATTCTCCGCAAGCTCGTCGAAAGCCTGCCGGAACCCGATGTGGGCGAGGCCAACGGTGACTAAACCGGAAGACCTCGCCGCTCTGGTTTCAGACGAGACGGGGCTGGCGTTTTCGGCGACATCGGGCAAAGACGCGGATGGCCAGCGGTGGATTCTGCTGACGCCATCGGGCGTCGAAGCCAATCAGGCATTTGGCATCCGCATAATAATCGGCTGGCGCCGCGTCGAAATCGCGTTCGAACCCGGGGCATTCGCCGCGCCGCTTCTTGGCGAGATGGGGTCAGCGGACGTGGAGGGCCGAAACGTCTTCGCTGCCATGCTCGAGAGTTGCCGCATCGCTGGCGCGGAAATCACGCTGCGCATCAATGGTCAGGATAAATCTTTCAGCGAGGGGAGCCTGTGGTCCGCTCCGTGGACGCGTCTCGAACTCAGGCTGCGCAAAGGCAATCTTGAGCTGGGCGACCTCGATGCGGCCCCTGAAATTGAAATCCTGCGTGAATGGGCGCTTCGCTTTGCCGCCGCCATTATTGGCATCCTGCCGCTCGACGGTGGCAATGAAATTCCGCCTGCCGACAACCAGCAGGGATTCCCGGAAGGCGCGGTCACATCGGTCACGGTCAACCGGTATGAGCGGGACAGACGGAATCGCGCTGCCGCAATTGCCATTCATGGCATTCATTGCAAAGGCTGCGGCATGTCGTTCAGCGAACGATACGGCGAGATTGCACTTGGTTTCATTGAAGTGCATCACATCGTACCCGTGTCAAAAATGTCGCCAGGGTAGATCGTGGACCCTGCCCGCGACCTGGTGCCGCTGTGCTCGAACTGTCATTCAGTTGTTCACCGCGTTGACCCTCCCCTCACGATTGATGCCCTTCGTCAGCTTGTAAGAAACTGACGGGCACGGACCGGGTTCTATTCGCCGCAGGGGCTCACCTGGCCAGATGTTGTAGGCCGGAACATCTGCCGGGCCATTCGGTGACGATCCCTCGTACAAGGACGCTAATGCACCGCACGCCGGGGCCAGTCGGTCCCGCGTCCCGCGCTTTGCGCGGCGCTATGCTGACGCTCCTGCGGCTGCCCTTTTGACCGGTCGTTGCGGCTGGCGAACGCCGGCGTTCTGCCTGGCGTATGCCGTTTTTCCAAAGGCGCTTTCGGCGACACAGATCTCAGTCTAGTCTTGCGCGTCCGCTATCGCGAGTTTGAGGAAATACCGGGTGTGGCGCAGCTCGCCCGTTTTGGTCAGCGCGCCCCTCTCGACGAGGTCTTGCAGATCGCGGGTGGCGGTCGCCCGCGACGTACCGCTGATCTTGATGTAGTTGTCGGCGCTTAAGCCTCCTTTGAATCCATCAATGCCCTCCTTGAATACGCGGGCAATGACCCTGTCCTGGCGCTCGTTCAACCGGCCGCGGAAGGTTTCGTAGAATTTTGCCTTCGCGACAAAGAAATCGACACGTTTGATGGTGTTGCGCTGGGCTTCGAGGATTGTGTTTGCGAAGTATGTGAGCCAAGCCGTGATTTCCAATTCCTTGTTGTTGCGCTCTAGCGCGGCGTAATAGTCCTTGCGCTTACGCTCAATCGTGTAAGCGAGCGCGATCAGACTTGGCTGGTTGAGATTTTGCGCCAGTGATTTCTCTGCGAGCGCCCGGCCGATACGGCCGTTGCCATCTTCGAACGGATGGACGCAAACGAAGTACAGGTGGGCGATTCCGGCGCGTGTGAGCGGCGGGAGCTTGTTGTTTCCTTGCGGTCCTGTGTCATTGAACCAATCCACGAACGCTTTCATCTCGGCGGGCATGCGATCCGACGGCGGCGCTTCGAAGTGCACCGTGCGCTTGTAATCCGGGCCTGAGACCACCTGCATCGCGTCCGCATGTTTGCGGTAGCCGCCGATCACACTGATGGTCTTGTTTCCGGCCAACAGCATCTTGTGCCAGGCAAACATCGTCTCATCGT
>Ga0187809_10000870_pt1 | contig 14957 bp, 13 predicted proteins | sample NC_wetland_sal_i_8_FD_132415 | JGI IMG/M metagenome (GOLD analysis project Ga0187809, IMG submission 132415) | Wetland sediment microbial communities from Neuse River Estuary, North Carolina, USA - ASW_4 | ecosystem: Environmental > Aquatic > Freshwater > Wetlands > Sediment | place: USA: North... | reverse complement strand
TCTTCGTTGGAGTGCAGTAACAATACGCGGTCCCCGGCCTGGAATTTCATGCTGCAAAGATACGCGCGGAAGACTGCCCTGCAGGCGGCGGGAACAGCGGGAGGTCAATTGCCTTCCTTTCCTTCACCCTGCACCGGCACGTTGAGCTTGCTGTGGAAGCGGCTGTATGTGAAATAGACACACAGGCCGACGACCAGCCAGATCAGGAATCGCATCCAGTTGGTGTAGCCCAGTTCCGTCATCAGGTAAAAACAGCTGGCAAGCCCCAGGGTGGGAATGAGGGACAGGTTCTTGATAAAGGCGACCACCGCCAGCGAGGCCGACAGGATCACAAACAGGAAGAAGGGCAGTTTGTCCCTGAACACCTCCCACCCGGCGCTGATATCAAAAAGTCCCAGGAAGTTCTTCCAGAAAAAAATGCTCCCCGCGATGAAAAGGAAGGGTGCGATATACCGGGCATTGATGTAGGGGATGCGGAATTTCGGTGGCCCGTCTTCCTGGGCCCGCGCAGGCAACAGCAGGACACCCCCGCATACCAGCACGAACGCAAACAGGGTGCCGATACTGGTCAGATCGGTCACTTCGGTGAGGTTGAGGAAAAGCGCGGGCACGGCTACCACAAATCCTGTCAGAACGGTCGAAAAGGAAGGCGTTTTATAAACGGGGTGGATCCTGCTGAAGATCTTGGGCAGCAGGCCGTCCCGGCTCATGCTCATCCAGATCCTGGGTTGTCCCAGCTGGAATACCAGCAACACGCTGGCAGTGGCGATGACCGCGCTGAAAGAGATGATATAGCTGAGCTGGTTGAGCCCGATGTGTTTGAATACAAAGGCCAGGGGGTCGCCCACCTGCAGCTCTTTGTAGGACACCATGCCGGTAAGGACGATGGCGATCAGGATGTACAGGATCGTACAGATGATGAGAGAATAGATCATCCCCTTGGGCAGATCACGCTGCGGGTTCTTGCACTCTTCGGCCGTTGTTGAAATTGCATCAAACCCGATGTAGGCAAAGAATACCGCCGATACCCCCTTCATCATCCCCCCGAAGCCGTTCGGCAGGAACGGCGACCAGTTTGCCGGTGCGACATAAAAGAACCCGATCAGGATCACGGCAATAATGATGACCAGCTTGAGTCCTACCATCAGGTTGGTCGCCTTGCGCGTCTCCTGGATACCGATGTAAACCAGCCAGGTAATAAAGAACACGATCGCCAGGGCGGGTAAATTGGCGATCAGTTTCAGTTCCCCGAGATGCGGTGCCTGCAACCACGCCAGGTACCCGTTGCGAACGGGTTCGGTGAGGCCCGCGAGCGACCCTCCCCGGGCCAGGGCACTGGTTGCCTCGTGGAATGCCCTTGAGGCACTTACATAGTCCGTGGTCAGGAATACGGGCAGGTGGATGTGGACCCCTTCCAGCAGGTTCACAAAATATTCACTCCAGGAAATGGCCACGGCAATATTACCGATCGCGTATTCCATCAGGAGATCCCAGCCGATGATCCAGGCGATCAGCTCGCCGAAGGAAGCATAGGCATACGTATAGGCGCTCCCGCTCACGGGGATCCGCGATGCGAACTCAGCATAGCACAGCGCCGAAAAGCCGCAACATACGGCCGTAATTACAAACAGCAGGATGACGCCCGGCCCGCCCTGGTAGGCAGCATTGCCGATCGTGGAAAATATGCCGGCGCCCACGACGGCCGCGATGCCCATCGCCGTGAGATCCCTGACCCTCAGATCCTTTTTCAGGCCCGAGGCAGAATGGGTTACGTCGGAAAGACCCTGCTCTGCGTCGCTCAGGATGGATGTGATACTCTTTTTCCGGAAAAGCGGGTGAGGCATGGCTGGTACACTTTTTAAGAAAAATGAAAATAAGCAATTAAAAGCAATCCGGGAGTCAGCAGTGGCCGCCCGTATTAGAGGCTTGAATCAAAACGATGATAACCGTTTATCCGATGCCCTCCACCGACACGTTCCGATCGATCTTCTGCACCAGCCCCTGCAACACTTTTCCCGGGCCGGACTCGGTAAACCGGCCGGCGCCATCGGCAATCATCTGCCGGACCGTTTGCGTCCAGCGGACGGGGCCGGTGAGCTGCGCGATGAGGTTGGCCCGGATGTCCTGGGGATCGGTTACGGCTGCGGCTACGACATTCTGGTATACAGGGCATGCAGGATGGTGAAACGGCGTGCTTTCGATGGCAGCAGCGAGCTCCTCGCGGGCCGGTTGCATCAGCGGGGAATGAAAGGCCCCTCCGACGGGCAACAGGAGCGTTCTTTTCGCCCCGGCTTCCTTCAACAGCCTGCAGGCTTCTTCGACCCCGGGGATCGAACCTGATATCACGAGCTGTCCGGGACAGTTGTAATTTGCCGCAACGACGATCTCATCCCTGACCGATGCGCAAATCGCTTCCACGACCTCGTCTTCCAGTCCCAGCACCGCTGCCATGGTCGAGGGGTTGATCTCGCAGGCGTGTTGCATGGCACGTGCCCTGATGGCCACCAGCTCCAGTGCATTTTCGAAGGTCAGGCAGCCGTTGGCCACCAGCGCTGAAAACTCCCCGAGGGAATGACCGGCCACCATGTCAGGCGCGTCCTGTGCCATCGTTTTATAGGCAATGACCGAATGCAGGAATACGGCCGGCTGGGTAACCTTCGTCTGTTTCAGGTCTTCCGCAGTGCCCGTGAACATGATTTGCGAAATGGCGAATCCCAACAGGGCATCGGCCTGTTCAAACAGGGCGCGCGCCGAAGCGTTCCCGTCGTAAAGATGCTTTCCCATCCCGGTGAACTGTGAACCCTGGCCGGGGAATATGAATGCGTGCTGCATGGTCAATGGTTATTTTCCTTTGATAAGATCCGCCTGCACCAGGTTGATGAATTCATTTCTCGTCGATTGCTTTTCGAATTCTCCGAAAAACGCGGAAGTCGTCGTCACTGAATTCTGTTTTTGCACGCCGCGCATCATCATGCACAGGTGCGAGGCCTCGATCACGACCGCCACGCCGAGGGGATCCAGCGCATTCCGGATGGCATCCAGGATCTGGGTGGTCAGCCGTTCCTGCACCTGCAGGCGACGCGAAAAGATGTCGACGACCCGTGCGATCTTGCTTAATCCCGTGATCCATCCGTTCGGTATGTAGGCAATATGGGCCTTGCCGAAAAAAGGAAGCATGTGGTGTTCGCAGATGCTGTACAGCTCGATATCCTTCACGATGATCATCTCGCTGATGTCCTCGTGGAATTTGGCGGAGTTGAGCACCGCATCGGCGTCCTGGTGATATCCCTGGGTGGCGAACTGGATGGCCTTCGCGATCCGCTCGGGCGTTTTCACCAGGCCTTCCCTGCCCGGATCCTCTCCCACGAGGCCGATGATCTTCATGTAGTGTTCCATCAGATCCTGCGTCGTGCTTTCATCATATTTTTCTGTCTTGTTGTAGGCCATGCTGGTTGTTTGTGTTGGGGTTCAGGAAGCGGGATATTCGGCGAAATTCCGGGGGGTCTCGTACAGGCGCACCTGCAGATCGAGCCCGGGATCGATCCGGCTGCGCAACATCCCGTGGATCGCGATCACGATATTTTCCGTAGTGGGATTGACGTCGCGGAATTCCGCCACATCCAGGTTCAGGTTCTTATGATCCAGGCGGTCCAGTACATACCGCTCAATGAGGTCGCTGAGCGCTTTCAGATCGATCACGAAGCCGGTGTCCGGCGCCGGTACGCCGGTCACTTTCACCTCCAGTTCATAATTGTGTCCGTGGTAGTGGGGATTGTTACACTTCCCGAACACCTGTTCGTTCTTTTGCGGATCCCACGCCGGGTTGTGCAGCCGGTGCGCCGCATTGAAATGTTCCCTCCTGTAAACCGACACGCGTTGATCCATGTGACCGTTTTATCTGCCGGGACCCGGTATCCGTGCCGGCAGCTAACCTGCGGCAGGCATCCGGCCCTTTGGCCCTTTTGAAAAAATATTTCGCAAAGGTAACCTCCTGAAATTAAAATAGGGGCGGATATGCGAAATTTGCAGCCATGAGCACATTGGTGGTCGCAGCAACCCGGCAGGAGATCGGGCCGTTCCTGGAACAGCACCCGGAGGCCGCGGTTTTGATCAGCGGCGTCGGCGCGCCGGCAACTATGTTCCGGCTTACCGAGGCACTTTCCCGGCAGGCATTCGGGAGGGTCATCCAGGCGGGTATCGCGGGCGTATGTGACGGCCGCATCGGGCTCGGTGAGGTGGCGGTCATTGCCCGGGACACCTTCGGGGACCTGGGCATCCTGCAGCAGGGCACCTTTCAGACGCTGGCTGAAGCGGGGCTTCAGCCGCCCGGCGAGTGGCCCTTTAACGACGGGTGGCTTGTCAACAAGAAGGCGGATCAAGGTCTGCCGGGCCTCCCGCGCGTGGACGGCATTACGGTCAACACGGTTACGGACGACCCTGCCAGGATACAGGTTCTCCGGTCGAAGTTCGGCGCTACCCTGGAGAGTATGGAGGGCGCGGCGCTGCATTACGTCTGCCTGCAACGGGGAGTCGATTTTTTACAGTTGCGCAGTGTTTCCAATGTTGTCGGGGAGCGCGATAAAACAAAATGGAGGCTCCGCGAATCCATCCTGCGGCTCAATGAAGTCCTGGCAACGCTTGTTCAATCTTATACCTGAATCATGAAATATACACTCGGCTTTTCCCCCTGTCCCAATGACACCTTCATATTTGACGCATTGGTCAACCATTTGATCGATACGCACGGCCTGGAATTTGACGTCCGGCTCGAAGACGTGGAGACCCTCAATTCAATGGCCCTCCGCGGCGAACTGGATTTTACCAAGGTGAGCTACGGCGTGCTTCCACTGATCCTGGACCATTACCGCGTATTGAACAGCGGCAGTGCGCTGGGCAAGGGCGTGGGGCCGTTGCTGATCGCAAAACACCCGGTACCGCTGGAATCCGTCCCGGAATGCAGGATTATCATTCCCGGTGAAAATACCACGGCTCATTTCCTGTTCTCCCGGGCCTTCCCCGGGGCTTTGAAAAAAGAATTCAAAAGATATGACACCATCGAGCAGTCGGTTCTTTCCTCCGACGGATCGACCCTCGGGGTGATCATTCATGAAAACCGTTTTACCTACGCCGGGCGGGGGCTTACCAAAATCGTCGATCTCGGGAATTTCTGGGAAGAGCAGACCGGTTACCCGATACCCCTGGGAGGCATCGCAGGCAAAAAGACGCTGGGGAACCAGGCACTGGCGGAAATGGATACTCTGATCAGGACGAGCATCGAACATTCATTCGCCGGTTACCCCCACATGAGCGGCTATGTCAGGGAGCATGCGCAGGAGATGGACGCGGAAGTGATGAAAAAACACATCGATCTATATGTGAACGAATTTTCCCTGGCCCTGGGAACCCAGGGCCGTGACGCCATCCTGAAACTGCTCGGTGCTTCGGAAAAGTCCCGGGGTCTTCCACTGGAAGACATGTTCGTCGGAGCGGATCAGCCGCTGCCGACCGCGGCGCGGTAGGCGCGAAGGCACCGCTCCCTGGCGGCTGCATGGTCGACCATCGGTTCCGGGTACCCGGGCGTTTCAAATTCCGGCACCCATTTCCTGATATATTCCTGACCCGGGTCAAATTTCCGGGTCTGCAGGTCGGGATTGAACACCCGGAAATACGGGGCGGCATCACATCCGCTGCCCGCGGCCCATTGCCAGCCGCCATTGTTCGAAGCCAGGTCGAAATCCAGCAATTTCCCGGCAAAATACGCTTCCCCCCAGCGCCAGTCGATCAGCAGGTCCTTTACCAGGAAGCTCGCTACGATCATGCGTACGCGGTTGTGCATGTACCCGGTCTGGTTCAGTTGACGCATCCCGGCATCCACGATGGGAAAGCCGGTCTCCCCCCGGCACCACCGGCCGAATTCCGTTTCGTTATTGCGCCATTGGATATTGTCATAGGCGGGCTTGAACGCCTGGTGACGGCCGACCCGCGGAAAATGCCACAGGATGCCTGCGTAGAACTCCCGCCAGATCAGTTCATTGAGCAGTACGGCATTCACCTCCCGCGCCTTTGAAGCCAGTTTCCGGATGCTGATGGTGCCAAAACGCAGGTGGATGCCCAGGCGCGTCGTACCGTCGACCCCCGGGAAATCGCGCGTCCGGTCATAATGGACCAGGATGGCTTCACCGGGAGTTTTGGGCGGTATGCTGCCGGGTGCTTCCCGGAACCCCATGTCCCCGAGCGAAGGGATGACCTGCGGCGCCTGTCGAAGAAAGTTGTCCCGGTATTTTTCGGCCGGGTACGACCGGAGTGTGAAATCCGTCAGCAGGGACTTCCACTTCCGGCTGTAGGGCGTAAAGACCGTATAGGGGCTGCCGTCGTCTTTCAGCACCTCGTCCTTTTCAAAGATCACCTGGTCCTTGTAAGTGGTAAAAGAAATGCCGTTCGCTTCGAGCAGCTGCCGGATCGCCCGGTCCCTGTCGATCGCATAGGGTTCATAATCATGGTTGGTAAAAACGTGTCGGACCGTGTATTCACGAAGGAGTTGCCTGAATATATCCAGGGGGGTGCCGTAGCAGGCTTTGAGGGAACTGCCCTGCTGTTCGAGCGTGTGCCGGAGGGCCAGCAGTTCCTGGTGAATGAACTGCACCCTGCGGTCGCCGCGCTCTTCCAGGTCGTCGAGGATGTTCCGGTCGAATATGAAAAGCGGCACCACCGGGTAGGGGCCGCGTAACGCGTGGTACAGTCCAGTGTTGTCATGCAACCGGAGGTCGCGGCGATACCAGAAAATGCTGACTTCTTTCATGGAGCTGCCATTCACCGGGCCGCAACGGCCCTTTCGTAGATCTGCCTTGCCAGGGTATTTACGTATTTTTTTTGCCGGAAGGTTTTCACCCACCGCAGGCAAGTTATGGCATTCGTCAAAAATAGTTCGTCGGCACCGTCGAGGTCGGCGGGAACCAGGCTTTTTTCACGGAGCCTGTACCCCGGAAGTTCCAGCCGCTCCAGCAGCCATCGCCTCATCACGCCCGCTACACAGCCATCTTCCAGCGGAGGCGTGAGGATCTCCCGGCCGGTTACCAGGAACACATTTGACGTGGCGCTCTCGCAGATCCTGCCTTGCCCGTTCAGGATAAGACACTCCTGCAGGCCGTGACTGCGGGCGTGAAGGGCCGCCATCACCGGAAGGAGGTAATTGTTGGACTTCAGGTTGGAGAAACGGTCGCAGCTCTTTTCGCCCCCGGGAAACAGGTCGATCGACAGGCCGTCTTCCTGGAAAGTGTTCCCGGGAAGCGTCGAAGACTCGATCAAATAATGAGGAGTAAGGTCGGACAGGTCGAAGAGTCCCCCGTCCCCCCGAAAGACCGTCAGGCGGATACGCGCCGAAGTCTCCTGGCCGTTCCCGAAAACGAGTTCCCGGATCCTGGCAGCCAGGAAGGCGGCGTCAAACCCTGCAGGCGGAGCGAAATGCAGGAGTTCCAGGCCATGGAAGAGCCGCTGGAAATGATAGGTTTCGTTCACCAGGTGGCCGTTGACCATTTTCATGGTCTCAAATACCCCGTCACCATACCGGAAAGAACGATTGGTGGGGGGAATGACCGGCGTTCCCAGGGGATAATGAAGGTCATTATAAATAAAAAACTCATTCATCAGGCGGGTGTGAATGAGCAAATGTAATGGGTTGCGTGAAAATCTATTCTACGTTGTCGAGCAACTTGTTTTTGACCGCGAACATGATCAGGCCGGCGGTGCTCTTGGCGCCCGTTTTGGTCTTGAGCTTGTCGCGGATCGCTTCGATCGTCCGCGGGCTCAGGTCCACGGCTTCGGCGATCTCCCGGGTGCTTTTTTCCTCGCACATCAGGCGCAGGACGGTGATCTCCTTTTCACTCAGGGTGGCGTCTTCCTGCTGCAATTTGATCCCTGGCGCGGGTTTATGCCGCAGGTTATTCAATAAAGCCTTGTTTGTGAGCGAGTTAAAATAAAATTCCTGCTCATGGCAAGTCTTGATGGCCTCGTAAATGATCTCTGAATCGGAAGTCTTGGTCAGGTAGCTGTTGGCGCCGAGCTCCATGAGCCGGGTGATCATGCTCTGGTCGTCCATCATTGTAAGCATGATGACCCGGATGGACGGATAGAGCTTCTTGATCTCGGGAAGGGTCTCGATCCCGCCCATGATGGGCATCTGGATATCCAGCAGGATCACGTCGGGCTGAACGCCCTTGAGCATATTCAGCAGGTGTGCCCCGTTGTCGGCCTCGGCAATGACCGCAATGTCCTTTTTGGGGGAAAGCGCATTTTTCACGCCCGCGCGGTACAGCACATGGTCATCGGCGATGATGACCTTTATAACGTCGTCATTTTCAGGTTTCATTTCTGGTGGATGCGTTTTTAATTCAGGTCGATTTGCAAATCTCTACTTTTTACCCGGTAATTTATAAAGAATATTTACGAAATTACCGGATTAGTAATTATACGATTTCTCAAGGTATAATAACGAACAATTCGCCCCGGATATTTTATATCATGCGGGCTGCAGTCATAAGATCGGTAAAAAAAACGGGGCGCCGTCAGGCCTTGCTCTTTTTCTGGCTTTTGGGGGCGAGCAGGGCAAACATTTTCTTGCCATCGAGTTTCGGCATGCTTTCCAGGGTTCCTACCTCGACCAGCCGTTCTGCGAACTTGAGGAGCAGCAGCTCCCCGCGTTCCTTGAACATGATGGCCCGGCCCTTGAACTGGACATAAGCCCTCACCTTGTTGCCTTCTTTCAGGAAGTTTTCGGCGTGCTTGGCCTTGAAATCAAAGTCATGATCGTCAGTATTCGGCGTAAAGCGGATCTCCTTTACTTCGGAAACCTTGCTTTTGGCCTTCATTTCCTTTTCCTTTTTCTTCTTCTCGTAAAGGAATTTATTGTAGTCGATTATCTTGCAGACGGGCGGCTCCGCATTCGGGGAAATCTCCACGAGGTCAAGCCCCTGGTCCCTGGCGATGCGCTGTGCTTCGGCTACCGGGTAGACGCCCGTCTGTACGTTCTCGCCTACGAGCCTTACCTGCGGCACCCGTATCATGTGGTTAATTCTGTGTTCCGGTTGATGTTCTCTTCTGAAGCGTGGATTAAATGGACCTCGATGCGGTTTTGCTGGAAATGACATTAATAGATTTTGGGTGAAAAATAATTGTATGGTTGATTAAGTAAATAAGTACCCTGTTGACTGTATGAAAAAACCGTTTCAATGCGTTTTATTTTTGACTTCGTCCAATACCTGGTCGATGACCTCCCCGAGGGTCTTGCTGCCCTCATCCCCTTTCCCCTGCCGCCTGACAGCCACCTGGCCGGAGGCCTGCTCCTTTTCCCCGATGATCAGCATCAGCGGGATTTTCATCAACTCCGTATCCCGGATCTTTTTACCGATCTTTTCACTGCGGTCGTCAATCTCGGCACGAATATCTTTATTTTTTAATTCAGAAAGAACTTTTTCGGCATAAGATAAATATTTGTCGCTAATGGGCAAAATTTTCACCTGGACCGGCACCAGCCACATGGGGAATTTCCCCGAGCAGTGTTCCGTCAGCACGGCGACGAAGCGCTCCATGCTGCCAAAGGGAGCCCGGTGGATCATGACCGGGCGGTGTTTGCCGTTGTCCTCGCCTACGTAGGTCAGGTCAAACCGTTCGGGGAGATTGTAGTCCACCTGGATGGTCCCCAGCTGCCATTTCCTCCCGATGGCGTCCCTGACCATAAAATCGAGTTTGGGACCATAAAAGGCCGCTTCGCCGTACTCCACGACCGTCGCCAGGTTTTTTTCGGCGGCGGCTTCGATAATGGCTTTTTCGGATATCTCCCAGTTCTCGTCGCTTCCGATATAACGGGAATGGTCCTGTGGATCCCGTAGCGAAATTTGTGCCGTATAATCGGCGAACCCCAGCGAGTCAAATACGTAGAGCACCAGGTCGATCACTTTCTTGAATTCGTCCTTGACCTGGCCGGGCATGCAGAAAAGGTGCGCATCATCCTGCGTAAATCCCCGCACGCGGGTCAGGCCGTGCAATTCCCCCGACTGCTCGTAACGGTAGACCGTCCCAAATTCCGCCAGTCGCAGCGGAAGGTCCTTGTAGCTGCGCGGGTAGGCGCGGTAGATCTCGCAGTGGTGGGGGCAGTTCATGGGCTTGAGGAAAAATTCCTCTCCCTCCACCGGGGTTTTAATCGGCTGGAAGCTATCCTTGCCATATTTTTCATAATGGCCGCTGGTGACATACAGGCTTTTGGAGCCGATATGGGGCGTGATCACCGGGAGATACCCGGACTCCAGCTGGGCCTTCTGCAGGAACTGCTGCAACCGGTCGCGCAGCATGGCGCCCTTGGGCAGCCACAACGGCAGCCCCGCACCCACTTTTTCTGAAAACGTGAACAGCTCGAGCTCCCGGCCGATGCGCCGGTGATCGCGCTTTTTGGCTTCTTCGAGGAAGACCATGTATTCATCCAGTTCCTTCTGGTTGGGAAAAGTGATCCCGTAGATACGGGTCAGCATCTTGTTCTTTTCATCGCCCTTCCAGTAGGCGCCGGCGATGCTGGTCAGCTTGATGCCCTTGATCAGCCCGGTGGAAGGTATATGCGGGCCGCGGCACAGGTCCGTGAACCCGCCCTGGGTATAAAAGGTGATCTGGCCGTCCTGGAGATTTTGCAGCAGGTCCAGTTTGTAGGGATCCTTCTTCTCCTCGAAATACCGGATCGCCTCCTGCTTGGGCACCTCTTTACGCACATAGGGATTATTTTGCCTGGCCAGTTCGCGCATCTTCTCCTCGAGCTTCTCCAGGTCGCTTTCGGAGATTACCTGGTCGCCAAGATCCATGTCATAATAGAATCCCCGTTCCAGGGGCGGTCCGACCCAGAACTTTACACCGGGAAAAAGCGCTTCGGCGGCTTCCGCCATCAGGTGGGCGGACGAGTGCCAGAACGTCGATTTGCCCTGGTCGTCCTCCCAGGTAAGAAATTTCAGCGAAGCATCCTTGCGGATGGGGCGCGACAGGTCCCATACCTCGCCATCGACCGAAGCGGCAATGATCTTCCTGGCCAGCCCTTCGCTGATGCTGCGCGCTACTTCCAGTGAGGTAGTGCCATCTTCATATTGTCTTACCGCGCCATCCGGGAACGTTATCTTGATCATCTTGAACGGGTTCTAATCCTGGTGATTTTATTTTTGAGCATGCAAATTTAACGAAGTATTAGCCAACGGACGTGATTATCGGCGGGAACTGCCTTCATTTACCTATAATTTTGTGAAACCTTTGCGAACGGTTTTTTCCCGCCTATGAATACTTTTAATTTTCGTTCAGAAACTTTGAATGATCCATGACGATGCATCCGATCAAGACGGTCCTGCTGTTGATTGCCTGGCTGGTATGCGGGACGGTAAGCGCCCAGAACTTCGACGGGCAATGGCGGGGAACTTTCTCGGAAACGAGTTACGGTTTTTCCGGGCTGGGAAGCGCCCCGATCGACTATGTCCTGGAACTGGATATTGCCGGGACCGATGTCTCGGGCTACTCGTACACCTATTTCAATGAAGCCGGCAAACGGTATTATACGATCTGTAAACTGACGGGAACGCTGAACCGGAGTACCCGGGACCTGGTCGTGACCGAGACCGAAAGGGTGAAATTCAATACGCCTCCCGGCTTTCAAAACTGTTTCCAGACCCACAAATTGCACTATGACCGTGATTCCACCGACGAGGAGCACCTGCGCGGTACCTGGATACCGGCGCCCAACCAGGACGGGAATTGTGGCTACGGCACGACACTGCTGGTCCGCAAGATCGTCCACCCCCTTACCCCCGCTCCCAAAAACGAAGTGACCGCCGAACGCAAGTCCGGGGAACGCCGGGATAAAAAAACGACGACCAGCCGGAAAACAACGCCGGCAGTCGCCCACAGAACGACGCCCGGCAAAAAGGTTCCCAACAAACCCTCCCGGCCCGTGGCCCATAACCCGGCAAAGACCGTGGTACCCGTCCCTTCGGAGCCGGATCAAAAGGAACTAACGCCGCCGCAGCCAACGGTGATGCCGGATGTCAAAATGATGGATACGGTGGTACGAAGCAATGCCCGTACGTTCGAACCGCGCAGGCGGGACGTGATCCGCACGGTCCCGATCACCCAGGCCTTCTTTACGGTCGATTTTTATGATAACGGTGAAATTGACGGGGATTCCATTACCGTCTTTTATAACGGCCGCATCGTACTGGACCATAAAATGCTCTCGGACAAACCGATCACGCTCAAGCTGGCGCTCAGCGACGCCGTACGGGAAAACGTCCTTACAATGTATGCCGATAACCTGGGTACCATTCCCCCCAACACGGCGCTGATGATCGTACACGACGGCGACAAGAGATACGAGGTACGCATCGAGTCGGACACCCAGAAAAGCGGGAGTGTCATCTTCACCCACGGGCAATAACAGATTTTCCCCTGCCGGCTGGTCAGAAACTGAAATTCCAGGTGACCGAAGGGATGACGGGAAACAGCGACACCTGTTTGGCCTGCACGTTCAACGTGCCGTCGTAGGGGCTGCCCGTCTGGTCGAAATAGATAAAATAGGGGTTCTTGTGGTTGTACAGGTTGTAGACACTGAATACCCAGTTGCTTTTCAGGCGGCGCCCCGGGTGCCGGTTGGGAGTATAGGTCGCCGCCACGTCCAGCCGGTGATAGGCCGGCAGCCGGTAGGCGTTGATGGCACTGTATTCCTGGGTCAGCACCCCGTCATAGATGTAAAAGCGCTGGGGAAGGGTGACGGCATTGCCGGTGCCGTAGATGAACGTCGCCGACAGCTTCCATTTCGGGGACAGTTCATAAATACCGACGACTGACAGATCGTGCCGGCGATCATATTTCGCATAATACTTGTACCCGCCGTTGAGATGCGGAAATCTTCTGAAGGTCCAGCTCAGGGTGTACCCGATCCATCCCGTCAACCGTCCCTTCGTCTTGTTGATGAACAGCTCCGATCCGTAACTCCAACCTTTCCCGAAGGTGAAAAAGTCTTCCGTATCCTCCAGCGTCGCCGGCGTATACCCTTCCTGGTACTCGATCTGGTTGCGCATGTTTTTATAGTAAAATTCCAGGGATGTCTCGTACATGTTGTCGCGGAAATTTTTGAAGATCCCCGCGGCATAGAGCCAGCTGATCTGCGGCTTCACCACCAGGGTGCTGGGCACCCAAAGATCCGTCGGGAGGGTCGTACCCGCATTGCTGACCAGGTGAATATATTGCAGGTTGCGGGTGACGGAAGCTTTCAGCGACGTGGCGCTGTCCAGGGAGTAGCGGATCGTGAACCGCGGCTCCACCCCCCCGTAAGTCTTCACTTCCTGTCCCCTGCCGTACAGGATGCTGTCCGTGCGGTTACCGTTGGCATCCAGGGTGTAAAAACGGTAAGGCCCGACCTGCTCGAAGCCGCTCGCGCGTACACCGAAGTTGAGTTTCACGCGATCACTGACGTCCCAGTCATCCTGGATATAGACGGCGCCCTCGCGGGCGTATTTCTTTTCGGCATTGTTGGGAGCGAACTTCACCGAGTCCTGTTTCCCGCTGACGACATTGGGAATGAACGTATGGAAGGTGTATAATGCCCCGAAACGGACCCGGTGGCGGGAGGAGGGATACAGATCGAAGTCCTCCTTGACATTCAGGTCCCGGATGCCGGAATACAGGTCGAACTCCAGGTTGTTCTGGGTACCGCTGAAACTGAAATTATAGTTGTTGATCACGAAGGTCGTGTTGGAGAACAGCCGGCTGTTGAACACATGGTTGTACCGGATGGTGCCCGTCGCGTTGCCCCATGGGATCCTGACCTTCAGCGACTGCTGGCCGTTCACAAAATCAAAGCGGTCCTTGCCGAAGTATCCGCTGAGGTACAAATGGTCCTTCGCGGAGAACTGGTAGTTGATCTTGGCGTTGAGATCATAAAAATAGTATCCCGACCCGTAGAAGGAATTGCTCTTTTTGATAAAGGGTTTGACCAGTGCGTCCACGTAGGTGCGCCGCGCCGAAACAATGAAGGAGGCCTTGTTCTTTTTGACCGGCCCCTGGATGGACAGCCTCGAGGCGATCAGGCCGATGCCGCCTTCGACCTGGAAATTCCGGTCGTTCCCTTCTTTCATGGCGATGTCCAGGACGCTTGAAAGGCGCCCCCCATACTGGGCCGGCATGCCGCCCTTGATGAGCGAAATGCTCTTGATCGCGTCCCCGTTAAAGATGGAAAAAAATCCGAAGAGGTGCCCCGTGTTGTATACTACGGCATCATCCAGCAGGATCAGGTTCTGGTCGGGGCCGCCACCGCGGACATACAGCCCCGAGCTGCCTTCGCCCGCGCTCTGTATTCCCGGTAACAGCTGGATCGCCTTGAGGATGTCGACCTCACCCAGGAAGGCGGGGATCGCCTTTACCTGGTTCATGCTCAAATCGATCTTTCCCATCTGTGCGTTCTTCACATTGGCATCCCGCCGTTTAGAAGAGACCACGACCGTCTGTTCGGTGGTCACTTTCGGGAGCAGTTCGAGATTGACCTGGCGGTTGCCCTCCAGCCGGATCGTGTCGATACGGGTGTAGTAGCCGATAAACGAGCAGATCACGCTGTAAGTACCCGATGGCAGGGTGATCGAATAGAACCCGAACTGGTTGGAAGGAATGCCCTGCGTCTTTCCTGCGACCGTAACGGTGGCGCCAATCAGCGATTCGCCCGTCAGGGAATCCCGGACATAGCCGCTCAGGGTGCACCGGCTCTGGGCGCGTCCCGCAAAAGGAAGAACGGATAAAGCCGCGAGGCAGAAAAACCATGCTGTTTTCATAAGGTGGTTGAAAAAGGGGCCACGGAAATTAATTTTCAAAGGGAATCATTTATTTCGCCGCAATTCTTGTCCTGCGGCCGGGCGGCATAGGGATTGACGATCTCCCTGGAGCGGTTGATC
>Ga0187809_10000869_pt1 | contig 14962 bp, 14 predicted proteins | sample NC_wetland_sal_i_8_FD_132415 | JGI IMG/M metagenome (GOLD analysis project Ga0187809, IMG submission 132415) | Wetland sediment microbial communities from Neuse River Estuary, North Carolina, USA - ASW_4 | ecosystem: Environmental > Aquatic > Freshwater > Wetlands > Sediment | place: USA: North... | reverse complement strand
GGCACGGCCAGCCGCACGACGTCGGAGAAGGTCCCTGCATAGTGGTCGGCCACGGCCCGTACCAGCTCGATCGTCTCGACGGGCAGCACGACCTCGTTCGAGAGGCTCTTCGACACCGTTGACAGGCGCTGCTGGTCCGACTCGGCCACGCGGTCGATGACGTAGCCGTCGACCAGCCGACCGGCGAACCTCACCCGCACCCGGGAGCCGGGCACGACGGAATGCTCGAGCTCCTCGGGAACCAGGTAGTCGAACAGCCTGTCCAGGTGCGGCAGCCCGACGTCCACCTGAACGCGTGCGACGGGCAGGTCCAACGCCTACCCCTTGACGGCCCTGGCCAGCGCGTCCGCCCTGTCGGTCCGCTCCCACGTGAACTCGGCGAGCTCGCGACCGAAGTGGCCGTAGTTGGTCGTCAGGGAGTAGATCGGGCGCAGCAGGTCGAGCTCACGGATGATGACGCTCGGGCGGAGGTCGAAGACCGTCTGAACCGCCTGGGTGACCTGCTCCAGCGGCACCGTCTCCGTGCCGAAGCAGTCCACGTACAGGCCGACCGGGTGCGCCCGTCCGATCGCGTACGCGACCTGGACCTCGCACCGGGAGGCAAGCCCGGCGGCCACGACGTTCTTGGCCACCCAGCGCATCGCGTACGACGCCGACCGGTCCACCTTGGACGGGTCCTTGCCCGAGAACGCGCCTCCGCCGTGCCGCGCCATGCCGCCGTACGAGTCCACGATGATCTTGCGGCCGGTGACACCCGCGTCGCCCATGGGTCCGCCGACGACGAAAGACCCCGTCGGGTTGACGTACACCTTGAGGTCGGGTCGTGCCAGCTCGTACCTGGCGAGCACCGGGTCGACGATCAGCCGCGTGACGTCCGCCTTGATCTGCGCCTGGCTGACGTCCGCGTGGTGCTGGCTGGAGACGACGACGGTGTCGATCGCGACGGGGGTGTCGCCGTCGTACGCGATGGTGACCTGCGTCTTGCCGTCGGGACGCAGGTAGTCGAGCTCTCCCCCGCGGCGCACCTCGGTGAGCCTCTCGCTGAGGCGATGCGCGATGTCGATCGGCAGGGGCATGAGGGTCGCGGTGTCCGAGCACGCGTAGCCGAACATCAGGCCCTGATCGCCGGCACCCTGCGAGTCGTTGTCGTCGGCCGAGCCCTCGGCCCGGTGCTCCTCCGCCGAGTTCACGCCCTGCGCGATGTCGGGCGACTGGCTGCCCAGGGCGACCATCACGCCGCAGGACTCGCCGTCGAACCCGATGTCGCTCGAGGTGTACCCGATGTCCAGGACGCGCTGCCGGGCGATCTTGCCGATCTCCGCGTACGCCTCGGTGGTGACCTCGCCTGCCACAACGACCAAGCCCGTGGTGACGAGCGTCTCGACCGCGACACGACTCGTGGCGTCTTGCCCGATCAGGGCATCGAGCACCGCGTCGGAGATCGAGTCGGCGACCTTGTCGGGATGACCCTCGGTGACGGACTCCGACGTGAACAGGCGTGGCACTGGCGCTCCTAGTGGGTGGCGCGGTGATGCAGCACCGCGTCGAGTATCCGATGCGCGACGACGGCCTTGCTGGCCGTCACGCGGGCGCGGACGCCGGCGGCGTCCACGATCACAACACTATTCTCCGGCATCGCGAAGACTTTCCCGTCCGACACGTCGTTCACGACCAGGAGGTCGGCGCCCTTGCGCGCGAGCTTGCTCATGCCGGCCGCGACAAGGGCCGACTCGTCGCCGATGGTCTCTGCCGCGAACCCGACGATCGTCTGTCCTGGACGTCGTGCGTCGGCCAGACCGGCAAGGACGTCGGTGGTCTGGACGAGGTTGAGGGTGATGCCCTCCGCGCCCGACTTCTTGATCTTCGACGCCGACCGCTCGGACGGAGTGAAGTCGGCGGGCGCCGCGGCCATCACCACGACGTCGGCGTCCGCAGCCGTCTCGGTCATCGCCGCCGCAAGGTCGGCTGTGGACACGACCCGGCGGACCTCGACAGAGGACGGGACCGGCACCTCCAGATGCGCGGCCACCAGCGTCACCCGAGCACCGCGAAGTGAAGCGGCACGGGCGATCTCGACGCCCATGCGCCCCGACGAGGCGTTGCCGATGAACCTCACCGGGTCGAGGGCCTCGTGCGTCCCGCCCGCACTCACGACGACGGACACCCCGGACAGGTCGCGTCCAGCGGCGGCCGATGTGAAGTCGGCAGCGAGCAGTGTCTGCGCGATGATCACGATCTCTTCCGGATCAGGCAGCCGGCCCACCCCGGAATCAGGCCCGGCAAGCCGTCCCGACGCCGGGTCGAGCACCACGACGCCGCGCGACCGCAACGTCGACACGTTGGCCCTTGTCGCGGCGTTCTGCCACATCTCCGTGTGCATGGCAGGGCAGACCAGCACAGGGCAGGTCGCGGTCAGCAGGACGTTCGTCAACAGGTCATCGGCTCGGCCCGCGGCCTGCCGCGCGATGAGATCGGCGGTCGCCGGCACGACGAGTACGAGGTCGGCCTCGCGCCCCAGCCGTACGTGCGGGATCTGGTCGGCGCCGCTGAAGACGTCCGTGGCGACCGCCCGACCCGAGAGGGCGGCGAACGTCGTCTCGCCGACGAACCTCAGCGCGTTGACGGTCGGCACCACCGTGACCTCGTGGGAGTCCTCACGCAGCCTGCGCAGGACCTCGCACGCCTTGTAGGCAGCGATCCCGCCGGACACGCCAAGGACGATCCGGCTCATGGTGCGCCGAGTTCGCTCAGAGCTCGGCGTCGCCGAAGGGGTCTCCGAAGACGAAGTCCGGGTCGGCAACAGCCTCGGCGCGTGCGGCGGCCTCGGCCTCGGGATCGATCTGGGTGCACTCGAGCACGTCCGCGTTGACCTCACGCAGCGCGATCGACAGCGGCTTCTCCTGCGGGGACGTGTCGACCAGCGGGCCCACGTTCTCCAGAAGGCCCTCGGCCAGCTGCGAGTAGTAGGCGTTGATCTGACGGGCCCGCTTCGCAGCGAACAGGACGAGGCGGTACTTGCTGTCCACCTTCTCCAGCAGCTCGTCGATCGGCGGGTTGGTGATGCCTTCAGCGTGAACCGTCACTAGCTACCCTCAATCGGTGTGGTGTGCCCGGCGGACGCGCCAGGGCTCAGACCCATGAATCCTACCAACTCTTCGCAGGTATTCGCGACATCGCTGTTGACGATGATCTCGTCGAACTCCGAGGCGGCTGCCAGCTCCTCGTCCGCGGTCCGGAATCGGCGCGCCAGATCGGCCTCAGTCTCGGTTCCCCGCCCCCTGAGCCGACGCTCCAGCTCCTGCCTGCTCGGCGGCATCAGGAACACGGTCCGCGCCTCCGGCATCGTCTGGCGTACCCGTCGCGCCCCCGCCAGGTCGAGCTCCAACAGGCACGTACGGCCTTCTCGCAGCGCCTTCAGCACAGGCTGCCGCGGCGTCCCGTACCGGTGGACCTCGTGGACGAGCGCCCATTCGAGAAGGTCACCCGACGCGACGAGTGCATCGAACTCGGCGTCACTGATGAACCAGTAGTTGACGCCATCGACTTCACCCGGTCTCGGGGACCTCGTGGTCACGGAGACCGACAACCAGATTTCGGGGTGCTGCTGGATCAGCCTGGTGACCACGGTCCCCTTCCCGACCCCGGAGGGCCCGGTGAGGACCGTGACCGTCACGAGAATTCAGCCTTGAGGCCGGCGACCTGATGACGGCCGAGTCCGCGCAGGCGCCGATTCGGCGCGATGTCGAGCCGCTCCATCACTTCGGCCGCGCGCTTGTCTCCGACACGCGGCAGGCACTTGAGCAGATCCACGACTTTCACATGAGCCAGGATGTCGTCGTTCGCCGCCAAGTCAAGGGCATCCCCGAGTGTCAATGAAGATCCCCGAACTCGTGCCTTCAGCTCAGCACGAGAACGGCGTGCTGTTGCTGCCGCCTGTCGCGCTGCCTGAAGCTGCTCAGGGGTCAACTGAGGAATGGCCACGTGCGTCTCCGATCGCCTTCTGGCCTCGCTCGAGAGAGTGAGGGCCCTCAACATACGAGCGGGATGATGGTGACCGGGGCTCCCCATGTCCGGTCGTCACCATCCGTGCAAGGCTGAATCTATCCCAATAGTCACAGGGCTTTGTGCAGTTGACACACGTGTCAGGTGAGTTGCAGCGCCGAGACCGCGTCGCGCAGGGCCTCGGGGGACGGTCCGCGAAGGAGCACCTCGCGGCTCGCCGAGGGCAGGACCCGATCGGTGGCCGCCCCGAAGATGCCAGCCAGGGCTCGGATCGTGCCGCCCTGGGCGCCGATCCCGGGAGCGAGAATGGATCCGTTGAAATGATTCAAGTCGCACCCCGTGTCCGTGTGGGTGGCGCCGATGACCAGCCCGACAGCACCCTGTCCCGAAGCCTCGTTGGCGGCTGTCGCGGCGTCCACCATCCCCTGGACCACGGATCGGCCGTCAGCGCGCGTCGCCGACTGCACGTCGCCACCCTCGGGGTTGCTCGTACGGGCCAGCACGTACAGCCCGCGACCCGTCCGGTGGGCGAGGTCCAGGGCGGGCTGCAGCGAGCCGAAGCCGAGGTACGGAGAGACGGTGAGCGCATCCCCCGCCAGCGGTGAGCCGTCCGAGAGATAGGCGTCGGCGTACGCTGCCATCGTCGAGCCGATGTCCCCGCGTTTCGCGTCGACGATCACCAGGGCGCCTGCCGCTCGCGCGGCCGCGATCGTCCGTTCCAGGATCGCGATCCCCGCGGAGCCGTGGGCCTCGAAGAAGGCCGACTGCGGCTTGAACACGGCCACCACGTCCCCGAGAGCGTCGACCATCCCCTGCGCCACAGCCTCGAGTCCCTCGAGCCCGTACTCGTACCCCCAGGCCTCGATGACAGCGCGGTGCGGGTCGATCCCGACGCACAGGCGTCCACGGTCGGCCGTGACGGCCGCGAGGCGTTCTCCGTACGAGTTCATGTCGTCCTTCCCAGCTGGAGCGCGTTGATGCCGGCCACAAGCCCGTTCCCCGAGTAGATGAAGCCTGTGTAGACCTGGACGAGCCGGGCCCCGGCGTCGACCATCCGCGCCGCGTCGTCAGGCGTCATGATGCCCCCCACGCCGATGATCGGCAGCGTGGTCGAGGCGGCGATGCGGGAGACGACCTCCAGTGCCCGCGCCGTCAGCGGAGCGCCGGACAGGCCACCCGCCTGCTTCGCGTAGACCTGGTCCGCCGGCGCCAGCCCTTCGCGGGCCAGCGTGGTGTTCGTCGCGATGATGCCCCGACCGCCATGGTCGGTGACGACGCCGACGACCTCGTCCAGCTGTGCGTCCGAGAGATCCGGGGCGATCTTCACGAAGATCGGTACGGGGCCGAGCGGGTGCACGATCTGCGATGCCTCGCGCGTCAACGAGCCCAGCAGGTCCCTGAGCATGTCGCCGTCCTGCAGCGTCCGTAGCCCTGGGGTGTTGGGGCTGGACACGTTGATCGCGATGTAGTCCGCGTACGGCGCCAGCATCCTCAGCGACGCCACGTAGTCGGGCACCGCGTCCTCGACGGGTGTCACCTTCGACTTGCCCAGTGAGATCCCGAGCGGGATCCCGCAGGTCTCCGCACCTCGGCGTACGCCGAGCCCGAACAGCCTGTCGGCCATCGCCTTGGCGCCCGCGTTGTTGAAGCCCATCCGGTTGATGATCGCGTGGGAGCTGCGCAGCCTGTACAGGCGAGGCCGGTCGTTGCCCGGCTGGGCCAGGGCGGTGACCGTGCCCAGCTCCGCGAAGCCGAAGCCCAGGGCCGACCACGCCTGTACGGCACGTGCGTCCTTGTCGAGCCCTGCCGCGACCCCGACGCGGCCGGGGAAGCGGATGCCGGCGACGGTCACGGGCGACGTCGGGGCCCCTGACAGCAGCCTCAGCGCCGCCCGGGAGGCGGGCCCGAGGCGTCCGAGCATGTGGATCAGTGACTCGTGGATCAGCTCGGGGTCCCCGCCGTGAGCGCGGAACAGGGCTGGACGTACGAACGATCTGTAGCCGACGTCGAGAACCGCCGAGCGGAGGCTCACAACGTGTCCAGTGCCGCCGTGACCTCGGCGCCCCAGGCCTGGAGCGACCGGACGTTCACGTCACCGTCGCGCGCCGCCTCGATGGCCTGTACGGCTGCTGCCAGGCCCTGGACGGTCGTGATGCACGGGATGTCGCGGTGGATGGCGGCCGTACGGATCTCGTACCCGTCGCGACGCGGCGAGCCGGTGGCCGAACGACCATGGGGGGTGTTGAACACGAACTGGATGTCGCCGGCCAGGATCATGTCCACGATCGTCGGAGAGCCGTCGGTGCCTGGCCCTTCGCTGAACTTGCGGACGCTCACGACCTTGATGCCGTGATGAGCGAGGACCTCCGCCGTACCGGCCGTGGCGTAGACCTCGAAGCCGAGGTCCGCCAGACGCTTGATCGGGAAGATCGCGTGCCGCTTGTCGGCGTTGTTCACCGAGACGAACACGCGCCCAGTCTTCGGGAGCGGGCCGTACGAGCCGATCTGCGACTTCGCGAAGGCGTTGCCGAACGTACGGTCGAAGCCCATGACCTCGCCGGTGGAACGCATCTCCGGCCCGAGGACGGTGTCGACGCTCGACCCCTCGGAGGTACGGAACCGGTTGAACGGCATGACCGCTTCCTTGACCGCGATCGGCGAGCCCTGCCAGGTCGCAGCGCCGTCGACGTCCTTGCGGAGCCTGCCGGCGGCCCGGAGCTCGGCGATCGTCGAGCCCATCATGACCAGCGCCGCGGCCTTCGCCAGCTGCGTTCCGGTCGCCTTCGAGACGAACGGGACGGTGCGCGACGCGCGCGGGTTCGCTTCGAGGACGTAGAGGGTCTCGCCCGCCAGCGCGTACTGGATGTTGATGAGCCCACGGACCCCGACGCCCTCGGCGATCTTCCGGGTCGACTCGCGGAGCTGGGCGATGATCTCCTTGCCGAGCGTGATCGGGGGCAGGCTGCACGCCGAGTCGCCGGAGTGCACCCCCGCCTCCTCGATGTGCTCCATGATCCCGCCGAGGTAGAGGTCGGTCCCGTCGTACAGCGCATCGAGGTCGATCTCCACCGCGTCGTCGAGGAACTTGTCCACCATGACAGGGTTCTCGGGGCTGGCCTCGGTCACGCGGGTGATGTAGTCGTCGAGCGTCGCGTCGTCGTACACGATCTCCATGCCGCGACCGCCGAGCACGTACGAGGGCCTCACGAGCACCGGGTAGCCGATCTCGTGCGCGATCCGCTCGGCCTCGTCGCGCGATGTCGCCATCCCGTAGCGCGGAGCCATCAGCCCGGCGTTCTTGAGCACCTGTCCGAACGCGCCTCGCTCCTCGGCCAGGTGGATCGCCTCGGGCGACGTGCCGGCGATGGGGAGACCGGCGTCCTTGAGAGACTGAGCCAGCTTGAGCGGGGTCTGACCGCCCAGGGCCACGATGACCCCAGCGACCGGACCGGCCGCCAGCTCGGCGTGGTAGACCTCCAGCACGTCCTCGTACGTCAGGGGCTCGAAGTACAGGCGGTCGCTGGTGTCGTAGTCGGTCGAGACGGTCTCGGGGTTGCAGTTGACCATGACGGTCTCGTAGCCGGCTTCGGAGAGCACCATCGCCGCGTGTACGCAGGAGTAGTCGAACTCGATGCCCTGCCCGATGCGGTTCGGTCCGGAGCCGAGGATGATCACGGCAGGCCTTGTACGGGGCGCGACCTCGGTCTCGTCGTCGTAGGACGAGTAGTGGTACGGGGTGCTGGCGGCGAACTCGGCCGCACACGTGTCCACGGTCTTGTAGACCGGCCGGATCCCCTGCTCCCACCGCTGCGCGGAGACGTCCGCGGCGCTCGTGCCACGGATCCCGGCGATCTGCGCGTCGGAGAGCCCGTGCCTCTTGGCCTCGCGCAGCAGCTCCGCGGTCAGCTCGTCGGCCGACGCGAGCTGCTCGGCCATGTCGACGACGACCCTCAGCTGGTCGATGAACCAGGGGTCGATCTTGGTGGCCTCGAAGACCTGCTCAGGAGTGGCTCCGGCGCGCAGTGCCAGGACGACCTTGCCGAGGCGCCCGTCATGGGGACGCGAGGCCTGGGCGAGGAGCTCGTCGAGCGGCGTGGTCACCGGACCGTGGAGCACGAACGGCGCGCGCGGGTCCTCGAGGCTGCGCAGCGCCTTGCCGAGCGCCTCGGTGAAGTTCCGTCCGATGGCCATCGCCTCGCCGACCGACTTCATGTGCGTCGTCAGCGTGTCCTCGGCGCTCGGGAACTTCTCGAACGCGAACCGCGGGACCTTGACGACCACGTAGTCGAGTGTCGGCTCGAACGAGGCCGGCGTCTCGGCCGTGATGTCGTTGGTGATCTCGTCGAGCGTGTAGCCCACGGCGACCTTGGCCGCGATCTTCGCGATCGGGAACCCGGTGGCCTTCGACGCGAGTGCCGAGGACCGCGAGACACGGGGGTTCATCTCGATGACGATCATGCGGCCGTCGGCGGGGTTGATCGCGAACTGGATGTTGCAGCCACCGGTGTCCACGCCGACCGCCCGGATGATCCCGATGCCGACGTCGCGCATCCACTGGTACTCGCGGTCGGTCAGCGTCATCGCCGGGGCGACGGTGATCGAGTCACCCGTGTGGACGCCCATGGGGTCGAGGTTCTCGATCGAGCAGACGATGACCACGTTGTCCGCGCGGTCCCGCATGACCTCGAGCTCGTACTCCTTCCACCCCAGGATCGACTCCTCGATGAGGACCTCGGTGACCGGAGACGCGTCGAGGCCGACACCAGCGATCCGGGTCAGCTCCACCCGGTCGTGGGCGAAGCCCGAGCCCACGCCGCCCATCGTGTAGGAGGGCCGTACGACCACGGGGTAGCCCAGCTCGTCAGCGGCTGCCAGGACCTCGTCCATCGTGTGGCAGATGATCGACCGAGCCGTCTCGGCCTTGCCGCCGGGGATGTCGAGGGAGGCGACGACCTCCTTGAACGACTCCCGGTTCTCCCCGCGCTGGATCGCGTCGATGTTGGCGCCGATCAGCTCCACCCCGTACTTCTCGAGGACTCCGCCGTCGTGGAGCGCCACGGCCGCGTTGAGGGCCGTCTGGCCGCCCATCGTGGCGAGCAGCGCGTCAGGACGCTCGACGGAGATGACCTTCTCGAGGTACTCGGGCGTGATCGGCTCCACGTACGTGGCGTCGGCGAACTCGGGGTCGGTCATGATCGTCGCGGGGTTCGAGTTCACGAGGATGACCCGGAACCCCTCCTCGCGCAGGACGCGACATGCCTGCGTGCCGGAGTAGTCGAACTCGCAGGCCTGGCCGATGACGATGGGGCCGGACCCGATGACCAGGATCGAATGGATGTCGGTGCGACGTGGCATCAGGACACTCCCCCGGCTCGGACACCGCTCATGACGTCGGCGAACCGCTGGAACAGATAGGCGGCGTCGTGCGGCCCTGCCGCAGCCTCGGGGTGGTACTGGACCGAGAAGCCCCTCACCAGGCCGTCGTCGCCGGTGAGCTCGAGGCCCTCGACCACGTCGTCGTTGAGGCAGACATGCGAGACGGTCACTGTGCCGTACGGGGTCGAGGTCGGCGCATCGACCGGCGCGTCGACCGCGAAGCCGTGGTTGTGGGCCGTGATCTCGACCTTGCCTGTCGTACGGTCCTGGACCGGCTGGTTGATGCCGCGGTGACCGTACTTGAGCTTGTACGTGCCGAATCCGAGCGCTCGACCGAAGATCTGGTTGCCGAAGCAGATGCCGAAGAACGGCACCCCGCGTGAGAGCACGTCACGGACGAGCTGGGCCTGCACCTCGGCGGTCGCCGGGTCGCCCGGGCCGTTCGACAGGAACAGTCCGTCGGGATTGAGTGCCATGACCTCGTCGAACGTGGAGGTGGCAGGCACCACGTGGACGGTCATGTGGTGCTTGGCCATCTGCTTGGGCGTCATCGACTTGATGCCGAGGTCCAGCGCCACCACCGTGTAGCGGCTGTCGCCCTCGGCCGGCACGGTGTACGGCTCGGTGACCGTCACGTCGCCGACGAGGTTGGCGCCTTCCATCTGCGGCGACTCGAGCACCTTCGCGAGAAGCGCCTCGGGATCCAGGGTCTGCGTGGAGATGCCGACCCGCATCGCGCCGCGCTCGCGCAGGTGACGCGTGAGCGCCCGGGTGTCGATGTCACTGATCCCGACCACCGACTGCGCGCGGAGCTCGTCGTCCAAGGACCGCGCTGCACGCCAGTTCGACGGGATCCTGGACGGGTCACGGACCACGTAGCCGGCCACCCAGATCCTGCTGGACTCGTCGTCCTCGTCGTTCCATCCGGTGTTGCCGATGTGCGGTGCCGTGGCCACCACGACCTGGCGGTGGTAGCTGGGGTCGGTGAGGGTCTCCTGGTACCCCGACATGCCGGTCGTGAAGACCGCCTCGCCGAAGGTCTCCCCTGTCGCCCCGAAGGATCTGCCAATGAAGGCGCGTCCGTCCTCGAGAACGAGGATCGCGGGGACTGGGCGAAGGTCCGAGGCGTTCATCGCGGGCGACTGTATCAGGATCAGCCCAAACCTCCCGGCCGGGGCCACTCCACGAGCACGAGCCGATCGTGCGGATCCTCGCCTTGGACCGGTGGCCACGCACTGGCCCGCCGCGACTACGGCGCCATGCCTGACCAGGCGACTGGGTCAGCGCGTGACGCTCGGGCCGCAGACCCTGGTCATTCTCCTTGAGGGTTCGCCAGCCCGTGGAGCACAGCGTTGAGGAAGGCGGGTGACTCGTCGGTGGACAGCTCCGAGGCCAGCGTGACGGCCTCGCTCACGACCACGTTCGGCTCGGTGCTGGTGAACAACAGCTCGTACGCGGCGATCCGGGCGATCACCCGGTCCACGCGCGGCATGCGGTCGAGCGTCCAGCCCTCGGCGAGGCGGTCGGAGACGGCGTCGTTGATGTAGCCCCAGTGCTCGCGTACGCCCCGGACGATGTCCGAGGTGAGCTCGCGTACGGTCACGTCGATCGCCGTCCGCTCCTCGAGGGTCACCAACGGGTCGGTACCGCGGATGTCGGACTCGAACAGGATGTCGAGAGCGTGCTTGCGCGCCTTGTGCCGCGCAGACGTACGGGGTCGTGCGCTGTCCGCCGCCGCACCCACCTCAGACGCGGCCGAGGTAGCTGCCATCGCGCGTGTCGACCTTCACCTTCTCGCCGGTGACGATGAACAGCGGGACCTGGATCTGCAGGCCGGTCTCGACGGTCGCCGGCTTCGTGCCACCGGTCGAGCGGTCACCCTGCAGACCAGGCTCGGTGTAGGTGACCTCGAGCTCCACCGACGTGGGCATGTCGACGAACAGGGGGATGCCCTCGTGGAGCGCCACCGTGGCGGTGCCGTTCTCGAGGAGGTAGTTCTTGGCGTCGCCCATCGTCTCCTCGCTGATGATCAGCTGGGAGTAGTCGGCGGTGTCCATGAACACGAAGCCGTCGCCGTCGTGGTAGAGGTACTGCATCTCGCGGCGGTCGACGGTCGCGGTGTCGACCTTCGTGTCGGAGTTGAACGTACGGTCGACGACCTTGCCGCTGAGCACGTGCTTGAGCTTCGTGCGGACGACCGTGTTGCCCTTGCCCGGCTTGTGGTGCTGGAACCAGATGACGGTCCACAGCTGGCCGTCGAGGTCGAGCACCATGCCGTTCTTGAGATCGTTGGTCGAAGCCACGAGAGTCCCTTCGCTGAGCGCACGGCCGCGTCCGCAACGGACGAGAGCCGGGTGAACGCCGTCACGGCGACGGCGGCCTGGATTCTACCCGAGTCAGCGCGCGGGCTCCCAATCCGCCGCTACTCCTCCGACGAGGAGAAGGTCGTGCGGCCTTGCAGCGTCGCCGCGAGATGGTCGTCGATGCTGTCGGCGATCGACGCGACCTCGTGGATGACCTGCTGGAAGTGCGCCGGCACGAACGGCCGCGCCAGGGCGGACATCGACACGAACACCTTGTCGCGCAGGAGCCAGAACCTCACCCAGCGGCTCTCGGAGTTGAGGTCGTTGAGCACTTCCGCCGCGCGCGATCGTCCGGTCACGTCGTGGACGACCGCCGAGAACGCGATCACCTCCCGTGCGTCGGACGGGATGCGTACGAAGACCATCGTCGAGCCCACGCGGATCGCGTAGTCGCCCTCCGAGTCGTGGAACGGCTCGGCCCCGTAGATGCGGGTGAGCTCGAGACCGACCAGACGATCAAGCTCCGCAGCGTCCGCGGGGATGACGGCGCGCGTGTCGGACCCCAGCGCCTGGGACGCCGGCGGGTACGGGGGCTCGCTCGGACCGGGTGGCTGCAGCACGTCAGCGAGCTGGTCAGCCGTGAGGAAGACCGGGTGCAGCACCCCGTACACGTCACGCATGGTGGCGACGGACAGCTCCGCGAGCTTGTCGGTCTGGTCCTGGGACCACTCGCTGGTGAAGTTCCGGCTCGAGTCGGCGCTCGGCGACGACCAGCCGAGCTGCTCCATCTGAGCCAGCTGGGACGCCGCCAGCTGGTAGTCGTCGGAGAGGACGGCGTTGGAGGATGCCTCGGCGACGAGCCTGCCGAGCGCCGGGCAGTCGTAGGAGATGAAGGGCGACGCGTCATCGTCGGGTGCCAGCATCCCCAAAGTGAGCTCGGCTCCGTCGTCCATCATCGACAGCACCTCGGACAGGCGCCCGCCAAAGGCGCCCCACGCCTCCTCGGTGCTGCGGTCGATGTCGAAGTCGTCGATGTCCATGGCCCTCCTTGCCTCGCAACCTACAACAGGGCGGCGAGGACCAGGATCACGACGGCCGACACGATCGTGGTCCGGAAGATCGTGTCGCGGGCGAAGAGCTCACGCACGCCGTAGCGCATGCCGAACACGTAGATGTTCTGTGCCGGCGGGAGGGCGGCGATGACGGTCACCGCCCGGACGCTGTGCTCAGGAAGGTGCAGTGCGTACCGGGCGAGGACGAAGGCAGTCAGTGGCTGGACGACGACCTTGATCACGCTGATCACGTACGACTCCACGCTCTCCGCGCCGCGGCTCGGCCGCGGGTCCAGCCTCAGCGAGATCCCGAAGGCGAGCAGCATCGTCGGAACGGCCACACCGCCCAGCATCTCCAGCGGGGTCTCGACCAGGCCCGGCAACGACATGTGGGCGAGGTTCAGGGCCAGACCGATGAGGCACCCCACGGTGAGCGGGTTGCGGATCGGGAGCGTCACGAGACGGGCGACCGGTACGGAGCCGCCGCTCTCCCGCGCTCTCTGGTAGTCGAGGTGGGCCAGGGCCAGCGGCTGAAGGACCGCGACCTGTACGAGGAGCACCGGAGCGATCCACGTCGGATCGCCGAGCGCGTACGCAGCGACCGGAAGACCGAGGTTGCCGGCGTTCGTGTAGCACGACAGGAGAATCCCCATCGTCCTCTCCGCCGGTGGCGGCCGGAACACCAGGAATGCCAGGGCTGTGTACACGAGGGCTGCGACCGCGATCGCGCCCGCGTTCGCGATGAAGCTCCGCGCGAAGACCTTCGACAGGTCGGCCTTCTCCATCATGGTGAGCAGCAGGGCAGGTGAGGCGACGAGCAGCGCCAGCTTCGACATCATCTGCTGGTGCTGTGTGGTGAGAACGCCGAAGTGGCCGCACGCGACGCCGACTGCGATGAGGATGCCGATCGTCACATAACCGCTCAGCGCCTGCACCCGGTCAGGCTACGGGAGGTGTCCCTCGCGACGGGGATGTGGCCAGTGGTTGCCGCGTCCGCGAGGTCGCGCTGGTACGTTCGCGCAGCATAGCCTTGGCCCGCTGACGACCGACCCTGAGGAGCTGACGTGGATCCCACCACCTGGGGCGCGCCGTATCCGCTCGTCGTCGCGGCCCTGTTCGTCATCGTGATGGCGCGCGCCAACGGTACGTACTGGCTGGGTCGCGCGGCAGCGGCCGGAACCGAGCGCACCCGGCTACGCCGCCTGCTGCACGCCCCTGGCTACCTCCGCGCGGTCCGGTGGATCGACCGATGGGGCGCTCCGGCGGTCTCGGTCAGCTTCCTGACGGTCGGTTTCCAGACCCTCATCAACCTCGCGGCCGGCGTGACGCGGATGAGGCAGCGCCACTATCTGCCTGCCGTCGTGGTGGGCAGCGTGATGTGGGCCCTCGTCTACGCCACGATCGGGTTCGTCGGCGTCACCGCGGTGACAGCCCTGTACGGACGCTCGCCGGTCCTCGCGATCGCGCTCGCCGTCTTCGCGGCGCTCCTGCTGGCATGGTGGATCGTCGCCCAGGTGCGGGCCGCTCACGCCCCCGAGGACGCCGCCGCAGCCCCGGAGGACGTACCCGCAGCCTGAGACCTGCCCAGGAGCTCTCCTGACCTGCTGGGGTCCTCCCGAAGTCAACTCCGCTTCCCCAGGGCTCAGAGCCTCTCCCGACCCGGGAGCACTCCCGACAGCCTCAGCGCTGGACCCGGGCGTTGCCCTTCCAGATCGACCAGACCTGGTCCTCGTCGGCGGGCGCGCCGTAGTCGGTCGTCGATGCGGCGGCGAGAGCGCCCGTGGCCCAGCCGAACTGCATGCAGCGCTCAGCCGTCCAGCCCCGAAGGATGCCGTACAGCATCCCGCCGACCGAGCCGTCTCCACCACCGATGCGGTCGAGCACGCCGATCGAGCGCGGCTCAGCGACGTGGAACTCGCCGTCCCCGTACACGACCATCCCCCACATGTGCTCGTTGACGCTCACGACCTCACGCAGGGTTGTTGCGATGAACTGCGCCCGTGGGAAGCGGGTACGGATCCGGCCGATCATCTCCGTGAACGACGCGACCTGGTCGGAGAGGTCGGTGCCGCCCGCCTCCGGCCCTTCGATGCCGAGGCAGAGCTGGAAGTCTTCCTCGTTGCCGATGAGGACGTCGCACTCTTCGGCGATCTCGGTGAACGCCTCGCGGAGCTCCTGCTCCCGCCCCTTCCAGAACGAGGCCCGGTAGTTCATGTCCATCGAGATCGC
>Ga0187809_10000868_pt1 | contig 14966 bp, 12 predicted proteins | sample NC_wetland_sal_i_8_FD_132415 | JGI IMG/M metagenome (GOLD analysis project Ga0187809, IMG submission 132415) | Wetland sediment microbial communities from Neuse River Estuary, North Carolina, USA - ASW_4 | ecosystem: Environmental > Aquatic > Freshwater > Wetlands > Sediment | place: USA: North... | reverse complement strand
TCATCGACGCCGCGACGCAATATCAGGGGTACGCGGCAGACATTACGCGCACCCTGCCGGTGAGCGGCGTGTACACCAGGGAGCAGCGGACGATCTATCAGCTCGTGCGCGACGCCCAGGCGGCGGCCGAGCGTGCGAGCACACCTGGTGCGCCCGAGGCCGCGGCGGCCGAGTCGTCGTTCGTCGTTCGGGAGCGCGGATTGGCGGCGCTCGGCCTGATCGACAGCGTAGGCGCGCAGCTCGATCCGCCGGGCCAGCCCGATTGCACTCGATTGCCGCACGCCTGCTCGCAAGCGCTCATCTGGATGATTCACGGCATCAGCCATGGACTCGGCCTCGCGGTGCACGACCCCGCGCAGTTCTATTACGGCGATCACACCTACAAAGTGGGCGACGCGTTCACGATCGAGCCCGGCATCTACATCAGCACGCGGACGCTCGACGCGCTGCCCGACACGCCGCGGAATCGCGCGTTCATCGCTCGGGTGAGGCCGGTCGTCGAGCGCTACCAGAACATCGGCGTGCGCATCGAGGACGACTATGTGGTCACCTCGCACGGCCTCGAGCGCATCTCGAGCGGCGTGCCGCGGGAGATCGGCGACGTCGAGGCGCTGATGAAACGGCGGCCCGCGCGGGCGGCGCAGGCCCCTTGACGATCAGCGGCGGTTGGCGATGTGCCGGATACCCGCCAGCGAGAACTCGACGATGTGGTCGACGACGGCCGCGAGCTCGTCGCGCGTGATGGACCAGTCCTTGAACGCTGCCGCGCGGAAGCGATCCGGGCGATAGAACAGACACTGCGCCTGGATGCTGATCACGCAACGGGCCACGCGCTTGTCGTTAGGCTTGCAGCCGAGGAGGGCCGCCACGACCCCGGCCAGATACTCGAGGCGGGGCAGAATCCCGTGCTCGGCGATCCACGGCGCGAGCGGCGTCGGCTCGGACATCTCGTGCCGCATGAGGTCGTGGATCCACGCCGTGCCGTCGTCGGTGGCGACAATTCGGGGCAGGTAGCCGGCAACGTACGTTCGCAGCTGCTCCTCGGGCGGCGCGTCGCTCGCGGTGAGAAAGGCGTCGTCGCCGGCGCGCATCGCCTGCACCGCCGACTTCACCACGGCGCGATAGAGGCCGAGCTTCCCATCGAAGTGATAGTTGACGGCGGCGACGTTCGCCCGGGCGGCGCGCGCGATCTCGCGCACGCTCACCGCATGGAAGCCGCGTTGGGCGAAGAGGCGCGTGGCTTCGGCGAGCAAGCGTTCGCGGGTCGCCGTATCCGGCCGGCGTGCGCGCGGCGACGCCGTCACGAGAGCGTCCGCTTGAACAGGAGGGTCGCCGCCAGCATCGTCAGCACCGAGAACACCGCCAGGTACAGCAGGTCGAACCAGATGGCCGAGAAGCCCGTGTTCTTGAGCAGCAGACTCTTGAGGGCGTGCACGGCGTACGTGAAGGGATCCACGGTGGCCAGCACGCGCATCCACTTGGGGAATGCCTGCTGCGGATAGATCGCGCCGCTCGGGAACCACAGGAGCGTATTGAGCACGCCGAACAGCGCGCGCGGCAAGAGCGGGTCGTTCATGCGCACCATGAGCAGGAACATCATGCTCACGAGCGCCACCGACGATACGGCAATGACGAGAAAGAGGCGGATCAGCCGGATGGGCGCGAACGGATCGGGAATGCCGGCGATGAGCGAGCCGATGGTCATGAGCACGGTGCCCGCGATGATCGCCTTGATGGCGCCCGCGGCGTTGAACCCGAAGATGAGCTCGAGGCGCGTGATGGGCGTGACGAGATAGCCCTCGTGGAGGCCGCGCGCCTTGTCATCGATGTAGATGATGCCGCCGCCGATCATGACCATCATGAAGATCGACATCACGATCGAGCCGGGGAGCAGGTACTGGATGTAGGGCACGTACGGGTACAGCTCGACCGTTTCGAGCGTGGGCACCTGCGACACGCGGTCCGTGCTCGGCGGCGGCGCATTGTACGCGCCTAACAGGCTGCCGAACGTGCCGGCGAGCGCCGCCGTGACGAAGTTGTCGGTGTTGTCTTCGATGAGCGCGACGCGCGGGTCGTCGTGGGAGAGGACGCGGCGCGAGAATCCGGGCGGAATGGTGAGCACGCCGTTGACGCGGCCGTTGCGCAGGGCGTCGAGCGCCTGGCCGCGGTCGGCGTACGGGATGGTCTCGAAGGTCTGGGCGTTCTCGGCGACGGCGTTGGCGAGGGCGTGGAGGCGGACGGCCGGCACGCCGCCGTCCTGGTCGACCAGCGCCACCTTGAGGTGCTTGACGTTGCCGCCGAAGGCGTAGCCGAGCACGACGAGCTGCACGACCGGCATGAGCAGCGACATGACGATGAGCGCCGGGCTGCGGCGGAAGCGGCGGAGGTCGCGCTCGATGATGGCCCAGGTGCGCTGCATGTGCCTAACGTCTCATCATGAAGCGGCTGTCGGTCACCGACGGCTCCTGCAGCGCGTCGCGCAGCTGGTGGCCCGTGTAGTGCACGAACACGTCGTCCAGCGACGTGCTCTGCACCGACAGCGAGCCAATGGTGACGCCCGCGGCGGCCGCCGCCGCCATGAGGGCATTGGTCGTCTGCGGGCCGCTCGTGGACACGAGGCGGTACACCGGCGGATCGCCCTCCAGGCGCACGACCCCGGGCAGCGCGCCTAACCGCGCCTTCCAGTCGGCCGGCTCGCCGGTGAAGCTCACCTCGAGCGTGTTCTCGCCGGGGATCGCCGCCTTGAGCTTCATGGGCGAGTCGAGCGCCATCAGCTTCCCGTGGTCCACGATCGCGATGCGGTCGCAGAGCTTGTCGGCTTCGTCCATGTAGTGCGTGGTGAGGAGGACGGTGAGGCGGCGGTCGGTCTTGATCGTGCGGAGCATCTCCCACACCGACGTGCGCGACACGGGGTCGAGCCCGGTGGTGGGCTCGTCGAGAAACAGGATCCGCGGCTCGTGCACCAGGCCGCGGGCGATCTCCACCCGGCGCCGCATGCCGCCCGACAGGTTCTTCACGGGCTTGTCCGCCCACTGGCTCAGCTCCACCGCGGCGAGGAGGTCGGCGATGAGCGCCTTGCGTCGTTCACGCGGCACGCCGTACAGCTTGGCGAAGATGAGCAGGTTCTCTTCGGCGGTGAGATCGAGGTCGCTGGTGAGCGCCTGCGGAATGACGCCGATGGCGCGCCGCACCTGGTCCGCCTCCTTCACGATGTCGTAGCCGGCGACGATGGCGGTGCCAGACGTGGGCAGGAGCAGCGTCGTGAGCATGCGAATGAGCGTGGACTTGCCGGCGCCGTTGGGCCCGAGCAGACCGAACGTCTCGCCCTCCTCGACGTCGAACGTGATCGCATCGACCGCCGTGAAGTCGCCGAAGCGTTTCACGATGGCGCGGACGTCGATCGCGATGCTCACGAGGATTTCCGTTGGGAGAGCGGCAGCAGCACGTAGGCCGTCATGCCATCGGCGAGGCGGCGGTCGCGGTTGTCGATGCGCAGCCGGATCTCGAACGTCTTGATGTCGCGTTTGGTGCGGCTCACGTCGCGCTGCGTGGCGAAATCGGCGTCCACGCCGCGGAAGAACACGGTGCCCTGGCGCTCCTGGCCCGACGGCAGGCGCACGGTGAGGTGGTCGCCTAACTTCACCCGGTCGATGTACGTTTCCTCGACGTCGGCGCGGACCCACAGGCTGTCGGGGTTGATGAGCGTGACCACGGGCTGGCCGGCGGTCACGAATTCGCCGGCGCGCGCCGCGCGGACGTCCACGATGCCGGCGATCGGCGCGCGCAGCTCGGTGTAGGCGAGCCGCACGTCGGCCTTGCGCGTCTGGGCCTGCGCCGCGGCCTGCGCCTGCCGCGCGCGGGTCAGTGCGCTCCGCTTGGCCTGCACCTGGTCCTCGGCGGCGCGCGCCAGCGCGACTGCCGCGCGTTGGGCGTCCACCTGTTTGGAGGACGCCTCGAACCGCGACAGCGCGACGGTGTATCCTGTACGGGCGGAGTCGACTTGCTGGGACGAGACGGCGCCCGCGCCGAGCAAGGGGCCGTACCGCTCGTACACTTGCTTGGCGTTGACCATGGTGGCAGAGTCCATGGCGGCCTGCGCGACGGCGGCGGCGAGGGTGGCTTCGCTCTGCCGGAGTTGCTGATCCGCCTGCGTTTCCTGGTATCGCAGATCGGCGGCGCTTTCGTGAACCTGCGAGGCCATGGCCTCGGCGCTCTGCGCGTAGTACGACTGGTCGGCGGCCAGCTCGCCCGGCGCGAGCACGGCGAGCAGTTGGTTCTGGGTGACCGAGTCGCCTTCGGCGACGAGGAGCTTGCTGATCTGGCCGCTCACCTGCGGGCTCACGATGACGTCATTGGTGGTGACGACGCCGGTGAGGACGAGCGACGACGGCGGCCGGGTGGAGAAGTAGATGATGGCGGCGGCGGCGGCGAGGACGACGCCTGCTCCGACGGCGAGTTGCGTTCGAGTCATGTAGGATCGGGCGTGAGACCGCGGGTTCCTGGTTCGGGGGCCGTCGTATCGATTCAAACAAGTGATTTAAACGACTGTTTGAACGCAGTCAAGGCCTGACGTTTTGGGCAGGAGGCGGCGATGAGGGCATTATTGGCGCGGTGGCGCCCCGGGCACGTGGTCGCGGCCTGGTTCGCCTACTGGATCGGGTTGGCCGGCGTCACGCTCACGCCGACGGTCCGCGCGATCGTGCACGCGACATCGGCGCCGTCGAACACGTCCAACGTGTCGGCGTCGTTCAACAATGCGACGCTGTCGGTCACCGTGTCGCAGTTGGGGAAGGTGACGCACGTGGCGGCGGCCTCGCTGGGCGAGATCGCGCTCTGGGTGGGGCTGCCGCCGCTCATCCTCTACGGTGTGTGGATGTTCACCCGTCCTCGGCGGCCGGCCGAGCCGGCTGCGTTAGGCGAGTCCGCTCCCGACGCGCTGCCGCGGCCCGATGTGCCGCAGCCGGCGCCCTCCCCGTCCGTTCACTCGCGAGCCCCCCATGCGTGATGCCGTCCGCCGCCGTCGCGGTCCCCTGGTGTCGTTTCTTCTGCTCGTGTCCGCCGGCGCCATCGCGGCGGCGCACCCGCCGGCGCGGCCCGCCGACCCCGTGACGCCGGCGCCACGCGATACCGGCGCGCAGGCGCCCTGGCGCGCCAAGGTGCGCGCGTTCGCCGAGGCGCATCTGCAGCACACGGCGTGGGGGCCGGCACACGGCCGCCGCGACTACGAGATGACGCTGGCGCTGGCCAGGGCCGAAGGCCTAACGGTGGACGACGACGCCCTCTATGCCGCGGCGTACCTGCACGACATGGGCGGCATCCCGCCCTACGCGGTGCCGGGCGTCGACCACGGCGACCGGTCGGTCCAGCTCGTGGACAGCGTGCTGCGCGACGCGGGCTTCCCCATGGAGAAGTCGGCGCTGGTCAAGGAGATCATCGACCACCACCAGTACTACCGGCCGCCGGACACGCTTCGCGTGGCCGTGCTGTTCCGCGACGCCGACATCCTCGATTTCATGGGCGCGATCGACGTCGCGCGCATCATCTCGCTCACCGCGCGCGAGAAGTTCACGCCGGACCTGCCGCACGCGATCGCGGTGATCAAAGCGCAGATGACCGACATGCCCAAGCTGCTCCAGAGCGACGCCGCCAAGCGCGAGGGCGAGAAGCGCGTGCGAGAGATGCAGCAGTACCTGGATGAGCTGTTCGCGGAATCCGATTCGCTGACCGTGCTGTAGTACAGCGCGTCCGCGGGAAGGGGGGGAGATCCGGGGAAGCGCTCGCTCGCGCTCGCTGGGGGAAGGGGGAAGCGCTGCGCTTAAGGGAAGCGGCGGCGATGCCGCCTGAGGGAGAGGAACAACATCGATGGTCTGCGCGACCTGGGTGCCATGCGCGAGCCCGGGCGTGCCGGCACTCTCCACCCACAGACAACTGATGTTGTTCCTCTCCCTCAGGCGGCGTCGCCGCCGCTTCCCTTTAAGCGCAGCGCCTCCCCCAGCGAGCGCGAGCGAGCGCTTCCCCCTTCCCGAGTTCGCTACGCCCTCGGACGCCCGCGGCGAATCGCGCTGCTGTCGGGCACGAACGTGAACGGCTGCTCGACCACCTGCTGCACCTTGCGTCCCTTCCGCACGGCCGGGACGTACACGGCGTCGCGCAGCGCGCGCCTAACGGACATCGTGAAATCGGGGTCGCTGGAGGAGACGGCGCTGAACGTGCCCATCGCCACGGCGCCGCTCGTGTCCACCACGAATTCGGCCACCACCTTGCCGCTGGTCCCGCTCATGAACAACGCCTCCGGATAGACCGGGGCCACGTGGACGCTCGTGTCCTGGCGCGCCGGCGTGTCCACCTGGTCCGCGGTGTACACCTGGAGCGAGTCGATCATCTTGGCGATTCGGTCGGGATCGGCCTCCTTCGCGCTGGCGTAGTGCGGCTCCCCCTGGCGTGTCCAGATCACGATCGCGCCGCACGCCTGCACATCCATGGGCGGCGCGAACTGGATCGGCACTTCCGACGGCCCGCTGTACACCTCCATCCCTTCCACCGACAACGGGTCGATCGTGTCGAGGTCGTATTCGGCCGCCGCGGCAGGGGCGCCATCCAGCCATAGGAGCGGCGGGCAGTCCCGCGCGCCGCGCATCCGTACCGCATGTTCGATCGTTTCGGTGGACGCGAGCTGCATGCCCGGGATCCGGCGGAACAGGTCGGACAGATGCGTCGGACGGGCCCGCTCGATCTGATCGCGGGTGAAGAAATGGCCGAAGCCCTGGCTGCGCCTGCTGTAGAATCCCTGCATGCGCGAGCTGTACGCGTACATCGTGCCGCGTACGGTGATCGCATCCAGCCGTTGGGCGACTTCGACCAGCTGCACGGTGTCGACGGTGGCTCGCTCGGCGTCGACGGTGAGGTCGACGGCCGTGGCCTTGAATCCGAGGCGCCGTATCGTTAGGCGGGCGGGCCCGGGCGCCACGGGCCCCAGGTGCAGGCGCCCGTCGTCGTCCGTATAGCCCTTGAGGCCGGTGCCGGCCACCGACAGCTCGGCGCCGGAGATGCCGGCGCCCGTGGAGTCCCGCACGAGGGCGGTGATCGATCCGGTGCGGGCTGCGCGTTGCGCGATGGCGGGCAGGGGCGCGGCGGCGATGCAGCACACGGCCGCAATCGATCCCATGGTGCACAGTCGGTGCATCACGGCCGAATGCGTGTCGATCGAAGGGGTCCGCATGGTCCGCTCCTTCGCCGCACCGGAGATCGACGTCCCTGGTGCGACTATACCTCAACATGGCACCGCCGGATGGGTGGGACAAGGGGGATTGGGGGGCGCAACACCGGCGCCGTGGCCACCGGCGGTCGCGACGGGGTTGCGGGCGTCGTGAGCGGCGCGAGCGGCGCCGGCCCGATGCGGCGCTGCGGCCTAACGAACGACGAGCGCGCCGCGCAGCCGGAGGTCCACCGACGAGGCGCCCACGAGCACGCGGTACGTTCCGGGTGGAACGGCCCGGTGCATTGCCCGGTCGAGGATGGCCAGCTGCGATGCATCGACGACGAAGCTCACCTCGCGCACTTCGCCGGGCGCCAGATGGATGTGCGCGAACCCGGCCAGCTGGATCACCGGCCGCGCGACGGGCGACAGCTCGTCCCGGAGGTAGAGCTGTACGACGTCGTCACCGGGACGGGCGCCCGTGTTTTCCACGCGGCACATCACGCGCGCCGTGCCGCCGGCGCCGATCGAGTCGGGCGTCACGGCGAGCGCCGAGTAGGCGAACGTCGTGTAGCTCAGGCCGTACCCGAACGGGAAGAGCGCGTGACCGGTGAGGTCCGCGTAGTCGTCGCCGCGCCCCGTGGGCCAGTGGTCGTAGACTAACGGAAGCTGCCCCTCGGACATCGGGAACGTGATCGGGAGGCGCCCGCCGGGGTCGGCGTCGCCGAACAAAACGTCGGCCACGGCGCGTCCACCCTGTTCGCCCGGGTACCATACGTCGAGTACGGCGCCCGTCCGGTCGAGCCAGTCGCGCATGGTGATCGCGCTGCCGCCCACCAGGACGACGACGACCGGCGTCCCCGTCGCGGCCACGGCCCGGATCAGCTCCGGCTGGTGCCCGGGGAGCGCCAGGCGCGCGCGATCGCGAAATTCGCCCTCGTCGATGCCGGCGACGACGATGGCGACCTGCGCGCGGCGTGCGATCGTCACGGCGCTATCGATGTCGCGCCGCCAGCGATGCGGAACGCCAGCGTTCCACACGAGGACGAGTCGCGCGTTGCCCGCGCTCTCGAAGTACTCGAGGCGGATCGCATGGCGCACGCCGGGCCGGAGCGAGACGGGTGCGAGGGTGGTCCCGACGCTCTGCTTGCGCCAGTCGTCGAGCACGAGCCTGCCGTCCAACCACAGCCTGTACCCATCGTTCCCGGCCACGCCTAACCGGGTGGCCGCCGGGGCGCCGCGCGGCACGGTGAGGGTGCCGGTCCAGCGCGCCGAGTACCAGTCGACGGGGATGCCGCGGGCGGGCGAGTCGAGCGTCCACGCGAAGTTCACCTGCGAGTCGGCTCGCACCACGCGCGGCGCGCCGCCGAGATCGATGTCGTCGAAGTATTCGCCGCGGAGGCCGCGCCGCATCGTGTCGCCGGCGGGTGGGCCGAAGGCCGCCGGGGGCACAGGGACGACCTCGGGCGTGAGGCGGCCCGGGCCCGGCGCATAGGTGATGCGCGCTCCGGGGATCGCCGCGCGGATGCCGTCGAGGATCGAGACGCGCGCCACGCCGGCCGGACTGTAGCCGCCGGTGCGCGCCCGGACGGCGTCCACGCCGATCACCGCCACGCGCTCCAGGTCCTTGCCTAACGGAAGGAGCGCGCCCCGGTTTCGCAGCAGCACCAGGCCCTCCCGCGCCGCGCTCCGCGCGAGCGCGCGGTGGGCGCCATCGCTTGCCTCGCGCGCGGCGCGGTCGGGGTCGCCGTACGGATGCTCGAACAGGCCGAGCGCCATCTTCGCGCGCAGCACGCGGGCAACCGCGGTGTCGATCACCGGCGCCGGGATGAGCGAGTCGGCGAACGCGCGCCAATACGGGCGGTACTGCGGCCACGACGACTGAAACACCACGTCGAGGCCGGCCTCGAACGCATCGCGCGCCGCCATTGGCGTGTTGGGCTCCGTGTGGTGCAGCACGACCGCGCCGCCGGTGGCGGCCGCGTCGGAGATCACGAATCCGGTGAATCCCCAGTCGCGGCGCAGCACATCGGTGAGGAGCTCGTGGTTCTGAGTCGCCGGCACGCCGCCCACCGAGTTGTACGCCGTCATCACGGATTGCGCGCCTCGAGCGATGGCCGCGCGGAACGGCGGAAAGTACGTCTCGTCGAGCGTGCGGCGGCCGACGTCGATCGGATAGCTGTCGCGTCCGCCCGCGCCCACGTTGGCCACGAAGTGCTTGGGCGTGGCGATGACCCCGGCGCGTTCGACCGCCTCCGTGTACGCGCCGGTCATCTGCGCGGCGAGATACGGGTCTTCACCGTAGGTCTCCTCCACGCGTCCCCAGCGCACGTCGGTGGCGACGTTGGCCACGGGCGACAGGAGCTGTCGGATGCCGCGGCTGGCCGCCTCTCCGGCGATGGCCCCGCCCACCTGCCTAACGAGCGCCGTGTCGAACGTCGCGGCGAGCGCGATGGCAGCCGGAAAGTCCGTGGCGCCGTCGCGCATCAGCCCATGCACGCCTTCCTCGAACGGAATGATCGGAATGCCCAGCCGCGTGTGCGTCACGAAGTAGCGCTGGATGGCATCGATCCGCTCGGCGTCGACGCGGGCGGCGGCGGACGCGAGCGCGTCGGCCGTGGCCGGGTCGCGCAGGTGCTCGCCGCCGACCGACGGATGGCCGCCGCGTTCGGGCGGCGCCTTGGCCGGCGGGCCCGGCGGGAGCGCGGCCGGCGCGCGGCCGATCTGCAGCCCGAAGATCCCGTGCGAGTAGTCGTGCGTGCTGTCATCGAGGGTGCCCGGGATCATGAACAACTGCCAGAACTTCTCCTCGAGCGTCATGCGGCCCAACAAGTCGCGCACGCGCGCATCGACCGGCAGCGCGGCGTTCCGATAGGCGAGCGAGTCCTGCGCCCGGGCGGCGCTGCCGGAGCCGAGCAGCGCGAGGGTGAGCAGCAGGACGCGAGGTCGGCGGGTGAGGCGGGGCGCCGCGCGCATCGTGCTCCTAGTGCGGCGCGTGATGTTCCGTCCGTTGGAACGCGAGAAATTCGTGCACCGCGCGCACCGCGTCCGGATCCGTGGTGTGAATGGTCAGCTCGGCGCCGCGATCGAGCGTGCGTACGGTGTACTGGATCACCGCCCTCTTGGCCGCCATGACCTTGGTGCCCGGGACGTCCTTCATGTGCACGGTCATCGGCGACGAGAAATCGCCGGCCGCGAACGCGGCGGCGATATCGCGCAGGTGCTCCTGGATGCGGGCCGCGCCGGCGGTGTCGTCGGCTGTGCGAACGAGCGTGATTCGCCCTCCGGTCGGCAGGTCGTCGAAGTGGTGCACGGACGTGTACTGATCCACGCCCATGACCATTCGGCCGCGCTCCTGCATGGCGGCGTACGCGGAGTCGTGCGCGGACGAGTCGGCGTGCGTGCCCTGGGCGACGAGGCGTTGGCCGGACGTCCCGGCGCACACCAGCAAGGAGAATACCGCAAGGCGATGGCGCATCGTGATCTCCGGTTAGGCAGCCGGCGCCGCGCACCGGGCGGTGCGGCGGCGCGGCGTGCGCTCAGGGTGTCGAGTCGATCTTGTTGGCCTGTGCCCGTGCCGACGCGAGCAGGCTGTCGGCGCGCTGATTGGCCGCGCGCACGATCGCCGCCGATTTGTCGTCGGCCTGCGCACGAAGTTTGTCGGCGGCGGCCTTGGCCGCCACCTGCAGCAGCGGGTTGGACCCCGCTTTCGCGGTGAGCGAATCGGCCTGACGGTAGGCGGACTGTTTCAGCGAGTCGGCCAGCGTCTGCGCCTGCTGCTTGATGACGGCCGCGCGCTGCTCGGCGTCTTGCACGAGCTGCGTGGCGGCGGCGGACGCGCGTTTGGTCACCGCTTGCTGCACGGCGGCCTTGGCCGATGACGCGACGCTCGCGACGTCGACGTCCACCGTCGGGCTGGTCACGGTGCCCCCGACGCGGATGGCGAGCGGAATCTCGGGCGCGGCGGCGAGGTTCACGCCGGCCTGGCCGGCGCGCGACGCGAGCCCGGCCATGGTCTGGTTGGCCGCGCTCCCCAGCATCGAACGCGGCACGCGCAGCCCGACCGCATACTGCAGCGTCTGGTCGAGACCGTTGGACCCGGCGACGTTCGCGGTGATGCCCGCCACGGTCGCGGTGAACGGCTGCACCGTGAGGCGGCCGTGGTCGATGCGGAACGCCGCGTGGAGCGGTTGCAGCGTGGGGTTGGCGAGCGCGTCGATCTTGGTCACGGCGGCCGCCGTGGTCAGCACGGGGAAGCCGCGCAGCGCGAGCGCCGACGTCTCGAGCGTCCCGGCGCCGCTCAACGTCGGGAACACGGGCATCATGTCCTTGCCGAACGCGCCGGCCAGGTGCACGTCGGTCGTGACCGACCCGCTCGCGTACTTGGCGACGGGCGCCAGCATCTGCACCGTCGTGAACGCCTGGAACGCGGACGGGACGTCCACCTTCGTCAACGTCACGTTGACGTCGAAGGTCGGCGTGTCGGGCCGGGTCGTCTCGTACGTGCCGCTCACGGCGACCTGTCCGCCTAACGCGTTGGCGCGGAACTGCTCCAGCGTGGCCCGCTGGCCGGCGACGCGGAGCCGCGCCCGCGCGTCGGTCATCGCCAGCGTGCCGTAGAGCAGGCGGGCCACCGTCGCGTCGAGGGCGACGTCGATCCGGGGCGGCACGAGAATCACGTCCATGCTGCCGCCCGACCGCCATTCGTTCAGGTTGACCCGCGTGCTGCGCAGCGTCGCGGCGCCGCGCAGCGTGTCGCCGTGCAGGGCGAAGCCGACGAGGTTGTCGAGCGTGCCGGAGGCCTGGAGGTCGCTCGTGCCTAACGTGCCGGCGAACGACCCCAGCTTGGCGTGCTGGGGCGCGAGCGCGAGCGACGCGTGCGCGATGGCGAGCGGCTGCGGGAGCGCCGAGCCCGTGACCGTGACGCCGCTCACGTTCACCGTGCCGCTCGCCGCGACCTTGTCGTATGCCTGCCTGGCGAGGTACGACATCCGGGTGTGCACCGCGGCGTTCGCGGCGACGGTGCCGGCGAGTTGGTCCACGCCCTGGAGCTTGACCGTGCGCCGGAGGTCGGCGAGATCGAGCGTGCCGGTGACGCCGGCGTCCACGTCCGGGTCGGACACGGGCGTCCGGAGCACCAGGTGCGCGTCGATGGGGTTGGATCCGAGGACGACGTGGAATCGATCGAGCGTGACGACGGTGCTGTCGGCGCCGCCGCCGCCGTTCGTGAGCGCGAGGTGGACGAAGATCGAGCGGGCGGGCAGCGGGAGGTCGGCGTACTTGAACGAGGCGTCGTTCACCTTCGTGTCGAGCGCGAAGGCCGGGAACGCGCTGTCGCCCAGGGTGCCCTTGACCCAGCCGTCCACGGCCACGGTGCCCGAGGTCTGTAGTTTGTCGAAGTCGTGGGCGTACACCGCCGGGACGAGCGACAGGATGCTCCGGAAATCCGTGGCCGGCGATTTCATCTGGAGGTCGATGCCCAACGCAGTGCCCACCGCTTTGACCGTGCCCGCGACGCCCAGCGTGAGGCCGTTGGCGCGCAGCTCGGTCTTGGCCAGCGTATAGGCGTGGCCGGCCAGGTCGGCGTCGATGTCGGTCGCGAGGCCCAGGGCGACGCGATCGAGATAGGGAACGCCGGCGAAGATGACGGTGGCGGTGTCGGCCGATGCCGTGGTGTGGATCACCACCCGGCGCTGGCTCAGGTCGCCGCTCAGGGACTGGTCGTATCCGGCGATCGCGGCGCGCACGTTGGCGTGGCGGTCGTCGAACACGACCGCCGCGCCGTGAATGGTCACGTTGCGCAGGCGCACGGCGAACGGTGCCGCGTTAGGCGCCGGCGCCGCCGCGGGCGACGGCCTGGTGATGGTCCAGTTGGCGGTGCCATCCGGCAGCACGAGCAGGTGGAGGCGCGGCTGCTCGATCTCCAGAGCGCGCACCACGAGCGGCCGCCCGGCCGCCAGGTGGCCGACCACGCTGCCCAGGTCGAGCACGACCCGCAGATGCTGCACCGCGGCCAGGGTATCGCCATCGAAGCGGCCGGCGCCCGCCACCGTTAGGCCGTCGAGGGTGAGGCTCAGATTGGGGAAATGGCGGAAGAACGACAGCCCGAGACCCTGCCAGGCCACGCGCGCGTCGACGCTCTGGTTCACCTCGCGCTGCGCCGCCTGCTCGATGCGGCCACGAAACAGCATGGGAGCGACGGCGAGCAGCAGGAGCAGCGCGACGAGCGGTGTGACGATGGCGGCGGTGATGCGGGCGGAGCGCTTCATGGGCAACGACGGGGCGTGTGGAAGAGGCCGGTTGCGATCCGATCAATATACGCGCGTCGACGCCACATCGATCGTGTGCGCGCACCGGATCGCCGCGAATCGACGAATGCAATCGGCGGCGCTTGACTGCGGGCGCCCGCGCTCCATCGTGCAGGTAGTGGTGGGCGAGACCCGCCCGCTCTCCCATCGGGAGGTGCATGGTGTCCCAGTTGCCGATCGTGAACGAGTCCGTGCCGGCCGGCGGACGCCCGAATTTCATCTCGGTCCTCCTGGCGGCCGGTCCGATCGCCCTGGGGGTGCTGAGCCTGCTCGCCGCCGGAAGCGTCGCCGGCATCGTGGCGGGTTGTGTGCTGGGTCTCGTGGCGGGCATGTCGCCGCAGGTGGCCCGACACTGGGAGCGCGCGGTCGTGCTCCGGTTAGGCCACTATGTCGGCACCCGCGGCCCCGGGCTCTTCTGGCTCATCCCGTTCGTCGACAACGTGACGGCCTGGGTCGACCAACGCGTCATCACCACCGCCTTCGCCGCCGAAGAAACGCTCACGTCGGACACGGTCCCCGTGAACGTGGACGCCGTGTTGTTCTGGATGGTGCATTTCCCGGAACGCGCGGCGCTCGACGTGCAGCACTACCCCCAGGCGGTGAGCTGGGCGGCGCAGACGGCGCTGCGCGACATCATCGGGCGCACCTCGCTCGGCGAGCTGCTGCGGGGACGGGAACAGATCGAGACGGAGCTCCAGGACCTCATCGACCAGCGCTGCATGCCGTGGGGCATCGAGGTGCAGGCGGTGGAGATGCGCGACGTCGTGATCCCCGCCACGCTGCAGGACGCCATGTCGCGCGAGGCCCAGGCCACGCGCGAGAAGCGCGCGCGCATCATTTTAGGCGAAGCCGAAGTGGAAATCGCCGCCCTGTTCGATCAGGCGTCGCTGTCGTATCAGCAGAATCCCACGGCGCTCCACCTGCGCGCGATGAACATCTTGTACGAGGGTCTCAAGGAGAAGGGCGCGCTGATGCTCGTGCCGAGCACCGCGGTGGAGTCGATGGGGTTGGGCGGATTGCTGGGGGCCGCGGCCCTCGGGCAACAGGCGCTGGCTCGACGCACGGATGTCGCGCCACAGACCGAACGAGGCGATCGCAATGACGGGTAAGATGCTTGCCGTCGGTGCGGCGATGGCGTTCGCCATCGCTCCCGTGCGCGCCCAGAGCACGACCACCGCCGCACTCCCGGCACGCGCCATCCGGGGCGACTCCCGATCACCGACATGATCCGCCGCGCCTATCAGGCCGGCACGCGCGACTCGGCGGGCACGCCGGGGCCGCACTACTGGCAGCTCTGGATGGACTACACGATCGACGCCCGCTTCGACTCGGCCACCGAGTCGATCAGCGGCGTCGAGACCGCGGTGATCCACAACAACGGCGACTCGGCGATGCACGAGATCGTGCTCCGTCTGGACCAGAACCTGTTCGCCGCCAACGTGCCGCGCGCCGAGCCGGTGACG
>Ga0187809_10000867_pt1 | contig 14980 bp, 13 predicted proteins | sample NC_wetland_sal_i_8_FD_132415 | JGI IMG/M metagenome (GOLD analysis project Ga0187809, IMG submission 132415) | Wetland sediment microbial communities from Neuse River Estuary, North Carolina, USA - ASW_4 | ecosystem: Environmental > Aquatic > Freshwater > Wetlands > Sediment | place: USA: North... | reverse complement strand
GAAGCGGCGGCCGCTCTACGTGGTGCGCGATGAGGTCGGCGGCGAAGACGCCGCTGCGCCGGTCAGCGTGACCGGGCCGCGCCGATCGGCGTGACGCGGCGGTGGACGACGGCGACGTCGTCCGAATAGACCCGCTTCCATCCGGGTAGCCTGTCGAGCAGGCCGATCGCCGGCGTGCCGGGTGCGAGTAGCGTCGTCTGAATTTTATATTTGTCTAGCAGCGCAAGAAACTCCGGCACGCTCTGGAGGTCGAGCGCGCGATTGTAGCGCAACTCGTAGTCCATGCCGTAGAGCTCGCCGCGGCCATCGATGAACGGCGGGATGCCGACAAAGTCCATGTAGCCGCCGAAGTCGTACGAATTGAGAATGGGGCCTGCTGTCGCCGGATCGATGGCGCGCAGCGCCGCCGCGGGCGTGTTGCGCGCCGGGGGAGCGACGCCGGCCTGCGCGACGATGGGACCGGCCAGCGCGAGCAAAACGAGCACCGCCGCGACCGGCGCGCGCACGGCGGGCGTCACCGTGCTCGCCGCCAGTTCCTTGATCTGCTGCGCCAGCGGTCGCGCCAGCAGGAGCGGGGCGAGCAGGCCGAGCAGGTCGGCGTGGCGCACCTGCTTGAGGCTCAGATAGAGCAGGCCGAACAGCATCAGAAGCCGCAGCGGCGGCAGCTTGATGCCGCGCCAGAGCGCGAAGGCGAAGCTGCCCAGCACGACCAGTTCATAGGCGCTGAGGTGGCTGAAATCCTGCGGCCGCCATTCCGTAATGGTCGCCAGCGCCTGGCCGAGCGCGATGGTGCGGAAGGTCACCAGCACCATGGCAGGCCCGTAAGGATTGAGGCAGGCGGCAGCGAGCGCCAGCACGGCGAACGCGATCCAGCGTCGCAGCAGCCGCGGCCGGTCCGCGGGCGAGGCCTGCCACAGCGCTTCCAGCGCGATCGGTCCGAGCATCGCCAGCCCGAAGGTGAAGCTACCGTGCAGATTGGCCCACAGCGTCATCAACGGCAGCAGCCACCACGGCGGATCGCGGCCTTCGTCGTTGGCGTGGATCAGCACGCCGATCCACACCACGAGTATCGGCATCGCCAGCAGATGCGGGCGCGCCGCCAGATGCGGGGCGACCAGCACCAGTGCGGCGAGCACGGCCGCCAGCGACGGCAGGGGCTGCCATTCGCGCTGCATGAATCGCGTCAGAAGCCCGAAGGTCAGGGCGCCTGAAAGCGCGGCGAGCGTGACCACGGAAATCCAGCCGCCGAGCGCGTAGGCCCCGGTATAAGCGACCTCCGACAGCCACTCGAAGGCGACCCACGGCGCGCCGCGCATGGTCTGCGACATTGGATCGGTGACAGGCACCGTGTGGTGCGCGAAAATCCAGCGCCCCAGGGCGATATGCGAATAGCTGTCCGGATCGTTGAGCAGTTTCGGGGCGAGCAGGACCATGAGGACGCCGACGGCCGCCGCCACGAGCCATGGCAGCGCGGCCTCCCAGTCGATGGCGCGACGGGCCGGGCGGGCGACAGGGTCACTCATGCCACGACGCTAAGCCACGCTGCTTGCCAAAGCTTTAAGTTGCGGGCGGCGCCGCCGGCCCCCGCGCGCAGCCGGCCGGCATTCCCGGCGGGCAGGTTGGCCATCGGCGCCCGACCAGGTTTCCGGTGATGAAACGGGATTTCGCCGGCTGCTGCCGCAATTGTCACGATAGAAAAAGTCGGTGCGACAAGATCAACGGAGGTGAAAGAGCGATCCTGCGTGTTTTCGTGATCGATAGTCGCTACTGTTCTCGACGCCGCATCACGCGCGAACATTTGAATTATCGGGAGAACGAATTTGGACCTCGGTCTTGCGGAGAGAGTCGCCATCGTCACGGGCGGCAGTCGGGGCATCGGAAAGGCGTGCGCCACGGAGTTGCTCGCCGAAGGCGCGCGCGTGGCGATCGTCAGCAAGACGCCCGACATCAACGCGGCGACCGTTCGTCAACTGGACGCGCTTCATCCCGGCCGCGTGCTCGGCGTCCCCACCGACCTCGAGGACGATGCGGCGATCGCGGCCATGACGCAGGCGGTCGTCGATCGCTTCGGCCGCATCGACATCCTCGTCAACTCGGCGGCGACGGTGATCCCGCAGGACTTCTTCAAGATGGATGACGGGCACCTGGCGAGCCTGCTCGAGCAGAAGTTCAATCCGGCTGCGCGCTGCATCCGTCATGCCGTCCCGCATATGCGTAAACGCAAGTGGGGCCGCATCATCAACGTGTCCGGACTGGCCGGGCGGCAGCCGCACTTCACGGTGGTGCCGGCGGCGCTCAACAATTCTGCGATGCTCAATCTGACGAAGGCGCTCGCCGCCGAGCTGGCGAAGGACAACATCCTGGTCAACGCCGTGGTGCCGTACATCATCAACACCGAGCGGCAGGACGACACGATGCGCGAATGGGCGCAGATGACCGGCCAGACGGAGGCGGAGGTTCGCCAGCAGCGCGTGTCGAAGCTGCCGGTCGGCCGCATGGGAACGCCCGAGGAGGTCTCGGGCGTCGTGGCTTTCATGGCGTCGCAACGATCGAGCTATGTCGTCGGCACGGCCTGGTACGTCGACGGTGGCGGGTCGATGACATTGTGAGCGCCAAAAGGTCGCGCACGACACAGAGCTCTATGAGGTGGAGATCGTCCCGCATTCGGGACAGACTGAACGATCAACAAAACAAACGAAGGGGAACGCCATGACCATCGACCGTCGTCATTTGCTTCAGCTCGCCGCCGGGGCGGCTGCGCTTCCTGCGCTCTCGCGGACCGCTCTCGCCGACACCTATCCGTCGAAGCCCGTGCGCATGGTGGTCGGCTTCGGCGCCGGCTCCGCCTCCGACATCAATGCACGCCTAGTCGGTCAATCGCTGGCCAAGCGCCTGGGGGAGAACTTCGTGATCGACAATCGCGCCGGCGCAGGCGGCGATATCGCCACCGAGTTCGTCGTGCGCGCGCCGGCGGATGGCTACACACTGCTGTACACGTCGACCGCGCTCGCCATCCACGCCACGCTCGACGCCGGCAAGGTGGATTTCGATCCGACCCGCGATCTTGCGCCGGTCACCGGCGTGGTGCGCACGCCGGTGGTGATGGAGGTCAGCCCCAGCCTGCCGGTCAAGACCGTGACCGAGTTCATCGCCTACGCCAAGGCGCATCCCGGCAAGATCAACGTCGCGACCGTGGGCGCCGGCAGCCTGCAACATCTGACCGCCGTGTATTTCAACATGGTGACGGGCCTCAACATGGTGCCGGTGCATTACCGTGGCGCCGCGCCGGCCATCAGCGATCTGATCGCCGGCCGTGTGCAGGTGATGTTCGACGTCGTCGTCTCGTCGCTGTCCTATATCAAGTCCGGACAGTTGCGGGCGCTGGGCGTCACGACCGCGGACGAGCAGAAGGTCCTGCCCGGCGTGCCGACGGTGAAGTCGTTCGTGCCGGGGTTCGAGGCGGCCGGCTGGCAGGGCATCTGCGCGCCGGCCAAGACGCCGGCGGTGATCATCGGTAGGCTCAACAAGGAAGTAAACCAGGTGCTGCACGATCCCGAGCTGGACGCGCACCTAGCCAAGCTTGGCGGCGTGCCGGATATCGGCACACCCGCCGACTTCGGCAAGTTCATCGCCTCGGAGACCGAGAAGTGGGGTAAGGTCGTGCGCAAGGCAGGCCTCGTGAAGGCCTGAGCCCCGCTGCGGCCGAATAGGTGCGAGGCATCGCCGCGACAATGCACGGCGATGCCTCGTTCTTGACGCTGGTCTTTACGCTTACGGTTCGCCGCCGATCGGCAGCGCCGTCCTGTTCCAGGCGCTGTTGATGACGAACGCCGCGCCGGTGTAGTAGGCGCACGCCGCCGACGCGACCAGGAACCAGCCGCCGATGTTGCCGACGATGCCGAAGCCGCCCGCATTGGCCGAGCCGATCAGATCCGGAATGCCGGACAGGCAGTAGCCGACCGCCAAGGTGCCCAGCACGCAAACCATCGCGACGTTGGTCCGCGCGGCCGCCAGCGCGAGTGCGGCGGCGATGAAGGCAAACGACTCGAAGAGGAAGCCGTTCAGGATCAACGGCGCTCCGATCGCGGCCACCGTATTGGCCGATTGCAGGGCGAGGAAGAAGCCTTCCGTCACGTTGAACGCGCCGAAGGCGCAGAACGCGGTGGCCGCCAGGACGTTGGCGCGGCGGTAGGCGAACAGCCCGGCTATGAACTGAACGATCCCGGCGAAGACGATCAACACCGGCACCACGGCCGTGATCGACGAATGCGGAAAAGCGCCGCCGATGATGGTGCCGGCCATCCACGTGCCTGTCGCGAAGCCCCAAAGTCCGAGCGTCGACGGATCGCCGATCGTTGCGATGGCCCGCTCCTCGAGATTCGATATTTCTGTCTCGTCGAGATGCGACACGACGGGGCCGGACTTGGTCCAGCGCTCGCGCTTCTGCAGAGGGACGACGGTTGCCGGGCGCGGGGAGGACGCCGAGGACATTGTAGACATGGCTCTATCTCCATTGTTGTTGTGGCGCGACGCGGCACGTTCGCGAACCTCACCCCCGTCGCCGTGACGTGCGACGAAACGCCCAATCGTCGGGTCAACGGCCATTCAACCCGACCGTTCCTGAAACATTCTGTCGCGTGCCGGAGCGAAACCGGATGTCGCATCTGTCGCAGTGTCGACGCGCGGTTTGTGCGCCGGCGCACAAATGAAAAGAACGAAAAATTAAAAATAAGAAATGTTCCGGCGCCGCGGCGCGGCGCCGGCCGATGCGTCGATGTCAGGGGGGCTACTTCGTCTGCGGTTCGGCGAAGGCGAGCTTCTCGTTCTCCGGCGGCAACATATGGAAAACGTTGAGCGTCATGGAGATGAGGGTGTAGTAGCCAAGGATGCCGACGAGCTCGACCACGGCGGCGTCGTCGAGGAACGCGCGGACGCGCTTGTAGGTCGGATTGCTCACACGGCGCGTCTTGTACAATTCCTGCACGAACGCGTAGATCGCACGTTCGTCCTTGGGGGCCGAGGCGGGCGCGCGGCCCTTGCGGATGTCCTCGATCACCTTCGGCTTGACGCCGGCCTTGAGCGCCATCGGCGCGTGCGCGAACCATTCGTATTGCGCCTTCCACAGGCGCGCGGTGCACAGGATGGCGAACTCGGACAGGCGCGGCTCGAGCGCGGTCTTGTAGCGGGCGTGCGCGCCCAGCGCCTGCGCCAGCTGGCCGAATTCGGGCGCGTGCATCCAGGCGGCGAAGGGCCCGCGCACGGTCAACGACTTGCCGCGCGGGCCGGCGCGCAGCGATTCGAGCAGCGCCTGCTGCGCCGTGTTGAGGTCTTCTTCCTTGAGTTGTACGAGGCGGGCGGCCGGGCGCTTGGCTGGCATGGTCGTGGGGTCCTGGGAGGGATGACAGGCGGGACGCCGTCTATACCGCCGATCGCGGCGGCCGCCAACGCCACGTCTAACGGCTGGAAGTGGCGGGCTCGATCTCCGCGGTGACGCGGATGAGGCCTCGGTCGAGCATGTGCAGTTGTCTGGCCGCCGCGAGCGACAGGTCGAGCACGCGGCCGCGCGTAAAGGGACCTCGATCGTTGACCGTCACCTCGACGGTGCGGCCGGTCCGGCGGTCGGTCACCTTGAGGCGGGTGCCGAAGGGTAGGGTGCGGTGGGCGGCGGTGAATTTGCGGGGGTCGTAGGTTTCGCCGGCGGCGGTGCGGCCACGATAGTTCTTGTCATAATAGGCGGCGACGCCCGAGAAGCCGTGTTGGGCCGGCTTTCCAGCGGCGACAGCGGGGCCCGCGCCGGCGATCAGCGCCAGCACGCTCGCGGCCGCAAGCCGTCTGCCCGTCATCTCTCGCCCCGTGTCATCCCGCCTGAGGGAAGATTGTCCGGCGATTTGTGGCAAAATCGCGGAGGGGCAGCCGCGGTCCTAATGCGCGGCGGCGGTCTTGCGCTGCGACTTGGCGCGGGCGGTTGCCACGCGCGCCTTGGTGCCGCCGGTCCCGTTCTGTCCTTGCCGGGCTTTCACCTCGTCGTTCCCGGCTGTCGATCCGGTGCTGCCGCCGCGGCGCTCCTCGATATGGGTCAGCGTCTGTGCCGCGCGGTGCTTGCACTCGTCGTGCAGCTCCTGCAGTTCCTCGTCAGTGAGGTCCTCGATCGCGGCGAAGCGGTCCTCCGCGCCCTTCATCGCCAGCACCAGCTCCGACAATTTGAGCTGCACCGTGAGGATGTCGCGGTTCTGCGTGTTCTGGATCAGGAACACCATCAGGAAAGTGACGATGGTCGTGCCTGTATTGATGACGAGCTGCCAGGTGTCGCTGTAGTTGAACAGCGGCCCGGTGACGATCCAGACGACCACCACGGCGACGGCCAGCAGGAAGGTGAGGGGATGGCCGGTCCATGAGGCGACCGTCTGCGCCATCCGTGAGAATTTCTGGTTGAGCCAGCCGCTTTTGCCGTTTCGCTTCTGATTGGCCATGCGAACCCTCGCGCCTCGCGCTCGATGCTGCGCGCAACAACGCGGCCGCGGGTTCCCGGTTCCATCATCTGCCTTATTTCACTTTCGGCAGTGCCTGCCGGACCCGGCCGATGCCGGCCCAGGGGTCCTTCTTCATCCGCGACAGCCGCTGCATGACGTTGAGCACCGTGTACTGGTTGGCGCTTTTGAGCGAACCAAGTTCGCTCCAATCGATGGGCACCGACACAGGCGCCCCGGGCCGGGAGCGGGTGGAGAAGGGCGCGACCGCGGTCGCCTCCCGGCTGTTGCGCAGGTAATCGATGAAGATGCGGCCGTTGCGCTTGGCCTTGGTGGCGGTCGAGATGTAGCGGTCCGGGGCGTCCGCCTCCATCGCGCGGGCGACGATCTGGGTGAAGGCCTTGGCCTCCTCCCACGGGGTCGGCGCGATTGGCAGCACGACGTGCAGCCCCTTGCCGCCGGAGGTCTTCAGGAACGTGCGAAGGTCGATCTGGGCCAGGCGGTCGCGCACGTCGCGCGCGGCGGCCACGACCTCCTTCCAGCCGGTGCCGGGGCCCGGGTCGAGGTCGAAGACGAGGCGGTCGGCCTTGTCGAGATGGTCGATGGTCGAGCCGCGCGTGTGAATCTCGAGCACGCCGGCCTGCACCAGCGAGATCAGGCCTTCGAGATCGTCGACCGAAATGATCTTGTCGCCCTTCTCGGCGATGAGGTGCAGGTGTTTGGCCGAGACGCCGCCGCTGGCGTGCTTCTGGAAAAAGCACTGGCGGGCGTCGGCGCCTTCCGGGCAGCGCACCAGCGCAACGGCGCGGCCGACGAGATGCGGCGCCATCCAGTCCCACACCTTGACGTAGTAGTCGGCGAGGTCGCGCTTGGTGACGTTGACGTCGTGCCAGTAGACGCGGTCGGGGTGCGACAGGGCAATGCCGGCCACCGTGTTGTCGCTCTTGCTGCGGCTCGCGGGTGCGGCCTTCGGTGCGGGCTTTGTCTTGGCAACGGGCGCGCTGCGCTTCGTGGCGGTCCGCGCCGCCGCGGCGACCGACTTTTTCGTTTCGCGCACCACGTCCCTGGCCGGCTTGTCCTCTCTCAGGCCCTGGAACGAAGCCTGGCGTATGCGGTCGCCGTGCGTCCAGCCGTGGAAGTCGACCTCCGCGACCAGCTTCGGCTCGACCCAGACGGGGCCACGGGCGCCGCGCTCTTCCTTCGGCAATGGATCGAGCGGCGAATTTTCCACTTCGAGCGCCTTGAGCTTCTTGTAGAGCGTGCGCGCGAGGGCGTGGGTGAAGCCGGTGCCGGTTCGGCCGGCGTAATGCAATTTGCCCTTCTCATAGATGCCGAGCACCAGCGCACCGATTGCGTGCGCATCGGCGGTGGAGGGCGCAAAGCCGGTAATGACGAATTCCTGGCGATCCGAGCATTTGGTCTTGAGCCAGTCGCGGCCGCGGCCGGAGCGGTAGGGCGCGTCCGCGACCTTCGAGACGATGCCTTCGAGCCCCATCTTGCACGCTCGCGCCAGCAGGGCCGGTCCGGCCTGGTCGATCGATGCGCTGAAGCGCAGCGGCCCGCGCTTGCCGGCCTCCGCCAGCAGGGCCTCGAGTGCCGCCTTGCGCGTGCTCAGGGGCAGCACGGTCAGGTCGCGCCCGTCGAGGTGCATGAGGTCGAAGGCGTAGAACACCATGCGCTTGTCGTCGCCTTCGCTCAGCGCCTGCTGCAACAGCGAGAAACTGGAGACGCCGTCGTCGCCTTCGACGACGACCTCGCCGTCGATCAAGGCCTTCTCTGCAGGAAGGGCGGCGATCGCCGCGGCGACGGTGGGGAATTTGCGGGTCCAGTCCAAGCCGCGGCGGGTCAGCAGCTTCACCTTGCCCTTGTCGAGCCGCGCCTCGAGGCGATAGCCGTCGAACTTGATCTCGTGCAGCCAGTTCGCAGCCGTAGGCGCGCTCTCCGACAGCGTCGCGAGAGCCGGCGGCAGGAATGCGGGCAAGGCTCCCTTCGGCGCGCCGGCGAGCGTATCGCCGGGCGCGCTCGCCTTCGATCGCTTACGGATCGGCTTGACCGCCGCGGCGCGCGCACGCGTGGTCTTGCGCGTGGCCTTTTTCGCCGCTGTCGTCCTGCGCGATGTTTTCGCCACCGGCTTTTTGGCCTTGCTCTTCCTGGCGGTGCTCGTCTTCTCGCCGGCGGCGCTCGTCTTTCGCGCCTTGCGGGCGGGCTTGGCCAGTGCCGTGACGTTGGCCTTGACGCTGCGATTGCTGTGCCAGACCTTCTTCGACCCGGCGATCTCGTCGAGATCGCGGCCGGTCGCCACCGACAGCGGCTGCTCCTGCAAGATGTCCTTGTCGCGCGCCGAGCGCTCGGCCGCGTCGTGCTGCTTGATCAGCAGCCAGTTGTTGCGCTTCTCGTTTCCGCGCCGGTGCATGCGCACGAGGTGCCAGCCGCCCTTGAGCTTCTCGCCGTCGAGCGTGAAGTCGAGATGGCCTTTGGCGAGACCTTTGTGCGGATCGTGCTCGGGCGTCCAGGTGCCGCGGTCCCAGATCATGACCGTGCCGCCGCCATATTCGCCTTCGGGGATCGTGCCCTCGAACGTGTTGTACGCGATCGGGTGGTCTTCGACCTCCACCGCGAGCCGCTTCTCGCCCGGCACGAGGCTGGGGCCCCGGGTAACCGCCCAGCTCTTCATCACGCCGTCGAGCTCGAGCCGCAGGTCGTAATGCAGCCGCGTCGCATCGTGCTTCTGGATGACGAAGGCGTTGCCTTTTGCGCGGCCGACTTTGCCTTTCGGCTCGCCGGTGACGCCGAAATGCCGCTTCGAGTGGTAGGTCTTCAGCCCGGCCATGGTGCAATGCCCGCTCTCGTCCAATGATACCGGGCAAAACTCGTCGGCGAAAGAACGGGTTCCCGGCCCCGCATCGGTGCGTGTCCGAACACGGGAACCTTGCCCCCTGCGACACGTTGCCTTGCCATCTTGAGGCAACAATCATCGAGAAGGACCACGCCATGCTTGGATGGGCCATCACGTTTCTGGTTATCGCCCTGGTCGCCGCGCTGTTCGGTTTTGGCGGCATTGCGGGCGTCGCAGTCGAGGCGGCGAAGATCGTCTTCTTCGTGGCTATCGTTCTGTTCGTGGTTTCGGCGCTGTTCGGAGTATTCCGCGGCCGCCGGACTGTCCCGTAGCGTTCGTCGCGTCACGGCGTAGCGGAAGACCCCGCGACGGGCGCGAATGCCCGCGCGGGGCTTCTGTTTTCCACGGGAGCGGATGCGCGTTCCTCGCATGCCATGCAATGGAACATGCCGGGGCGCGGACGCTTATCGGGGAGTGAAAAATGCCGAGAGCCGCCGCGTGCGAGCAAAACGGCTGCAATTGGAGTGGGGTCTTTGGATCGCCGACAATTTATTGCCGGTTCGACGGCGCTGCTGTCTGTCATGGGAAGCGGCGTGAGGCTGAGTTTGGCTGACGATCAGTCCGACGGGCAGCCGTTCGACGCGCATACCGTGCGCCAGATCGCCCAGCAGCTCGCGCAGAAGGCCTATAAGGCGCCGGACCAGAGCCTTCCGGCCGATCTGTCCAAGATCAATTACGACCAATACCGCAGCATCCGGTATCGGCCTGATCGCGCGCTCTGGCGCGGGCAGGGGCTCCCGTTCCAGATCGAGTTTTTCCACCGCGGCTGGATCTTCAAGGACCGCATCCAGGTGTACGTGGTCGAGCAGGGCCGCGCGCACCAGGTCGTCTATTCGCCGGATCTGTTCACCTTCGATCTCGTGAAGCCGCCGCCGGCGAACGCCGACGTCGGCTTTGCCGGCTTCCGCCTGCACGCGCCGATCAACCGGCCGGACTATTACGACGAGGTCGGCGTCTTCCTCGGCGCCAGCTATTTCCGGGCCGTCGCCAAGGGCCAGGTCTACGGCATGTCCGCGCGCGGCCTGTCGATCAAGACGGCCGATCCCAAGGGCGAGGAGTTTCCCGCCTTCACCACGTTCTGGATCGAGAAGCCGCCGAAGGGCACCAATTCGATCGTCGTGCACGCGTTGCTCGACAGCCCGAGCGCGACCGCGGCGTTCCGCTTCACCATTCGGCCCGGTGACCAGACGATCTACGACACCGAGGCGGCGGTCTACCCGCGCGTCGACATCTCCGAAGTCGGTATCGGCACGGGCACCAGCATGTTCCTGTTCGGCACCAACGATCGCGCCGGCGTCGACGATTTCCGTCCGGCGGTGCACGACTCCGACGGGCTGGCGATGCACAGCGGGCGCGACGAGTACATCTGGCGGCCGCTGCGCAATCCACGCGAATTGCAGGTCAGCTATTTCGAGGACGTCAACCCGCGCGGCTTCGGCCTGATGCAGCGTGAGCGCAGTTTCTTCGACTACGACGACCTCGAGTCGCATTTCGAAAAGCGCCCGAGCCTCTGGGTCGAACCGATCGGCGACTGGGGCGAGGGCAGCGTCGAGCTGGTCGAGATTCCGACCAAGGAGGAGATCCACGACAACATCGTCTCCTTCTGGCGGCCGAAGGACACGCTGAAGGCCAAGGGCGAATACGGCTTCACTTACCGCCTGCATTGGTGCAACGACCGGCCGAATCCGAAGCATCTCGCCGAGTTCGTGACGACCCGCACCGGCGCCGGTCCGGGCGGAACGCGCCTGTTCGTGCTGGAAGTCGCGGGCGACATCCTCAAGTCGGTCGATCCGAAGACGGTGAAGACGACCGTCACCGCCAGCAAGGGTGAAGTGAAGCATCTGGTGCTGCAACCCAACCCCGAGACCGGCGGCCTGCGCGTGAGCTTCCAGCTCGACGTGAAAAACGAGCCGTTGATCGAATTGCGCGGCCAGTTGATGGCCGATGACAAACCCCTCACCGAGACCTGGCTGTACCGATGGACGCGCTGAGCGCCAGGGTATCCGACGACGCCGGCGGCTTCCACGCCTTGCCGGCCGACGCGCCGCTGGACATGCCGCAGCAGTCGCTGTGGCAGCCGCGCGGCCGCGTCCGCTCGCCCGGCACGGCGGCCTGGGACGTCCCGTTGCGGCGGCTCTTTGTGTTCGCAGCGACGTTCGGGATGACCGCCGGCGCGGCCTACGAGATGTACGAGGTGCTCAAGGTCGGCGGCCTGACGCTGCTCGAAACCATCGTGCTGGTGCTGTTCGTGATCCTGTTCGCCTGGATCGCACTCTCCTTCGTCAGCACCCTTGTCGGGCTCGTGGTCACCCTCGGATCGGGCGGGTGCCCGCTCGGCATCGACCCGGAGGCGCCGCTGCCGCCCATTCGCGAGCGCACGGCTTTGTTGCTGCCCACTTACAATGAGGATCCCCACCGCGTGATGGCGCGGCTGCAGGCGATGTACGAGTCGGTGCGGGATACCGGACGGCTGGCGCATTTCGATTGCTTCATCCTCAGCGACACCACCGATCCGGCGATCTGGGTGGCGGAAGAGGCGGCGTTCCTGCGCCTGCGCGGAGAGCTCCGGGCCGACAATCTGTTCTATCGTCACCGCGCCAAGAACGTCGCGCGCAAGGCCGGCAATATCGGCGAATGGGTGACGCGTTTCGGCGGCGCCTATCAGCACATGATCGTGCTGGACGCCGACAGCCTCATGGAAGGCGACACGATCGTGCGGCTCGCCGCCGCGATGGAGGCGCATCCGCAGGTGGGATTGCTCCAGACGCTGCCGCAACTGCTGAACGGCCGTACCTTGTTCGCGCGCCTGCAGCAGTTCGCCGGCCGGGTCTATGGTCCCTTGATCGCGCGCGGCATCGCCTGGTGGCACGGCGCCGAGAGCAATTACTGGGGCCACAACGCCATCATCCGCGTCGAGGCCTTCGCCAGCCAGGCCGGGCTGCCGACCTTGCGCGGCGGCAAGCCGTTCGGCGGCCACATCCTCAGCCACGATTTCGTCGAGGCCGCGCTGATGCGCCGTGCCGGCTGGGGCGTGCACATGGTGACGGCGCTCGGCGGCTCATACGAGGAAAGCCCGCCGACGCTGACCGACTACGCGGTGCGCGATCGCCGCTGGTGCCAGGGCAACCTGCAGCACGCCGCCGTGGTGCCGGCGCGCGGCCTGCACTGGGTGTCGCGGCTGCATCTGCTTACAGGGATCGGCTCTTACGTGACCGCGCCGATGTGGCTGGTCTTCCTGCTGGTCGGCATCCTCATCACCCTGCAGGCGGAGTTCATCCCGCCCGACTACTTCCCGCGCGGCGCAACGTTGTTTCCGCAATGGCCGATGCAGGATCCTGTGCGTTCGGCCTACGTTTTCGGCGGCACGATGGGCATGCTGGTGCTGCCGAAGCTGCTCGGCTGGCTCGCGATGATCGTGCGCCGGCGCGACCGCTACGGCATCGGCGGCGCCATCCGCGGATTGATCAGCGTCGTTCTCGAAGTCGTCATCTCGGCGCTGATCGCGCCGGTGATGATGCTGATGCAGTCGCGGGCGGTCATGGAAATCCTGCTCGGCCGCGACGCCGGCTGGTCGGCGCAGCGGCGAGACGACGGCAGCTTCGCCCCGGGCGAGTTCACGCGCGCCTACGCCGGTCCGACCATCCTCGGCATCGTGCTGGGCGCTGCCGCCTATGCGGTCTCGACGCCCCTCCTGTTGTGGATGTCGCCGGTGGTGGCGGGGCTGGTGCTGGCGATCCCGATCGCGGCCTTCACGGCGCGCGCGTCCGTCGGCCGTGCGCTCCGCGCCGTCGGGCTGCTGTTGACGCCGGAGGAACGCAAGCCGCCCGCCATTCTCCTGCGCGCCAACGACCTGACGGCCCGCGGAGACGCGGCTACCGCTGCCGGCCCGATGGACCGGCTGGCCGGTGACGGCGCGCTGCGCGCGGCGCATCTTGCGATGCTCGACGATCTGCCGCCGCGCACGAAAGGCGACATCGATGTGGCGCTCGCCGTCGCCCGCGCCAAGCTCGCCGATGCGGACATTCGCGACGAGGCGATCGCCATGCTGGGGCCGCGTGAGACCTTTGCCGTCCTTGCCGATCGCGACGCACTGCAGCAATTGCTGCAGATGCCGACGGTCGGCCGCAGCTCGACAAAACTGCAATTCGATGTTGGGAACCAGCGATAGGGGATCGGGATTGAACTCAAGGCATCAAGCCAGAACACCGATGGAGGCAATACATGGATAAGAAATTGGCCGGCCTGCTCGGCGCCGCGGCGGCGCTGACGACCTTGGGCGGCGCACAGGCGGCTCCGGCTCCCGTGCAGACGCTGCCGGCGGCGGCGAACTACTCCGATCTGCTCGAGCCGGTTCCGAACGCCGCGTCGATCCTGGCGGCCGACGACCAGCGCGTGCAGGACCAGCAGCCGACGGTGCAGCTGGCGCAGTACCATCACCACCACCACCATCACGTGGTGATCCGGCGCCGGCATCATCACCATCATCACGTCGTGATCATCCGGCGGCATCACCACCACCATCATCACCACCACCACAACGCCGGCTTCGGCTTCTACATTCGCTGATCGAAGCCTGATGACGGATCGAAGCGCGCGGTGCTCAGGCGCCGCGCGCTTTCGATTTTGCGGCGCGCAGCAGATAGCGATAGGTGCCGTCGAAGACGGTGTCGGTGGACGAGGTCCAGGTCGAATCCTTGCCGAGCGTCTCGCGGCTCGCATGGATGCGCCGGCCGCGGACCTCGCGCTGCGCCTGCTCCTCCGGCGTCTGCTGGACGAGGGTGAACTCCGGCTCGGCCGGCAAGATCAGGATCTGCAGCATCGGCTCGCCGGGACGGAAGATGTGCACCGTGCCTTCGGGCGGCGCCTTGAACACGATGAACGAGATCATCGGCCACCATTCGGTGCGCAGCAGCGCCGGCACGGCGACCGGCACGGTGTCGGTGGCGTCGGCGTAAAAGCGCGGGTGCGGCTCGGTGCGCACGGCAAAGCCGGGGCCGACGTCGAGATCGAGCAGCAGCTGATAGGTGTAGAAGTTTTCGCCGAAGGCGCGGAACGGCGGCCACGCCAGGCCTTCGTCGGGCGAGGGGCCGAAGTCGCCGTCGAGCTGCACCTTGCCGTCCTTTTTCGTGACGTGCAGTTCGTTGGCATAGGGGTAGAACACCTCGATGCCGTACTGCGCCCCTTCGGTGAAAGGCATGCAGTGCCAGACCTGCTCGTGCGAGCCGTCGGCGCGCGGCTGCGGCGTGCCGCCCCAGCCGGGCATTTCCAGCTTGGTACGCCGGGGCTTCAGGCCAGGATTGGCGAGGCGGTATTTGACGGTCTGCATGACAAGCTCGTCCTGAATCGGAATGCGACTGCGCAAACTATCAGCCCGGCCGGGAAGTTCCATCTCCGGAGAGCCGGGGGTCAGTCGGCGAACAGCGCCTTGATCTCGGTGATCAATCCCGCCGGGCTGTAGGGTTTGGCGACCCAGGCGAGCGGGTTCGCCTCCTGGCCGCGGGCCATGGTTCGTGCGTCGGAATGCGCCGTGGCGAACACCGAGCGGATGCCGAACGAGCGATAGATCTCGATCGCGGCGTCGACGCCGTCGCGCGCGCCGGCGAGGCGGATGTCCATG
>Ga0187809_10000866_pt1 | contig 14983 bp, 13 predicted proteins | sample NC_wetland_sal_i_8_FD_132415 | JGI IMG/M metagenome (GOLD analysis project Ga0187809, IMG submission 132415) | Wetland sediment microbial communities from Neuse River Estuary, North Carolina, USA - ASW_4 | ecosystem: Environmental > Aquatic > Freshwater > Wetlands > Sediment | place: USA: North... | reverse complement strand
CGAGAACGGAACTGATGGCCCCGATGTCAGAGCTGACGATCCGCCCGGAGGAGATCCGGGACGCCCTCGAGCGCTTCGTCGCGTCGTACACCCCTGACCTCGCCGCGCGCGAAGAGGTTGGGCGGGTGACCGAGGCGGGCGACGGCATCGCGCGCATCGAGGGCCTGCCGTCGACGATGGCCAATGAGCTGCTGCGGTTCGAGGACGGCACGCTCGGCATCGCGCTGAACCTCGACGTGCGCGAGATCGGCGCCGTCGTCCTCGGCCCGTTCGCGGGTATCGAAGAGGGCCAAATCGTCAAGCGCACCGGCGAGATCCTGTCGGTGCCGGTCGGCGACGGCTTCCTCGGCCGCGTCGTCAACCCGCTCGGTGAGCCGGTCGACGGGCTTGGCGAGATCGAACCCGAAGGCCGCCGCGCGCTTGAGCTGCAGGCGCCGACCGTCGTGCAGCGGCAGCCGGTGAAGGAGCCGCTGCAGACCGGCATCAAGGCCATCGACGCCATGACCGCCATCGGGCGCGGTCAGCGGCAGCTCATCATCGGCGACCGGCAGACCGGCAAGACCGCGGTCGCGATCGACACGATCATCAACCAGAAGGCCAACTGGGAAAGCGGCGACCCGAAGAAGCAGGTCAAGTGCATCTACGTCGCCGTCGGCCAGAAGGGCTCGACGATCCGTGGTGTGCAAGGCGCGCTCGAAGAGGCTGGCGCGATGGCGTACACGACGATCGTGGCGGCGCCGGCGTCTGACGCGGCTGGCTTCAAGTACCTCGCGCCCTACACCGGGTCGGCGATCGGCCAGCACTGGATGTACCAGGGCCAGCACGTGCTCATCATCTTCGACGACTTGTCGAAGCAGGCCGAGGCTTACCGCACGGTGTCGCTGCTGCTGCGTCGTCCGCCCGGCCGCGAGGCCTACCCCGGCGACGTCTTCTACCTGCACTCGCGGCTGTTGGAGCGTTGCGCGAAGCTCTCCGACGAGCTTGGCGGCGGCTCGATGACCGGTCTGCCGATCATCGAGACCAAGGGCAACGACGTCTCGGCGTACATCCCGACCAACGTCATCTCCATCACCGACGGCCAGATCTTCCTCGAGACCGACCTGTTCAACTCCGGCGTGCGTCCGGCCATCAACGTCGGCATCTCGGTTTCTCGAGTCGGCGGTAGCGCGCAGGTCAAGGCGATGCGCGCGGTCGCCGGCCGCCTGCGTCTCGACCTCGCGCAGTACCGCGAGCTTGAGGCGTTCGCCGCCTTCGGTTCTGACCTCGACGCCGCGTCACGCGCGCAGATCGACCGCGGTTCGCGGTTGGTCGAGCTGCTGAAGCAGCCGCAGTACTCGCCGTTCCCGATGGAGCAAGAGGTCGTCTCCATCTGGGCCGGCACCACCGGGCAGCTCGACGACGTCCCGGTGCCCGACATTCGCCGGTTCGAGGCGGAATTCCTTGAGTACGTGCGGCTGTCACACGCCGGCATCCTCGACGCCATCGCGCAGACCGGGCAGCTGTCCGACGAGACGGTTGACGCGCTGAAGGAGGCGATCGCGTCCTTCAAGAAGGGCTTCCAGACCCACGAGGGCAAGTCGCTCGTCGGCCGCGAAGAAGCGGAGCCCCTCGACGAGTCGATCATGCAGACCGACAAGGTCCGCAAGCACGTCCCTCCGACGGCCCCGCCCGCGAAGAAGTAGGGGAGCAGCCTTTCCATGGGAGCCCAGCTCCGCGTCTATCGACGTCGCATCCGGTCGGTGCGCGCCACGGCGAAGATCACCCGCGCCATGGAGCTCATCGCCGCGTCGCGCATTGTCAAGGCGCAGCAGCGGGTCGCGGCGTCGACGCCGTACGCGCAGGCGATCACCCGCGCGGTGTCGGCAGTCGCGAGCCAGTCGGCTGCCGAGCACCCGCTGCTGACCGTCAAGGACACCGCGAGTCGGGCGGCGGTGTTGCTCATCACGAGCGATCGTGGCCTGGCGGGCGCCTACAGCTCGAACGTGCTGAAGGAAGGCGAGTCCATCACCGCGCACTTGCGAGAGCAAGGTCACGAGGTGTTGCCGTACGTCGTAGGCCGCAAGGGCATCGGCTACTACCGATTCCGCCAGCGCGAAATCGCCGGCGAGTGGAGTGGTTTTTCCGAAAGCCCGACCTACCGCAACGCCAAGGAGGTGGCCGACACGCTCATCGAGGCGTTCAACACGCCAAGCGAAGAGGGCGGCGTCGACGAGATCCATGTCGTGTACACCCAGTTCGTCTCGATGCTCACGCAGGCGCCGGTGATTCAGCGGATCCTGCCGCTCGAGATCGAGGAGACGACAGAGGCGCCCGAGGGCGGCGCTTTTCCGTCGTACGAGTTCGAGCCGAGCGCCGAGGGCGTGCTCGACGCGTTGCTGCCGCGCTATGTCGAGGCGCGGGTGTACAACGCGATGCTGCAAGGCGCGGCTTCAGAGTTGGCGGCTCGTCGGCGCGCCTGCAAGTCGGCGACCGACAACGCGGAAGAACTCATCAAGACCTACACCCGGCTGGCGAACGCCGCCCGGCAGGCAGAGATCACCCAAGAAATCAGCGAGATCGTCGGTGGCGCTGACGCGCTGGCCGCTAGCGGGAGCGAGTGACAACCATGACCGCAACTATCGAGAACGCACAGGCGGGCGGCGGCAAGACCGGCGTCGGCCGGGTCGCCCGGGTGATCGGCCCGGTGGTCGACGTCGAGTTCGGCGTCGACGACCTGCCGGAGATCTACAACGCCTTGACCGTCGACGTCGACTTCGGCACGGCGTCCGACGACAGCGTCGAGGGCGAGAGCAAGCATCAGCTCACCCTCGAGGTCGCGCAGCACATCGGCGACAACCTGGTGCGCGCGATCTCCCTGCAGCCGACCGACGGCCTGGTGCGCGGCGCGGCGGTCACCGACACCGGCCAGCCGCTGTCGGTGCCGGTCGGCGACGTCACCAAGGGGCACGTTTTCAACGCGCTCGGCAAGTCGCTCGACGTCGACGCCAGCACGCTCGAGGTGAAGGAGCGCTGGCCCATCCACCGGTCGGCGCCCGCGTTTGACCAGCTTGAGAGCAAGACCGAGATGTTCGAGACCGGCATCAAGGTCATCGACCTGCTCACGCCGTACGTGCGAGGCGGAAAGATCGGCCTGTTCGGTGGCGCTGGCGTCGGCAAGACCGTGCTGATCCAGGAGATGATCACCCGAGTCGCGAAGAACTTCGGTGGTGTGTCGGTGTTCGCCGGTGTCGGCGAGCGCACCCGCGAGGGCAACGACCTCTTTCTGGAGATGACGGAGTCGGGCGTCATCAACGACACCGCGCTGGTGTTCGGCCAGATGGACGAGCCTCCGGGCACCCGGCTCCGCGTCGCGCTCGCCGCGCTCACCATGGCCGAGTACTTCCGCGACGTGCAAAAGCAGGACGTGCTGCTCTTCATCGACAACATCTTCCGCTTCACGCAGGCCGGTTCCGAGGTGTCGACGCTGCTCGGCCGCATGCCGTCGGCGGTGGGTTACCAGCCGACGCTGGCCGACGAGATGGGCGTTCTGCAGGAGCGAATCACCTCGACGCGCGGCCACTCGATCACGTCGCTGCAGGCGATTTACGTGCCCGCCGACGACATCACCGACCCCGCGCCGCACACCACGTTCGCCCACCTCGACGCCACCACGGTGTTGTCGCGGCCGATTTCGGAGAAGGGCATCTACCCGGCGGTCGACCCGCTCGACTCGACGTCGCGCATCCTCGACCCGCAGTACATCGGCGAGGAGCACTTCAACGTCGCCAACCGGGTGAAGCAGATTCTCCAGCGCTACAAGGACTTGCAGGACATCATCGCGATCCTCGGCATCGACGAGCTCGGTGAAGAGGACAAGGTCCTGGTCGGCCGGGCCCGGCGCATCGAGCGCTTCCTGTCGCAGAACATGTTCGTGGCGGAGGCGTTCACCGGGCAGAAGGGCTCCTTCGTCCCGCTGCAAGAGACGGTCGAGTCGTTCCGCCGGCTGTGTGACGGCGACTTCGACCACCTGCCCGAGCAGGCGTTCTTCATGTGCGGCGGCATTTCCGACGTCGAGGCCAACGCGAAGCGGTTGGCTGGCCAGTAATGCCGCTGACCGTCGAACTGGTGTCGGCCGAGCGCATGGTGTGGCGCGGCGAAGCCGGCTTCGTCGTCGCGCGCACGCTCGACGGCGAGCTGGGTATCTTGCCAGGCCACGTGCCGACCCTCGGCGTCCTGGCCGAAGGTTTCACGGTCCGCGTCAGCGGCGGTGAGGCGGGCGAGGGCGTCGAGGCCGCGGTGCATGGCGGCTTCTTGTCGGTGAGTGACGACTACGTCGCGATCCTCGCCGAGGTCGCCGAGTTGTCACACGAGATCGACGTCGATCGGGCCCGCGCGGCGTTGGACCGCGCGAGTTCGACGAGCGAGGACGAATCGCCGGGCAGCGGGTCGGCTGCTGCTCGAGCCCGGGCGCGGCTTGCCGCGGCCGGTCACCAAGTCTGATCCGCGCGGACGGTCGCCGGTGCTCCTCGACATCCTCGATGGCGCCGGCGTGGTCGTCTTGCTGTTCGTCGTCGGTGTCGCCGCGTTCGTCGTGCGGCTGGCCGTGCTTCGCCGCGGTGGCGCGTCGCTCGCCTGCGCCTTCCGGTTCAGCGACGCGCGGCCGGGCCGCGGGTGGCACTTCGGCGTCGTCCGGTACACGCCAAGGCACCTGCAATGGTTTCGGATGTTCAGCCTGGCGCCCAACGCGAAGCACACCTTCGTCCGTCGCGGCTTCGAGATCACCGGACGACGCAAGCCACGCGGTTTTGAACTGCACGCGATCCCCCACACCGCCGTCGTGCTGCAATGCGTCGGGACCACGCGCGACCGGCAGCCGGTGGCGTTCGAGTTGGCGATGGGTGAGGCGACGGTGACCGGGTTTCTCGCCTGGTTGGAGTCGGTTCCGCCCGGAGCGCACCAGCACCCCGACGCGCGCCGGATCTGAGCCGGCGGCGGCCTTTCGGCCGGATCTCGTAGGACCTCGGTGGTCGGCGTTGGGACCAACGACCCGGGCGTGACGGACGACCGCCAAGGCATTGTGGAGCGCGTCGGGCAGCTTCGGCCCGGGAGGCGCATTCATGTTCAGGAGACCGACTTTGGCCGCGACCACCGCCGTCGACCAATCCGCCACGAGCCCTCGTCGAGCCAGTCAGCACAACCTCATGCTGGTGATGTCGACGCTCGGATTCGCGCTGAACTTTTGGGCCTGGGCGCTGTTGTCGCCGCTCGGCACGCATTTCAAGTCTGCCCTGTCGCTGAGCTCGTTCAACCAGGCGCTGCTCGTCGCGGTGCCGGTGATCGTCGGCTCGCTCGGCCGAATCCCGGTGGGCGCGCTGACCGACCGCTTCGGGGGTCGGGTGATGTTCCCGCTGATCTCCGGCCTCACGATCATTCCGGTGCTGTTCATCGGATACGCCGGGTACCGCTCATTCGCCGGCCTGCTGGTCGGCGGGTTCTTTCTCGGGATCAGCGGTTCTTCCTTCGCCGTCGGCATTCCGTTCGTGAACGCCTGGTTCCCGGCCGAACGCCGTGGCATGGCACTCGGCCTGTTCGGGATGGGGATGGGCGGCACGGCCATCAGCGCGTTGACGACCGTGAAACTGGTCAACCACTTCGACATTCACACGCCGTTTCTCATCGTGGCGATCGCGCTGGCGGTGTACGCGGTGGCCGCCGCGTTGGTGCTGCGTGACGCGCCGGGTCGGGTCCCGCCGTCCGAAAAGACGATGGCTCGGCTCGCGGCGACGGCGAAGCTCGCCGTGACGTGGCAGGCGGCCGCGCTTTATGCGGTTGGTTTTGGTGGTTACGTGGCGTTCAGCGTCTACCTGCCGACGTACCTGAAGAACGCATACGGGCTTACCCAGGACGACGCGGCCATGAAGATGGCCGGCTTCGTCTTGCTCGCGGTCGCGCTGCGCCCGATCGGCGGGTGGTTGTCCGACCGAGTCGCACCCGCTCGGGTGCTGGCCGGGGCGTTTGCCGTCGTTCTCGCGTTCGCGCTTGCCCAGGCGGCCACCCCGGAGCTCGCGCCGACCGGGACGATCGCCTTCCTCGGCATGGCCGCGGCGCTCGGGGCGGCGTCAGGGGCGGTCTTCGCCCTCGTCGCCCAGCGGGCGCCAGCGAACCGGGTCGGCGCCGTCACCGGCGTCGTGGGCGCCGCCGGCGGCCTCGGCGGATTCGTGCCGCCGCTGTTCATGGGCTCCATCTACGGTCACACGAACTCCTACGCCGGCGGTCTGGTGGCGCTGGCGGTGGTCGCGCTGCTCGCCGTTCTCGGCGCGCTGGCGATCGGCGGCGGCCGCAGGCGGGCCACCGCGTAGGCGGCCCGCCCGGTCAGCCGGTCAGGGCGAGAAGGTGAACCAGTTGACGTTCACGAAGTCTTGCCCAGAGCCGGTGGCGAACTTCAGGTAGACGGTGTGGGTTCCCGTCGTCCCGCTGATGTTTGCCGGCACCGTCTCCCAGTTTTGCCAGCCCCCGGTGTTGCCGATGGCGAAGCTGCCGATGGCCGGGTTCGACAGGCTGTCGAGATGCACCTCGACGAGCCCGCTCACGCCGCTGCCGGCGCCGGACGCGACGCGGGCTTTGAACTGGGTGAGGGGCGTGGCGCCGAAGTCGACACCGTTGAACTGCAACCAGTCGCCGTTGCCGATCCAGCCGACGTCTTGGCCGCCGCCGCTGTCGGTTGTGGTCTCGGTTTGGGTGCCGGACTGCGCGGAGTAGGACTCAGCCTGGATGGTCGAGGTCGCGCTCACGCCACCGCCACCACAGCCGCCACCGCCACCACCGCCGCCGCCACCGCCACCACCACCGCCGCCGCTTGCGGGCGTTTGGTAGACGGCGACGTAGTCGACCAGCATGGGTTGACCGGAAACGGTCGACCCGTTCGGTCCGCCACCGAACGCGGCGGGGAAGCCGCCGCCCATGGCGACGTTCAAGATGACGAAGAAGCCGTGGTCGACGGCGTTTGACCACGTCGTCGAATCGACCTGGTTCGCGTTGATGGTGAAGAAGTTGGCGCCGTCCAGGTAATAGCGCAGTTGCTCAGGGCTCACGCTGCGGTCGATTTCCACCGCGTAGGTGTGAAAGCCGGTCTGGCAACCGGAGCAGGCGCGTTCGCCGCTGCCGATGCCGGTGGTCTCGTTGCATGGGCCGCCGGGGTCGGTGCCGCAGTGCAACGTCGCGAATTCCGAGCTGCGGCCATTGATGTCTTCCATGACGTCGAGCTCGCCGATGCTCGGCCAGTTGGTGGCCGCGGCGGGACGAGCAGCCGCGCCCAACGCCCAAAAGGCCGGCCAGTAACCAGCGCCATTGGCGGTGTTCACGTTCGGTTGCTGGATGCGGGCTTCGATGCGTTCGATCCCGCCGGCCGGCGCCCCGAAGTCGGTGCGCTGCGTCTCGACGCGGCCAGACGTCCAGTTGCCGTTGCCGTCACGGATCGGCTTGATCGCCAGGTGGCCCGCGCCGTCTTGATACACGTTCGCGGTGCTGCTGGTCATCGTCTCGACCTCGCCGGTGCCCCAGTTGGCGGCGCCACCGGGGTAACCGGTGCCCGTGTCGTAGAGCCAGTTCGAGGTGTCGAGGCCGCTGCCGGCGCTGCCGTTGAAATCGTCGCTCCAGACCGTGCTCCAGCCGCTCGGCGGCGCCGGCACGCTGGCCGCGGCGACCCCGGCGGTGGCCACGGCGCCAGGAATCGCCGCGGCCAATCCGGTGAGCGTGCTCAGCGCGCCGAAGAACGCGACTCGCCAGCGCGATTTGCGGGCCTGCGGCCGCCGGCTGCGAGCCGGCGCGGGTTGCGATCGGGTCATGCTCCAACCTCCAAACATGGTGCCCCAGGGCGTGGTGCGGGGCGGGTAAGGAATGTGAGAGCGCTCTCAAAATCGAGAACGTACAACCCGGCGCCGCCCATTGGGAAGAGGCCGGGCGAAAAAGCCCGAATCGGTCAGCGGCTGCCCGCGGGCTTCCAGCGGACGTCGCCCGGGCCGCCCGCCTGCTGCGAGTTCGCGTAGCGGGCCAACACGAAGAGCAGGTCGCTCAGCCTGTTGAGGTAGCGCGCGGGCACCGGGCTCATGGCCTCCCCGAAGCGGGAAATCGCCTGCCAGGTATGGCGTTCGGCGCGTCGGACGACGGTGCGGGCGACATGCAGCAAAGCGGCGCCAGAGCTACCGCCCGGCAACACGAAACTGTCGAGGTTGGCAAGTTGGCCGTTGTACCGGTCGATCGCGGACTCGAGCCGCTCGACGTCGGATTCGAGAATGCGTAGCGGCTCGTGCCGTGGGTTGTCGACCACCGGGGTCGCCAGGTCGGCGCCGACGTCGAACAGGTCGTTTTGCAGCCGCCCGAGCAGCTCTCGCACATCACTTGGCAGGCCGCCCAGCGCGATGGCCACCCCGATCGCGGAGTTCGCCTCGTCGCAGTCGCCGAACGCGCTCAGCCGCGGATCGTCTTTCGCGGTGCGGGAGCCGTCGACGAGCGCGGTTGTGCCGTCATCGCCGGTTTTGGTGTAAATACGCGTGAGATGCACTGGCATGGGGTCAGCGTATGCGCCGGTCAGCCCGCTCGTCGCTAGGCTGCCCCCGTGGAACGCATTCGTGTGATGGGTGGCGCCCGGCTGGCCGGGGAGGTCAGGGTCACCGGCGCGAAGAACAGCGTGCTGAAGCTGATGGCCGCCGCGCTGCTCGCGCCCGGGCGCAACACGATCACCCAGGTGCCGGCGATCCTCGACGTCGACATCATGGCGGAGTTGGTGCGGCGGCTCGGCTGCGGCGTCGAGAGCGCGCCCGGGCAGTTGGTCATCGACGTCCCCGACGTGATCGGTGACGAGGCCGATTACGACCTGGTTCGTCGGTTGCGCGCGTCGATCAGTGTCCTCGGCCCGTTGCTCGCGCGGTGCGGCGTCGCGCATGTCGCGCTGCCAGGTGGCGACAACATCGGCTCGCGCGGTCTCGACCTGCACGTCGCGGGGCTGCAAAAACTCGGCGCGCAAATGGAGAGCGAGCACGGCTTCCTCATCGCCCGCGCGCCACACGGGCTGACCGGGGCGACCGTGTGGCTCGACTTTCCGAGTGTCGGCGCCACCGAGAACCTTTTGATGGCAAGCGTTTTGGCCAAGGGCGCCACGGTCATTGACAACGCGGCGCGCGAGCCTGAAATCGTCGACCTGGCCCGCATGCTGCAGTCGATGGGCGCGAAGGTCGAGGGCGCCGGCACCTCGACGATCGAGGTGCAGGGGGTCAGCGGGCTGTCGCCGACGTCGCACGCCACAGTGCCTGATCGCATCGTGGCGGGCACGTTTGCCATGGCCGCGGTGATGACCCGCGGCGACGTGGAAATCCTGAACGCGCGTCCCGAGCACCTGGAGATCGTGCTCGACCGATTGGTCGGTTGCGGCGCTGCGGTGAGCGCGCTCGAGGACGGTTTCCACGTGTCGATGGACGATCGCCCGAAAGCCGTCGACATCGTCACGTTGCCGTATCCGGGCTTTCCAACAGATTTCTTGCCCTTCATCGTGGCGTTGAACGCAGTCGCCGACGGCGCGGCCATGGTCACCGAGAACGTGTTCGAGGGCCGGTTCCGATTCATCCAGGAACTCGTCCGGCTCGGCGCCGATGTCCGCACCGACGGCCATCACGCGATCGTGCGCGGTCGCGAGCGGCTTTCCGGCGCCCCGGTCGAAGCCACCGACATCCGAGCAGGCGCCGGGCTGGTGCTCGCGGGGCTGGTCGCCGACGGCCTCACAACAGTCAGTGAAATCCATCACATCGACCGCGGATATGCCGGTTTCGTCGAGCAGTTGTCTTCGCTCGGGGCCGACGTCGTCCGCGAACCCGATCCCGATGCCGAGACGTTTGGCGGCTGACATGAAAAGAATCGCTGTCGTCGGCGCCGGCTTGATGGGCTCCGGCATCGCCCAAGTAGCCGCGCACGCCGGCTACGACGTCGTCTTGCACGACACCACATCTGACGCGCTAGAGCGCGCCCTCTCCGGCATCGCGTCGTCGCAGGAGCGCTTCGTCGCGAGGGGCAAGATGACGCCGGACGACGTGGCGGCGGCCCGCGGGCGGATCGCCACGACGACCGACCTCGCCGACGTCGGTGACGCCGAAATCGTTGTGGAGGCGGTGTTTGAGCGGCTCGACGTAAAGCGTGACGTGTTCGAGAAGCTGGCCGCCATCGTCTCTGACGACGCCGTGCTCGCGACTAACACCACCGCGATCCCGATCACCCAAATCGCGTCGTCCGTGCCACGGCCCGAGCGCGTGGTGGGCACCCACTTCTTCTCACCGGTGCCGATGATGAAGTTGTGCGAGCTCGTGCGCGGGTTCCACACCTCCGACGAAACACTCGCTCGGGCCCGCGAATTCGCCGAATCCGTGGGCAAAACTTGTGTGGTCGTGAATCGCGACGTCGCGGGTTTCGTCACGTCGCGTTTGCTGGTCGCGTTGCTCAACGAGGCGGTCGCCATTGTCGACGCCGGCATCGCCACCGCCGAGGATGTTGATGTGGCGTGCCAGTTGGGGTTCGGGCACACGATGGGCCCGCTCGCGACCCTCGACCTGACCGGACTCGATGTGATTTTGCACGCAGCCGAGAACATCTACGACGCGACGCGCGACGAGAAGTTCGCGCCGCCGGAGCTGCTGGCTCGCATGGTCGCCGCCGGGCGGCTGGGGCGCAAGAGCGGCGAGGGCTTTTACCGATATTGAGCGACGGCGGGCCACCGCCGCTAACCTGTCGGAAAGCTTAAGAAGACAGGAGTCGCAAGGGTGTCGCAGCAGGTCATTGGCAAGCCGCGCGTCGGGCAGCGCGGCGGGCAGCCGCTGGCGAGGTTGATGCTCGACGCCATCGACGACTCCACCCGCGGCAAGGTGCCGTTCAGCGCGTACGCCGCCGGGGTGACGCTCGCCGACCTCGACGCCGCGCTGTTTGTTCACAAGGTCGCGCCCGCGGTGTACCTCCACCTCAAGGACGACCCGACGGTCCCGGGGGACATCGCGCAGCTCCTTCGCGACAGATACAACGCGCAGATGATGCGACAGCTTCAAGTCCAGGCCGATTTGGTGGTTTTGTCGGCTGCTCTCGACGGGAACGGGCTCGCCTGGGCTGCGATGAAGGGCCCGGTGCTGGCGGAGCGGCTGTGGTCGCGCCCCGATTTGCGGCAATACATCGACCTCGACATCCTCGTCGACCGCCGGTTTTTCGCCCGCGTGCTCGACACGCTGATCGCCGCTGGCGCGGAGATGCTCGACTGCAACTGGCAGTTGGTGCGCGACCAGGTGCGGGCCGAGGTTTCCCTGAGACTCCCGAACGGCACTGCACTTGACCTGCATTGGCATGTCGTCAACAACGCGAAGCTTCGGCGAGTCTTCAAATTTCGCACCCAAGAGATGCTCGGGCGCGCGGTGCGCATGTCGATCGGCGGCTCGATCGTGCCTGCCCTTGACCCGGTCGACACGTTGCTGCACCTCGGTTACCACACCGCGCACTCTGGTGGACATCGCCTCATGTGGCTGAAAGACGTCGAGCGGGCAACCGCCGAGACCGCCCTCGACTGGGACCTCGCGTTGCGACGGGCCGACGAGTACGGGGTTCGGTTGGCGTTGGCGGTCGTGCTGGCACGCACGCAGCGGGTGATCGGGTTCGAAAAGCCGCCGCCGCCTGCGGCGCTCGCACCCGCTCGGCGAACGGCGTGGGGGTGGTTCGCGGCGTCCGCTGACAAATGGTCGCCGGCGCCCGCGCTACCGGGCGACAAGCTGTCGGGGCAAATCGTGTTCAAAAGCACCCGCTCCACGACGATCGCGAGCGCCGCGGCGGCGGTTGGCGCGGCCCGCCATCGGCACGACGGCCTCATCGACCCGGCGGACAACCCGCTGCATTCGCCGGCGGGCGGCACGCAGGCTCGCGACGCGTACCTGCAGGTGGTCGAAGGGCCGGCCGAGCCCTGAGGGAGTTCGACAGGCGGCCGGCCACTGCACTGTGTAACCGCATCGACTGCTGTCGGGGGCAAACTGGCCTGCCAAATCGGACGAATACGCCGGTGTCGGGTTGGTTCGGGCTTAGCCAGATCGAATATCTGCACGCAGTGTAATCTTGGTCAATGCCGCGGAGATGTGCTCGGCGGCCAACGAGGCGGGGCTTCAGTGGGGCGGGGCATAGGGGTGGATGAGTCAATGCTGCCATCGTTCGGAAAGCGGTTGAGTCAAGCGCTCGCGGAGCGTGCGCCGCTGTGCGTGGGCGTCGACCCGTCCGCGCAGCTGCTCGCCAAGTGGGGGCTGTCTGACGACGCGTCAGGCCTGGCGAACTTCGGTGCCGCAGTCCTCGACGCGGTCGAAGGTCTGGTCGCGGTCGTGAAGCCGCAGTCGGCCTTCTTTGAGCGGCATGGCAGCGCGGGCATCGCCGCATTGGAACGGCTTTGCGACGACGCGCAGGCGCGCGGGCTGTTGGTGCTTCTCGACGCGAAGCGCGGCGACATCGGAACGACGTCGCAGGCGTACGCGGAGGCGTACCTCAGCGAGCGGAGCCCGCTGCGCATCGACGCGATGACGGTCACCCCGTACCTGGGCGTCGGCGCGCTCGCGCCGATGTTTGAAGTCGCGGCGGCCAGCGGGCGCGGTCTGTTCGTCGTCGCGCGCAGCTCGAATCCTGAGGGGGCGCCGATTCAAGACGCACGGGTCGAGGGCGGTCTCGACGTCGTGGGGCACGTGCTTGGCGAGGTGGCGCGGGCTAACGCCGGCGCCGAAGGGCTCGGTTCGATCGGCGTCGTCTTCGGGGCGACCTGCGAGACCAGCGGGTACGACCTGCGCGGCTTTGGCGGCCCGATTCTCGCTCCCGGGCTGGGCGCTCAGGGCGCCACGGTCGACGACATCGCCCGCCGGTTCGCCGGATATGCCGACCGGGTGTTGCCCGCCGTCTCGCGCGCCGTGCTGTCGGCCGGCCCAGACGTCACGGCGATGCGCGCCGCGGCAGCTGAGTTGGCCACCGCCTGCCGGGAGGCGCTGCGATGACCGACCGGGCCTGGAGCGGGTACTTCGTCGCGATTTGCGGCATCGACGGCAGTGGCAAGACAACGCAAGTCGGCGTCGCGCGCGACTATCTGCTGACCACCACCTCAGACGTGCTGGTCACCAAGCAGCCGACCGACCTGTATCGCAACGACCCGGAGGTGCGGGCGCTGCTCGATCTGCGCCGCGACAGCGCCTACCTGACCGCTGAGCTTGCGCTGCTGGCCGCGTTTGACCGGGCCCGACACATCCGAACCCAGATCCTGCCCGCCCTCGCAGACGACGGCTGCGTGATCAGCGACCGATACGTCTACTCGACGTACTGCTACTTCATGGCGCGCGGCATCACCGACCTCGGTTGGCTCAGGGCCATCAATCGGCTGGCCCCCGTGCCCGACCTCACGATTTACATCGACGTGCCGCCCGAGCTGGCGGCGCAACGCGTCATCGCGCGCGATGGATCCTCGCGTAAGCGAGAAGAGCTCGACATCAATCGGATGACCACTGTCCGGTCGTATTTCTTGGATCAGCCGTGGGGTCGTTCCGATCGATTTCACACCGTCGACGGCGCCGCGCCGGTTGAGGCGGTCAGCGACGAAGTCCTCCGGTTGCTGAAGGAGTTCGATCCCAGATGAGTCGCGCGCTTGTGCTCGGTGGCCTTGGCGGCATCGGCGCCGCGGTGTGCCAGGCGTTGGACGCCGGTCGCGGCGGTTCCCCCACGTTCGACGAGATCGACGTCGTCGACGTTCGCGAGGGTGGCGACGTCCCCTCGCGGGCGACACTGCACACGGTCGACCTCGCCGACGACGTCGACCGTGACTCGTGGATCGCGAAGTACCTCGCGGACGTCGGCGCGCCCGACGCGGTGGTGTGGTGTGCGGGCCGGTATCCGCGCCGCGACATTCGCGAGTACTCAACCGACGACCTGCGTGGTGTGCTCGACCTCAACTTGACCGCGCTGCTCGCCTTGCTGCCACCGCTGGTGAGCAGCGCGATTGTCTCCCGCCGTCCGATGCGCCTTGTCGTCGTCGGCAGCCAAGCTGGCGTCACCGGCGGCCTCGACGTGCCGTATGCGGCCGCCAAGGCCGGGCTGGTCGCGGCGGTGAAGAGCATCGCGCGTGAATACGCGAAATCCGGTGTCACCGCGAACGTCGTGAGCCCTGGTCCCGTCGAGACCCCGATGGCGAGCGTCATGGGCGACGAGCGAAGGCGGTTCTACGAGAGCGCGATACCGCTTGGTCGCTACAGCCGAGCGGACGAGGTGGCCGCGGTCATCGGCTGGCTGTTGACCGACGCGCCAGAGGCGGTCACCGGCATGGTGCTCGACGTCGACGGCGGGCTGGTGCGCCGATGAGCGTGCGAATTCTCGAAGTCACCAACGACATCCCGGTGCGTAACCGCATCGGCGTGTTCACCCTGCGCGCTTATCAAATCGCGGAGGGCCCGCGGGTCGACACCCACTTGGCCATCTTCAAGCCCGGGTTCAGCGGGCCGGTGCCGGTGCGGGTCAACTCGGCCTGCCTGACGGGCGAGGTTTTCGGCGACCGCCGTTGCGATTGCGCCTGGCAAATGTGGGAAGCCCTGCGTAGGTTCGAAGAACGTGGCAGCGGCGTGATGACTTACCATCCCTCACACGAGGGGCGTGGCATCGGCCTCTTCCAGAAAATCCGCTCCTACGAGTTGATGGACGAGCACGGGATGACGACACGCGAGGCGTTCCAAGCGCTCGGCGAAGAAGTCGACACGCGCAGCTACGCCGCGGCGTCTGCGATCCTGCGGCACCTTGGGGTCCGGCAGGCGCACCTGCTCAGCAACAACCCGCTCAAGATCAAGGCGCTGCAAGACGCCGGCATCGAGGTCGTCGACTCCGAGCGAGTGCTCATCGACTTCGACGAGGGTCTGACGCCGTATCTACGGAGCAAAGCCGCTGACTTCGGCCACCTGATCGACCTGCCGACCTTCATGCT
>Ga0187809_10000864_pt1 | contig 15007 bp, 16 predicted proteins | sample NC_wetland_sal_i_8_FD_132415 | JGI IMG/M metagenome (GOLD analysis project Ga0187809, IMG submission 132415) | Wetland sediment microbial communities from Neuse River Estuary, North Carolina, USA - ASW_4 | ecosystem: Environmental > Aquatic > Freshwater > Wetlands > Sediment | place: USA: North... | reverse complement strand
GCTGTTTGAACATCTTCAGCAGATTTCAGGTCGTTCTCCTTGATAAACCGTCTCAACTGCTCCTTGGAAACCATAGCCATTCTATTCTACCTCCCAATTTTGTACTCCCATAATGGGGTTGGGAGTTTACACAAAATATTTTACACCCTCAGCATTGGACAACACTCGACACTCATTAGAATCTGGTTCTGCCTTAAGCCATTCTAGGCTGTTCTGGCGTTGCAAGGCGTTCATCTTTCCGTCAACGTGTCGCAGTGTACAGTCTGTCATGGCACTGCTGTCATTGTCCTCATGAGTCTCTTTGTACATATCAACGAGTGTACTGAACGTATCTGTAGTCGCTTCTGAAGCCTTAATTGTACGTGAAAATGCAACTGCCCTACGCATTGGTGAAATATCAGCATCAAGAGGTTCTTGCTCACCATCATCACCAATCTGCATTAAGCCTTGCTTGCTTAGACCTTTCCAACTACCTATGATCTTGAGTGCAAATTCTGTGTCAATTGCTTTTTTGGAATCAAGTTTATAGGCGTTGTACTGATTGGCAATAGAAATCATCTTATCTTCATTAGTAGCAACGATTAACACCTTGTATTCCGACAAGAGATCAAGTTCTACAGCTTTGCCAAACCCTAGACGGTAGAACTCAGTACCATAAACATCTTCATCATCCATAGAGTATAGGGTTGCATCATGTCTACCTGCCTTAGTCTTAGATGCTTCTGCGTAAATACGTGGTGTCGCTGTCATATATAGACGTTTTTTACCACGAATAACATCCTGATCGTGGACTTTGACAAAGTCTGAAGCATTACCATCACTCAAAGTGATTCCTGTCGTTCTATGTGCTTCATCACAGATGATTAGATCAAAGTCACCTAAACCTGAATCCTGCTGTGCATCCGCGACTACTTGGATAGACTGATAAGTTGAAAAAATAACAGTTCTGCGGTCACTGCTTAAAACTCCTGCTTTCGCATGTTGAGCCAGTTTATTGGGGTCTGTTGTCGCAGGATACGCTAGGTCATGTGTGCGAATATCCTCAGTATCTTTACCTACTTTTGTGTCTGAGCAAACCACGAAAGCATGGATTGGATTATTAGCTTCAGCAGTCCATTCTCTTAGTGTCTGGGACACTAAAGAGATTGATGGTGCAAGGAATAAAATACGTCCGTTCTTAGGCGTAACTTGTTCTGCAATTCTAAGAGAGGTAAAAGTCTTACCTGTACCACAAGCCATAATGAGTTTGCCACGATCTGAGGTTTCGAAACCTTCCTTTGTCTTAGTCAACGCTTCTACTTGATGATCACGCAAAGTTTTCTTTGGTAGTAAAGGCATGTCATCCAGTTTGGTTAGACTAAATTGACTCCAATCGACCTTGCTTTGGTCTAAATCCTCAACTCTTAGTCTTGAAACAGGTATCTGTTGGTCGGATAGTGCATTTTCGGCTTTCGAACTCCATTTATCTGTAGTGGATACTATCAAGCGTTGAGAAAAATAATATTCTCCATCACTTGTTGAGAACCTCTGACCTGAAGCGGTAAAGAACGAATCTATATCGCTCTTTTGGAGTGTGTGGGTAGGCTCATAGAACTTACACTGGATTGCCCAATATTCACCTGTACCACGTTCCTTTGCTACCAAGTCGATACCTGTATCTATCTTATTTCCACGACCTTCCCATTCCATCCAGAGCCAAACGTTACTCAACTTGTCGGCATACTGTGGATCGGTTAGGAGGTACTTCTTTATGAGTCGTTCTAATTTATCCCCTAAATCACGTTGAGAGGTAGCATTGTCCCTAAGTTCTTTCAGAATCGTATGTATTGTAGCCAAACTACCAACACCCCTAATTGAATTTAGATAACTTCAGTATAGCAATCGACAGTAATTTACAAAACATAAAGTTTGGAGAATGTTAGATGCTACATAACTCGTACCGAACAACGGTGTCATAACTTAAAAGTATTGACACCGATTGCCCGTTGCCGTAGTATCAAGGTATTAAACGGTGTCATAACTTATGGTCATAAGTTATAGCGAAAAGAGAGGTAATCTACTAATGAAATACGGCTACGCTAGAGTATCTACCAAAGGGCAGGCGACAAACGGAAACTCGATTGGTGAACAGGTACATAAATTAGAGCAAGAAGGTTGTGAGGTCGTCTTTCAGGAAGCGTTCACAGGTACCAAGAAGGAAAGACCACAGTTCACTGAGTTGCTGTCCAAACTCAAAGATGGTGACACATTAGTAGTAACTAAGCTAGACCGCTTCGCACGTTCTACTGTCGATGGCATCCAGACCGTTCAAGAACTGTTTAACAAAGGCGTTAAGGTTCACATTTTGAATATGGGACTGGTAGAAGATACGCCAACAGGAAGGTTGATTTTCAACATCATGAGTTCCTTTGCTGAGTTTGAACGGGACATGATTGTCGAACGCACTCAGGAAGGTAAGGCAATTGCCAGACAACGTGAGGATTTCCGAGAAGGTCGCCCGAACAAATACACCAGGAAACAGATGGAGCATGCTTTGAGTCTGCTAGACGTGCACTCATACAAGCAGGTGGAAGATTTAACTGGAATATCTAAATCAACTTTGATCAGAGCGAACAAGAAGTTACACACGGCAAAAGTATAATCAGGAACTCAAAACACAGAATGAACAAGGGTGAGCCAAGAATCGGCTTGCCTTTATTTTTGGACAGAATTTAGCGGGTCTTAACGCAAGACTGGCTACAGGGGGTATGTTTACACTTGTCAAATGCAATTTTCTTGGCGTGGCGGTGGTAGCTGATTTGATTCCAGACTGACACCCCACATACGAACCTTCCACTATCCACTGGTTCAAGAATCTTGGGTCAGTTGCTTTTCGACTTCTCTCACCAGATCACTAGGAGATACATTCAAATTCTGTGCAAGAACAAAGACAGACTTTAAGGTCGGTCTACGTTCTCCACGCTCTAACAATCCGATGAACGTCCTGTCTAGGTTGCAGCGGAGTGCAAGTTCTTCCTGTGACAGTGACAGGGCTTTTCTATGTCGTTTAAGGACAACTCCAAATGCGTGTTCAAGTTCCAAGCTGCGACCTCCCAACAAACTTCATTGTTGGTGAGGTAACGCTGTTGCTCTACCGACAATTGTCATCATATCGCAGGATTGTATGATAGACTGTATTTTGTTGATGACAATAGTCATCTACCTACTAGAGGAATTGTACCTATGATATTTGACGGGGTGATCAAGTGAGACAAGCAGAGCGGAAGCAACGTACTATGGACGAAGCGGCGAGAAAGCGAAAACGTAGAGGAATTTGGACAGGTGTTGCTGCGGTCTTAGTGGTCGCAGGTATTGCCACATCCGTTGCTGTAAACCATGAACAGACTCTGCAAGCACAGCAGAAGAAGGAAAATCAATTCAACAGTGCATTACATAAGTACATAGAGAATCAATTGAGTAAGGAAGTGCCTGGATTTCAAAGCGGTAGTTTTAGTGGGCAATACGCAACGAACTTAACATTGAAAGTGGGAAATGCCTTTTCGTCACAAGATACTAGCGACGAAATAATGGGGCTTGATAAAACTGCAAGCGATTATAGTAATGAATGTACTAATCTAGAAATTGACTATGGTACGGTGGCCGATTTTGAAACCGCCAATATTCCAGATGTAGTTATTCATGTGGTTTCAAACGATGGAAATGCCACCTATAGTAATGGCGACTTGACGGATTTCACTGGTGAGAAGTACAACATCACAAACTTTCCCGCTTGGCAGCAACAAGTTGACCAAACTCTGCAGGATGCTTCTACAAGTAATTCAGAACCAGCTACAGCGACTTCTTTGACTGATGAACAAAAAATTCAGGCGTGGGATGCGGCGAAATCGGCGGTGAAGCAGCAGTTGAAATCACCATCTACAGCAAAGTTTCCGTGGTATAGTCCGAACTTCGTCAATGTCATGAATGGGAAAGTAGTTGTTGTAGCTTATGTCGATGCGGAGAATGGCTTTGGTGCAAAGATAAGGGCTGACTTTGAGGTTGATCTAGATGGTAATTTGAATGTTTTGAACGTGGATGTGCAGCAATAGCAGCAGTAGATGGAAAGGAAACTAGAGGTGTCCCAGAAATACAGGTGGAATGAAGCAGCCGCGACATGGTGGCTGCTTTTGATTGTCAAGATAAGAGTTTCCACTGTCTGATGGAAGGTTCTGGGCGACGTGTGTGGAAGTCATAAGCGGTAGTTAAACTAGATTGACCGAGGGGAAGAACTTGCGAGGTAATGGATTTGTTCTAGTGTGACGAGTATCAGCAATCAAAAGGTGGGGCGAGTATGAAAAAATTAACAACAGCTATTGGAATTATTATCATATTGGTAGTCTTTAGTGTGTGCGTTTTGGGACTAGTTGAACTCATTAGATGGATTGTGCATTTGATGCACTTCTTAAATAGGGCGGATTTGACTGTTAGTCTTCCATTTGTTGCTGCCACGATTGGTTTTGTTGGTGTCTTGGTACAAAAACACCTTGAAAAACAGAAAGACGTTGAACTTAGCCTACGAGAAAAAAAGACGAAATTATATGACGAGGTCATGACGCAGCACTTTGACATGTTCTCGCAAGTATCTCAAAATCAGGTAGCAGTCCTCTCGGATGAGAATATTAGGTCTATGTACAACCTACATAAAGACCTGATACTGTGGGGGTCTGATAGAGTCCTGCGGAAATATGTTGACTTTCGGTACTTGGCAGTCAATATGCAGAGTCAATCTGTGACTCCGCAAACCTACTTGAAAACTTTTGCAGAACTCATGTTAGCGTTTAGAAAAGATATTGGACATAAAAATAGACGACTTAAGCATGAACATCTGCTCAAGACTTTCATAAACGATTACGACGAACTCTTTAAGAACGATACGTCGGAGAGAACAAGTACGGTAGAAAATTGACGGGATTCCTGAAGGTCAACGTGGATCATGAGCATGAAAGCCTACGCATCAATTTCCTATCTTAAATGAAATCCAAATTTTATTGTCTTATTGAAGAAGGGGGTATGGCTCTTGTGATCAAGAAATCAGTGTTGGAAATTATCAGGTCTGTTGTGAAAGAGATATGGAAAGAAGAAATCTCCAAGGATTATGAGCGGAAATTCTTGTTCAAGGAAGATACACTGAAGAACGCATTGTACTACCATCTGAGAACAAAACTTGGTGATGGATTTCTCAGGGAAAATAGCCTACGAATATATACGGAATACTACATAGAGGGTTACAAAATCGACCTTGTGATCGCTGAGGTGGATGTTGAAAAGGCTTCAAAGGTACATCTCAGGGAATGTGTGACCGATCTGGCGATTGCAATGGAATTGAAGTACAAATCAGGTGCAGTTGATGATTTGTATTACCAAGATGTTCAAAAGGTCGTCGACTATATAGCTGACCTGCCATATCCGAACTGCCATTATTATTTAGGCTTCATTCAGGAAGTGCCTTTTGAGGGTTTTGGTGAGTTCTCGTGGCTAGATAAGCTAAATAAGCGGCAGAGAGCTAAAGTTGAGGGTAGAGTTACGGAGTTGATTCAGTTTTGGCGTCCTGAGACAGGGGAGCCTGATTGGAGGGTCATTGAACACAAGTGATACGCAAAATAGTTCTTTGAGTTTATCGGCTTTGAGATTGAACAGTGTTTGTACGTCAAGTACAATTTAGACAAGGCAATAAATTGTACATTCTAAACCGACAAACACCATGAGTAAGAAAACGAAATTGGGTTCGATACATCGGTTTGACAAGGGCAGTTAGAACCGCAAGTCTAAGACGAAACCCACGAATAGCGAATTTATCGCGATGATTGCAGACAAGCTGAGGATTGAAAACAAAGTGGGGTAAAGCCCAGAGAGACAATAACTTACGTTTGTCAATGCGCCGACGGACTTCCCTATCCGTCGGCTTTGGCATTGTTGGGGCACGGATGGTAGACTCTATAAGATAAAGCACAGATGCGGAAAGAGGAGTCATGGGGTATGTTTGAGAAGATTGACGAGTATCTGGATTCAGTGTTTATCCGTTTGCCAAAAAACGAAGAGGTAAAAAAGGTGCAGGAGGAAATGAGCAACCACCTTCACCAGCGAGCTGAGGAATTGCAAATCCAGGGCCACTCTCCGGAAGAGTGTGTCCAACTGGCCCTTGCCGATTTAGGTGAAGTGGATGACTGGCGGATGGGCCTCATCCGCGTCTACGGGGACGATACCAGAACGAAGTCACTGAATGCCTTGGCATGGACTGCGCTTATCATTGGCGTGCTGTCCATTGTGGGTGCCGTCATGAATTCATTCGTCGGTGTGGGTCTAGGCGTCATTGGGGTCGTTCTCGGCGTCATTGCGCGGCCTGCCGTGATTCGTAGAGTTGCGGGAATCGGCATCGGACTCTCGGTCGTTGGCTTGTTTACAGGCGTTTTTATTCTGTTGTTCAGCTATATTTCCAGCGTGTCATGAGTTTAGAATGGCAGACACGGAATATCAGACAAACAACAGATATACGCAATACTTTCTTAACATCTTTGGGCTACCCTGTTACCAGGGTAGATAGCAAAAGTGGCTGTCAGGGCAGTTCGCGCAGGCGGGGCGACTGCAAATTGACTTAAAGAAGGTGACTGATATCGCTGCTACAACTGGCACACTGGTCATACTGACTGGAGTCATCTTGCTGAACTGGCGCTTCAAGGTTTTGACCAAGCGATTGGAAGCCAAACTGATGAAAGCGAACTGACTTTGCTGCAGCAGGGTCGAACATAGGCGCAAGTTTTAGGTTGCATAGGAGGTACGAAGGGGAGTTTGCCGACGACGGGGCAGGCTCCCCTTGTCTTGGGCTCGAAAGCGTGCCTGGGGCCGCCCGCTCAGGTTTTCAATCCGCGTCGTGGGTGAGAGCCCGACAGCTTGAGTAATCGCCATCGCCTCCGCAGAGCAAGTTTGCTTCCGTGGCGTCGGGCAAGTAACATATGATAGGGCAGACGTGCAGAACTACAGCAAGGAGGATGCAGCAAAATGGAAAGACGACGCTATGGTAAAACAGACATGGACGTGAGTGTTTTGGGGTTCGGCGCATCGGAAATCGGCTACCAACAGGTCACTCTCGACCAGGTCAGCGCGCTCATGGAAAGTGCGCTGGATGCCGGTTTAAATGTCATTGACACCGCAGAGTGTTACGGAGACAGTGAAGAACTGATTGGACAAACGGTGGCAAAACGCCGGAAGGACTACTATCTTTTCACAAAGTGTGGACATGCTGCCGGTATGAACGGAAGGGACTGGGATCCGCAAATGTTGGCTAAACAAATTGACAGAAGTTTGGCACGTTTGCAGACAGACTACGTGGATGTCATTCACTTGCACAGTTGCTCCGAGGAGATCCTGCGGCAGGGTGCGGTGGTTGAGGTGCTCCAAAAGGCGAAAGAGGCGGGTAAGACACGGTATATCGGTTATAGCGGAGATGGCAAGGCGGCACTGTGGGCCGTAGAATCCGGCCTGTTTGACAGTCTGGAGACCTCTATCAACATTGCCGATCAAGAAGCTATCGACTTGACCATCCCCAAAGCCTTGGAGCAGGGTATGGGCGTGGTGGCAAAGCGCCCCGTGGCCAACGCGGCATGGATTCATCACCGTCTTCCCGATGACACCTATGCGCGACCATACTGGCATCGACTGCAACAACTGAACTACGACTTTCTCCAGTGGCATGCAACGGAATCCGTGGCCCAGGCATTACGCTTTACTCTTAGCGTTGCGGGTGTTGCCACGGCAATTGTAGGCACAGCAAATCCCCGGCGCTACCGCGAAAACGCAGCCATAGTGGAGAAGGCCCGCCTCAACTCGGAGGACTATGCCGCCATTCGCCGGCAGTGGCATTCCGTAGCGCAATCTGACTGGATTGGCTTGACCTGAATAGGCCACGTCCTTCGACGAACGTGAGCCCCCACTTGATAAAATGGTATAATTACTAAAACCTTTATTTCTTTGTCAGTCGTCGAGAACGGTGTAATCTTGCCCATGGAAGGTGAAATGGGTCCATTTTCGTAGGATTTATGGACAATCAAGGTGGGGGCGACGTTTTGCGGAAAAAATTGTTCATTGCAGTGTTACCTGTTGGCTTCTCTCTACTTACGGTGGGCTGCTCGCAACAACCCACGGCACAGGATGTATTGAATCAATACATAGCAGATTGGCAAAGACAGGACTACAAGGGCATGTACTCACTCTTGTCAAAGTCTGCCCAAGGCCAAATCTCCGAAGCCGACTTTACAAAGAGATATGAGAACATCTATCAAGGCATCGATGCCCTCGGCCTATCCGCAACCACACCCGCTGCAGACAAGTCCGGAAGTTCATCGAAGAAGGCCCAGATCTTTGACTTTCGGGCCACGTGGAAAACCGCCATGACCAATCCATTCACGGAAAAGTACAAAGCCACCTTAGTCAAGGACAGCGATGGTTGGAAAGTAGACTGGCATGACAATCTTATTTTTCCACAGCTGAAATCGGGTTGGAAGGTACAGGCCCAGTCGACCGAGCCTACCCGTGGTGAAATTCTCACGTCGGATGGAAAATACTTGGCCCAAAACCAGGCGGCGGAACAGGTAGGACTGGTTCCGGGAAAAATGGTTTCCTCGTCTCCATCCAAGTTGGCGAAAGTCCTAAATGTCTCTGTGTCCACGGTCAATAGTGACCTGCATCAGGCGTGGGTCAAGCCCGATTTGTTTGTCCCTGTCCGCACCCTCCCCCAACAAACCGAGCAAACTCTGGAGAAACGCCTCCTGGCAATCCCCGGCGTGCTGATTACACCGGCGGCACAGCCTGTACGCGTCTACCCGCAAAACTCTGTAGCGTCGCAGGTGGTGGGGTACGTGGGCCCCATTACGGCCACGGAGTTGACGAAGCAGAAACAGCGGCAAGGGTATTCTGCGACGGATACCGTCGGGCAGGAAGGGCTGGAAGCTGAGTTTGAGCCTGAACTCAGAGGTCAGCTAGGCGGCAAAATCTGGGTTACGGACCCGTCTGGAAAAACACAAACCACTATCGCCAGTCGCACCCCCGTAAAGGGCGAAAACATCACTGTGACACTCAATTCCAAGGTCGAAACGGCGTTGACGAAGTCTTTGGGGAATTACGTGGGATCCGCAGTGGTGTTGGACCCGACGACAGGCGCCGTGCTGGGCATGGCCAGCACGCCCGGTTTCAATCCCAATGAGTTTGTCAACGGACTCACCAGCAAGCAGTGGAATCAGATACAGAAGGCAAAGAATTCTCCCCTGGTCAACCGCGCACTGGCGGCTGTGCCACCTGGGTCGTCGATTAAACCCCTGGTGGCTGCGGTGGCTTTGCAGGACGGTGCCATTAAGCCTAGCACCACGTTTCCAGGAACCAATCACCTGAAGTGGCAGAAAGATTCGTCCTGGGGGAGCTTTTACGTTACACGGGTACCGCACCCCAACGGTACGGTGAATCTCCAGAACGCTCTCGTCTGGTCGGACAACATCTACTTCGCCCAGGTGGGTCTGGCGCTGGGCGACAGCAAGTTTGTGGACGGCTTGAAACAGTTCGGGTTCGGTGACAAGCTGAAGTTTGCACTGCCCGTAGAGCCCTCTCAAATTAGCGACAGCGGCGGGATTGACACTGATATTCAGTTGGCCAACAGCGCCTATGGTCAAGGTCAGGTCCTTGTGAGCCCGCTGCAAATGGCGTCCATGTATACCGCGTTCTTTAACAATGGCGACGTACTCGCGCCTTATCTCGTCCAGGCCGCGTCCGCGCCCGCGCCGTCTGCCAATGCTCCCTCTGGAATTGAGGGAAAACGTACGGTGCTGGCAAGCCATGTCGTCGGTTCCCAAACCATTTCCACCCTCACCTCCGACATGCAGCAAGTCGTCGCCAATTCCACGGGCACCGGACATGGGATTTCGGGTCTGCCTGGATGGAGCGTCCTCGGTAAAACAGGCACAGCACAGACCCAATCCAATTCCACCGGACCGGAGTGGGGTTGGTTTGTGGCGCTGGCAAAGCCCGTGCCATCCTCAAGTCAATCCCAGAGCTACCTCATTGTGATGGCACTGGCCAACACCCAGGACGCTGGGGGTAGCCACCTGACGGTGCAGCAAGTGCGACAGTTCCTGGAAGACCTGCGCTCGTAGACCTTTGTCAACTTCGAAGTCAGCCTTACTGAAAGACAACCAAAGGGAGGGATGATGTTGATGACTGGAGCACTGATTCACGCTTTTGCCGGCTTGTTTGCCATCATGAACCCCTTTGGCAACTTGCCTATTTTCATTTCGCTCACAGACGGCCGTGAGGTTTCGGAACAACGGCACATCGCGTGGAAAGCCGTATCCGTGGCTTTCTTGATGCTGACCCTGTTTCTCCTGTTGGGTGGCTATATTCTGAACTTTTTTGGCATCACGCTCAACGCCTTTCGCGTCGCCGGCGGAATTCTCATTTTCGGCATCGCCTATCAACTGTTGAACGCCAAAACGGGGCACTCCCAGTCGCTCCACGCTCACGAAGAAGCCGACAGCAAGACCAAGGACGATGTCTCCGTGACACCCCTGGCGACGCCGATTCTCGCCGGCCCCGGCACCATTGCCACGGTCATGGCCCTGTCGGCCGGCGGCGCCGTCTCCGACTCTATTGCAGTGTTTGCGGCCTTCACCGTCGTCTTGCTCATGACCTTTGTGGTATTCCGCTATGCCAATGTCATTACCAGCCACCTGGGTACGACTGAAATCAATGTCATCACCCGGCTTATGGGCCTAATTCTGGCCATCATCGCGGTTCAAATGGCTGTGGATGGCCTAGCCGGTTTATTCCCTGGGCTCACCTAGAGAACGAACTTCACTGAAGGGTGTTATCGACATGCAGCCAAAAAAACTCTCCATTCACCACAGTCGTCAACTCTGCGATTTGGCACTGGAAGCAGGCTGGAGCTTTACCTTGCAACAAGCGCAACTGTTTCTCTCCGCAACAGATTGCGCCTTGGGCTACTTTGACCAGGAAGAGGAACTCCTGGCTACCGCCACACTGTTCCCCTATAGCCATGGCATTGCGACCCTGGGTAATGTGCTGGTGAAAGAGCAGTATCGACGACAGGGACTGGGACGAAGGATTGTGGAAGAATGCTTGGCGTCAGCAGAGGACCCCTTATCCTCCACACTCTTGATTGCCACGCCTCTGGGTTATCCCTTATACCAGCGCCTTGGATTCACCACTGTGGGCCATGTCTTGCGCTTCGTCCTTGAAAATTCACCGGCCGAGTCGAACACGGTCATTCAGAACACTCCGCAGGTGTTTAGTGACGGCAACATCACTCCCCTTGAGCGCGAACCTGGGGACGCCTTGAACAGCTTGCTTGTAAAGATGGATGAAACGACTTTTGGAGCCAATCGTGCAAGTGTTTATCATCCGTTGCTTGCTGTCATACAGGCAGGCAGGATGTTCTATAACCAGACAAGCCAGCTCACTGGTTTTGCACTAGCGACAAAGAGATCTGATCTCCTCTATGTGGGGCCTGTCATTGCTGAGGATGCAGGTGTGGCTGAAGCACTCATTTGCTCCATCATTGGCTCTTGGCACGGACCCGTGAGAGTGGATGTTCTCCATCATCAGAATCAGGTTCAGGAGAAACTTAGAAAGCTGGGCTTCGTTCAAGTCCAGTCGTCTCCACTGATGGTCAAGGGACCTTTGGCACTGCCTGGTCAACGAAACCGTTATTATGGCATTCTCGACCCGGCACTATGTTGAAGAAGTCCATGGGTGAGGTGTGGCAGTGTCTGACCAGTTTGTGACGACGGTTGACAAAAAAATCTCCACAGGGCGTAGGGGACATTGGACAGGTGCTTCCATGGTTCTCGCCGGAGCTATTCTCTGGGGCGTTTCCGGCACAGCCGCGCAGGTGCTGTTTCAAAGATTTCATTTCCATCCCGCATGGCTGGTGTCCATCCGCATGACGGTAGCTGGGGTTCTTCTGCTGGCCGTCAGCGCCATCCGATTCGGTCCGAAACCTGTACTGACGGTCTGGTCGGTACCACGGGACGCAGTGGGTCTCATTCTCTTCGGAACCATAGGCTTACTCCTGGTGCAGTATTCTTACCTGGTTTCCATTGCCACCGGGAATGCGGCGACGGCCACGCTCCTACAGTACCTTGGGCCCGTGTTTATCACCGCCTATCTGGCAGTGCGGCAGCGTCAGGCGCCGAACCGTTGGGAACTGACAGCGGTTATTTTGGCGCTTCTCGGCACATTCCTCCTGGTGACTGACGGTCAGTGGAAGGCGCTTTCCGTTTCCTCGGCATGCGTGGTGTGGGGCCTGATTTCCGCAGTCAGCCTGGCCTTTTACACACTGTATCCGAAAAAACTCTTGGGCAAATATCCGCCGTCCACCGTGGTGGGGTGGGGAATGTTGATTGGCGGGTTCACCATGTCCATGAAATATTGGCCGTGGGCGTTTACGGGAGCTTCGTCCGTATCTTCATGGCTGCTCACAGTGTTTGTGGTACTGTTTGGAACGCTGCTGGCTTTCTACTTGTACTTGACCAGTCTGCGCTATCTGACGCCCACGCAAACCAGTATCCTGGCCTGCGCGGAACCGTTGGCTGCCTCTGTGGTCGCCATTGTCGTTCTGAGAGTACCCATGGGCGTTTTTGGCATTCTGGGGGGCATGTGCATCCTGTCCACCGTCGTCATTCTGGCGTTACAAAGGCCTAGGCAACGCGCCGGTTGACACAAGCCGGCACAGCATCATGCGGGGGAGCCTGCAACCAACGGTGTCATGCCTTGGGCAATGACCCTATGACCCAAATTGTTGGGGTGAATGGGAAGCACAGGGCTTCTCAGGACATCCTCCAATAGACCGCGCCGGTACCCGCGAATCAGCTGTCTCTGGCGGCCGGCGAACCAGGCATGCGCTGGGGCAAGCACGGCGCCATGCTGCACTGCTACGGTTTGGGTGACAACATTGAGCGCTGTGATGCCCTCCGTTGCCAATGGACTGTTGGGAAAGGGGTTGTACTGTGTGCACAGGATAATCCGACAGGTACTTACCCGACGAACTCCGGCCACCAGCCCTGTAAGGCTTCTTCTGTAGCGTTCCAGGGACCGCGCAATGATAGATTTGGGTGCGCCGTGCAGCATGGAGATACCCGCATAGGCCAAGTCGTCGCCACCCACCCAGATGCTTACGGCGCAGGCTTGCCGGAGGTAGACGTCGGAATTCTCAAAGACGGCGTCCTCCAAGTCAGCGCTAGTCCAGCCAGGGTACGCCAACACCTCACAGGCCGCCGCCCCCTTTGGACGAGATGTGCCTGCATGCTGAATCTTCCGTACTATCAAGCTTGGGTAAGCCATTTGCCACGAAACCGCCCCGGCACCAGCCGTGATGGAATCGCCCAGGGCAGTGTACAGGAACATGTTTGACCCCTCCTCAATTGCGACTCCTTTATACAATGTCCACACACCGGAACACGCCTGTACCATCGTCCAGGCTGAAGAGAAAAGAGGCGACCTGTCCGAAAATGTGTGAACGTCAGACGACATTTACCCTCGTCATGGGGCAGTTGTACGACATAGTCTGCTAGCAGGGGCAAAGCTCCCTGGGAACAAGCGCCATGAGGATGGGATTCCCGAGCACCCGTATACGGGAAACGCAGTTTCCGGACGCTGCCTCACCCCGTGCTTTTGCAAGGGAAGCTGAAAGGGAAAGGAGTCGATAGATGTGATAAGGAGAGAGCACGTCGCTCCCTATGTGGGGCAGCGAGTGGTGGTGCGGACGAGAGACGGCGCCACCCATCACGGCGTCCTTCACTCCGCAACCAACGATGGCATTTACTTGCGTCGCATGTACGGAAGGACTTTGGCGTCTGCAACCGACGACGAACTGTCTGTAAAGATACTGTCGCAGTTGCCCAGTCAAGTGGAAGCGCAACCTGTTTGGTGGCCGTTCTTGTTTTTTCCCTACGGCTATATTGGCGGATTTTGGCCCTGGGGCCTCTGGTGGTAAAGAGAAACTTTCAATCTTTCAGAGGAATTCCTGGGGAGTGGACATAACCGGGAAAGGCTGCGTGGGGAATAGGGCTTAGCCACTACCACGCAGCCGCCTACTGTTACGTCCGGTCTTCAATGATACACAGGACAGCGTCAGGCGCAACCTTTTCACCGACATTGACACAAATTTCCCGCACCGTACCGGCATAATCCGATGGAACTTCAATACTGACCTTGTCCGTGGTTACCTCCAACAACGGCTCGTCGACTTCAATATCGTCACCTGGTTGTTTGAACCAGGTAGTGACAAGGCCGTCCTGAACCGTGTCCCCAAGGGGCGGCAGACGAAACTCTTTCATGAATGGGCCTCCTCCAATTCAATCACAGCCAAAGTGCAACGGGAAATGCACACCAATTTATCGTCTTCATCGCAAATGCGAATTTCCCAGACCATGGTCTTTCGCCCGATATGCAAAGGTACGGCCGTGGCTGTCACGGTCCCGGCGCGTTTGCTGCGAACATGGTTGGCGTTGATTTCCACACCCACGACGGCTTGACTTGCACGATTGACGTTGAGATATCCGCCCATACTAGCCGCCGTTTCCGCCAAAGCCAGAGAGGCGCCTCCGTGAAGCAGACCTGCAGGCTGATGCGTCTTTTCATTGACAGGCATGGTTATGACGACGCACTCTTTTGTCAGTGTCTTAAACTCCATGTCCAAGGTTTCTGCGAGGGTGTTGGAACGAAAGTCCAATTGCAATGGGTCCATTGTTAACCTCCAATTAGGGCGTTCTTGTAAGCGTTTACCGGAGTCGAGTCAGACTCTATCAAAATATTGAAGCTTGACATCCTCCCCATGGCTAAAGCCGGGGATTCCAACGCTCACACGTTGGCTTTCCTGCTTCGCTGAGGCTTGCCTTCTCGTCGGCTTTTCAGCTTTCGAGCGGGTCTTACGGCCTCTCCACAGGCTAACACCGCCAGCCCGGCGGCT
>Ga0187809_10000863_pt1 | contig 15009 bp, 16 predicted proteins | sample NC_wetland_sal_i_8_FD_132415 | JGI IMG/M metagenome (GOLD analysis project Ga0187809, IMG submission 132415) | Wetland sediment microbial communities from Neuse River Estuary, North Carolina, USA - ASW_4 | ecosystem: Environmental > Aquatic > Freshwater > Wetlands > Sediment | place: USA: North... | reverse complement strand
CGGCCCGAAGGGTTTCCCGCTGGCGGGCGCCCGCTTTGTCGGGCGGATTTGGCCGTACCGCGGTACGACCTGCACCGTCCTCCGCGCGGATCGCCGCGCCATCGAGGAAACAGAACCGTTTCCATCTAACCATGAAAGGCTCTAGGATGAGGTGTTGCGCCGTTCCGCCGCACCCGCCTGCAGAGAGGAACAAGCCTGGCCGTCATCCGTTTCCCGCGCAATGAGCGCTATGTTCTCGGAACCGGTCCGCCTGAAGGTAGATGGAGGCGTCAGGACCATATCCTCCCTCTACGGGGCCGAGCAGATGATGGTCGACATAGCCTGGCCGGTGCATGGGCCGCGCTATGACGAGGCTGTTGCGGCAATCGCCAGGGCGATCGACGGAGAGCGAAGCACCGCCGATGCGGAGCGGGCGTTCCGCGAGGCAGCCGCGGAAGCCGGTTTGCTGGAGAATTGAGGGCGCGATCGCATCGAAAGGCGCGCGCCAGCATCATCTCATCGCGCCACAAGCCGTCGCGATTCGGCTGATCCAAGAGGACGCGCCTGCTTGGGTCTTCACGCGCCGGCTTCACCGGCCTATTGAGATAGCGGCAAATATCGAAGCCTTACCGCAACAGAAGAACCGCAGGTCGATCCCATGAACATGCAGCCGAATTCCGTCGAGGCGCGCGATATCGCCTATCAACTCCATGCCTATACCAACGCCCGCAAACAGGAGGCGGAGGGTTCACTGGTCATCGAGCGGGGCGAAGGCATCCACGTCTTCGACAATAACGGCAAGCGCTACATCGAAGGTATGGCGGGGCTGTGGAGCGTCGCGGTCGGCTTCGGCGAAAAGCGGCTGGCGCAAGCAGCGATGCGGCAGATGGAGAAGCTGCCCTATTACCACACCTTCTCACAGAAGACGCACGGCCCCTCGGTCGATCTGGCGCAGAAACTCATCGAACTGGCGCCCGTCCCGATGTCGAAGGTGCATTTCACCAATTCCGGTTCGGAAGCCAACGATACGATGATCAAGATCGTGCGCTATCGCTCGAATGCGCTCGGCAAGCCCGAAAAGAAGAAGATCATCTCGCGGATGAGAGGCTATCACGGGGTGACGCTCGCCAGCGCCAGCCTGACCGGCCTGCCGAACAATCACCGCTCCTTCGACCTGCCGATGGACGGCATCCTGCACACCACCTGCCCGCATTTCAAATCGATGGCCAAGCCCGGCGAGAGTGAGGCCGATTTCGCCAAGCGCTGCGCCCAGGATCTCGACGACCTGATCCAGGCGGAGGGCCCGGAGACGATCGCGGCCTTCATCGGCGAGCCCGTCATGGGCGCAGGCGGCGTCATCGTTCCGCCGGAGGGCTATTGGCAGGCCATACAGTCGGTGCTGAAGAAATACGACATCCTGCTCGTCGCCGACGAGGTGATCTGCGGTTTCGGCCGTACCGGGGAAATGTTCGGCTGCGTCACCTACGGGATCGAGCCGGACATGATCACCGTCTCCAAGCAGATATCCTCCTCCTATATGCCGCTCTCGGCCCTCCTGATAAACGACCGCGTTTACCAGCCGATCGCCGACGAATCGAACCGCATCGGCACCTTCGGCCACGGCTTCACGGCGAGCGGTCATCCGGTCGCGACGGCTGTGGCGTTGGAAAACCTCGCGATCATCGAGGAGCGCGACCTCGTCGGCAATGCGCGGCGCCTCGCACCTCTGTTCCAGAAGCGCCTCGCCGCGCTCGGCGAACACAAACTCGCGGTGGACGCGCGCGGCGTCGGCCTTATCGGCGCGGTCGAACTCAGGCACGACAAATTCGCCGAGCGGCCCGGCGCACTCGGCGCGATGGTGAACCAGGCGATGCTCAGGCGCGGGCTGATCTCGCGCAATATGGGCGATGCGCTTGCATTCTGCCCGCCCCTGATCGTCACCGAGAAGGACGTCAAGGAGATCTTCGACATCGCCGGCGCAGCCATCGAGGATGTGGCGAAGGAGATCGAGGCGTAATCGCCGGGGGCGAAGGCGCACATCACATTGACAGCGCGGCTGCTTCCGCACCGCGCTGTCGGCTCCTCGGAACGTCCGGCGATCGGCTGGGATGGCGGCGGCGCCATCGCGCGCTCCGCCGGTCACGGCGGTTTTTTTCGCCGCCGAATTTTTTAGGGAACCGTTCCTCATCGCCGTGCTTTTCTAAGCAGAGGATATCCGGATCCGCGACTCCGAGATGTCGCCCTTCGCTGATTCGCACGCCTTAAGGCGCGGTCAAGCGAAAATCACGAAATTTTTTTAGGCGGCGAACTAAACATTTCTTCGTTCAGTGCCTATCTCTGCGACCGATTGAAAACAGACGGAAAATACGCATGCCCAAATATTCTTTTGCCATCCTTAGAGAGCGCATCAATTCGGATCTCGGGCAAATGGAGCTGCCCGACAACAATGCGGCGATCCAGCAGCTGCTTCACTACGCGCGCGAGGAAGCGATCGACGAGTCCGGCGTAGTCCGGCCGAAATGGGCCGCCGTCCTCAAGGACGACAGCGGTGAAACCATCGCCATTCGCGATTTTTGCGACCTCATGCATGAGCGGGCCAGCTTCGGCTGATCGCTTCGGCGATAACCGCCATGCAAAATCCCGCCCGGTTTCCTCCCCCCGGGCGGGATTTTCTTTCTCCCAGCGAACGAACGCGGCTGCTCGCCAAACGATCAGACGCGTCGGTCAATTCCGGACCGGATCAGCGGCAGACCCTTACGCTGCGCCAGACCCACTGATGGTGCACGCGAACCTTCTTTTTCACGATATGGCAATGGCGGTGATGGTGCATCCCCATATGGTGATGTTCGGCGGCGGAAGCGGCGGAAGGCGCCACGAAGCCGGCCATCGAAAGCGCCACGGCGGCAAGAACGAATTTCTTCATCATGAATTGCTCCTCGTGAAATCCCCCGATGATCGGGGTACCGGATGCTAGAAAGAGGATGATGAACGCCCGATGAAGGGGATCAGGCATACGGCGTGAGCGGAAAACACATATTCCGTCAGAACAAAACGAACCTCACCGCGACACCTCCGTCCCGATCCCGAAGAATTCCAGGATTGCGCTTGCCTGGCCTTCCGTCATAGCCGATCCGGCGATTGGTTTGGCGCCGGCTTCCGTGGCTTTTTGAAGAAGCGGCGTCCGGTGTGGCGCGGGAACGATGTCCACCACGGTCATGGATGGGGAGAGCGGCCCGATTTCACCCGGCAGACCGTCTTCCGCCTTCATGCCGATCGGCGTGGCGTTGACGAGGATGTCGTGGCCTTCCGCGATAGCGGAACCCGTCCGGGTCTTGCAGCTGGGATGAGCCCGCTGAATTCGCTCCGCAAGATCGCCGGTCCGCTCCCGGTCGAGATCGCTGATGGTGATAGACGAAACGCCGGCTTCGGCGAAGGCGAAGGCTATGGCGCGACCCGCGCCGCCCGCGCCGATCAGCAGCACTTTCGCTCCGGCAATGCCGGTCCGGGCCGCCACGGCCCTGAGCAGGCCGATTCCATCGAACATATCGCCGGTCCAGCGCCCGTCTGAGCCTCGCCTCATGGCATTCAGGCCGCCGATTTGCCGGGCCCGTTGTGACAAGTCATCGACCAAAGCGAGCGATTTCTCCTTGAAGGGATAGGTGAGGACGAGACCGTCGAGATTGCCCAGACCCATGATCGCCTTCATCGAGACGTCGAAATCGCGCTCGCGAACATGGAACGGCACAAGGACGGCATTGACGCCGGCCTTTTCCATGAGGGGGTTGAACAGGGCCGGTGTCTTGGCCTGTTTAATCGGATCGCCGATGATCGCGAAAAGGCGCGTCGCACCGTCAATTTTCATCACAATGCTCCTACGGCCGCAAGCCGGCTCCAATCAGGGGGAAGAACGCCGCCTGAGCGGCGGACCGTTCAGATCAGACGCCGCCAGCGAGAATTGCAAGGCATACAGTCCTCGCCTGATCTCTGGGTCAGCACCTACGGCCGAGAGATTGGCTTCGCTCAGCACTCCGTTGCGCAGCGCCTTGATCACGTCCGGTTCGACGGTTTCGACCAGCACCACCCAGGCGGCTGTCTCGTCGGGGCCGCCGCGCAGGCGCGTCTCGGCAGTCTCGCCCGTGCCCTGCCCCGCCTGGCCTTCGAGCAGATGCGTTCCGACCACGCCATATTCGTGCGAGACGGCACCGAGGAGTTCGATGAGCGTACCCTTGAATTGCGCGGCATCCATGCGCGCGCGCAGTCTGACCGTCTCCATGAAGACCCCCTCGCCCTCGCCAGCGCTCATGGCGACCTCGCAGACCGTCCGCGACGTATCCCGGAAGAACCGCACGACATTGCGCGTCCATTCGGAAGGGTCGTTCAGCGCCTCCCGATAGGCAAGCGATACGAGATCCGAAGCGGAAGAGGTTTCGTAGAAATTGAAGAATTTCGGGAAGCCGTCGAGCGCCGTATAGCGGCGGCCGCGCAGAAAGCCCGGCAGCGCAACCCGCTCGGGTATGTGTTCATGCACATGCCATTTGCGGAATTCGTCTTCCGCATCCCGATCTATGCCGTTCCAGATGGCCAAGACGCCTTTGCCAAGCAGGGACATCGCATTTCCTCACATTTTCGCACGGTGCCGGCAGCGGCGGGATTCCACGCGCCGCCGAACTGCCGAATCGCAATTGGTCAAATTGGCAGGGGCCATTTGCCGCGCGCCCATGCCTCGCCCATGGCGGGTGTGTAGGGGATGACGCGCTGCTCCTGTTCACCCAGCCCGGAAACGCCGAGGCGCATCTTGTCGCCCGCCTTCATGAAGACGGGCGGATTCTTGCCGAGGCCGACGCCGGGCGGCGTGCCGGTCGTGACAATGTCGCCCGGCTGCAACGCCATGAAACGGCTGAGATAGGAGAGCAAATACGCACAGGTAAAGATCATGCGCGTCGTTGTGCCGTTCTGCACGCGCTTGCCGTTGAGGTCGAGCCAGAGGTCGAGCTTCTGCGGGTCCGGCACTTCGTCCGCCGTTACCAGCCATGGACCGCAAGGGGCAAAGCTCGGGTAGCTTTTGCCCTTCGTCCACTGGCCTTCCTTCTCGAGCTGAAACTCGCGCTCGGAAATGTCGTTCAGCACGCAATAGCCGGCGATATGGTCGAGCGCCCGCTCTTCGGGAACGTGCCAGCAGGGCTGGCCGACGACAAAGGCGAGTTCGACCTCCCAATCGAGCTTGGTCGAACCGGGCGCCAGCAGCACCGGATCGTTCGCGCCGCAAAGCGCCGAAGTGTGCTTGTTGAACAGGATCGGCTCGCGCGGGATCGGCGCGTTCGTTTCCTCCGCGTGGTCCGTGTAGTTCAAACCGATGCAGACGAGGTTCGGGACCCGCGCGATGGGAACGCCATAGCGGACCGGGCCCTCGATGGCGGGAAGAGAGTTCGCATCAAGCTTCCGTAAAGCGTCGAGGCCCCGCGGTGCGATCACCGACGCGTCGATGTCCGCCACCGCGCCCGAGAGATCGCGCAATATTCCAGCATCGTCGACAAGCCCCGGCTTCTCCGATCCCGGAGGGCCATATCTGAACAGTTTCATGACAGTCTTTCCTTTTGCGGTTTGACCGGGTGAAAGGCCCGGCCCGATCGATGCTCTTCAGCTATGAAGAGAGCGCCGCGGCATGCGGGCTCCCAACGGCGCCTTCCTGAGATCTTCGGCAAGCCCCATCGGAGCGGGATCGAACAACCGGGCGTCCATGGTCGCGAGCTTTTCGGAGATGGAGGGGCGGAACGCCATATGCGCGAAGACATCGCGTTCGATATCGACGCCCGGCGCGATCTCGATCAGCCTCAGCCCAGCGGGCGTGATGTCGAACACCGCCCGCTCGGTCACGAAAACGGCGACGCGGCCCTGTTCGGAAGCAAAGCGGGAATTGTAGCAAATCTGCTCGACCGAGGAGACGAACTTCTTGTGGCGGCCTTCATTGACGATCTTCAATCGCCCGCCGGCGCACTGAATTTGCAGGCCGCCCGATGTGAACGTCCCGCTGAACACCACCTTCCGCGCGTTCTGGCTGATATTGATGAACCCGCCTATGCCGACGATCTTGTCGCCGAAGCGGCTGACATTGACATTGCCCTGTGGATCGACCTCGGCAAACGAAAGAAAAGCGACGTCCAGCCCGCCACCGTCATAGAAGTCGAACTGGTAGGGCTGATCGACGACGGCGTCGAAATTCTGTGCCCCGCCGGAATCGACGCCCGTTATCGGCGCGCCGCCTATATAGCCCTGCTCGTTGGTCAGGACGATCTCGTCCAGGATGTTTTCTTCCGCGGCGACAGCCGACACGCCGGTCGAAATACCGGCGCCCAGATTGCAGATCGCGCCGACCCGAAGCTCCATTGCGGCACGGCGCGCGACGATCTTCCTCTCCGTGAAGGGAAGACGCGTCATCGTCTCAAGAGGGACGCGAAGCTCGCCCGAATAGCTCGGGCTGTAAGCCGTCGCGTAAGTCTGCTTCTGCTCCGGATCGACCACGACATAATCGACGAAGATGCCGGGTATCTTCACATCCCGCCCCGGCAGGGTCCGGCGCTTGGCAAGACGCTTGATCTGGACGATCACGGCGGCGCCCTGACGCCTAGCCGCCTGTGCGCTCGAAAGCATCTCGCCCGGTATCGCCTCATGCTCCATCGTGATGTTGCCGTCCTCGTCGGCGGTCGTGCCGCGCAAAAGCACTACGTCGAGAGGCAGCGGCTTGAAGCGCAGCCACTCCTCGCCGCCGATCTCGATCAGTTCGACCAGATCTTCCCTAGCCGTATCGCTTTGACGCGCGCCGAGTTGACGCGGATCGACGAAGGTGTGCAATCCGGTCTTGGTGATCAGGCCGGGACGGCCGGCCGCCATCTCGCGCGTCAGCTGGGCGATCACGCCCTGCGGCAATGTGTAGGATTCGATCCTGTTGTCGCGCGCCAGCTCGATCAGCGGCGGCGAGTCGATCAAGGCGCTGGTCACGCTGCGCTTGAGCATGCCGGGATGGCGGAAGCAGGCCGCTCCCTTCAGCTTTCTGTCGCCGATGCCGACGGCGTGAATAAGGGTGAGATCGCGGGGCGCTCCCGTCTCCAGAAAACGCGCCTCTATCGCGTCAAGGATCGCCTGCGGCACGCAGTGACCGCCGCCCGACCCGCTGACGAAAACATTGTCTCCGGCCTGAATGATGCTTGCCGCGTCTTTGGCGCTGACGATCTTCATTTCACGTTCTTTCCGTGCATTTCCGACTAGATGTTTTCTGTTTGGAAGACTTGCGCCCTAGGACGAGTGGATGCTTTCCATCCTCGTTTCCGGCTGCCTTGTCTGCTTGTCCAGCCTCAGCCGCAGGGGCCACAATTTCGACAGTTCCGATGCCGCGGCGACGACAACGGGGCCGAGTTCCCGGATGCGCTCCTCCGTCAGCCTGACGCTTGGTCCGGCAACGCTCACCGTTCCCGCCACGGGCCCGTCTTCACGCGAGCGAATCGGCGCCGCCACAGCGGTCACGCCCGGCTCCGCCTCGCTGACGGCGAGGCCGTAACCCCGCTTCGCGGTGATTTCCAGCTCCCCCATCAGCGACGACACAGAGCGGACGACGTTCGGACCGTAGGCGGCGGGATCGCCGAATCCGCCATGCTTCATGACGATCTCCACGGCATCATCGATCGGCAGCGTCGAGAGCCAGGCCTTTCCATTCGCCGTCGCGTGAAGAGGGACAGTGGCGACCGTTGCGGCCGGCTGGTACATCAGCCCGCCTCTCGCCCCTTGCGCGTGGGCGACCCAGACCAGCGTATCGGAATCGACCACCGCCATGCGGACGAACTCGCGCGACGCCGCGGCGAGATTGTCGAGAAGCGGCTGGCAGATGTCCGGAATGCCGGTCGCGACATAGAAGCGCTGGCCGAGGATGGCCAGCCGCATGGTGAGACGGTAGAAGCCGGTTTGCGGGTCCTGCTTCGCCCAGCCGAGATCGACCAGCGTCGCGAGCAGGCGGTGCGCTCCGCTCTTCGGAAGGTCGAGCCTTTCCGCGATTTCTCCGAGCGGCAATTCGACCGCGTTTTCCGCGAGCAGCTGGATGATCGACAGGCAACGTTCTGCGGGGACGTGGGTCATCTGGACAATGCCGCGGTTGGATGGACGAGAACAGGCAAGCCGGCGCGCGCCGGATTCACCAGCGGCTCCCGGATTGAGTCCGTATCCCGATTCTCCCGGATTGATGCAGGATTTGCACGGATATCCCCCATTCCCGGCGTCGGCACATGATTGATCATCGGCCTTCGAACTCCGGCGGACGCTTGGCGAAGAAGGCCGCGGCGCCTTCATGGAGATCTCGGGAATCGAAAACCTTCTGCTGCGCGACGGTGGAAGCCGAAAGGGCGGCATCCAGTGGCCCATCACCCGCCGCGTCGACCAATTGCTTGGCGAACCTGTTGGAGAGCGGTCCGCGCCTGGCGATCGTCCCGGCGAGTTCCCTCGCGCATTCCAGCGCCGAACCCTCCACGATCCGATTGACGACACCCCATCCCAGCGCCTTCCCGGCATCGATGGTCTCGCCGGTGAACAGCAACTCCTTCGCCCTTGCCGGACCGACCAGCCGCGCCAGGCGCACCGAGCCATTGCCGGCGAGGCCTCCCAGCTGCGTTTCCGGCAGGCCGATCCTCACGCCTTGGCGCAAAACCCTCAAATCGCAGGCCAGCGCGAGTTCCAGCCCGCCTCCCAGCGCCGGAGCATCGATGGCGGCAATGGTCGGAAAAGGGATGCGAGCGAGATTTCTCAGCACCATGTCCTCAAAGAGGATCTTGCGCTCGCTCGCGTCGGAACGAAGGCCGTCGAATTCCTTGATGTCGCTCCCGGCGCAGAATGCCCGCGAGTCCCCGCCATGGAGGACCAGACAGCGGAGGTTGTCGTTTGCGCCCACGCGGGCGAGCGCCTCGTTGAGTTCGACGAGGAACGGCTTCGTGACGAGGTTGAGCCGCCCGTTCGACAGCACGATCTCGGCGACGGCTCCTCGAACCAGAACGGTTGCCAATCCATTCCCGGACGATGCAACGGTTTCCATCGAACTGCCCTCAGCCGCTTCCCTCGTATCGGCCATATTCATCTCGACGCGACGGGCTGAGGCAGCGATCCCAGCCCGTGAAGCACGCCCAAGCGCTCGAAATGCCTGTGAATCCGATCGACATAGGCGCTGAACTCGGGCGCATCGCCCAGGACGATCGGACGAGGACGCGGCAGTTCCACGCGGATCTCGTCGATGACTTCTCCAGGACTCGGGCTCATGACCAGAATGCGGTCGGACAGGCCGACCGCTTCCTCGACGCTGTGCGTGATGAACAGCACGGTCGGTCGGCGGCGCATCCAAAGCGCTTCGAGATCCATGCGGACCTGCAGCCGCGTCAGCGCGTCGAGCGCGCCGAAAGGCTCGTCCATCAGAAGCAGGGACGGATCATGCACCAGGCTGCGAATGAGGGAGACGCGCTGGCGCATGCCGCCGGAGAGCTGGCGCGGATATTTGTTCATCGCGTGCTCGAGCTTCAGTTGCGCGAAGAGTTCCCTGGCGCGCTCCTCGATCAGCTTCCGCGGGAGTCCCCTGATGTCCGCGTGCAGCATCACGTTTTTGAACGCCGTGCGAAATTCGAGGAGCAAATGGTCCTGAAAGGCGATGCCCACATCGGTAATCGGCTTCGTCACGGGCTTGCCGCCGACCGTGATCTGTCCCGTCGTCTGTTTCAGCAATCCCGCCACCATCAGCATCAGGGTGCTCTTGCCGCAGCCGGACGCGCCTACGACGGAGACGAACTCGCCGCCATTGATCGAAGCGCTGACTTCCTTCAAGGCGCGAAACGGCTTCTTGGTGTCTTCGCCGAAAATCTTCGAGACATTCTCGATGGTGATGGGGATACCGGAGATGCGGTCGGGGTCTTCGAGAATACTCAACGCGGCATTTCCTTTCCTTCAGCGCCGCTCACCGAGGCGGCGACGGCATTGAGGGTAACTTTCGAGACCAGGAGCGCCTTGCGGCCGCGCTGAACGACATCGCCATCCTGGTTGACGAGTTCAACGTCGAAAGTCGCAATGGCCTGAGTGGGACGTGACTTGCTGTCGCGCAATTCGGCAAGCGCGTAGTTCACGAAGATCGTGTCGCCGATAAAGATCGGCGCGACGAACCTCCAGTCGCTGATGCCGAGGAACGCGATTGCGGTCTCGCGCAGCTCGCCGGTCCTCGCCCACATCAATCCATGCGCATAGGCGAGTCCAAGCATGCCATGAGCGACCCGACGTCCGAACTCGCTGTTCCTGGCATAGACATCGCTTGTGTGGAGTTCCGAGAAGTCGCCCGTCAGGCCGGCGAAGCCGACGACATCGGCGTCGGTGATTGTCCGGCCGGGGCTACGAAAACGCATCCCGACGAACAGATCCTCATAAGTGTAAGACCCTTTGGCGGTCATCTTCGTCATGGCTTTCGTTAAGGGGCTTCCATCAGGAGCGGCAGCCCGGCCAAAGTCCGCCGGACTGCCTCAGCCGTTATTGCTTGCAGGCGTGCAACTCGGACTCCGGCGGAAGGAACTCGTTGGTGTAATAGGTCTTGGGATCCTGTCCCTCCGGCAGAAGCTTCACCTTGGCAAGCAGCTTCTGCGTGAGCGCCCAATGCGCGTCGGTCGCCTTGCCGATATATTTCGTTCCGCCGCTGCAGAAGAGAGGGGGGATGGCGGCGAGCTGCGCGGCCGCCAATTTGGTATCGACATCCGGGAAGGCCGCCTTCAGATCCGCAACCGCCTTGGCCGGATGAGCGAGCGCGAAAACCCATCCCTTCAGGCTGGCCGCGATGAACTTCTTCAGGACGTCGGGATGGTCCTTTATGAAGCTGTTTCTCGCGAATATGGACGTGCTGACGGTCGGCACGCCATGATCGGCAAAGGTGAATTTGTCGAGCTTGGCGCCTTGCGACTCGGCCTGGATGCCGTAATCGTCCACCGATCCGAGAATGGCATCCACTTGTCCGGTCAGCAGTGCGGGAACCATGGAACTCGGCGGCATATTAATTTCATCGACATCGGATTGCTTGAGGTTATTGGCCTCGAAAAAGAGTGGCAGCATGGTTGTCTGGGCGCTGCCGGCGGGAACGCCGATCTTCTTTCCCTTCAAATCGGCGATCGACTTGATGCCCGTCTTCTGAAGCGCCTCGACCTCTTCCGGGTTCGACTGATAGACGGTCGCGACGATCTTCATCGGCGCGCCTTTGGCGATCAACTGGCTGACCGCCACCGCATCCGCATAGGCGAGCTGAGCCTGTCCGCTCGCCACCATTTGCGCGGTATTGGCGGAGCCGTTTCCCTGAACGATGGTGACGTCCAGCCCCTGGTTCTTGTAATAGCCTTCCTTCAGCGCCGCGGCAAACCCGGCATTCGCGCCACCGGCATACCAGTTGAGCTGAAAGGTCACGGGCGTATCCGCGAATGCGCTTTGCGCGAACAAAAGACCCGATATGGCGGCGCATGCCGCCAGCAATTTCCTGCTGAATAACATCATTTTCTCCTCACCCTGTTTGAATAGTTGCCGTTGCTTGGAATCGAGGGGACGCCCCTCACTTCCCGTCGCGCTGCCATGGGGCAAGAAGCCATTCGCTGAACTCAACGATGTAGTTGATGGCGAGGCCAATCACCGTCAGGATCACCAGGACCGCGAAGGTAAGATCGATGTTCATCGTGCTGGTGCCCTTCAACAGGACATAGCCCAAGCCCTTGTTGGCCCCGACGAACTCCGCGACGATGGCCGCGGTGGCCGCGATCGTCGCCGATGTCTTCAATCCAGAGAAGATCACCGGCAGCGCGGCAGGAATGCGCAGATAACGGAAAGTCTGCCAGCTCGTCGCGCCCATGGAGCGCGTGAGGTAAAGCAGCCGCGCGTCAAGAATCTGGAAGCCGCTGATGCTGGCGATCAAGAGCGGGAAAAAGGTCATGAGCAGGGTCAGGACGACCTTGGACTGCATGCCGAACCCGAACCAGACCAGGAACAGCGGCGCCATCGCGACTTTGGGAACAAGCTGGAGCAGCATGGCCGGCGGATAGAGAACCTGCTTGGCCAGCGGCGACAGCGCGATCACAAGCCCTAGCGGGATGGCCGTCACCAGGGTGAGGCCAAATCCCAGCAAGATCTCGGCGATGGTCGTTTTCGAGTTTTCCCACAACATCCCCGCGTCGGAAATGAGCAGCGCAAAGACGCTTCCCGGACCCGGAAGGAGATAAGAGGGGATAGAAAAATAACGTACGGCGCCGGCCCATATGAAAACAATGCCGACAAAGGTCACGGCGGGAATGAGGTTCCAGCCGATATTCATAAGCACGCGAATGAAATCCGACCGCGGAGCCGCCACCTGAGGGCCATCCGCGCTCGGCTGTTTCAAAAGATCATCAGATGGGGAGGCCGGACTGGCCGATACTTTCGAAGGCATGAGCCGGGATTATCTCCTCCGTCCAATCATTCAGAAGCGCGCGGTTCCGACAGCGAGATTGCTGAATGACAGTCAAGTTAGAACATTATTCCAACTTGGATTTGTGTTCAACCTCTTTTTGGGAACAGTTCGATGTGATCGCCGGACGGCGCGAGGAATGACTCTGCCGGATTGGTTCTGGGGGACTTGCGTTTCTTACTGAGCCATTGGCGCAGCACCTGGAAATGGCCGTTCGCGAGATATTTAAAGGCTGATACCAAGCCTGTTCACCCAGCCAAGGCCGTCCTCGGTCGCGGAGCGCGGCTTGTATTCGCAGCCGATGAAGCCCGTATAGCCGATCTTTTCCAATTCCTCGAAGATGGCAGGATAGGAAATCTCGCCCTCGTCGGGCTCCGCGCGGCTCGGCACGGCGGCGATCTGGACGTGGCCGATGACATCCTTGTAGCGACGCAGCTTCGTGATCACGTCGCCCTCGGTGACACCGACATGATAGACGTCGAACATCAGCCGGATGGTATCGGAACCCAGTTCCTCGATGATCGAGACGGCTTCAGCCACCGTGGAATAGAAATAGTCCGGCTTGTCGCGCGGATTGAGGGGTTCGAGAAGAAGCGTCACGCCCTGTCCGGATGCCTTTTCGGCGGCCTCGGCCAGGTTGCGCAGGAATGTTTCGCGCGCCTTGGCGCGCTGATCCTGGGGCACGACACCCGCCATCGCATGAACGGCGTTTGCGCCGGAATTCCGGCAATAGGCGAGGGATTGGTCGATTGCCGCCTGAAAATCCGCCTCCCGCCCCACAAGCGCGCCGAGGCCAGACTCGCCGCGCGCCGCGTCGCCGACAACCGTGTTGATGCCGAGCAGTGTCAAGCGATGCTTTTCGCACGCCTTCCGAACCGTCTCGCCCGGCGTGTCATAGGGCCAATGAAGCTCGATGGCGCGAAAACCGGCCTCGGCGGCACGGTCTATGCGCTCCAGAAGCGGAAGGCCGGGCCAGAGAAAGCCCAGATTGGCGGAAAAGCGGAGCATGATCTCACCTCAGCTTGAAAGAGGCGTCCAGTTCGACAATCTGTTCGGCGGAAAGCCGGCGGACGTTCATCGAGCGTGTCAGAATGACGAGCCTCGCCGTCTCTTCGAGTTCCTCGGCGGCGAAGACGGCCGCTTCGAGCGAGGTTCCGGCGACGACTGGCCCGTGATTGGCGAGCAGCAGCGCTGCATGATTTGATGCGCGCTCGCGTATGACCGGCCCGACTTCCGCCGATCCTGGACGGGCATAAGGAAGCACCGGGACGCGCCCGACCCGCATCACGACATAGGGCGTGATCGGCGGGATCGCATCCTCAGGGTCCGTATCGGCCAGACAGGAAAGCGCCGTAGCGAAGGTCGAGTGGAGATGGACGACCGCGCGCGCGTTCGGACGCCCCTCATAGAAGCCGAGATGCAGGGGCAGTTCCTTCGTCGGCTTGTCGCCACCGATATGCTTGCCTTCGCTATCGAGCCGCGACAGACGATCGGGATCGAGGAATCCCATGCAGGAATTGGTCGGCGTCATCAGATAGCCGTCATCGAGCCTGACGGAGATATTGCCCGAGGAACCGACGGTGAAGCCGCGCTCGAACAACGAGCGTCCCCATTTCGCGATCGCGACGCGGAGTTCCTGCTCGTTGCTCATGCCGATCCCAACATTTCGAGCGCCTTCTCGTAAAAATCTCCTGCGCCGAAATTTCCGCTTTTGAGCGCAAGCCGCAGCGGCTTCGCCCCGGCGGCGGCCATTGCGGGAACGCCCGGGTCGATCTCAGGGCCGACCAGCATGTGCGGGATATCGAGCGCGGTCACGACGGCGCCGGACGTCTCGCCTCCGCCGACCGCGAGCCGCACGACGCCTTCCTCGGCCAGGCGGACAGCGAGCCCGGAAAAGAAATGCTCGATAGCCCTTGCGACTTCCTCCTGCCCATGCCGCTCCTGCACCGCCTTCACCCTCTCTGGCTCCGCCGTCGAATAGATGATCGGCGCTTCGTCGGAATGCTCGCGGAAGAACGCAAGGGCGGCATCCACTCTTATCCTGCCCGAGAGGATATCGGCGCCATCCACTGCGAGGCCTGGATGCGCCTTGAGGTAAGCCTTGACCTGGGCGATCGAAGCCCGCGAACAGGAGCCGGAGATCACCGCCGCCTTTCCGCTGACCGGCGTGAAACCAGAGCCGGCGTCGCGCAGCAATCCGCGCGCACGGAAATTGTCAGGCAATCCAAGGGCGATGCCGGAACCGCCGGTGATCAGGACATCGTCCGCGACGGCCCGGCCGATCGCCATCAGGTCGGGATCGGCAATGGCATCGACAACGATGAGCCGATGCCCCCTCGCCGCTTCCGCGGCAATGGCCGCCTTGGTGGAATCCGCGCCTTCCCGAACATGGTGATAGGCGACAAGCCCGACATCGACCTTCGTCTGCCGCTGCAGCCAGCGCCTGATATCAGGGTCGGTCATCGGATTGAGCGGATGATTCTGCATGCCGGATTCGCTGAGCAGACGGTCGCCGACGAAGAGATGCCCCCTGTAAAGCGTCCGTCCGG
>Ga0187809_10000862_pt1 | contig 15029 bp, 5 predicted proteins | sample NC_wetland_sal_i_8_FD_132415 | JGI IMG/M metagenome (GOLD analysis project Ga0187809, IMG submission 132415) | Wetland sediment microbial communities from Neuse River Estuary, North Carolina, USA - ASW_4 | ecosystem: Environmental > Aquatic > Freshwater > Wetlands > Sediment | place: USA: North... | reverse complement strand
GGCGAGGCCCGGAACGGGGCCGCCATCCGGCCGCCCGATCCAGACGCCGAGCACATGGCGGCCGTCGAAGCCGACCGACCAGGCGTCGCGATAGCCGTAGCTGGTGCCGGTCTTGTAAGCGATGCCAATGCGCGGCGCCTCGAGCGGCGGCATGACGCCGGCAAGAATATCGCCCACCTGCCATGCGGCGACAGGATCAATCAGCCTTCTCGCCTGCGCATTCCCGGCAGCGAGCGGCTTGTCGTGCAGGGGTGAGACCTCGCCATGGTTAGCAAGCGCGGTATAGAGCTGGACGAGGTCCCGCAGGCTGATGCCGATGCCGCCGAGGCCGATGGCGAGGCCCGGTGCTTCATCCTTCGGCAGGACCGCCTGGATACCGGCCTGCCTGAAGCGGGCAAGCAGCCGAAACGGGCCGACGGCGTCGAGGATGCGGATCGCCGGCACGTTGAGGGACATCTGCAGGGCCTGCCGGATCGACACGTCGCCCTGGTAGCCCATGTCGAAATTCCGCGGGCGGTAGCCGTCGAAATCGGCGGGTTTGTCGGCGATGATCGTCTGCTGGGCGATCAGCCCTTCCTCGAAGGCGAGGCCGTAGATGAAGGGTTTCAGCGTCGAGCCGGGCGAGCGGATGGCGCGCGTCATGTCGATCCAGCCGGAGCGCGCGGCGTCGAAGAAATCGGCCGAGCCTACCTCGCCCAAAATCTCGCCGGTTTTCGCGTCGGCCATCACCATCGCGACGGAGAGTTTCGGACCCGTGCGGATAGCCGCCTTGCGCGCCACGTTTTCAAGCCCTTCCTGCACGCTGCGGCTGATGGTCAGCTCGATCCGATGCGCCGAAGGTTTGGCGCGCATGGCTTCCGCCGCAGTCTGGGCGGCAAGCGCCGGCAGCTCGTGGCGCGTTGCGGGTACAGGTTCGGCTTCGGCGCGCGCGACCTCACGGAAGTCGAAAAGGCCGGCCGCCGCGACGCGCTGAAGGACCCGGTCGCGGGCGGCGAGCGCATCAGCATGGTTGCGGTCGGGGCGGCGCTTTTCCGGCAGTTGCGGCAACGCGACGAGGAGCGCGGCCTGGGCGACGCTGAGGCGTTTCGGCTCCTTGCCGAACCAGGCGAGCGAGGCGGCGCGAACGCCTTCCAGATTGCCGCCATAAGGGGCAAGTGTCAGATAGGCTTCTAGTATCTGCTTCTTCGTCAATCGCCGTTCGATCTGGAGCGCCCGCAGGATCTGCCGGAGCTTGGCTGTAATGGTCCGTTCGCTACGCGGCTCGATCAGCCGCGCCAGCTGCATGGTGAGCGTCGAGCCGCCGGAGACGATGTGGCCGCTTCTGATCCATTGCGCCGCGGCGCGGAAAAGCGCCGGCACATCGACGCCGTGATGGGTGTAGAAATGCTTGTCTTCATAAGCGATCAGCATGCGGACGAGCTTCGGATCGACCTCGTCGAGCGAGACTTTCAGTCGCCATCGTCCTTCCGGCGTGGCGAAGGCGCGGAGCAATTCGCCGTCGCGGCCGACGACTTCCGTCGAGACGGAAGTCAGTTCCTTGAGCGGCGGCGGGTAGGCGCGGTCGAGGGCGTCGAGACCGATGGCGGCGCCCACGCAGAAAAGGATGGCGCAGAGAACAGCGATGCCGATGATGCGCCAGCGGGTCATCGCAATGTGCCGAATTGGCGGGGGCTTGTCTTAGAGATTCGCGCTCTACGTCGCCCCCCTCTGTCCTGCCGGACATCTCCCCCACAAGGGGGGAGATCAGCCTTCATTGGCTCCGCCGCCGATCTCGAACACCGCAGAAAGAGGGCCGGCAAAAGCGGCCGGCGTAATCTCCCCCCTTGTGGGGGAGATGTCCGGCAGGACAGAGGGGGGCGCGAAAGGGCGCTGACCTTCACGGCTTTCACACGATCCTCACTTCGCCGCTTTCACCTCCATCGTGCCGGTCGCCGTGCGGGCGGAGAATTGCGGGCGGTACATATCCTCGATGCTTGCCGCCGGCAGGGCGTAGATGCCGGGCGTGACGGCGCGCACGACATAGGCGACCGTGATGTCGCGCGGGCTCGTTGCGTTGCGATCGAAGGCGGCGACGAAGCGGTCGTCACGGAATTCCGTGTGCGCGGTATCGGTGTTCCTCAGCCAGTCGAAATTCGACAATTGCGCGCTGCCGACGAGGCTCGGATTGTCGATCTGGAAGCCCGCCGGCAGAAGGTCGGTGATCAGCACGCGCGACGGCCAGGCGTTGTCCTCCGTCGCCTTGATGACGACGACAAAGCGCTCGTTCTGCGTCGCTTCGGTTATGTCGGCCGGCTTGCCGTCCATCGTGTAGTAGCCGCGCTCGATCGAAAAGCCGTTGCCGCCGGCCGGAAGCGGCTGGATCGGTGCGGCGACCGCCGTCACCACCGCCTGCACCGGATCGGCGCCCTTGTTGACGAGGCGGATCGGCGTCTCCTGAAGCTCGGCTCCGCTGACGCGCTCGGCAAAGGCGCCGTCATGCGGCTTACCGTTCACGTCGAGCTTAATGCCCTTCGTGCCCGTCTTAATGGCGCGGGCGGCAAGCACCATCCACGCCTCGTCTTGCGTGCTCATGTAGCGGGCGGAGGCGCGTTCGGCGGAGACGAGCTTGATCATCGCCGGGATGGTCGCGGGGGAGGGTTTTGTCTCCGCCGCGAGGGCCAGCATCGCGGCGCCATCGCGCAGCGTCGAGCCGTAATCGGACCAGGACGCGCGGTTGGCCGGCGCTTTTTGTTGCGCCAGGCCGAGCGCCGAGACGAAGGCGGCGTCGGCGCGGTTCACGTCGCCGTAAAGTGCCAGCGCGGCGGCAAGCTGGGCACGCGCCATCGGGCTTGGGAATTTCGCCATCTCCGTGTCCGCATAATAGCGTAGATCGCCGATCGAGGCCTTCCGGTTGCGGGCGAGCACATAGAGCGCGTAGGCGATCTCGCTGCCGCGGTCCTTGATGTCGGTGTTGTAGGCGAGCGCGTTCTGCAGGTTGGAAAGAGCCTGCGAAAAACCTTCCGCCGGCACGGTGTAGCCTTGCTCGCGGGCGCGGGTGAGGAAATCGCTCACATAGGCGTCGAGCCAGAGATCGCCGCTGCCCGGTCCCCACAGGCCGAAGCTGCCGGATGACGACTGGTAGGACAGCACCTTAAAGATCGCGTCCTGCACGCGCTTGTGGAGGTCGGGGTCCTCCGGCAGTCCGGCGGACTTCGCCATTTCGCTGACATAGAGGAGGGGAAGGGCGCGGCTCGTCGTCTGTTCGGCGCAGCCATAAGGGTAGCGGTCGAGCGAGAGGAGGAGCGACGGCACATCGAAAGCCGCCGAGGAGGAGACGCCGACGCTGACCGAAGCGCCGTCGAGCAGACTGGAAGCCAGCAATTCCTTGTCAATGGTGATGGCGCCGCCATTGGCCGCCAGATTGATCACCTGCCTCGTCGTTACGGGAAGGACCTCTGGGCGGACAGGAAGCGGCAGCACCTGCTCGACCGACAGGCCCGAGGCATTGGCAAGCCGCACGGTGATCGCGGCATTGCCGGCTGCCGACGCCGTCAGCGGGACGGTGAGCGCTTTGCGTTCGCCCTTGGCCAGCGTCACGGTTTTGGGCGCGTCGTCCGCCGACTTGACCGTGCCGTCCGATGTCACTGTCAGCGTGTAGTCGCCGGCAGGCCCATCCGTATTGGCGACGTCGAGGCGCATTTCGGCGTGGTCGCCTGGCGCCATGAAGCGCGGCAGGCTCGCCGTCACGACCACGGGGTCGCGGATGACGACATCCGACGTGGCATGACCGACGCCCGTTTTCGACCAGGCGACGGCCATGACGCGCACCGTGCCGTTGAATTGCGGGATATCGAAGGAGACGACGGCGCGGCCGTCATTGTCCACCTTCACCGGGCCGGAGAAGGAGGCGACGAGCTTCTGCGTCGGCGGGCTGCCTTGGGCGCTCATCTGCGCGCCGTCACCGCCGGTCCTGATGCGGCCCATGGCGCCGGCGGAGCCGTCGATCAGCCTGCCATAGATGTCGCGTATGTCGATGCCCATCCGGCGCTGGCCGAAATACCACGCCTCCGGGTCCGGCGGCTGGTAGCGGGTGAGGTTGAGGATGCCGACATCGACGGCCGCCACCGTGACATAAGCCTCTTCGCCCGGCTTGAGGCCGGTGAGCTTGACGGGGATGACGAGCGGCTTGCGCGATTCGGCCTTGGGCGGCGTTTCCAGCGTCACGCCGAGACGGCGCGGTCCCGGATCGAGCTTCAGCCATTTGACGCCGATGGCGCGGCCGGGCATGCGCGTCTCGGGGCCGTTGCCCGGACGGAAAAGCGTCGCGGTGACATAGGCGCCGGCGCCCCAATCCGCCTTGACAGGAATGTCGATGGTGGCGCCGCCCTTCGGCACGCTCGCCGTCTCGGTGGCGAGCAGGCGGTCGGCGCCGATCGTCACCAGGAGTTCGCCGGCAAAGCGCGGCGAGATTTTCAGATGCGCTGTCTCGCCGGCCTTGTAGCTTGCCTTGTCGAGCGCGATTTCGAGCGCGTCGGGCGTCTCGGTCGAGCTTGCCGCGACATACCAGCCGGCATCGAACTCGACGCTGGTGGCGGGACCCGCCGGATCATTGGTGGAGACTTCCAACCGGTAGCGGCCCCAATCGACGGGCGCGGCGATGGACGCTTCCCCACTCGCGGAGGCGTCGATTTTCCCGCCGGCGATTTTCTTCGTGTAGGTCACGGGCTCGTAGTTCCAGCTGCCGTTCGCCCGATACCACTGGTAATTGCGTTCGATCTTGACCAGCGACCAGTTGAGGTCGGTCCTATCGATCTTCTTGCCCGAAGGATCGGCCGCGATCACCTGGAATTTCGCCGTCGAATCCTCAGGCGCCTGATCGCCCGCAAATTCAGGCCTGACGCCGATCATCGGATGTTGCGGCTCTACTGGAAGCGCCAGATGACGCTCGACCGCGCGCCCGCCGCCCTCGCGCATGCGCACCACCACGTCTGTATCGAGGAGACGTGTTGTCGAGGGCAGTTTGTGGAGCGTGATGTCGAACGTCGCCTTGCCCTGGTCGTCCGTCATCGGCAAATCGTCGAGCGGCATGGACATTGCGTCTTTGTCGTCGTCGGCGTTCTCGTCAGCGAGGCCGAACTGATAACCGGGGAAACTCTTCCACTCGCGCGTCGTCGACAATTTGACCTCGCCTTCGAGCGAAAGGCCTGAAGCAGGCGCGCCATAGAGGAAGCGGCCGGCAACGGTGACGGGCGTTGGCTGCCCCTGCTGGATAGCATCGGCGCCGCTTGTCAGATCGAATTCGATGCGGTCGGGAACGAAATCCTCGACCAGGAACATGCTCTCGGCAACGGGCGTCTTCTTGGGGTCGGTGTATATGCTCATGTGCCAGGTGCCGCGCATGGCGTTCGGCTGTAATTTCAGATCGGCGAAATGGCCGCCGAGCAATCCTTCATTGCTGACGATGCGGCGGTCCTCGACGCCGTCCGGCCGGTTAAAGATGAAGGTGAGCGGCAGATTGCCGACCGCGTCCGCCGAATCGTTGCGGGCGAGCGCCGCCGCGTGCACCGTCTCGCCGGCGCGGTAGATGCCGCGCTCCGTCCAGGCATAGACGTCGAGCGCGCCCGGCGCGGCGCGGCCGCCGACGCCCCGGTCCGAAAGATCGAAGCCGGCCTGGCTCATGTCGAGGAAGTCGAAATCCTTGCCGGCGAGGCTCGCCGTCAGAACGGCGGGGACGAGGCCACCTTCCGCGCGCGCCAGTCCCGGGGCGAAGGTGGCGCGGCCGTTGGCGTCCGTCTTGGCCGTGCCGAGCACCTCATTGTTGCGCGCAAGGAGCTTCAGATCGACATTGGCGAGCGGCTTCGCCGTCGCCAGCGAGCGGGCGAAAACAGTGATGCCGTCCGTACCTGTATAGGTGGAGAGCCCGATGTCCGAGACGACGAACCATTGCGAGGCGATATTGTCGCTGCTCGTTTTCTGCTTGGAAGGAATAGCGGTGAGTAGGTAAACGCCGGGCTTCCTGGTCGGCAGCGCCTGGTCGACGGGGAAGCTGGTGACGACCTCCTTGTTGAGGTCGGAGCGTATCTCGATCGTGCCTTTCCAGACGCTCTCGCCCATCTGGCCGGAAATCTGGTCGACATCGTAGCTGTAGAGCTGGCGCAGGAAATCCGAACTCGACAGAAGTTGCGTCAACGCGCGGTCGCCGACGCGATAGAGTTGAAGATCGGCTTCGTCGGTGTTGACGCTGACCAGCGGAATGCCGTGGCGTCCGGCGCCGGGCAGGATGAAATTGTCGCCGGTAAAGCGGATAAAGGGCGAGCGGTCACGCACATAGATGTCGAGCGAGGCGGGGCTTTCCAGCACCTCGCCAATTGCGGAGGGCAGGCCGGCGCGGAAGCTGATGCGGTAGCGTTTGCCGTGCTCCAGCCCGTCAACGCAGATTTGTTTCTCTTCGAGATCGATCGCCTTCGGCTGGGCGCCGTCCACGGTGACGAAGGGCGTGTAATCGACACCGTTCTTGACCAGCGGATCGGAGAACTGGACGCAGGCGCGGGGCGTCTGGTTCTCGGCATCGATCGTGTGATCGACGATGCGGAAGCCCTTGCGCGCCTTGAGATCGAGATAGGCGGCGCGGACAAGCGGGTCGTTTGCGAGCGCGAGGCTTGCCTTATAGGCCTGTATCGCCGGTCTGTATTGCGCGCGCCGGTCAAGGCCCTGCGCGAGCACGGCAAGAGCGCCGGCGCGGGCTTTCGCCGTGCGCGAAAGGCGATAGGCGTTGGTTGCGGCGGAGGTCGCGGCGAAAGCGAGGTCGTCCTTGTCGGCAGCGTTGACCGGCTTAACCTTGAGCGCCGCGCGGGCGAGACCTTCCCACAGTGCGCCGTCACCGGGCGAAATCGCAAGCGCCGCAGCATATTTCTGCATCGCCGCACGCGGGTCGCCCGCGGCAAGGCTGGCTGCTTCGCCGACGAGGGCGTTCAGGCCCTCCTTTTGTCCAGACGTGTTTTGCGAGACGATCTTCTGGCGATAGGCGACAGCCTCATCGTTGAGCGAGGCGGGGAGGAACGACAGCGCCGCAGGAGCGCCGATATCGGCATCTGCCGAGAGGTCAACCACCTTTCCCGCGACCGCGCCGGCGAAGGGATTGAGCCTGCTGTAGTCCGATTTCAGGAAGCACCATTTTGCCTTCTCATTATAGGTGAAGGCGCGGCAGGAGCGGTCGCCGAGGCAACTCGCCTCGCATTGGTCGAGCGTGACGTTCTGCTCGGACCTGAGATCGAAGCCGAAATAGTCGGAATCCTTGCTCGTCACGATCGAGCGATGTTCGTTGCCGGCAAGCGCCGTCGCGGCGCAGCACAGGGTGAAGACGATCAGGAAAAACGCACGAGCCCAGCGCAGCAACATCGACCCCTCCCGATTGCCTTCGCCCATTTCCCATGATGGTTGCCGGCCTCGGCTTGTCAATGCCGCGGCGCAGCCTCTATACCTAAGGCCGCAGGATATCTGCGTGCGGGGCTTGGTGGAAAGGCTTCATCCGGGCGGATGAGGGTTGCTTTTCCTTTCGCTGCGGCGGTCGATTTCCCCACGTCAATAGGCCAGATAATAGCAATTTTGCGTCAACATTGTCGCAATTCCTGCATCCGTGCGTCGTGCAAATATGCACATTCTAGGTGGGGCTTCTCACTTCGCAGTGTTTTGACAATGTTGGTGAGATGCGAAATGCTGGTGGCCGAGAGCCATGCTAAATGGGAGAAAATCAATGACAATGTATAAAAGCAACGGCGATCGCGTGCCGCCGGTCGTCGAGAAGCTCGCCGAAGCGGCGAAAGCGGGCGAGATGGACCGTCGCGAGTTTCTCGCCCTGGCGAGCGTCATGGGTGCGTCCACAGCCATGGCTTACGGCATGATCGGGCTCGCCAATCCTACAGAGGCCAAGGCCGCCGAGGCGGCGCCGAAGAAGGGCGGCGTGATTCGGTGCGCCATGTCCGTCAAGGCGCAGAAAGATCCCCGCACCTATGACTGGTCGGAACTGGCCAACGCCACACGTACCTTCCTCGAGCCGCTGGTGAAGTACACGACCAAATATACCTTCCAGCCGATGCTGCTCGAGAGCTGGGAAGTGAACGACGACGCGACCGAATATGTCCTGCATGTCCGCAAGGGCGTCGAATGGAACAATGGCGACAAGTTCACAGCCGACGACGTGATGTTCAACCTCATCCGCTGGTGCGACAAGAAGGCCGAGGGAAATTCCATGGCCGCGCGCATGGGCGGCATGGTGGACCCGAAGACCGGCAAGGCGCGCGATGGCGCCATCACCAAGACGGACGACTACACGATCAAGCTCAAGCTTCCGGAATCGGACATCACGATTATCCCGAACTTCTCGGATTATCCCGGCCTTATCGTGCATCGCGATTACGAGAAGAACGGCTCCGACATCGTCAAGCATCCGGTCGGCACGGGCGCGTTCGAACTCGTGTCTTACGATGTGGGCTCGAAAGTGGTTGCCAAGCGCCGCGAGCATGGGAAATGGTGGGGCGGCGAAGCCTATCTCGACGGCATCGAATTCATCGACTACGGCACGGATTTCAATGCCTACGTCAACGCCTTCGATTCCGGTGAAATCGATACCGATTACCAGACGATGGCCGATTTCATCTCCATCCTCGACAAGATGGGGCTGGTGAAGTCGCAGGTGAAAACGGCGACCACCATCGTCGCGCGCACCAACGTGAAGCACAAGCCTTACGACGACCAGAAGGTGCGCAACGCGCTGCAGATGGCGACGGACAACAAGACGGTGCTTCAGCTCGGCTTCAACGGCCTTGGAACGGTGGGCGAGAACTTCCACGTCGCGCCCATCCATCCGGAATATTATCCGCTGCCGAAGAAGACGCGCGATCTCGACGGAGCCAAGAAGCTGATGACGGAATCCGGCCATATGGATTTCGAGCATGAGCTGATCTCGGTGGACGAAGACTGGCACAAGAACACGGGCGACGCGATCGCGGCGCAGTTGCGCGAGGCCGGATTCAAGGTGAAGCGCACGATCCTGCCGGGTTCCACCTTCTGGAACGATTGGACCAAATATCCCTATTCGACGACGAACTGGAACATGCGTCCGCTCGGTGTCCAGGTGCTGGCGCTCGGTTATACGACCGGGGCGGCATGGAACGAATCCGCCTATTCGAATCCCGAGTTCGACAAGAAGCTGAAGGAAGCGATGGCCATCGCCGATCCGGAAAAGCGCAAGCTGGTGATGAAGGACGTCGAGCAGATCCTGCAGGATTCCGGCGTCATCATCCAGCCTTTCTGGCTCGACATCGCCAATCACTCGGTGAAGGCGGTGAAGGACAATCCGATGCACCCGACCTTCGAGATCAACTACGAGAAGACCTGGCTCGACCGCGACGCGTGATCCAGCCGATCTAATCCGGCGGCGGGGGCGCCCCCGCCGTCCAAATCGGATGCTCCTGTTGTTCCGAGATCGGGCACGGGCACTTCAGCGATTCCCAGGGGCCTCCGCCTCTGGCATCATGATTTCGAAGTTCGCTCGGAATCCAAAAGCAAAAACATGCGAATTTCGGCATCGTCAGAGCGGGGAGCATTGACATAAGACGGACCCAAAGCCGCGAGGAGGGGCTCAGGTGATATCGTTCATACTCCGGCGTCTTGGCGTCATGGTGCTCACCATGCTCTGCTTGACCGTCGTGGTGTTCTATCTGGTCAACCTCGAACCCAATCTGAAGAAGCTGGCGCTCAGCGAGACCAACAGCCGCGCAACGCCGGAACAAGTCGAAAGCTGGCTGGTACGCTACGGCTATCGCGAGCCGTTCTTCGAACGCTATGGCCAATGGATCGGCGTCTGGCCGAAGCATTCCGCGCATGACGAGAACGGCAAGCCGATCCAACGCTACACCTATTGCAACAGTTCGCTGAAGCCGCAGATTTCCGGTATATTGGAAGGCGATTTCGGCTGTTCGACCAAATTCCGTACGACCGTAGCCAAGAAGCTGTTCCCGGCGCTCGGCGCGACCGCTATCCTGATGTTCTGGGTCATGGTCTGCATGGTCCCGAGCGCGCTCATCATCGGCATTCTGGCGGGCATGCGCGAGGGATCGCGAACGGACCGGACGCTTTCCGTGATCTCGATCGCGAGCACCGCGACGCCGGAATATGTCTCGGGCGTCATCTTCACGGTGATCTTCGCCGCGTGGCTCGGATGGTTCAACGGATCGGCCGCGAGCGCCACCTTCCAGGGCATTACCTTCTATAATTTCACGCTGCCGGTCATCACGCTCGCCATCTACGGCATGGGCTATATCGCGCGCATGACCCGCGCCTCGATGGTCGAGGTGATGACGGCGCAATATATTCGCACCGCGCGGCTCAAGGGGCTGAGCTTTTCGGGGGTGGTGATAAAGCATGCGCTCAGGAACGCCCTGATCGCGCCTTTCACCGTCATCATGCTGCAATTCCCCTGGCTTTTGACCGGCGTCGTCGTGGTCGAAATCATGTTCCGCTACCAGGGTTTTGGCTATATCCTGGTTTCAGCAGCGGGAAATAACGATATCGATCTGCTTCTCGGCTGTTCGCTCGTTTCCGTCTTCATCGTGCTCATCACGCAGCTGATTTCGGACATCGGCTATGCCTTCCTCAACCCGCGCATCCGCGTGCAATAGAAGGGGGCCGTCATGGGACATCTGCACTTCCTGACATGGCCCGAGATTATTCTCCATGTCATCGCTTTTCGCCTGTGGCCGGTTTGGCTGTCGCTCGCGATCGTGATGGGGTTGAGCTACCGCTACAAGAAGCGCCTGGGACTTTACGGACAGCTTTACGATACCGGCATCGGCGTCGTCGGCATCTTCATTCTCGGATTCTGGTTCTTCTGCGCGGTCTTCTCGCATTACGTCTCGCCCTTCAACCCGCTCGGGCAGATCGCGGTGATGCGCAACGCCTTGCCGGGGGCGATCGAACCGCAAAGCGGGCACGCCTATCTCTTCGGCGGCGACAGGCTGGCGCGCGACGTCTTCAGCCGCATGATCGACGGCAGCCGCATCGTCCTCCTGATCGCGCCGCTGGCGACGCTTGTGGCGCTGACGGTCGGAGTGACGCTCGGCCTGCCTGCCGGCTATTTCGGACGCAAGACCGATTCGGTTCTGTCCTTCCTCGCCAATCTGGTGCTGGCCTTCCCGGTCATCCTACTCTTCTATCTCCTCGTTTCGCCGGAAATCGTCCAGACGGGGCTGCCGCGGATAACCGCCGGCGTCTTCTTCGCCTTTCCGGTCATTCTCGGCGCTCTCGCCTTCTGGACGCGCTATTCGGGCCGGCCGGTGCTGCTCGCGATCCAACTCGCGATCGTTCTCATCATCACTTATTGGCTTTATTCGACCTTCGTCTTCTACACCGATCCGCTGCACCTCATCGAGGTGACGCCGAGCACGCTCAATATCTTCGTTGCTGTCGTGTTCGCATCCAGTCCCGGCGTGTTCCGCATCGTGCGCGGCCTCGTGATGGACATCAAGACGCGCGACTATGTGGCTGCGGCGCAGACCCGCGGGGAAAATCCCTGGTACATCATGATCTGGGAGGTGCTGCCGAACGCGCGCGGACCGCTGATCGTCGATGCCTGCCTCAGGATCGGATACACCACCATCCTGCTCGGAACGCTCGGCTTCTTCGGCCTCGGCATGCCTCCCGAAAGCCCCGACTGGGGAACGTCGATCAAGGACGGAAGCGAGCTGTTGCGCATCTATATCCATCCCGCATTGCCGCCGGCGATCGCGCTGATGTCGTTCGTTCTCGGCCTCAACCTTCTGGCCGATGCGCTCCGGGAACAGTCGCTGAAGGATTGAGGAGGCTTTCATGAACGAAGCCGTGAAAACCACCAATGCCGAGGCCGGCGCCCAGCCTATCCTCGAGATCGAGAACCTCTCCATCTCCTTCTTCACGCGCGCCGGCGAAATCCCGGCGGTGATGGATTTTTCCTGCACCGTCATGCCCGGCGAGGCGATGGGCATCGTCGGCGAATCCGGTTGCGGCAAGTCGACCGTCTCGCTCGGCGTCATGCGCGACCTGTCGAATGTCGGGAAGATCGTCGGCGGCCGGATAAAATTCCAGGGCCGGGACATGGGCGAGATGTCGGAGCAGGAACTGCGATCGGTTCGCGGCAACAAGATCGCCATGATCTATCAGGAGCCGATGGCCAGCCTCAATCCGGCGATGAAGGTCGGCAAGCAGTTGATGGAAGTGCCGCTGCTGCATGAAAAGGTATCCAGGGCGGAGGCCTACAACCGCTCGGTCGAGATGCTGAGGGCCGTGCGGCTGCCCGATCCGGAGCGGATGATGCGCTCCTACCCGCACCAGCTCTCCGGCGGTCAGCAGCAGCGCATCGTTATCGCCATGGCGCTGCTCTCCAATCCGGCGCTTCTGCTTCTCGACGAGCCGACGACGGCGCTCGACGTCACCGTCGAGGCGGGCATCGTCGAACTGGTCAAGGATCTCGGCAAGCGCTTCGGCACGTCTATGATCTTCGTCTCGCACAATCTCGGGCTGATACTCGAGACCTGCGACCGCATCACTGTTATGTATTCGGGCGAGGCGGTGGAGACGGGCACGGTCAAGGACGTGTTCGACCGCATGCGCCATCCCTATACGCAGGGGCTCTTCCGCTCCATCCCTCTGCCGGGCGCCGACAAGAATTCCCGCCCGCTGGTCGCCATACCCGGCCAGTTGCCGTTGCCGCACGAGCGGCCGCGCGGCTGCAATTTCGGCCCGCGTTGCCATCATTTCGTGAAGGGCCTGTGTGACGCCGACGAAATCCCGATGATCCCGGTCAAAGGGCATGAAGCGCATTTTAGCCGCTGCGTGCGCTTCAACGAGATCGACTGGACGGCCTTGCCCGAGGGCGCCACCAAGGCGACGGAACCGGTCAAGCCGGGCGCGCCCGTCCTCAAGGTCGACGATCTCAGGAAATATTACCGGGTCGCGGCGAACGAGGTGTTCGGCGGCGGCGAGGATCGCGTCGTCAAGGCCAACGAGACGATCAGCTTTGAGGCGCGGGAATCTGAAACCGTGGCGATCGTCGGCGAATCCGGATGCGGAAAATCGACGCTCGCCAAAGTGCTTCTCGGCCTCGAAACGGCGAGCGCGGGAAGCGTGAAACTCGCCAATACGCCGATCGAATCGACGCCTGTCGAGGAGCGGGACGTCAAGACGGTCTCGTCGATCCAGATGGTGTTTCAAAATCCATTCGACACCCTCAATCCGAGCCATACGGTGGGCGCGCAGATCGAGCGGACGCTCGAGAAATTCCATGTCGGCAACAGCCCGGCCGACCGGCATAAGAAGATGCTGGAACTGCTCGACCTCGTGAAACTTCCGCGCCCTTTCGCATCGCGCAAGCCGAGGCAGCTTTCGGGCGGCCAGAAGCAGCGCATCGGCGTCGCACGCGCCTTTGCCGGCAATGCCAAGGTGGTGGTGGCGGACGAGCCGGTTTCGGCGCTCGACGTTTCCGTGCAGGCCGCCGTTACCGAGCTTCTGATGGATATCCAGCGCGAGAACAAAACGACGATGCTGTTCATCAGCCATGACCTTTCGGTCGTGCGCTATATCGCCGACCGCGTCATTGTCATGTATCTCGGCTATATCGTCGAGCAGGGCACGACAGATCAGATCTTCGCGCCGCCTTATCACCCCTATACGGAGGCGCTGCTGTCCGCGATCCCCATCGCCGATACGAGCGTGGTGAAGAAACACATCGTGCTGGAAGGCGATATCCCCTCCGCGATGAACCCGCCGACAGGGTGTCCGTTCCAGACGCGCTGCAACTACAAGCACCTCGTGCCGGACGATCTCTGCGAGACACAGGTGCCACCGCACCGGGACCTCGGCGACGGCCACAGATCGCTCTGCTGGCTGACGGACGACGTGCTGGCCGCGATGGAGCCCGTTATCAGCTTCGACAGGAAGCATGCCGAAGAGGAAGGCGAACCGGAAGACGTACCCTATCATGCGGAGCGCACAAGCGCCGCGGGCGATCCAGGCTTTGCCGGCCCGCCGCCAGAGCGGCCGCATGGCAAGCTTTCGAGCGCGGAAGCCGACGAAGCGGAATTCGAGGCGGAGGAAGCGGAAGAGGCGATGCGCGCCCGCCGCGAAGAACATCGCGACGATGTGGGCGGCCAGCAGGCCGGCCGGCGGGAAAGCCGCCGCAACGCGGCAGTCCCGATTACATCCGACCGCGTCGGCAGCGGCCGGCAGGCCGTCGATCCGGGCGCGCCATCCGCCTTCGATGAAAGACGGGCGCCTTCGCGCCGTGCGCGGGCGGCGGTGGGCGCGGCTCGTTCGGCCCCTCCCGCCGATCGTGACCGGCCGCCCCCGATGCGGCGGCCGAAGCAGCCGGACGACCTCAAACTCATCTCCGGCGTCGGCCCGAGAATCGAGGCGGCGCTGAACGATCTCGGCATCTATCGTTTCGAGCAGATCGCTGCCTGGAAAAAGGCCGAGCGGCAATGGGTCGACGCCCGTCTGAAATTCGGCGGCCGGATGGAGCGGCACGACTGGGTGACGCAGGCCAAGGCTCTCGCGAAGGGCGGCGAGGCGGAATATTTCAGGGTGTTCGGTCGGAAGCCCAGATAGAATTTACGCCGGGAAATAAGGTTCCGATCGCCCGCGCGCGTCAGGACTATCGCATTTGAAGTTCGACCCCCACTCCGATCGGCTTCGCCGACCACCTCTCCCCCGAACGACGGGGGAGAGGAAACGCTGGCCGCAAGACTTGGCACCTTTCCTCTACCCCACGAAGGTGGGGGAGCAACCATGTTTTGTCTCAGGGGTGTTGAGGGGTCCATGGGGTTCCGCGCGCGACGATCGTATTGGCGAGGATGACGAGCTTGCGGGCGGTTGCGATGATGGCGAGGAGATGCGGTTTTCCGACATCACGCAGGCGCCGGTAATGGCTCTTGAGGTCGGGATTGGATCTTGCCGCGGCGAAGGCGCTCATGAACAGGCTCTTGCGCAGGCGTTTGCGGCCACCCTCGACATGCCGCCGG
>Ga0187809_10000860_pt1 | contig 15040 bp, 13 predicted proteins | sample NC_wetland_sal_i_8_FD_132415 | JGI IMG/M metagenome (GOLD analysis project Ga0187809, IMG submission 132415) | Wetland sediment microbial communities from Neuse River Estuary, North Carolina, USA - ASW_4 | ecosystem: Environmental > Aquatic > Freshwater > Wetlands > Sediment | place: USA: North... | reverse complement strand
GGCGCGACGATCGAGGTGCCGACCCTCGACGGCACGCCCGTCAAGGTCAAGGTGCCGGCGGGCACGCCGTCCGGCCGCACGCTGCGCGTCAAGGGCAAGGGCATCGGCACGTCGCGGTCCACCGGCGACCTGCTGGTGACCGTCCAGGTGGTGGTGCCGCAGAAGCTCAGCCCGGCCGCACGCGAGGCGGTGCAGGCCTTCGGCATCGCGACGTCCGGGCAGGACCCGCGGGCCGAGCTCATGGCCAGGGCGCGGGCGTGAGGGCGATGGACTGGTCGGCCGAGGGGGAGGACGCACGGCTCTTCGTCATCTCCGTGGCCGCGGAGCTGGCGGGCATGCACCCGCAGACGCTGCGCCAGTACGACCGCCTCGGCCTCGTCAGCCCCGGCCGCACCCGCGGCCGGGGCCGGCGCTACTCGCTGCGCGACATCGCGCTGCTGCGCGAGGTGCAGCGGCTGTCGCAGGACGAGGGCGTCAACCTCGCCGGCGTGAAGCGGATCCTCGAGCTCGAGGAGGAGCTGGCCGTCGCGCGCCGGCAGGTCGAGTTCCTGCGCGACATGCTGGACCCCGGCCGGCGCGTGTTCACCGCCGACCCCGCGGGCACGGTGGTGGCCGACCGGCGGCGCCCCGCCGCGGACACGACGCGCGCCACGGCCGTGCGGATGCGCCGGCTGCTGCCGGGACCGAGCTCGCGGCAGTCCTGAGGGCCCTCAGGCTGTGGCGGCGCGCCCCGGGATCGCCGCCAGCAGCTCCTGCGTGTACGCGTCGCGCGGTTGGTCGAAGAGCTCGTCGGGCGTGCCCGACTCGACGATCCGGCCGCGGTGCATCACGTGCACCTCGTCGGAGATCATCCGCACCACCGACAGGTCGTGGCTGATGAACAGGTAGGTGAGCCGCAGCTGGCGCTGCAGGTCGTCGAGCAGTCGCAGGATCTGCGCGCGGACCAGCACGTCGAGCGCGGACACCGCCTCGTCGAGCACCACGAGGTCGGGGCGCAGGGCCAGGGCGCGGGCGATCGCGACGCGCTGGCGCTGGCCGCCGGACAGCTCGTGCGGGTACCGCTGCGCGACGGTGGCCGGCAGCGCCACCTGGTCGAGCAGCTCGCCCACCGCCCGCCTCCGGTCCGCCGCGTCCCCCACGTGGTGCACGCGCAGCGGCTCGGCGATGCACGCGGCCACGGTGTAGCGCGGGTCGAGCGAGGCGTACGGGTTCTGGAACACCGGCTGCACGCGGCGCCGGAAGTCGAACATCTGCGACCGCGAGAAGCCGGCGACGTCGGCGCCGTCGAACCGGATGGACCCGGCCGTGGGCGTCTCGAGGGCCAGCACCATGTTGGCGGTGGTCGACTTGCCGGACCCGGACTCGCCGACGAGGGACACCGTGGTGCCGCGCGGGATGTCGAACGAGACGTCGTCGACGGCCGTCAGCGCCTCGCGCTCGCCCCGCAGCGCGAACTCCTTGCGCAGGCCGCGCACCTCGACGAGCGGCACGGGCGGCGCCGCCGGGGCGACGCGGGTGCGCACCGACGCCAGGCTGGGCGCGGCGGCCAGCAGCTCGCGCGTGTAGTCGTCGTGCGGGTCGCCCAGGATGTCGCGCGACGACCCCTGCTCGACGACCTGCCCGCGGTGCATGACGGCGACCCGGTCGGCCCGCTCGACGGCGAGCGCCAGGTCGTGCGTGATGAGGAGCACCGCGGTGCCGAGCTGCTCGGTGAGCTCGTCGAGCTGGTCCAGCACGCGGCGTTGCACGGTGACGTCGAGCGCGGACGTCGGCTCGTCGGCGATGAGCAGGCGGGGTCGGCACGCCAGGCCCATGGCGATGAGCGCGCGCTGGCGCATGCCGCCGGAGAACTCGTGCGGGTACTGCCGCGCGCGCCGCTCGGGTTCCGGGATGCCCACCATCGCGAGGAGCTCCACGGCCTGCGCCCAGGCCGCACGCCCGCTGGCCCGCCCGTGCACCTCGAGGGTCTCCGCCACCTGGTGGCCGATCCGCATCATCGGGTCGAGGTTCGACATCGGGTCCTGCGGCACCAGGCCGATGTTGGCGCCGCGCAGGTGGACCATCTGCGACTCGGGCAGGTCCGCGATGTCCTTGCCCTCGTACCAGACCGCGCCGCCGACGATGCGGCCGTTGGACGGCAGCAGCCGGTTGACCGTCGCGGCGGTGGTGGACTTCCCCGAGCCGGACTCGCCGACGAGCGCGACGGTCTGGCCCGGGTGCACGTCGATCGAGGCGCCCAGCACGGCGGGGACCAGGCCGGCCGCGGTGCGGAAGCTGACCGACAGGTCGCGGATCGAGAGCACCGGTGCGGCGGGATCGGCGGACGTCATGACGCTCCTCGGAGGGCGGGCAGGGGACCGAGTCCCGCGACCGCCGCGCGCCAGAGCGTGGCGGTGGGCACGGGCGGGCCGTCGGGCAGCAGGCGGTTGGTGGCCACGGCCACGGCGACGGGGCGGCCGGGGAGGAAGCCGACGGCGCAGCCGGTGTAGCCGGGGTGCCACACCCAGTCGCCGTCGCGGCGCCAGCCGAGGGCCTGCTCCGTGTCGGGGCCGGGCGCGACGAGCTCGGCGGCGACGGCGGTGGGCAGCGGGCCCTCGCCCGCCACGCTGCGCGCCAGCGCCAGCGCGGCGGTGAGCAGCTCGTCGACCGTGGCGAACAGTCCGGCGTGGCCGGCGACGCCCCCGAACGCGTGCCACGCGTTGCCGTCGTTCGCCTCGCCCCGCAGCACGTGGGTGCGCCACGCGAAGCCCTCGTCGTGCCAGCGCACCGGGTAGGGCTCGCCCGTCGCGACCATGGCGCGCTCGGCCCGGTCGCCGACGGCGCTCGCGGCGCAGCGGGCCGCCGGCTCGCCCGTCGGGGCCTGCGCCGCGGGCCGGAACCCGGCCCCCGCGACGCCGAGCGGCGCCAGCGCGAGCTCGTGGACGGCCCGCTCGAGCGGCGCTGCGGCGGCGGCCGCCACGACGCGCCCCAGGTGGAGGAACCCCAGGTCGGAGTAGGTGCGTCCGGCGCCCAGCGGCGCCTGCGGGGGCACGGAGTCGAGCACCGCGGCCGCGTCGTCGCGCACGCCGGGGGCGAGGTACAGCGGCTCCCACGCGGGCAGCCCGGCCCGGTGCCGCAGCAGGTGGCGCACGGTGGTGCCGGCGTGCCCGGGGAACGAAGGCAGCAGCGCGTGCACCGGGGTGTCGAACGTCAGGGCTCGCCGGGCGACGAGCGCCGCGACCGCGGTCGTGGTGGCCACGGCCTTGGTGACGGACGCGACGTCGAAGCGCAGCCCCGGGGCCAGCGGCTCGGCGGCGCCCGGCTCCTGCCCGCCCGCCGCCGCGACGGCGCGCTCGTCGGCCACGGCGTAGCCCACCACGGCGCCCGGAGGCGCCAGGGTTCCGGCGGCGGCCGGTCCGACGAGCGTGGCGGCGCCCGCGGCCGCCCGCTGCGCCAGCGGGGTGTCCGGACCGGTCATGCGGCGCCCTCCGCCGGGACGGGGCCGATGCCGGCGGCCGTGGAGCGCACCAGCAGGTCGCCGTCGTAGCGCACCCGGCTCTCGTCGCGCGTCGCCAGCCACATGCCCGCGTCCAGGTCGTGCACGCGCGCGCCGCCGCGCGCGTCCAGCACGGCGGCCACGGCGGTGGAGGTGGCCAGGCCCACCGTGCTCTCCATCATGCAGCCGACGATCACGTCGAGGCCGTGCCCGCGGGCCCGGTCGGCCAGCAGCAGCGCCTGCAGGGGGCCGCCGGACTTCGTGAGCTTGACGTTGACCCCGTCGGCGGCGTCGTGGCGCGCGACCGCGTCGACGTCGGCGACGGTCCGGACGGCCTCGTCGGCCAGCACCGTGGCCAGGCCGGTGGCGCGCACCGCGGCGAGGGCGGGCAGGTCGGCGGCGGCCACGGGCTGCTCGACGAGCTCGACGCGCGCGCCGTTCTCCTGCCAGTGCTCGAGCACCTCGACCGCGCTCGCGGCGTCCCAGGCCTGGTTGGCGTCCACCCGCAGCCGCACCTCGGGGCCTACGGCGCGGCGCAGCTCGACGAGCACGTCGCGCGTCACCTCCGCGGCGACCACCTTGACCTTGAGCGTGCGGAACACCTGGGCCCACGCCGTCGCGCGCGCGAGCAGGGCGTCCAGCTCGGCGGTCGTGCGCACCGCGGACAGCGTCATGTCGGTCCGGACCGCGGCGGCGGGCCGGCCCGGGTCGCCCTCGCCCGTCCCGGCGAGGTGCTCCGCGAGCGAGGTCCCGGCGCGGCGCGCCGCAACGTCGACCAGCGCGGAGGCGACCGCGCTGCGGGCCGCCGCGTTGCCCACCACGGCGCGGTCGAGGCGCGGCGCCCACGCCGCGACGTCGTCCGGCTCGGTGCCCAGCACGGCGTCGGCCAGCGGGCCGTCCACCGCCGCCGCGACGCTCGCGGCGCTCTCGCCCGTCACGCGCCACGTGGTGACCGCCTCGCCCCACCCGGCGACCCCGGCGTCGTCGACCGCCCGCACGAGGACCGCCTCGACGTGCGAGGTGGCCCGCTGCGCGGTGACGAACGGCGAGGCCAGCGGGAGGCGGACCGGATGGCACGTGAGGGCGGCGACGCTCATGGCGCCTCCCGCGGCCGCCCGAGCGCGCGCTCGAGCCGCAGCTCGGGGGCGCCGAAGCGCTCCTCCACCCGCCGGGCGCCGTCGGGCACCCAGCCGTGCCGCCGGTAGAAGTCGCGCGCCGGGGCGTTCGCGGCGAACACCCAGAGCCGGGCGGCGGGCGCCCCCTGGTCGGCGAGCGCCTCCGTCGCGGCGTCGAGGAGCCTCGCGCCGGTGCCCTGCCCCTGGTGGCCGGGGTGGACGTACAGCGACTGCACGGTCGCGTCGTCGGGCGTCCAGCGGACCACGCCGACGACCCGCCCCTCGTGCTCGGCGACGAGCGTGCGCGAGCCCGCGTCGGCCAGCGCCCGCCGCCACAGCTCGGTGGCGTCGTCGTCGGTCATCGCGTCGAGCGTCGGCTGCGGCAGGAGGTCCTGGTAGGCGATCCGCCAGCAGGCGAGGAACACGTCGAGCACGGGTCCCAGGTCGTCCGCCCGCGCCGGGCGCAGCCGTGGCGTCATGCGCCGGCCCGCTCGTCGTGCAGCAGGAGGCGCGCGGGCGCGGTACCCAGCGGCTCGGGCAGCCGCAGCGGGCCGGCGCCGGGCGTCAGCGTGCCGAGCACGCGCGGGCCGCGGGCGCCCGTCCCGGACGGGACGGTCGCCGGCAGGCCGTGGGCCGTGCACCAGCCGATGAGCGCGAAGGCGATCGCCTCCTTGTCGTCGGTGCGCGCGCCGAGCGTGTCCGCGGGCGTCACCTCCACGCCGGGCAGTGCGTCACGCAGGCCGCGCACGACGACCGGGTTGTGGCACCCGCCGCCGGACGTGGCGAGGAACGTGGCGCCCTGCCGGCGCACCTCGTCGGCCACGGTGCGGACCGTGAGCTCGGTGAGCGTGCGGACGAGGTCCTCGGGCGAGGGGTCGGAGCCGGCGCGGCGCACGGCGTCGCGCACGTACGGCAGGTGGAAGTACTCCTTGCCGGTGCTGCGCGGCGGCGGCAGCCGGTAGTACGGGTCGTCGAGCAGCACGGCCAGCAGCGCCTCGTCGACGCGGCCGGCCGCCGCGAGACGGCCGTCGGTGTCGAACCCGGCGGGGTCGAGCCCCTCGGCCGTCACCACGGCGTCGACCAGCGCGTTGGCGGGTCCGGTGTCGTAGGCCACGAGCGTGCCGTCCGGCCGCAGCACGGTGATGTTCGCGATCCCGCCGAGGTTGAGGGCCGCGGCGGTGCCGCCGTGGCCGGCCAGCAGCAGCGAGTCGAGGTACGCGACGAGGGGGGCACCGTGCCCGCCGGCGACCACGTCGCGGATGCGCACGTCGGAGAGCACCGGCGCGCCGACGCGCTCGGCGATCCAGGCCGGCTGGCCGATCTGCAGCGTGCCCAGGGCGTGGCCGCCCTCGACCCAGTGGAACACGGTCTGGCCGTGCGAGACGACGAGGTCGACGCCACCGACCTCGTCGGCGACCGACGCGGCGACCTCGGCGAACGCCTGGCCCACCGCGGTGTCCAGCCGGCACACCTCCGCCATGGTGGTCGCCGCCGGTGGCAGCACGGCGACGAGCCGGGCACGCAGCTCGGGCGGGTAGGGCGTCGTGGTGCCGTGGAGCACGCGCCCGTGCAGCGTGCCGCCGTCCGCCGCGAAGTCCACGACGGCGGCGTCGATCCCGTCGATCGACGTGCCGGAGATCATGCCCAGGACCCGCATCACGCCTCCCCGAAGGCCTCGCGCAGCCGGCCGCCGGCCGCGGCCAGGCGCTCGCCCGCGGCGTCGGGGTCGATGCCGAGCCGCAGCACCACGGCCGCGACCTTGACGTCCCACCCGGCGGCGGCGAGCGCGGCGCGCGCCGCCGCGGCGTCCGCGCCGGTGACCTGGCCCACGATGCGCACCGCCCGCTCGCGCAGCTTGTGGTTGGTCGGGCGCACGTCGACCATGAGGTTCCCGTACGTCTTGCCGAGCCGGACCATCGTGATCGTCGAGATCATGTTGAGCACGAGCTTCTGCGCGGTGCCCGCCTTGAGGCGGGTCGAGCCGGAGATGACCTCGGGCCCCACGACCACCTCGATCGGCTGCTCGGCGGCGCCCGCGAGGTCCGAGCCCACGTTGGACGTGAGCCCCACCGTGAACGCCCCGAGTGCGCGCGCCCGGGTCACGGCCGCGACGACGTAGGGCGTGCGCCCGCTCGAGGCGATGCCCACCACCGAGTCGAGCGGGCCCACGCCGGCGTCGTCGATCGCCGTGGCCCCGGCGCCGGCGTCGTCCTCCGCGCCCTCGGCCGGGGTGACGATCGCCGAGGGGCCGCCCGCGATGATCGCCGTCACCAGCCCCGGGGGCGTGGAGAAGGTCGGCGGGCACTCGGACGCGTCGAGCACCGCGATGCGGCCGGGCGTGCCGGCGCCGACGTAGAGCAGGCGCCCGCCGCGCGCCATACGGTCCGCGATGCCGGTGACGGCCGCGACCACCTGCGGCAGCGCCGCGCGCACCGCGTCGGGCACGGAGCGGTCGGCGTCGTTCATCGTCGCCGCGAGCTCCGCCACCGTCATGCGGTCGATCTGCGCGAACCGCGGGTCGGTCGCCTCGGTGGCCAGCGCGGCCAGGTCCTCGCTCATCGCCAGTCCTTGCCGCGGGGGTCCAGCACGTCGCGCATGCCGTCGCCCAGCAGGTTGAGGCCGACGACGAAGAGCACGATGACCACGCCGGGGGCCACCATGGTCCACGGCGCGATGGTGACCAGGGTCTTCGACTCGTAGATCATCGAGCCGAGCGAGGGCGCCGGCGGCGGGGCGCCGAGCCCGAGGAAGCTGAGCGAGGCCTCCGTGAGCACGGCCCACGACAGCGCGAGCGTCACCTGCACGATGACGATCGACGAGATGTTGGGCAGCACGTGCCGCAGCATCACCGCCCAACGGGGCTGGCCGGTGCTCGTCGCGGCGCGCACGTAGTCGATCTCCCGGAGCGACAGCACCGGCCCGCGGGCGACGCGGATGAAGATCGGCACGTAGACCACGGCGATGGCGACCGCGACCGTGAACCACGTCCGCGTGAACACCGAGGCCAGCGACAGCGCCAGCAGCAGGGGCGGGAAGGCGAACAGCACGTTGGTGACACCGCTGATGACGGCGTCCGACGAGCCGCGGTAGAACCCCGCGACGACGCCGGCCAGCGTGCCGACCACCGCGGCGAACGCCACGGCGGTCACGGCGATGAGGCCCGAGTTGGCGACGCCCGCGGCGACGCGCGCGAAGATGTCGCGGCCGAACTGGTCCGTGCCGAACCAGTAGGTGGCCGACGGCGGCTTGAGCCGGGCCGGCGGGTTCTGGGCCACGGGGTCGTGCGCGAGCAGCCCGAACGTCGAGGCGAGCGCGAGCAGCACCAGCAGCAGGGTGATGATGCCCCCGGCCAGGGCCGCCGGGTCGTGGAGGAAGGCCCGCGCCCGGCCGGCGGCCCGCCCGGCGCTGGGGGGCAGGTCCGCGGTCGCCGCGGCCGCGATCGGCGTCAGGTCGGTCATGCCGCACGCACCCGGGGGTCGATGAGGCGGTAGAGCGCGTCGGTCAGCAGGTTGACGACGACGAACGCCAGGGCGATGACGAGCACCGTGCTCTGCACCGTCGCGTACTCCTTCTGCTGGATGCCGAGCAGCACCTGCCGGCCGATGCCCGGCAGCGAGAACACCTGCTCGACGACGACCGCGCCGCCCAGCAGGTAGCCGAACTGCAGGCCGGTCATGGTGACGATGGGCACGAGGGCGTTGCGCAGCACGTGCCGCACCTGCAGCCGCCGGGACGGCACGCCCTTGGCGCGGGCCGTGCGGACGAAGTCCTCGGACCGGATCTCCAGCACGGCCGACCTCGTCGTGCGCATGATCGGCGCGGCGATGCCGAACGCCAGCGTCAGCGCCGGCAGCACCATCTGCTGGAGGTTGAGGGCGAGGTCCTTGCCGGGCGTCACGTAGCCGGCGCCGTTGGGGTTCCAGTGCAGCCACGCCGACAGCGCCGACAGCAGCGCGGTGGCGAGGAGGAACGCGGGGATCGACAGGCCCGCGAGGCCGACGACCTGGCCCGCGGCGTCCCGCGCCGAGTTGGGCTTGGAGGCCGAGAGCATGCCCAGCGGCACGCCGATGACCAGGGACAGCACGATGGTGAGCAGCGCGAGCTCGAGCGTGACCGGCAGGGCCTGCGCGGTGAGCGTCGCCACCGACATGTGCGCCCGGGACGACCACCCGAGGTTGCCGGTGAACAGCCCGCCGATCCAGGAGAAGAACTGGATCACCAGGGGGCGGTCGATCCCGTAGTAGGCCTCGAGCGAGGCCTTCTGCGCGGGGGTGAGCGCCGCGGACTCGATCCCGAGGTTGGCCGTGATCTGGCTGCCGGGGATGGCGCGGAGCATGACGAAGACGACGACCGCGACGCCGAAGAGGGTCGCCACCGCGGTGAGGAGCCGTCGGACCAGGGTGTGGCGGAGGAGGGTGCGCACTGCCGCTCTCTCGTGGATCTCGTCGTGGGGTGCCGGTGGTGTGCGGCGGGGGCTGCCGCACACCACCGGCGGTTGCGGTGCGGGCTAGGACATCGACGTGGTGCGCAGGAACTGCAGCGAGTTGTTCGCCATCGGGATGAAGCCGGTGACGCCCTTGACGGTCGCCGTGTAGTTGTAGCCCGTGAAGAGCCACACCCAGGCGGCGTTGTTCTCCAGCTCCTCGCCGATCTTCTTGTAGATCGGCTTGCGGACCGCCGGGTCGGAGCTCGCGCGGCCCTGGACGAACAGCTGGTCGAGCGTGGGCGAGCTGTAGCCGGCGACCTTGTTGAGGTTCCCCGTGCTGGTGAAGTAGCGCGAGTACATGCCGTCGGGGTCGGGGCGCCCGCCGTTGAGGGCGACGGCCGCGTCGAAGTCCGCCGCGACCCAGCGGTCGACGTAGGCGCCGGACTCGAGCACCTCGAGCTTGAGCGTGATGCCGGCCTCGGCGAGCTGCGACTGCAGGTTCTGGGCCTCGTTGACGGAGGTCGAGTACTCGCCGGTGGACACGATCGTGTCGATGGTCACGCCGCCGGACTTGCCGGCCTTCGCCAGGTACTCCTTCGCCTTGGCGACGTCCCGCGTGGGGCACGGCCGGTCGTTGGGGTCGGACTTGTACGCCGGCGACGTGATGGGACCGGTGATCTCGCCCTCCCCGAGCGCGGCGGTGTCGAGCACCTGCTGGCGGTCGATGGCGCACTGGACCGCGAGCCGCACGTTGACGTCGGAGAGCACGCCGCGGCTCGCGTTGAGCTGCAGCACGTGGTAGCTGAGCTGCGGCGTCTTCTGGACGGTGAGCCCGGCGGCCTCGGCCGTCTTCGCGACGAGCGGGTCGTCGAGGACCGACATCTGCACGTTGCCGGACTGCATCGCCGAGACGATCGACGACTGGTCGGGGATCACGCGGAACTCGACGCTGTCGAGCAGCGCCTTGTCACCCCAGTACTTGGCGTTGCGCCCGACGACGATCGACTGGTTGGGCGTGTGCGACGTGAGCACGAACGGGCCGGTGCCGTCCGGCGTCGTCGCGAGCGTCGCCTCGCTGACCTCCGAGGGCACGATCGCCATGTTGATGACGGCGAGGTTCGCCAGGAGGGCGGCGTCGGGGGCGGAGAGCGTGAGGACCACGGTGTCGGCGTCGGTGGCCTTGATGGCGGACACGGAGGCGAGCGACGCGGCGGCGACCGCGGCCGTCGCCTTGTCCTGGATCTTCGTGAGCGACGAGACGACGTCGGCGGAGTCGAACGTGCTGCCGTCGGAGAACGTCACACCCTTGCGCAGGTGGAACGTGACGGTCAGCCCGTCGGGGGACACGTCCCACGACGACGCGAGGCCGGGGACCACGTTGAGGTCCTTGTCGAACTCCGTGAGCGTGCCGTAGAGCGTCTGGAGCACGGCGACCGCCTGGAACTGGGTCGCCTTCCAGGGGTCGAGCGTGTTCGGGTCGGACGTCACGCCGACGACGAGGTTGCCTCCGGCGGTGCCGGCGCCGCTCGTCGCGGACGGGGCGCCGGCGGACGACGTGTCGGACGGCTGCGGTGTCGCCGAGCACGCCGTGAGGGCGAGCGCGAGGGATACGAACCCGGCGGCGAAGAGGCCGCCACGGCGAGAGCCACGGTGCATGTGAACTCCTCGATGATGGTGGTTCGGTGCGGGTTGGCGGACAGTGAAGCATCCGCGGGGGGGCGATGTACAGAAGGTACGACGAGAACGATGATGGCGTAATAAAGTTACGGACTTGTGACACGTCACGAGGAAGGTCGCGAGGGTGAGCCTGTCCCCCGTTGAGAGCGCCGGGCCCACGGTGCTCGTCCGCATGCGCGCGCTGCGGCCCGAGCTGACGCCCGTCGAGAACCGCATCGCCGAGCAGTTCCTCACCGCGCCCGCGCAGACCGCGGCGCTGTCCATCGCCGAGCTCGCGTCCCGCTGCGCCACGTCGACGGCGTCCGTCGTCCGGTTCAGCCGGCGGGTCGGCTACGAGCGGTACCGGGACCTGCGCCTGGACGTCACGCGCGCCGCGATGCGCGAGACCATGGAGACCGACGGGATCACCACCGTCTCCGGCGACATCGACCGCAGCGACTCGCTGTCCGACATCGTCGCGAAGGTCTCCCTGGCGGAGACCCTGTCGATCTCGGACACCGTCTCGGCGCTGGACGTGGACGCCCTCGCCGGGGCCGTGGACGCCGTGACCGGGGCTCGGCGCGTCGACGTGTTCGGCGTGGGCGCGAGCGCCGTCGTCGGCCTGGACCTGCAGCGCAAGCTCGTCCGCATCGGACGCACCGCGCTGGAGTGGTCCGACTCGCAGGCGGCCTGGACGTCCGCCGCGACGCTCGGCCCGGGGTGCGTGGCCATCGCCATCTCCCACTCGGGCGCCACGGCCGACACCATCGAGTTCCTCGGCATCGCGCGCTCGGGCGGGGCGACCACGGTCGCCATCACCAACCACGGCGCGTCGCCCCTGGCCCAGCGGGCCGACCTCGTGCTCACCACGGCCGCGCGCGAGACGTCCTTCCGCTCCGGGGCCCTCGGCAGCCGGATCGCGCAGCTCATGGTGGTGGACTGCCTGTTCATCGGCGTCGCGCAGGCGACGTACGACGCGTCGATGGAGGCGCTGCGGCGCACGTACGTCGCGGTGCACCGCGCCCGCCCCGAGGTCTAGCGGGGTGCGCGCCACCCGGACGCTCGCCCTGGCGTTCGCCGGCATGGGCGCGCACGCCGCCGTCGTCCCGGCGGTGCTGCCCGTGTGGTCGCAGGCGGCGGGGGAGGGCGTGCTCGCCGCGGTCCCGGCGATGTTCGCCGGCCTCGTCGTCGGCGTGCTCGCCTCCGTGCCGCTGCTCACGAGGTTCGGCGCGGGACGCGTGCTGCGCGGCTCGACGGCGGCCCAGGCGTGCGCGCTCGCGGCCCTCGCGGCCGTGGCCTGGGCGATGGGCCCTGGCACCGCAGTGCTCGCGGTCACGGTCGCCGCCGCGTCGGGCGTCGCGTTCGGCGTCACCGAGAGCGCGACGAGCGTGGCGGCACGGGCCGCGGTCGGCACCGATCGCCGGCTGGGTCGGCTCCTCGCGGTCTCGGCGGCGACGGCCGCCGTGCTGCCCGTGCTCGTCTTCGCCGCCACGCGCGCCGGGGTCGCGCCGACTGCCCTCCTCGTCGCGGCGCTCGCGCCGCTGCTCGTCGCGCTGCGCCCGGCCGTCGCGAGCGTGGGGCCGCCCACGCCCCGGCCGGCACGCGCGCGGCCGCCCCGCACACCGGGCCTCGCGCGGGTGCTCGTCCCGGCGGCCGTCGCGCTCGCGCTCTACGTCGGGGTCGAGACGCTGCTGTCCGGCTGGTCCGCCGTGCTGACGCACGACCTGCTCGGCGCCGACCCGGCCCTCGCGGCGCTCGGCGCGTCCGTGTTCTGGCTGCTCATGTCGGCGGGGCGGGCGTGGGGCGCGCGCACGCGTGGCGGCATCACGCTGCGGGCCCTGCTCGCGGCCGCGCTGTTCGCCCTCGCGGCGGTCGGCGGTCGGGTGCCGACCGGCGTCGCCGCGGCGTGCGCCGCCACGGTGCTCGTCGTCGCCCCGGCGTACCCGCGGCTGCTCGGGGCGGCGCTGGACCGCCTGGACGGCCCGGCGTCGGCGCGCTGGACCGGCCCCCTCGTGGCCGCCGGCGCGGCCGGCGGCAGCCTCCTGCCGGCGCTCGCGCTGCGCCTGGGGCCGCCGAGCGGTGCGGCCACGTTCGTGTCCGCCGCGGCGGCGTGCCTCGCGCTCGCCCTCGTCGCCGGCGCGCTCACCCGACCCTCCCACCCCGCGCCGGACCTGCCGGCCGTGCCGGATGCGTTGCCCGCGGCCGACCTGCGCTCCGCGTCCGAGCCGCACCCCGCGGCCGACCCGCGCTCCGCGTCCGACCCGCGCCCCGCGCCCGACGCGTGACACGCGGGAGCGGGTGCGGGCCGCCGCTCGCCGCGCCCGAGTTGTCGGGTTCGTCACCCGCGCTCACGATGAAGCGACACCCCCGCGGAGCCGCCGCCGGGTGGTGAGGGGAGCGGAGGCCCGCGATGACCCACGCAACCGGCGACGAGCCCCGGCTCACCGACGTCGCCCTCGACCGGGAAGGGCAGCGCCGGCGCCGGCTGGTACGGCTCGCGGTCGTCCTCCTCGGGGTCAATGCCTGGCTCGTCGTGCGCGCCGTGCAGGGCCGGCCCGCGCTGCCGACGTTTCACGTGGACCCGCTGGTGCTGGTCCCGGTCCTGTTCTTCGTCGCCCTCATCGGGGTGATGGTGGGCACCACCATGGGCGCGGGCCGCTCGCCCCACACGGTGGTCCGGCCGGAGCAGGTCGACGTGCGCCTGGCCGACGTCATCGGCATCGACCCGATCGTCGAGGACGTGCGCCGCTCCATCGACCTGTTCTGGACCTACCGGAGGTTCGCCGACCAGATGGGTGGCACGCCGCGGCGCGGCCTGCTGTTCGAGGGGCCGCCCGGCACCGGCAAGACGATGACCGCCAAGGCGATGGCGGCCGAGGCAGGCGTGCCGTTCCTGTTCGTCTCGGCGACGAGCTTCCAGTCGATGTACTACGGCGCCACCGCCCGCAAGATCCGCTCGTACTTCCGGGCGCTGCGGCGGGCCGCGCGGGCCGAGGGCGGTGCGATCGGCTTCATCGAGGAGATCGACGCGATCGGGATGCGCCGGGGCGCGCTCCTCTCGTCGAGCCCCGGGGTCCCGGGTGCGGGCGCCCGGGTCGAGCGCGTGGTCTCGGAGGGCACGGGCGGGGTGGTGAACGAGCTCCTCGTGCAGATGCAGTCGTTCGACGAGCCGGTGGGCGCCGAGAAGCTCGTCGGCCGGCTCCGCGAGTCGCTCAACCTGCTGCTCCCGGCCGAGCGCCGGCTGCACGCCCACCCGGCGCGCCGGGCGCCCATCCTGCTCATCGCGGCGACGAACCGCGGCGACGCCCTCGACCCGGCGCTGCTGCGGCCGGGCCGGTTCGACCGCCGGCTGACGTTCCCGACGCCGGACGCGCGGGGTCGTCGTGCGCTCGTCGACCACTTCCTGGCCACCCGCGCGCACGACGAGGCGCTCGACGACCCGGCGGCGCGCGACCGGGTGGCCGCGGCCACCAACGGCTGGACGCCGGTGATGGTGGAGCACCTGCTCGACGAGGCCCTCGTCAACGCCCTGCGCCGCGGCGCGGGCGCGATGAGCTTCGCGGACGTGGAGCACGCCCGCATCACCGAGATGGTGGGCCTCGGTCACCCCGTGACGTACACGGCGGAGGAGCAGGCGCTCATCGCCACGCACGAGGCCGGGCACGCGACCACCGCCTGGCTCGTGGCGCCGCGCCGCCACATGGAGGTGCTGACGATCGTCAAGCGCGGGGCGTCGCTGGGCCTGCTGGCGCACGACGACCTCGAGGAGGTCTACACGCACACGCGCGACGACCTGCGGGCGCTGGTGGAGATCGCGATGGGTGGCTGGGTGGCCGAGGAGCTGTTCTACGGCGAGACGACGACGGGACCGGCCTCCGACCTGGCGGCGGCCACCCGCACGGCGGCGCAGATGGTGGGCGCCGCGGGGATGGGGTCCTCGCTCGTGTCGCTCGCCGCCACGGGGCGCGACCTGGTGGAGGCGGTGCTCGCGGACGCCCGCGCGCGCGACGAGGTCGAGCGCGTGCTCGACGACGCCCGGGCCGCCGTGCGGCGCCTGCTGGCGGCCAACCGGGACCTGGTCGAGGCGCTGCGCGACGCCCTGGTGGAGCGGCACGAGCTCATCGGCGACGAGATCACGGCGGTGCTCGAGGCGGCGCTCACCGCCCGCACCGCCGCGCCCCACGAGCCCGGCACCCCCCGCCTGCGCATCGCCTGACCCCGCGCCTGCCCGTGTCCTCAGGGTCACCCCTCGACACGGGCCTGCTCGCACCGCCGCCTCCACGTCCCGTCCCCTCCACGCGGGGCGCCGGCTCGGCAGCTCCGCACCGGCTCGGCGGTAGCGAGTGCCGAGCCGGTGCAGAAGTGCCG
>Ga0187809_10000859_pt1 | contig 15071 bp, 14 predicted proteins | sample NC_wetland_sal_i_8_FD_132415 | JGI IMG/M metagenome (GOLD analysis project Ga0187809, IMG submission 132415) | Wetland sediment microbial communities from Neuse River Estuary, North Carolina, USA - ASW_4 | ecosystem: Environmental > Aquatic > Freshwater > Wetlands > Sediment | place: USA: North... | reverse complement strand
TCCCCGGTCCGCCGCCGGCACTGCTTCTTTTGGCTGGTCGACCGAAAGACGCGTGCGCGTTTTCCCTCCGCTCCGCTGGCGAAGAGGGGACTCGCGCGATCCGCCAGGGAATTGCCGGCGCGCCGCGGTAATGCGCCCCGCTTACAGATTGCGGCGGCTGGCGCGCAGCGTCGGCAGGCCGATGCCGGCCGCATCGAATCCGCCGTCCACCGCGATCAGCTGGCCGGTGATGTAGCTGGCCCGCTCGCTGCACAGGAAGAAGGTCGCCTCCGCCAGCTCGTCCTCCAGGCCGTAGCGGTTCAGCGGGATGGCGTCGTGGTAGTCCGCGCGGATTTCCGGCGTGTGCACCGCCTTGGCCATGGCGGTGTCCACCGGCCCAGGCGCAACGGCATTCACCCGGATGCCGAGAGACGCCAGCTCCACGGCCTGCTGCTTCGTCAGGTGGGCGAGGCCGGCCTTGCTGGTGCCGTATGCGACCCGCAATGTCGAAGCGCGCAGGCCGGAGATCGAGGTGATGTTCACCACGGCGCCGCCGCCATTCTCCGCCATCAGCGGCGCGGCGGCCTGGGTGCAGAGGAACGGGCCGGTCAGGTTCACCGCCAGCACGCGCGCCCACTCGTCCGGAGTCGTCTCCAGGATCGGCTTGAACACCGCGGTGCCAGCGTTGTTCACCAGCGCGTCCAGGCGCCCGAACCGTTCGGCAGCGCGCGGCACGGCGGCGAACACGCCGGCGGCGTCCGCGACGTCGCAGTGCAGGGCGAGCGTCGCCTCCGGCGCGCCGAGCGCCGACATTGCCGCGTCCAGCAGGCCGGCATCGATGTCGAGCAGGGCAACCCCCCAGCCCTCGGCCAGGAACCGCCGCGCGGTGGCAAGACCGATGCCGCGTCCGGCGCCAGTGATGAGGGCTATCTTGGTACTCATGGTCATCTCCCGGGAATCCGGCCGTCAGGGCCATGCCGGCGGCCTACACCGGACTTCGCCTCGCAGGAACCGCAAGTTGTCGATCAGGTGGGTATCGCCCGTGCCGTTCCGCCTGCCTTCAGGTTCGGTTGATTGCATGCGCGGCAAGCCGGGGAATCCGGCGCTGCCGACACGTCATGGCTCGCGGTGCGCCGGCATTCCACGTCCCTATCGCATGGCCTGAAGCAGAGACGTGGATGGCGAGCCCGCCGGTCAAGCCCGGTGGCGCGCCTGATCGGCCACGACGGCCATTGCTGCCACGGGCGGCACCAGCCTAATCCGCCGCGCTCAGCAGCCCCTGCTTCTCGGCGGCATACCAAAGTCCCAGGGCCGCGGCCGGCCGCGGCCCGTCGAAATAGTAGCCCTGGGCCTCGCCGCAACCAGCCTGGCGCACCTGCTCCAGCTGGTCGGCGGTCTCCACGCCCTCCGCCGTCGTGGTGATGCCAAGCTGCATGGCCAGGTCCGCCACGGAGTTGACGATGGCCCGGCAGTCCGGCCGGGTCTCCATCTCGCGCACGAAGCTCTGGTCGATTTTCAGCTTGTCGAAGGGGAAGCTCCGCAGATAGCTCAGCGACGAATAGCCGGTGCCGAAATCGTCCAGCACGGTGCGCAATCCCAGCGTCCGCAAGCGGTGCAGCGTCGCCAGGACGGTGTCGTTGTCCTGCAGCAGGGCCGACTCGGTGATCTCCAGCTCCAGCCGTTCGGCGGCCAGCCCCGACCGCATCAGCGCCTGCTCCACCGCAAGCACGAGGTGATCGTCGCGGATCTGCACGGGCGACAGGTTGACCGCCACTTTCAGCCCATCCGGCCAGCTGGCGGCGTCCTGGGTGGCTTGCAGCAGCACCCACTCGCCAATGCGGCCGATCAGTCCCAGCTCCTCCGCCAACGGAATGAACTGCGCGGGCGGGATCATCCCCAGCTCCCGGTGCTGCCAGCGCAGCAGCGCCTCGAAGCCGCTCACCCGGTTCTCGACCAGGTCGAAGATCGGCTGGTACCAGACCTGCAGCTCGCTGCGGTTCACCGCCTCGTGCAGATCCAGCTCGATCGCACGCCGCGCCTGCATCTGCGCGTCCATCTCCGCCTCGAAGAAGCGGTAGCGGCTGCGGCCATCGGCCTTGGCGCGATACAAGGCCATGTCGGCGTTCTTCAGCAGCAGATCGGCATTGGCGTTGCGCTCGGTGGCGACCGCGATGCCGATACTGACGCCGACGATGGCCCGCTGGCCTGCGATATCGAAAGGCTGGCACAGCGTCTCCACGATCCGCTTGGCGAGCTGCTCGGCCTGGTTCGGCTGGTCGGCCGAGGATTGCAGGATGGCGAATTCGTCGCCGCCGATCCGCGCCACCAGGTCCTCCTCGCGGACGCAATCGCGCAGCCGGCCGGCCACCGCTTCGAGCAGCGCGTCGCCCACCGGATGGCCGAGTGCGTCGTTGACGTTCTTGAAGTAGTCGAGATCGAGGCAGAGGACTGCGAGGCGCTCGCCGCGGCGCGGCGGGGTGCGCAGTATGTCTTCCATGCGGTCATGGAACAGCACGCGGTTCGGCAGGCTGGTCAGCGCATCATGGTGCGCCATGAAGTGAATGCGCGCCTCGGCATGGCGCCGTTCGGTGACGTCCTCGTAGGTTGCCACCCAGCCGCCGCCGGTCATCGGCTGGTGCGACACCGACAGCGCCGGCCCTTCTTCCACTTCCTGCATGAACCGGCCGGGCTTGTGCGCGAACACCAGCGCCTGCTGCTCGACGCGCACCGCCTCGATCAGCTCCGCATCGTAGCGGCCGGTGGCGGACATGGCGCGGAAAACGTCGGCAACGCGGCGGCCCGCCTGCACCACGCCGGTGGACAGGCCGAACAACTCCAGGAAGCGGACATTGCAGACGATCAGCCGCTGGTTGGCATCCACCATGCACAGCGCCTGCGACATATTGTTCAGCGCCGCGTCGAAGCGGGCGTTCTGCGTGTGCAGTTCCAGGTCCCGGGCTTTCAGGATCTGGTTCTGCAGTTGCACCTCCTCCATCGCCTGGTGTGCCCGCTGGTTCGCCTCCGACAGCTCCTTGCTGGTACTGGTGAGGTCCTTGACCAGGCCGTTGACCTCGTCATGCGCGTCGCTAAGCAGCCGGTTGTGCCAGGACAGCACGAGGATCAGCCCCAGGCTGCAGGCGATCAGCGCCAGCAGCACACCGGAGAAGATCCAGTGCAGATAGCTGAGCTGGGTCAGGTCATTGGCGGCCAATTCGCCGCTGCGGCGATAGGCGGCGGATGACAGGTGAACCAGCTCCGGATTCAACCGTGTCAACCGCTTCAGCAGCAGCTGCGCGTGGCCGGGCTGCTGCAAGGTGGCAACCAGCGGCTTGATGCCCTCAATCGTCCTGCGGAAGTGTTCGGCGATCACCAGCTGGTCCGGCGCCGACTTCAGGTAGTCAGCCACCTCACCGCTGTTCAGCAGGCGAACCCGGTTTTCGACGATCTCCAGCCAGAGCTGGACCTGGTCGGGACCAATGCCGGAATCCGGCACCATCGACTCGGCAACGGTGACTTCAAGCCGCGCCACTTCCACCGCAGCCTGGCTGAGCAGCCAGCTGGAGTTGTAGCGCGAGACCTCATACAGGGTCTGCTGCCGCTTCACGATCAGAATGGACGTGTACAGCGCCGCCACCACCAGGAAAGCGGTGATGACGATGAACAGCGTCCGGAAGCTGCGGGGGGCAGCCGGACTGACTGGCTTGTCCGGCGTCGACCGACGCCAGCGCAGCGGCGGCAGACGGATCATATGACCTCGATACTGGCGAGCTGCCAAGCCGAACGGCTGTAGTACTTCTGCGTCTTGAGTTCGGGGGAGCTGTCATAGGGATAAACGATGAACAGCGGTCCCTTGTCGCTCACCGGCATGTACTGCCCGTTGCGCTTGATCGCCAACAGCACGTTGAACTGGGCAAAGTCGCTGACCGGGATGCGCGTCTCGTAATCGTTCAACGCGGTCGCCAGAACGCTGGTGCCGGTCGCGCGCACCATGTGCATCAGCTTGGCCATGGGCAAGCCGGAGAACGTCACCGGATCGTTGTACCACGGGGTCCAGGTGGTGAAGCTGCTCGATCCGAAGGACTCCAGCATGGGCCGGTCGAACTCGGCGCTGTTTCCGGCATTGAACGCACCGATCTTGCCGGAGACCGTGAGTATGACCTTGCCTTGCGGTTTGGGCAGCGACGCTCCGGCCGCCCTGGCCAGGCCAGGCGCGGACGCAGCCAGAGAACTCAACAGAACTGCACGCCGCGTCAGACGCATGACGTAATCCCTCCAATCAGCTCCGGCGGCCTGCGACGGCGTGCCGGATCATGTCGAAAAACCGGCCAAAGGAGCCGGTATTTTGCCTTCGATTCGTGGCGGGCGCGGTCCCCGCGGCCTGCATTCCAGCACGCCTGTTCTTTCGACTTTGCTGCTCTACGAGCAAAAGCAGCAGGCCCGCGGCGACGATCAGCGCGGCGCCGGCGAACACGCCCGGTCCAGGCACGTTGCCCCAGACCAGGAAGCCAAGCAGGAACGCCCATACCAGCGCGGTGTACTCCAGCGGCGCGGTCAGCGAGGCGGGGGCATGCTGCGCCGTTTCGAACAGACAGAACTGGCCCAGGCCGCCCAGCACGCCGACCAGCAGCAACAGCCAGATTTCGTCGCCGCGTGGCGTATGCCAGGTCAGCGCGCAGCCGATCGCGGTCAGCGCCAGGAAGAAGCAGTTGTTGAAGAACATCTGCACCAGCGAGGGCTCGCGCCGGGCAATCCTGCGGGTGAGGATCACGCCGTAACCCCAAAGGCAGGCTGCGATCAGCACCAGGACGGTGGCCGGCGACAGCGACAGGCCGGTGGGATCGGTGGCCAGCACCGTGCCGGAGAAGCCGATCCCGACGGCGACCCAGCGCACCCAGCCGACATGCTCGCCCAGCAGCGGCGCGGCAAGGATGGTGACCACGACCGGCGCGGCGAAGTACAACGTGACCAGTTGTCCCAGCGGCAGGAAGCGGGCAGCGGTGAAATAGCAGAGCCAGGCGGCCAGGGTCACCGAACCGCGCTGGAGCAGCAGCCCGCGTGTCGGCGTGGCCGCAGCATGCCGCAGCAGCGGACGGCCGCCGGCCGCCAGGCATCCCGTCACCAGGATCGCGGAACGCACAAACAGCACCTGCCAGACCGGGACGCTCGCCACCAGCCACTTCACCGTGGCGTCCTGCCAGGCCAGCAGCGAATAGGCGAGCAGGGCGAGACCCATCCCCAGCGCCTGGCGCTCCAACGCCGGGCGGTCCAGCACCGGGCGTGCCAACCCCGCGCGTTGGATGCCACCGAAAGATTGCGCCACCGGCAGGGACCATTTCATCCGTCGCATCCGTGCTGCATGAGCTGGCGGCAACTGCGATCAGGATGGCTGGTTCAGGACCGCGCACTCGCGCAGGAATTCGTCCTTCAGTGCGGCGTCCTGCTCAAGCGCACCGAAATAGGCGCTGGTCACCATGCGGCTGCGATGGGTGGCTCGCACGCCGCGATGCGTCTTGCACATATGCACCGCGCTGATGCGTACCGCCACGCCGCGCGGCACGGTCTTCTCCATGATGAAGTGCCCGATCTGCTTGACCAGCTCCTCCTGGATCTGCAGGCGGCCGCTGAAGTACTCGACGATCCGGTCGTATTTGGACAGGCCGATGATCTTGCCGTCGGTTGCCGGCAGCACGCCGATGAAGGCCTCGCCATAGATCGGCATCAGGTGGTGGGCGCAGGTGGAGCGGATGTCGATCGGCCCGATGACGATGAGCTGGTCGAACTGCTCGATGTTTTCGAACTCGGTGAGGGCGGGCGGGCTGGAGAACCGGCCGTGCATGATCTCGTCGACGTACATCCGGGCGACGCGCCTTGGGGTATCGCGCGTGTTATGATCGTTGCGGTGATCGATATGCAGCACGTCGAACAGTTCGGAAAGTTTCGTCGCGGCCGCGGCGATCATTGCCGAGCGTTCAGCCTCGCTCAGCGCCTCGTCGACCGCTTCGTTGGCTCGCCGGGAGGGACGCAGCCGGTGAATGGTGGACATCAGGCGGCGTCCTGCAGGGCGCGTCCCGAGTAGCAGCAGCCTTCGCCGGCACCATCCATGCCCCGGCGCACCATGACGCGGTCCAGGCCGGCGATCTCCTTGTCGAGCCGGTGCCAGATCCAGGCGGCGACGTTTTCCAGGCTGGGGACTTCCAGTCCCTCGATTTCATTCAGGTAGCTGTTGTCGAGCCGCTGCTTGAAACGCGATACGACTTCCTCGACGTCATAGAGGTTGTGCGTCCACCCGAACACCGGATCGCGCTTGCCGGTCAGGTAAATGACCACCTTGAACGTGTGACCGTGGATCCCTGAGTAGGGCGGCACCTTATGGGCCGCCTCAAAGGTGAATTCCACAAACGTTTCTAGCATAGATTGCCCCTCTCAGGTCGCCCGGTTTTGGCCCCGGCCCCTCGGGTACCATTATTCCGCTAAAACCTTGCAACTTAGTGGCACCTCGCGGTGAGGAAATCGTTATTCCATCGTTAAAAAATTGTTAAAACGTGCGCCCGTGGCCGGCAGAAGCGGTCCCCCGGCCGCGCGGGCTGAAGAATCTTCGCACATGAAGAAACCAAGACACAATCGTGTTGCAACATAGGCAAGCGAGAATTTTGTCAGATGCAATGGCATCGTTACCTTCCCCAGACGACCGGCCGCCGCAATCCGCCAGGCAAGCGCGGCGGCCGGGACCCAGTACCCCGGCATCCGGCCCGGTTTTCGGCCATCCGCCATCAAGGGAACCTTAACCCCAGCGGGGTAGGTTTTCCGGCGTCAGTCGCGGAAGGAGGCGCTAGTGCAGAGCATGAACGCGACGCAGCCCGCGGGAAGCGGCCGGGGGGAGCGCGCCTTCCGTGTCGCGCCAGACGGGCTGGCCGAGGTTGCAACCCAGGAGTTCAGCAGCGGTCCGGCGGAATGCACGCTGCAATTCCTTGACCGCGTGCTGCTGCGTTGTTGTTGCCGGATGGTCGAGTTCGGCGCCTATGCCGGCTTCAGCGCGCTGTATGCCGCCAGTCTGGGCACCGACGTGTTCGCCTTCGAGCCGAGCCCGGCCAGCCACGAGCTGCTGGCCCGGAATGTCTCGGAGAACCCGGAACTGGCCCCGCGGATCCGCCTGTTCCGCCACGGTATCAGCGATGTCGAGTGCTACGCGCCGCTTTACGCCAAGGGGCCGGCGGACGCAGATGCGTCGATCTTCCGCGAGGTCGAGCGCCAGGGGGTGGTATGCGGCCTGCCGGACGCCATCGTGCCGCTGCGCGATGCGGCTGCGGTGTTGCGGGAGGTGGGCATCGACGAACGGACGCTGGTGAAAATCGACATCGCCGGGGCCGAATACCGCGTGCTGCCGGGCCTCGCCGGCCTGCTGGCCGAGCGGAAACCCTGGCTGCACGTGTCATTTCACCCCTTCAACCTGGTCGCCGGCGCCGACCCGTACCGTACCGCGTTGCTGCGCCTGCGCAGCACCATGCAGGCGGCTGAGGCGCTGGCCTGCTACCGCTTCATCCATGTGCATGACCCGGAAGACGGATGGTGCACGATCGGCTCTTCGGACCGAATGGATTTCCTGCGCCACTACCTTCTGCGCGCCAAACCGATACCGCACATCACCTCGCCGCAGTATGGGTTCGTGCATGCGCTTGCATTCTCGGACCAGGCGCTGCCGCCGGATGCCTGATATGCAAGTTGCCGGCGGCGATCCGCCCTCCTACGATCCAAACATGGAAGCCCGCGTCGCTCGGCTGGAGGAGGACATGCGCGAGGTGAAGGCCGTGTTGTTGCGGCTGGAGCCGATGATCGTGCGCATGGACGCCATCATCACCACCACGCTGCCGCAGTTGTCCACCAAGGCGGAACTGGCGGCGGTGCGCAGTGAGCTGAAGCAGGAGATCGCGGAGGGGCGCAGCGAGTCCTGGCAACAGATCACCGAATTGCGCGGCGAATTGCGGGCAGGGCTCGCCGAGAAGCCGAGCAAGACGTACATGTGGGGGGTGCTGACCGCGCTGATCACGGCCTACGCCGCCGGGCTGGCGGCGCTGGCCATGCTGCGCTGACGCTGTCAGCCGACGCGGTACGCCGCCACCGCCTTCTCGTCGAACGCCAGTCCCAACCCGGCCGTTGTCGGCAGGACCAGCTGACCCTTTTCGATCGCCGGCGTTTCCTGGTACAGCTTCAGCATCCACGGCATGTATTCCACCGTCAGGCCGTTCGGCACCGCGGCGACCAGGTGCAGGTGCATCTCCGGCATCACGTGGCTGACCACCGGCAGGTTGAACGCCTCCGCCATGCCGGCGACCTTCATCCACTGCGTCGGGCCGCCAACCCGGCACAGGTCGATCATGATGTAGTCGACCGAACGCGCCTCGATCATCTGGCGGAAGGGCGCGATGCCCCACAGGTACTCGCCGCCGGCGATCGGGGTGACCAGAGCCTCGTTGATCCGCGCCAGGCCCTGGTAGTCGTCGGCGGTTGTGACGTCCTCCAGCCAGAACAGGCCGACATCCTCCACGCGTTTGCCGATGTCGATCGCCTGCTCCACCCGCCAGCGCTGGTTGATGTCGCACATCAGCTTGATGTCGGGACCGATCGCCTCGCGCACCACGCGCACGCGGCGCACCTCCTCGGCCGGCGACGGATTGCCGGGCAGCGCCATCTGCGTCTTCATCTCGACGAAGCCCTTGTCCACCAGGGTGCGCGCCGCCCGCGCCGCCTGGTCGTCGGTCAGGCCACGGCGCAGCGCGCCGGACGCGTAGGTGGCCACCCGGTCGCGCGTGCCCCCGAGCAGCTTCCACAGCGGCTGTTCCAGCGCCTTGCCCTTGATGTCCCACAGCGCGGTGTCGATCGCCGACAGCGCCAGCAGGAAGATGCCGGCCGGACCGCAGGAATCGCCGGCGGCGAGGCGCAGCTTGCGCACGATCGCCTCGATGCGCAGCGGGTCCTCGCCAACCGTCAGTGCGCCCAGCTCATCCACCGCAACACGCAGGCTGCCGGTCATCGCGCCGCCGTAGAAGGTGAGGCCGATGCCCTCGATGCCGGCGTCGGTCTGCATGCGCAGGATGACGACCGGGCGCAGGCGGCCGGCTTCCTCCGGCATGTTCGCCAGCGGATCGTCTTCCGGGATGCGCAGGATGTCGGTCTGGATTTTGGTGATCTTCATGGCGGCTCCCCCAACTTCGGCTTGACGGCGAGGCTACACGTGCGGGGCCAGCTTGGTAAGCAGTCTCCGATGTGAGGCCCGCTCCACCCGCAGGGGCGGAGCGGGAACCCTATGCCCCTCCGGTCACGCCGGCTGCCGCGAAGGCCTCGATCTGCGCGTCGCTGTAGCCGGCCTGGCGCAGCACCTCGGCGGTGTGCTCGCCGAGCCCCGCGGCGAAATCGCGCACCTCGGCGATGCCTTCTGACAGGCGGAAGGGCGGATTGACGACGCGGAAACTGCCGCCGGCATCCTGCACCTCAGCCAGCGCCCGGCGGTGCGCCAGTTGCGGGTCCTCGAGAACTTCCCGGACCGTCCGATAGGGCGAACTTGGCACCCCCTCGCGGTCGAACGCCGCCTGGCACGCTGCGGTGGTCAGGCTGCCGGACCAGGTCTCCAGTTCGTCGATCAGCGCGCCCCAGTTGCGCCGCCGGTCGGGATACAGGGCGAAGCGCGGGTCGGTGATCCATTCCGGATGGCCGGCGGCGCGCGCCAGCCCCTGAAAACTGCGCTCGCTGGCGACCGCCGGCATGATGAACCCGTCGGCGGTGCGCACCGGGCCGAACATCGGCCGGCCGGGCGGCGGCTGCGGGAATTGCGCCGTCTGCACCTCCGCCACCAGCAGCGCCAGCATGGATTCCAGCATGGAGACATCAACGAGTTGCCCGCTCCCGGTCTGCTGCCGCTGCACCAGGGCCGCGTTGATCGCGCCGAAGGCGAAGGTGCCGGTCAGGATATCGGCGGTATAGATGCCGCAATTGTCCGGCCGGTCGCGTCCCTGCTGGTAGGTGAGGTGCGCCAGGTCGTGGCCCGATGCGGCATGGATCGCCGGTGCATAGGCGGCGAGGCCGGCCGACGGTCCGGTCTGGCCGAAGCCGGATATCGCGCAGTAGATCAGCCCGGGATGGCTGTCGCGGAGCGCCGCGTAGTCCAGGTTGAAGCGCCGCATCACGCCGGGACGGAAATTCTCCACCAGCACATCGGCGTCAGCGAGCAGCCGCCGCACGATGTCCTGCGCGGCGGGCTGCTTCAGGTCCAGCACCATGCTGCGCTTGCCGGCATTGAGCTGGCCGAAGCTGGTGCTGGCGCCATCGCGCAGCGGCGGGCGGGTGCGCATCATGTCGCCCTCCGGCGCCTCGATCTTGATCACCGTCGCGCCGAGGTCGGCCAGCAGCCGGGCGCAGTATGGGCCGGCGATGGTGGTAGTGAAGTCCAGCACCCGGATATGCTGCAGCGGACGGGTCATGGCGTTTCCTTTATTTGGCATTCACCCGGACATAGCAGGCGGCGCAAAGCCTGGCACGCGGTTGAGCGGCGCTGCGGCCGGGTGGAGCGCCGGAGCCACGCCTTCAAGCCGCGTCCTGCATTCCCGCCCGCAGATGACAGGACACGTAATGGTCCGGCGCGACCTGGCGCAGCACAGGCGACTCCTGCCTGCAGCGCGCCTCGACATACGGACACCGCGTATGGAACGCGCACCCCGGCGGCGGATTCACCGGGCTCGGCACGTCGCCCTCCAGCAGCCGCTTGCGGCGCTTCATCGCCGGGTCCGGCACCGGCACGGCCGACAGCAGCGCCTCGGTGTAGGGATGCAGCGGGCTGCGGAACAGCGTGCGCTTCTCGGCATACTCGACGATCTTGCCGAGGTACATCACCGCGACCCGGTGGCTGATATGCTCCACCACCGCGAGGTCGTGCGCGATGAACAGGTAGGACAGCCTCTGCTTCTGCTGCAGATCCATCAGCAGGTTGATGACCTGCGCCTGGATCGAGACGTCGAGCGCCGACACCGGCTCGTCGCCGACGATCAGCCGCGGGTTCAGCGCCAGTGCGCGGGCGATGCTGATGCGCTGCCGCTGCCCGCCGCTGAACTGGTGCGGGAAGTTGTCCATCTGCTCGCCGCGCAGGCCGACCAGATCGAACAGTTCGGCCACCCGCTCATCGGCCGCCTTGCCGGAGACGACGCCGTGCACCGCCAGCGGCTCCCGCACGATCGCGCCGGCTTTCATGCGCGGATTGAGCGAGGAGAACGGGTCCTGGAAGATCATCTGCATCTGCCGCCGGTACGGCCGCAGCTCCGCCTTCGACAGGCGGGTGATGTCCGTCCCGTCCAGCCTTATGCTGCCGGCCGAAGGCTCGATCAGCCGCATCACCGTGCGCGCGACGGTGGACTTGCCGCAGCCGGATTCTCCCACCAGCCCGAGTGTCTCACCCTCGCGCACGGAGAAACTGACGCCGTCCACCGCATAGACCTGGCCAACCGTCTTGCGCAGCAGCCCGCGGCGGATCGGGAAATGCTTCTTCAGGCCGTCGACCTCGATCACCGGCGCGGTCGCGGCGCTCATGGTGCGGCTCCGTAGAGTTCCTCGGCATGCCAGCAGGCGACCGAGTGTCCCTCCCGGCGCTCGACATAGTTTGGAAACGCCGATCGGCAGAGCTCGTCGGCGAACCTGCAGCGCGGCGCGAAGACGCAGCCGTGGGGCAGGTTGGTCAGGGCCGGCACCATGCCGGGAATATCCTGCAACCGTTCCCCGGCCGGGCTTGCGTCGTCGCGCATGCTGGCGAGCCGCGGCACGGAGGCGAGCAGCCCGTGCGTGTAGGGATGCAGCGGCCGGGCGAACAGCTCGCCGACCGGCGCTTCCTCGATCTTGCGGCCGGCGTACATCACCAGTACGCGATGCGCCATTTCCGCCACCACGCCCAGATCGTGGGTGATCATGATGATCGCCGTTCCCAATTCCTCCTGCAGCTGCAGCAGCAGGTCGAGGATCTGCGCCTGGATGGTCACGTCGAGCGCCGTCGTCGGTTCGTCGGCGATCAGCACTTTCGGATTGCAGGCGACGGCCATGGCGATCATGGCGCGCTGGCGCATGCCGCCGGACAACTGGTGCGGATACTCGCGGGCGCGTTGCGCCGGCTCGGGGATGCGCACCCGGCGCAGCATCTCGATCGCCTTGTCCATCGCGGCGCCGCGCGACAGGTCCTGGTGCAGCCGGATAGCCTCGCTGATCTGCTTGCCGATGGTAACCACCGGGTTGAGGCTGGTCATCGGCTCCTGGAAGATCATTGAGATCTCGTTGCCGCGCACGCGGCGCATTTCCGCCTCGTCCAGCTTCAGCAGGTCGCGGCCGTCCAGCCGCACCGATCCGGCCGCGATGCGTCCGGGCGGGCTTGGCACCAGCCGCATTAGCGACAGCGCGGTCATCGACTTGCCGCAGCCGGATTCGCCGACCACGGCGAGGACTTCGCCGCGACGGACGGAGAAGGACACGTCGTGGACGGCTTCCAGCAGGCCGGCACGGGTGAAGAACACCGTGCGCAGCCCATCGACCTGCAGCACCGGCACCTCCGGCACCGGCATCGCCGGGGCCTGCACCTGCCCGCTCATCAGCCGCGCTGCCGCGGGTCGAGGATGTCGCGCAACGCGTCCCCAAGCAGGTTGGTGCCGAACACCACCACGCTGATGGCGATGCCGGGGAAGATCACCAGCCAGGGTGCGGTCCGCACATATTCGGCGGCCGAGGCGGAGAGCATGCGGCCCCAGGAGGGGAAGGGCTCGGGCACGCCCAGGCCGAGGAACGACAGCGACGCCTCGGTCAGGATCGCCGAACCGAGCTGCGCCGTGCCGAGTACGATCAGCGGCGCGATGGTGTTGGGCAGGATGTGGCGCACGGCAATGCGGAACTCACTCATGCCGATGGCGCGCGCCGCCTCCACAAAGGACAGTTCCCGGAGCGCCAGCGTGTTGGAACGGATGACGCGGGCGACGTAGGGCACCAGCGGAATGGAGATGGACAGGATGGTGTTCTGCAGCGACGGGCCAAGCGCCGCGGCCATCACCAGCGCCAGCACCAGCAGCGGCAATGCCTGCAGCATGTCGATGATGCGCTGCACCGCCAGGTCCAGCCAGCCGCCGACATAGCCGGACAGCAGGCCCAGGATCACGCCCAGCAGGCAGCCGAGGCCGGTGGAGCCAAGTCCGACCGCCAGCGAAATCCGTGCGCCATAGACGATGCGGCTGAACACGTCGCGGCCCATGAAGTCCGAGCCGAACCAGTGCGCCGCGCTGGGCGCCGCGAGCGACAGTGCCGGATTGGTGGTCAGCGGCGACCAGCGCGTGATGAAGTCGGCGAAGACCGCGGAACCGATGAAGACGATCATGATCACCGCGCCGATCGCGCCCAGCGGATACTGGCGGGCGAAGAAGACGGTCTTGCCCCAGAGCGTGTCGGCGCGGGCACCGGCCCGGGCCAGCTCGGATTTGAATTCTACAGAGGCGGACATGGCTCAGTCGGCGATCTTGATGCGCGGATCGATCACTGCGTACAGCAGATCAACCGCGAAGTTGATGAGGACGACGACGACGGCGATGACCATCACCAGGTTCTGCACCACCGGGTAGTCGCGCACGCGGATCGACTCGACCAGGAAGCGCGCCATGCCGGGAATGTTGAACACGGTTTCGGTGACGATCAGGCCGCCGATCAGGAAGGCTGCCTCGATGCCGATGACGGTGGTGACCGGCAGCAGAGCGTTACGCAAGGCGTGATTGTAGTTGACGCTCTGCGCCGAGGCGCCCTTGGCGCGGGCGGTACGGATGTAGTCCTGCCGCATTACTTCCAGCATCGACGACCGCGTCAGGCGCATGATCAGCGCCGAACTGCGGAAGCCGACGGCTGCGGCGGGAATCGATAGCAGGCCGAGCCGCGGCCAGAATGCTTTGGGCAGGTCGGTATAGGTGGGGAAGTCCCCAAGCCAGGCGACCATCGCCATCAGGATCAGCAACCCGAGCCAGAAGGCGGGGATCGACAGGCCGCTGAGGCTGACGACGCGGAGCAGGTAGTCCAGCTTGGAGTTCTGCCGGACGGCGCTGGCGACGCCCAGCGGTACCCCGAACGCGATAGAGAAGCCAAGTGCCAGCAAGCCGAGTTCGGCGGTGACCGGAATGCGCGGGGCGATCTCGCTCAGCACCGGCTTTTCGTCAATGTAGGAATAGCCGAGGTTGCCGTGCGCCATGCCGTCGATCCAGGCGGCGTATTGCACGACGAGCGGCTTGTCGAGGCCGAGGTCCTTCTCGATCTGCCGCTTGCCCGCCGGATCGACCATGCCGGCGGAATCGAACAGGATGTCGACGATGTTGCCCGGCACGATGCGCAGCAGTCCGAAGATGATCACCGAGATGCCGAACAATGTCAGCAGCATCAGGGCGAAGCGGCGGACCAGGTAAGCGGCCAAGGAAGATTCCTTCTGACGTCGTCATGGCGGGCGAAGGCCCGCCATCCATGACTTGTTGGGGACGACTCCCAAAGCGGCGGGCCGGTACGAGCCCCTGCAGCCAGTCGTGGGTGGCGGGCCTGCGCCCGCCACGACGGGAGCGGTTCAGTGCTTGTCCACCCAGACATCCTCGAACCGGTAGCCGTTGTAGGAGCTGTTTACCATCGGCGTGTAGCCATGCACGTAGGGCTGCCAGCAGGTGGACTCGACGCTCTGCAGGATGATCGGGCGGGCGACGTCCTCCTGCAGCTTGGCGTCGATCTCCCACACCAGCTGGCGGCGCTTGGCAATGTCGAGCGTCCGCGACTGCTCCAGGAACATCGTCTCCAGGCTCGGGTTGCAGTAGCCGGTATAGTTCCGCTCCGACTTGCAGGAGTAGTTCTCGAAGAATGCCTGGTCTGGATCGTCCACGGAATTGCCGGTGAGGTTCAGCCCGACCGAGTAGTCCTTGCGGGCGACCTTGGCGAACCAGCTGCCGCTTTCGACTTCCTCCAGCACGCCGTCCATGTAGATCTTCTTCAACTGGTCGATCAGGATCACCGCCGGATCGCGATACGCCGCGATATTGCGGGTGGAGACCTTGACCTGCAGG
>Ga0187809_10000858_pt1 | contig 15079 bp, 13 predicted proteins | sample NC_wetland_sal_i_8_FD_132415 | JGI IMG/M metagenome (GOLD analysis project Ga0187809, IMG submission 132415) | Wetland sediment microbial communities from Neuse River Estuary, North Carolina, USA - ASW_4 | ecosystem: Environmental > Aquatic > Freshwater > Wetlands > Sediment | place: USA: North... | reverse complement strand
CCCGGTTTTTGGCGACCTTTCCACCAGGGCCCGGATCGTGGGCGCTGCCAGGATGACAAGGAGCGGAGAGATACTGAGGAAAAAGCGATTGTGCCAGTCATCGCAGCTGACCACGACACTGGCCCAGGTGATCAGCACCAGGAAGGCGCCATACAAACCGGCTCCCCGGTAACGGCGGATCCAGTAGGGAAAGCTGGCGATCACCAGCAGGTAAAGGGAATAGAACAGGACGGCCAGGTACAAATTGTGTCCTTTGCTGTAATAGGTCCGCAAGAGACCCCAGAAAGCCCTGGTATGCAGCCAGGCTATTGCCGAAAACTGGCTGAAATTGTGCGTGACATAAAAAAAGATGCCCTGGAGGGAATTGGGATCGCCGGATACTTTCAGCGGGACGGGACTATTTACGGTCGGCACCCCGCAAATGATGCATTCTTCCCTGAAAGGAAGCATAAAATCGAGTTCACCGCCGCTGGACATTTCCATGTTCAACAACAGCACACAGGCAACAACCCCGGCGAGTCCGGCAAGGATTTTTACCGGCCACCCGGCATGCCGGAAAAACCGGGCCGGGAGATAAAGGCCGGTCGCGGCCGCCCAGAAAACGCCGGTCGGCCGCGTAATGCAGATAAGCGCGAGAAAGAGCAGGAGCCGGGAAACCGTGAGGAAGGTCAGTTTTCGCACCGTAAGCAGGTCACACGAATAGAGCACTGTAAGGCTGAAGAACAGCGACTCTGTTTGCAGGTAGGTATTGAAGGTAAAGAAAGGGATATTGAGCAAAAAGATCACGGTGCACCAAAAAGCCGTCCGGTCACCAAAATACCTTTCCAGCAGGCGACGGAACCCCAGGGTAGCGACCAGGCTCACGATCCACTGGACGATGACGACCGTAATGTATGGAAGCGCCAGCCGCCGCACCCCTGCGATCAGCAGGATCTGCGTCATATAAAAACTGAAATTGGAAGTCTCCAGGTGACCGTGTTGCAACAGGTAATCCGCCTGGTGGATATATTTGACGGCCTCGAGGTCGGTATGGATGCCATAGATCGCCAGCAGGCTCCCCTGGATCATCATCCACGCGGCAGTGATCAACAGATCGTCACGCCGGGGCAAGGCCCGTCGCAGGGTGGGAGCGGAAGGGATGGTTTCCTCCGGAGATCGGTACATATTTTTCAAGTAAGACGTAAATTAGATGTTTCGGTTGCCGGGGTGCGCGGGCCATGGACCGGTTCCTCAATTCAATTCCACCCTCGGCAGCCGGAAGTTCTGGCTGTCATAGACGAACAACTCGTCTATTTCAACGGTCCAGAAGCGGTACAGGGGTGATTTGGCAATGATCTGGGTTACCGCTTCCTTGCTCTGGGCGTTCATGATGATCCATGAACGCTGGGATTCCATACTGACGGCATAACTTTCGATCACGTTCGTATTGATGAGCATGTTGATATATTTCCGGTGTTCGGGCACCTGTTGCATGAAATCCTCGGTCAAGGTAAAATTGATATGTACTAAAAAGGTTTTCATCAAAGTGTCCAGTCGATGATCCTGTTGCTCCACGCTTCCGTATAAGGTACCGCGACTTTTATATAGTTATCCGTATATCCTTCAATCATCCCGTCCCGGTTCCGGCCTTCAAACAGGACCTTTCGCGTCTGGCCGGCGTGCCGTTGTAAAAAGCCGGCCGACATTTTACACGAAAGGCTCCTGAGGATCCGCGTACGTTCCTGGCGCACTGCCGGCGGTATGGAAGGCCCGATCCCCAGCGCAGGGGTATGCTCTCTTTCGGAATAGGTGAAGACGTGCAGGTAAGAGACGTCCAGGTTGGTAAGGAATTCAACCGTTTCAAGAAAGTCCTCTTCGGTCTCACCGGGGAAGCCCGTGATCACGTCCGCGCCGATACCGCAGTGGGGCACCAGCTTCCGGATGCGCTCTACCTTCTCCGCGTAGAGCTCCCTGCGGTAGCGCCGGCGCATGGAAGCCAGGATCCTGTTGCTTCCGCTCTGCAGGGGGATGTGAAAATGGGGCATGATCCTGCTGCTGCCCGCAACGAGGTCAATGATCCTGTCCGTCAGCAGGTTCGGCTCAATGGATGATATGCGATACCGCTCGACACCTCCCGTTCGTTCGATCGCCTCGAGCAGCTGGCAGAAATTTTCCGACGTCCTCATGCCGGAAGCGTCCTTGCCGAAATCCCCGAGATTCACGCCGGTCAGTACGATTTCCTTTACACCCGATGCGGCGATTGTCCGGATATCGGCCAGTACGTTTGCGATTGGATGACTCCGGCTCTTGCCCCTTGCCAGGGGTATGGTGCAAAAAGAGCAGTTGTAGTCACATCCGTCCTGCACTTTCAGGAATGTCCTGGTGCGGCTGTTGAGTGAGTAGGAGCTCTGGAATTCATTCAGCTCTTCGATGTCGCAACTGCAGATCTTCGCGGTATCCCGGCGGACAGCTGCCGCAGATGGTGGGTGATCCTGAACTTCTCCGATGCTCCCAGCACGAGATTCACGCCTTCGATGGCAGCGATCTCCCCCGGTTTCAGTTGCGCGTAGCAGCCCGTAATCACTACGGTCGAGCCGGGCGCTTTGCGCTGGATCCTTCTGACGAGCTGCCGGCATTCACGGTCCGCGTTGTCGGTGACCGAACACGTATTGATCACGTAGACATCCGCCAATTCTTCAAAATCCTTTTTCAAATAGCCGTCCTCTTCCAAAAGCCGCTCCAGGGAGGACGTTTCGGCGTAATTGAGTTTACAGCCCAGCGTATGAAGGGCGACTGTTTTCTGTTCCGGCATAAGGAGCAAAAATAATCAATAACCCGTTCTCGCCGCAGGGTTCCGCCGGGGGTCGGGTGACCGGGTTGGACGGTAGGCCGCCGTGGGTGTTAAAGCGGGCGGTTCTCCGTGAACGGCAGGTTGTTTGATATATTAATTCTGTAATTTGCAGGCTGCTAATATCAGCCTCGTGAAGATGAAAATAAAATCATTTCTCGCCAAACCGTTTGCAACCTACATCCACAAGCAGATCCGGCGATCTTCGATGACGGCGGTTGCTGACCAGGAGGCCACTTTCCAGTACCTCGTCAAAACAGCCTCCCGAACGGAATTCGGCAGGGAACATGGTTTTGATACGATCAAAAACCACGAGGATTTTGTTAAAAATGTGCCCATCCGGGAGTACGAGCAATTCACGGGATATATCGACAAGATCAAGCAGGGCAAACACAATATCCTGTGGAGGGGGTTGCCCATCTATTTTGCCAAGACCAGCGGCACCACCAGCGGCATCAAGTATATCCCGATCACGAAGGATTCCATCCCCAACCACATTAACACTGCCCGTAATGCGTTGCTTTGTTACATGATCCTGAGCGGAAACACCGCCTTCGCCAACGGCAAGATGATCTTCCTGAGCGGTTCGCCCGAACTGGAAAGGATCGGCGGAATTCCGACGGGCCGTTTAAGCGGGATCGTAAACCATCATATACCCCGGTATTTGCGGGCCAACCAGCTACCTTCCTTCGAGACCAACTGTATTGAAGACTGGGAAGAAAAGCTGTCCAGGATCGTCGACGAAACGCTTCACGAACGGATGACCCTCATCAGCGGCATCCCGCCGTGGATGCAGATGTATTTTGACGAACTCGTAAAGCGGACCGGCAAAAAGATCAAGGACATTTTTCCCGATTTCAGCGTGATGGTGCAGGGCGGCGTAAACTTTGAACCCTATAAGGCGAAATTGCTGGAAACGATCGGCAAGCCCATCGATACCATCGAACTCTTTCCGGCAAGCGAAGGATTTTTCGCGTTCCAGGACAATTATGAAAAGGAAGGTCTGCTGCTCAACACCGACAGCGGGATCTTCTTTGAATTCGTGCCGGTCGCGGAGATCACGAAAGAACATCCAACACGGCTTACACTCAGGGATGTTCGCCTCCAGGAGAACTATGTCCTGGTCATTTCCAGCAATGCGGGGTTGTGGGCGTACAATATCGGTGATACCGTCAGGTTCATTTCACTCAACCCCTACCGCATCGTCGTTACCGGCAGGGTGAAACATTATATCTCCGCCTTCGGCGAGCACGTGATCGCCGAGGAAGTGGAAGACGCGCTGTCCCGGGCGGCTGCGGCAGAAGGAATCAACATCACGGAGTTTACCGTCGCCCCGAAAATATCCAGGGACCAGAACAAGAGCTGTCACGAATGGTTCATCGAGTTTGAACAATTGCCACGCAGCCTGAAACAGTTCGCGCAGCAGATCGATGATAACCTCAGGAAGAAGAATATTTACTATGACGACCTGATCAGGGGCAATATCCTGCAGCCGCTGAAGATCTCGGTCGTGCAGAAAAACGGTTTTATCGGGTTCATGAAAAGCGTGGGTAAACTGGGCGGCCAGAACAAGGTTCCCCGTTTATGCAATGACCGGGCGCTGGCCGACCAGCTGCATGCCTGGGTGGTCAAACCGGAGCTGGAAACAATAACAAATTCTTAGGCCCGTTTTGCACAATTCAAAATAAAAAAATATACATTTGTACCCGTTTAATTTCAAACACTAAAAAAGTGAAAGGTATTAATTACATATTTTCATCTTTTGTTTTGAGAACCCAGCTCCTGGCTGATACGTGTATATCCGGTAGCTTCCGACGTGGATGCTGATAGGCCGAGCAGCAACTGCCCCTATCAGTGGAACAATATCCCCCGCTCGAATACACGATTCCTTTACCTAACAATATCAACGCAACGTGGAACAATCAAATATAATTGTTCGTATTGCTCATTCAGGCGACCTGGAATATGCGCAAGCCATCACCGATGAAATGGCCGCCTCTGCGCAGGCACGGGGCACCGGCATCGCCAAGCGTTCGGTCGAATACCTGCAGAAAAAAATGGAAGAGGGCAAGGCGGTGATCGCCGTGACCACGGAGGGGACCTGGGTGGGCTTCTGTTACATCGAAGCCTGGAGTGAAAGCGCCTATGTGGCCAATAGCGGCCTCATCGTGGCGCCTGCATTCCGGAAGACCGGCGTGGCCAAGCTGATCAAGCGGCGGATCTTCGACCTGTCGCGCGAGAAATACCCCCACGCCAAAATATTCGGGCTGACCACGGGGCTGGCCGTGATGAAGATCAACAGCGACCTCGGTTACGAGCCCGTTACCTACTCGGAGCTCACCGACGATGAGAATTTCTGGGCGGGCTGCAAGAGCTGCGTGAACTTTGATATCCTCACGAGCAAGGAACGAAAAAACTGCCTGTGTACGGCCATGCTGTATGATCCCAAGGATCATTACACGCCGGCCGAGACGGCTGCCGCTTTCCAGGAAAACAAAACGGGCTACGAGCGCCTGCTGCGGCTGAAACGGAACTGGCTGACCAAGTTCCTGAAAAAGAAAAGCAATGATATCAACCGGTCATTGTTCAGCCAATTTTTCAATCTTTAATTGCGTATCATGAATAAAAAGGTCGTACTCGGGTTCAGCGGCGGACTGGATACCTCTTACTGTGTCAAATACTTCACCGATGAACTGGGGTATGAGGTCCATAGCATCCTTGTAGACACCGGCGGGTTCAGCGACCAGGAACTGGCGGACATCGAGCGGCATGCGAAGGCGCTGGGCGTCACTACCCATACGACCGTGCGCGCCGAACGCAGCTATCACGACACCATCATCAAATACCTCATTTTCGGGAATGTGTTGAAGAACAACACCTATCCGCTGAGCGTGAGCGCCGAACGGCTCTCCCAGGCGCTCCACATTGCCGATCATGTGAAAAAACTGCAGGCGGACGCCGTCGCGCACGGCAGCACGGGTGCCGGCAATGACCAGGTGCGCTTTGACATGATCTTTCATATCCTGATCCCGGGTGTCGAGATCCTGACGCCGATCCGTGACGGGCGGTTGTCCCGCCAGGAGGAGATTGACTACCTGAAGGGGAAAGGGGTGAAGATGAATTTTGAAAAATCAGCCTATTCCATCAACAAGGGTCTATGGGGCACCAGCGTGGGGGGACGGGAAACGCTGATCTCTAATGGCATGCTTCCTGAAGAAGCATGGCCGACCCAGCTTACCCGGCACGAACCCCGCCAGGTAAAGCTGCATTTTGAAAAGGGATTACTGACAGGGCTGGATGACCGGCGGGTGGATCATCCCGTCGAAGCGATCAAACAACTGCAGGCGATCGCGGGCCCCTATGCCATCGGCCGCGACATCCATGTCGGTGACACCATTATCGGTATCAAGGGTCGCGTCGGGTTTGAAGCCGCGGCGCCCGTCATCATAATCAAGGCGCATCATGCGCTGGAAAAGCACGTCCTCACAAAATGGCAGCTGAACCTGAAGCATCAGCTGGCCGATTTTTACGGGAACTGGCTTCACGAGGGCCAGGTGCTGGACCCGGTCATGCGGGACATCGAAGCCTTCCTGCAGTCTTCGCAGGAACACGTTACCGGGGAGGTCTACATCCAACTGATGCCCTACCGGTTTGTAGTGACCGGTATCGAGTCCCCGTTCGACCTGATGAATTCCAAATTTGGCAAATACGGTGAAATGAACACGGGCTGGAGTGGCGAGGATGTCCGGGGATTCAGTAAAATATTCGGCAACCAGACTGCGATCTACCAGGCAGTGAAAAAAGCGGCCGGTGAGTGACAAGATCAAAATAGGGATCATCGGGGGCGCGGGATACACCGGGGGTGAGCTGATCCGCCTGCTGGTCAATCACCCGCATGCGGACCTCGAATTCGTACACAGTACCAGTCACGCAGATAAAGCGGTTTCGTCCGTTCATGAAGATCTCGCTGCAGAGACCGGATTACGTTTTTCGGGTGACCATCACGACCGGGTGGATGTGCTTTTCCTGTGCGTGGGTCATGGCGATTCCCAGAAATTCCTGGAGGCGAATGACATTGCGTCGCGCGTCAGGATCATCTCACTTTCACAGGATTTCCGGTTGCAGGGCAACGCACATTTCAGGGGCAGGGATTTTGTATACGGCCTGCCCGAGATCTTCCGGGAACAGATCAGGAAGGCCGGAGCGGTGGCCAACCCGGGATGTTTTGCCACCGCGATCGAGCTGGGCCTGCTGCCGCTCGCACAGGATAAAATGATCGCGGACGTCTATACCACCGGCATCACCGGGTCCACCGGTGCCGGCCAGTCGCTGTCCACCACCTCGCATTTTTCGTGGAGGCAGAATAACATCCAGGCTTACAAGTCGCTCACTCACCAACACCTCGGTGAGATCAGGGAATCCCTGGATTTCCTTTCGGGAACCAAAGCGGCGGCCGTCCATTTCATTCCCTGGCGGGGCGATTTTACCCGGGGGATCTTTGTAACCTCCCAGCTGAAATGTTCCCTGCCGCTCGACCGGATCTATGAGCGCTACCATGAATTTTACCAGGAGCATCCATTTGTGACGGTCAGCAGGGATCCGATCTTTTTGAAGCAGGCGGTCAATACGAATCGCTGTTTCATCCACCTTGAAAAAGAGCACGACAACCTGGTCATCCACTCGGCGATCGACAACCTGCTGAAAGGCGCAAGCGGTCAGGCGCTGCAGAACATGAACCTGATGTTCGGTATCGATGAGACCACGGGTCTTCGATTGAAGGCCAACTATTTTTAAGGGTTGCACCTTGCAACGGAATCATTTTAAATCACGCTATATACACTATTCAAATGAACCTTTTTGACGTTTACCCGATCAACGACATCACGATCGTAAAAGCAAACGGATCTTACGTCTGGGATGACAGGGGCCAGGAATATCTCGACATGTATGGAGGCCATGCCGTCATCAGCATCGGCCATACCCACCCCCATTGGGTGAAGCGAATCGAGGAACAGCTGGAGAAAATCGCCTTTTATTCCAACTCGGTCCGGATCCCGTTACAGCAGGAACTTGCCGACGCCCTTGGAAGGGTATCCGGCAAGGACCGCTACCAGCTTTTCCTGTGTAATTCCGGTGCAGAAGCGAACGAGAATGCCCTGAAACTGGCATCTTTCTTTAACGGAAGGAAAAAGATCATTGCATTTTCCCGGTCTTTCCACGGGCGTACCTCCCTGGCGGTAGCGGTAACCGACAATCCGTCCATTGTCGCGCCGGTGAACCGTACGGAGAACGTCATTTTTCTGCCGTTCAATGATACGGAGGCCCTTCAGGAATGTTTTGAGCGGGAAAAGGAGGACATCTGCTGCGTGATCATAGAAGGCATCCAGGGCGTCGGTGGGATTCATGTGGCGGACGAGGACTTTTTGCGGCAAATACGTGGACTATGCGACCGGTACAACGCGGTTTTCATCGCGGATTCCGTACAATGCGGGTATGGCCGGACGGGCAAATTTTTTTCCCATGATCACGCGGGCGTGGAAGCCGATATCTATACCATGGCCAAGGGAATGGGAAATGGATTCCCGGTGGCCGGTATCCTGATCGCGCCCAAAATCCACCCGAAGCATTTCCTGCTCGGCACGACTTTCGGCGGTAACCATCTCGCCTGCGCCGCCGCGCTGGCCGTCCTGGAGGTCATACAGGCCGAGCAGCTGATGCAACAGGCTCAAAAAGTGGGCAATTACCTGATGGACGAATTGCGGAAAATACAGGGATTGAAAAATGTGCGGGGCAAGGGCCTGATGATCGGGTTCGACGTACCCCCTGCGCTGAAGGACCTGAAGAAAAATCTCCTGTCCGGCCGTCATATTTTTACCGGGGAGGCAAAGCCGAACGTCATCCGGTTGTTGCCGGCCTTGTCCCTTACGATGGAACATGCGCGGAAATTCCTGGACGCGTTGCGGGCAGAAACGCACGTCCTGCTTGAAGCAGCCGAAAAGGAAGGGGTCTCCTGATTTTTTAATATTTTTAATCTTCCCAGGTAACAGACAGCCATTGAAAAATTTTATATCAGTACAGGACGTTCCCGATATCGATGATTTGGTACGGAAGGCATTGCGGTTCAAATCCGAACCGCTGGCACAGCGCCAGGCCGGCGCGGGCAAGCGCCTTGGCCTGATTTTCCTGAATCCGAGCCTGCGCACACGGCTCAGCACGCAGCTGGCAGCCGAAAACCTCGGTATGGAGGCGATCGTCTTCAATGTGGGCAACGAAGGCTGGGCCTGGGAATTCGAGGAAGAAGCGATCATGAGCGGCAGCACGGTGGAACACGTCAAGGATGCAGCGCCGATCCTGGGCCGGTATTTCGATGTGCTGTCCATTCGCACTTTTCCGGGGCTGAAGAACCGGGAGGATGATTACAGTGAATTGTTCATCAAACAGTTCATACGGTATGCCGGCGTTCCCGTCATCAGCCTGGAAAGCGCTACACTGCACCCGCTGCAGTCGCTGACCGATATCATTACGATCCAGGAAACGCTGAACCGGGCACCGCTGGTTCATAAATCCAGGCCCAAAATCGTCCTTACCTGGGCACCCCATGTGAAGCCCCTGCCGCAATGCGTTGCCAATAGTTTTTCCCAGTGGATCAATGCCTGGGGAAAAGCCGACTTCGTGATCACGCACCCCCCGGACTATGAGTTGAAGGAGGAATTTACCAGGGGTGCCACGATCCTGCACGACCAGGATGCCGCCCTGCGCGATGCCGATTTCGTGTATGTAAAGAACTGGAGCACCTACCGGGATTACGGCAAGATCTATGAAAGCGATCCCGGCTGGATGCTCACCAATAGAAAACTGGCCCTGACCAATCATGCGCGGGTGATGCACTGTCTTCCCGTCCGCCGGAACGTCGAACTCAGCGACGAAGTGCTGGACAGCGACAGCAGCCTGGTTACCGAGGAAGCATCCAACCGGGTGTGGGCCGCGCAGGCCGTTCTGTCGGAGATCCTAAATACCAGCCCATGAACCAGGAAGCAGCGGGCGGCACACCGGAGAAGTTATACGTGATCAAGATCGGCGGCAATGTGATCGACGATGAAGCGCAATTCCGGGAATTCCTGGAGTCCTTCGCAGCGGTTCCCGGCAAAAAAATCCTGGTTCACGGGGGTGGAAAGATTGCCACAACGATCGGAAGCAGGCTTGCGATCGAGTCCCGGTACACAGACGGCCGCCGGCTGACCGACGATGCCACGATCGACCTGGTAACGATGGTCTATGGCGGACTCATTAACAAAAAGATCGTCGCTCGGCTGCAGGCGCTTGATTGCAATGCCTTTGGGCTTTGCGGGGCCGACGGGAACAGCCTGGAAGCCCGGAAACGTCCGGCAGGCACGGTGGATTATGGGTGGGCCGGCGACCTGGAGGCTTCCCGCATCAACCGGGGGACCTGGACCGTACTGCTACAGGGGGGATTCATACCCGTAGTCGCTTCGCTGACCCATGACGGGGAGGGGCATATCCTGAATACCAATGCTGATACCATCGCCTCGACGCTGGCGATCGCTTTGTCAGGGTTGTACACCGTGCAATTGATCTTTTGTTTTGAGAAGGACGGCGTTCTGACCGATATCGATGACCCGGGAAGCGTAGTTTCCATGCTCGATGCACCTTTGTACCGGGCACTCAAAGAGAAAAAAAAGCTGGTTGCCGGCATATTGCCTAAAATAGACAATGCATTTTCCGCCCGGCAGCAAGGCGTCCAGGAGGTGGTCATCGGGAATTCGAAAAATCTGCTGCAATTGATATGCAACGAGGGCGGCACAAAAATAAACGGATGGAACAGGTAGATGTCAAGGGGGTAGCAGTGGAAACATTCTATATCGAGGCAATTGCTTTGCTGAAACAGCTCATTTCGACGCCGTCGTTTAGCCGCGAAGAGGACCGGACGGCGGAGATCATCCGCGAGTGCCTTTCCCGGCACCACGTGCCCTCCGAAAAATACCTGAATAACGTTTGGTCAAAAAACCGGTATTTCGACAACAGCCGGCCGGTCGTGCTGTTGAACTCCCATCACGATACGGTACGACCCAACGCCGGGTATAGTGTGGACCCGTTCGATCCAGTCGAGGCTGATGGCAAATTATTCGGCCTGGGCAGCAATGACGCGGGGGGCGCCGTGGTTTGCCTGCTCGCGGCCTTCCTTTATTTCTACGACAGGCAGGATCTACCGTTCAACCTGGTTTTCGCGGCTACCGCCGAAGAGGAGATCTCGGGGCACCAGGGCGTCGAGATCCTGTTGCCGGAACTTCCTCCTGTGACCTGCGGGATTGTGGGAGAGCCGACCCTGCTGAAGATGGCGGTGGCGGAAAAAGGGCTGCTCGTCCTGGATTGCGTCGCCCATGGGGTGGCGGGCCACGCGGCACGCAACGAAGGTGTGAACGCTATTTATAAGGCGATCACCGATATCCGGTGGTTCCAGCATTTTTCATTTCCGAGGACATCGCCTTACCTGGGCCCGGTTCATATGGCGGTAACGTCGGTGCAAACCACGAATACGGCACACAACGTGGTCCCTTCGGAATGCTGTTTCGTGGTGGATATACGGGTCAATGAACAGTACACGTTCGAGGAGCTTCTCGCGGAGATCCGTTTGCATGTCGGGAGTGAAATAACGCCCAGGAGTACGCGCCTGCGGCCCTCGTTCATAGACGAGCGCCACCCCCTGGTGCTTGCAGGCAGGCAGTTGGGGCTGGATGCCTACGGATCGCCCACCTGCTCGGACCGTGCGCTGATGAATTTCCCGACGCTGAAGCTCGGGCCCGGGGACTCTGCGAGGAGCCACAGTGCAGATGAATATATTTTTACAGAAGAGATCCGGCAGGGGATTACGGTCTACATCCAGCTATTGGAACAACTCAAATCCTTACTATAACTTATTATCGCATATGAAGCTCTGGCAAAAAAAAACCGGTTCCAACCAGGAGGTCGATTCGTTCACGGTCGGCAGTGACCGGGAGCTTGACCTGTTCCTGGCGCCCTTCGACGTATTGGGATCGCTGGCACATATCCAGATGCTGGAATCCATCGGTCTGCTTACGCGCAAAGAGCTACAGGTCCTGCAAAAAGGGTTGCGTGCCATTTACACGGAGATCCAGGCGGGAGGGTTTTCGCTGGATGCCGGGGTCGAAGATATTCACTCCCAGATCGAAATGATACTCACCCGGAAATTCGGGGATACGGGCAAAAAGATCCATAGCGCCCGGTCACGCAATGACCAGGTGCTGGTCGACCTGAAGCTGTTTACACGACACCAGATCGAAGTCCTGGTCGGAGACGTCTGGACCCTGTTCGACCTGCTGATCCGCCAAAGCAACAAATACCGGAAATACCTGCTGCCGGGATACACCCATTTGCAACTCGCCATGCCATCCTCCTTCGGTCTGTGGTTCGGCGCCTATGCGGAGAGCCTGGCGGATGACCTCATAACGATGCAGGCGGCCTGGAAGATCGTCAACAAGAATCCCCTTGGATCGGCTGCCGGTTTTGGCTCCTCCTTTCCGATCAACCGCACCATGACAACCAAGCTGCTGGGCTTCGATGAACTTCACTATAATGTGGTGTACGCCCAGATGAGCCGGGGCAAGACGGAACGGATCGTGGCGCAGGCCCTGGCCAATATTGCCTCCACACTTTCACGGCTGGCGATGGATGTCAGCCTGTTTCTCAACCAGAATTTCGGCTTCATTTCATTTCCCGATGATCTCACCACGGGAAGCAGCATCATGCCGCACAAGAAAAACCCTGATGTATTCGAGCTGATCCGGGCCCGGTGCAACCGTCTCCAGGGCCTCCCGGGAGAGATCGCCCTGATTTCCGGCAACCTTCCCTCCGGATATCACCGGGATTACCAGTTGATCAAGGAACGTTTTATACCGGCGTTCGGGGAACTGCGCAGCTGCCTGCAAATGGCCGCCATGATGCTGGAACGGATACAGGTCGAAAAGAATATCCTGCGCGATGAAAAGTACAAATATCTTTTCAGCGTGGAAGAGATGAACAAGCTGGTATTGAAGGGAATGCCGCTTCGGGATGCCTACCGGAAAGTCGGGATGGACATTGAGAACGGAACCTTTACCTGGGAGGCCAGCCTGCATCATACCCATGAGGGATCCGCGGGCAACCTGCAAAACAAGTCGATCCGCAGGATGATGAGCCGCACGATTGCAGGCTTTAAATTTAGCAACGTAAATGACGCTTTGCAAAGATTATTAAAGTAAATTGCCTGATCCGTACTTGGTCATACCTGCGTCATCGCGTGTACGACCCAACTAGAGACTACTATGGCAGAATTAACAAAGAAACGTATTGCGGTATTCGGTTCCACCGGCTCGATCGGCACCCAGGCCCTGGAGGTGATCGACGCTTATCCGGACCTTTTCGAGGTTGAAATATTGACGGCGCAGAACAATGAGGCACTGCTCATTGAACAGTCTCTGAAACACCGGCCGAATGCAGTGGTCATTGGGGACGAACGGAAATACGAGGCGGTAAAATCGGCCCTCTCCACGGCGGGCATCAAAGTATTTGCGGGAGCGGCGGCGCTGGAAGAAGTGGCGGATTTCGATACGTATGACATGATGCTGGCGGCGATCGTAGGGTTCGCAGGGCTGCCGCCGACCCTGAAGGCGGTCGAGAAAGGAAAGGCCATTGCGCTGGCCAACAAGGAAACCCTGGTGGTTGCAGGGGACATCGTCATGCAAAAAGCGCTCGAAAAAAGGGTCCCGATTATCCCGGTCGACAGTGAACATTCAGCCATTTTTCAGTGCCTGGTGGGGGAGACCCGAAACAAGATCGAGCGGGTGATCCTGACCGCCAGTGGCGGTCCCTTCCTGGGAAAAAAGCCGAACTACCTCGTGAATGTGAAAAAGCACCATGCCCTGCAGCATCCGAACTGGAACATGGGCGCGAAGATCACCATAGACTCGGCAACCCTGATGAACAAGGGACTGGAAATGATCGAGGCCAAATGGCTGTTCAACCTGGCTCCCGAGCAAGTCCAGGTGATCGTTCATCCCCAGAGCATCATTCACAGCATGGTCGCCTTTGAAGACGGAAGCATCAAAGCCCAGATGGGTCTCCCGGATATGAAATTGCCGATCCAGTACGCACTGGCCTTTCCCTACCGTCTCGCCAATAACAATCCCCGCGTGGATTTCAGGAAACTGGAAACGCTCAATTTCGAGGAACCCGATGTGAAAACATTCAGGAACCTGCTGCTGGCCCGCGCCGCCCTCGAGAAAGGCGGTAACCTGCCCTGCGTGCTCAACGCTGCAAACGAGATAGCCGTATGGGCCTTCCTGAACAACCGGATCGGCTTCCTGGACATGACGGCGCTCGTGGAAAAAACGATCGAAAAGATCAGCTTTATAGAAAAGCCAAATCTGGAAGATTATTTTGAAAGCGATGGGGAGGCCCGTAATTTCGCAGCCTCTTTGATTAATTTATAAATTTTCATAATAAACTGACGCTGAATATTTTTAAGTAAACGTCTCTAACGCCGTACATGTCATGATATTTCTATCCATAAACTGGTCACAGGTGGGTTTACAGGCAGGGTACCTGATCTTTTCGCTCTCCATCCTGGTCATATTGCATGAGCTGGGGCATTTTCTTACGGCAAAATGGTTCAAATGCCGCGTGGAAAAGTTCTATCTCTTTTTCGATCCCTGGTTTTCCCTGGTCAAGAAGAAGGTGGGGGAGACCGTTTACGGGATTGGCTGGCTGCCGCTCGGAGGGTATGTGAAGATCGCCGGGATGATCGATGAAAGTATGGACAAGGAGCAAATGAAACAGCCGCCGCAGCCCTGGGAATTCCGCAGCAAACCCGCATGGCAACGGCTGATCATCATGCTGGCCGGCGTGACCATGAATGTTTTGCTGGCGTTCTTTATTTATGCGATGATCCTGTATAAATGGGGAGACACCCGGCTTCCCATGGCCAACGTAAAAAGCGGAATCTGGATTACGGACAGTATCATGAGCAGGGTGGGCTTGCGTAACGGTGATCATATATTGTCAGTCGACGGCCAGCCGGTCAATTATTTCGAGGATGCCAGCCTGGACATCATTCTGGGTGACAAGATTAAAGTGCAGCGGGACGGCCAGGACATCATGTTGGTCAAGCCGGTGGATATCATCGGCCAGTTATCGGAAAAAAAGAGCAAGCGCTCGACGCTCCTGATGCCCCGCATG
>Ga0187809_10000857_pt1 | contig 15090 bp, 8 predicted proteins | sample NC_wetland_sal_i_8_FD_132415 | JGI IMG/M metagenome (GOLD analysis project Ga0187809, IMG submission 132415) | Wetland sediment microbial communities from Neuse River Estuary, North Carolina, USA - ASW_4 | ecosystem: Environmental > Aquatic > Freshwater > Wetlands > Sediment | place: USA: North... | reverse complement strand
TGGCGTGATCGTCGTGGGCGTGGACGGCTCGCAGTCATCGCGGGATGCCGTGGTCTGGGCGGCCAACCAGGCGCGCCTGACCGGAGCATCGTTGCGGGCGGTGGCCAGCTGGCGCTGGCCGAACTACATCACCCGGGTCCCGCCTGGGGCTGATCCGGGGGCCGACACCGCCCGAACCCTGGACGAGGTGCTGGCGGCGGCACTGACCGGGCAGCCTGAGCTCGAGGTGAGCCGACACGTGGTCGAAGGGCCGGCTGGTCCAGCGCTGTTGACCTACGCCGAGGACGCCGATCTGCTCGTGGTCGGTGCCCGCGGGCGAGCAGCATTCCCGGGCATGCTGCTGGGTTCGGTGGCCGAATACTGCGTGCGGCACGGCAATTGCCCGGTGGTTGTGGTCCGGGCTTGAGCCCGGACCACCATAGGCATCGTCCGGGCTTGAGCCCGGACCACCATGGGCATTGGCCGGGGCCGGCGCCGCGTGCTCCTCGATCGAGAAGCTCAGCCGATCGACACCAGATCGACGACGAAGACGATCGGGGTGTTGGGCGGGATGCTGCCGTCCGGGGTGCCGTCGGGGTAGCCGAGCGCCGGCGGCAAGATCATGATGCGCCGGCCGCCTACCTTCATCGCCGGCACCCCGGACGTACCCCCGATGCCCTGAGTGAAGCCGGGGACCACCCCGGTCAACGGGAACGACACGGGACTGCTGCCACTCTTCCAGGACGCGTCGAACTCGCTGCCATTGGCGTAGATCACGCCGTCGTAGCGCACATTGACCGTCGCGGTCGGTGTCGCCGCGGCCCCGGTCGCGACGACCAGGTCGTGGTATTCGAGTGTGGTCGGCGCGCTGCTTCCGGCCGAGCTGATCTTCGGCTGGTGCTTCAGGTCGGTCGGGTTCTGCACGGTCACGCCGTTGAAGGTCACCGCCGCGCTGGTGCCGCTCGACTTGGCGCTGGAGCAGCCGGCTGCCGCCGCCAGCACCAGTGCGAGCACGGCCACGATCACACGACGGGTCACTCGTAACTCCCTGCGTCGAACACGTCATTGCACCGGCTGTCGCGGGAAGGACCGGTTCGAACCGGGAGCCTATCCGGACCCGGTCCGGGCCACTGCATCGGCCAGCACCGCGGCCAGGTCACCGGTCTCGGCCAGCACCGCGCGCTGCCGGTGTGCACCGGTGCCGTGGGCGAATGCGCTGCAACTGCTCGGTGACGAAGCTCAGGTCACCGGCCGCGGCCAGAGCCGGGCTGAGTTGCTCCAGCAGCACCTCGACCACGGTCCAGGCCGGCTGCTGCTGGCCGGTTCGCGGGTCGAGTAGCGTCCCGGTCAGGCCGAACCGGGCGGCCCGCCACGACGCCGCACGCAGCACCGGGACCGAGACCGCGAGCGGCGGCCGGTCGTGCGAGCGCGCCGCCTGTTCGACCAGCCCTCGGGCCAACGCGGCCAGCAGCGCGGCCGTTCGCACGTCGCTGGACACGTCGGCGACCCGGATCTCGACCGTCGGGTAGCGCGCCGACAACCGGGCGTCGAAGTAGATCATGCCGTCGTCCAGCGCCGAACCGGCCGCCAGCTGGGCCTGGATGGCGGCCTGGTAGGCGGCCTCGTCGGGGTAGAGCTCGGTCGGTCCGGCTGACGGCCACCGCCCCCACAGCACCGAGCGGTAGCTGGCGTAGCCGGTGTCCTGCTCCTGCCAGAACGGAGAATTGGTCGACAGGGCCAGCAGAACCGCGAGCCAGCCGCGGATCCGGTTCAGCGCCTGCACCCCTTCGGCCCGGGATCCGATCTGGACATGGATGTGCTGACCGCAGGTCAGCTGTTCGGCCGCCAGCAGCCCGAATTCGGCCACCATCCGGTGGTAGCGCGGATCCTCGGTACCGCGGGTGCGCAGCTTGCCGGGATGGGTGCCCAGGCCGGCGATCCGAATCCCGCGCTCGCGGGCGGCGGCATCGGCAACCGCCCGTTGCGCCCGCAGGTCGGCCAACAACTGCTGCAGATCCTGCTGAGGTTTCGAGGCGATTTCGACCTGCTCCTGCTTGAACTCGTGCTCGACCGGAGGTTCCGGTCGGCCCGCGGCGGCGTCGCCGACCACCTGCTCCCCCAACGGCGCGGCGGTGGCCCGGGCCGGGTCCACCAGCAGCAATTCCTCCTCCACGCCGACCGATCGCACGCTGCTCATTGTCCAGGGCTCAACTTTCCGGTCGCGGGTCGAGGCCGGCCGCGGTAGCCGCGGTGCGCAGCACCGCCCGCAGCATGGCCGGAGTCAGCTTTCCGGTGAAGGTGTTCTGCTGACTGACGTGATAGCTGCCGACCAGCAACAGCGGACCCGGTCCGGCCAGCGGCACCGCGACACCATGACCGAACCTGGGGCGGGGCCGGGGCACGAGCCAGCCGGCGGCGGCCAACACCGGCAGCAGCGCCTGCCAACCGAAGGCCCCCAGCACCACGATGCTGCGCAGGTTGGGCAGCAGCCGCAGTTCCTCGGCCAGCCAGTGCCGGCAGGCGTCGCGCTCGCCTGGCGTCGGCTTGTTGGCCGGCGGAGCGCAGTGCACGGGCGCGGTGATCCGCACGCCGGTCAGGCGCTGGCCGTCCTGGCGGGACACCGAGCGGGCTTGACTGGCCAGCCCGAGCGAGTGCAGCGCTGCGAACAGCACCTCTCCGGACCGGTCGCCGGTGAACATCCGGCCGGTCCGGTTGGCGCCGTGCGCGGCCGGCGCCAATCCGACGATGGCCATTGCGGCATGGGACGGCCCGAAGCCGGGCACCGGCCGGCCCCAGTACTCCCAGTCCGCATAGGCCGCCCGCTTGGTCGCAGCCACTTCCTCCCGCCATCCGACCAGCCGCGGGCAGGCCCGGCACCCGGACACCGCCTGGTCCAGCTCGTCCAGCGTGCGGTCCGGCATGGCGACGATGCTAGCCAGCTAATCTCAGCCTCATGAAGAATCTGTTGCTGGCCCTGCACCTGCTGTTCGCGATCTTCGCCATCGGGCCGCTGGTCGGCGCGGCCAGCATCGCCGCCCGGGGCGTGCGCGCCGGCGATGCCGCCGCGGTCGCGGCCTCAGCCCGGACCGTCCGGATCTACGGCTACCTGTCGATCCTGGTGGCGATCTTCGGCCTGGGCATGGTCCAGCCGAAATGGGACGCCAAGTTCAGCTACCTGTGGGTCTGGCTCTCGCTGCTGCTGTACCTGGTCGCGCTGGCGCTGACCCTGGCCGTGCTCGCCCCGGGCTTGCGCCAGGCCGCAACCGTGCTCGGCTCCGGCCGCGACGCCCGGTCGGTGGCCGGCCGGGTCGCCGCGTCCGGCGGCGTGATCGCCCTGCTCTACGCGGTGATCGTCGTGCTCATGGTGTACAAGCCGCACTGATCCTCACCCGCCGGCTCAGGCCCGGCGGCGCCGGCTGAGCACGAGCAGCAGGCCGCCACCGACCAGCAACCCGAGACCGAGCCAGAACGGCGCGGCCGTGTCGCGGCCGGTCTGGGCCAGACTCCCGGAGCCACTGGTCCCGCCCGAGGCCGAGACCGCCAGCACGGCCGAGCTCACCTGGCGGCCCAGCGCGGCCGGGTCCGTCGTGCCCCCGGTCACCGAAGCCACGTTGGTGATCTGGGTCCCGACGCCGGCCTCGACCCGGGCCTGCAGGGTGAAGCTGTCGGTCTCACCCACCGGCATCGGGCTGGTCCGCACACACACCACCGCCTCATCGCACGTCCAGGCCGTCGAGGAGCGCTGCAGCTGGACGAAGCCCAGCCCGACCGGCAGCCGATCGGTGACCGTGATCTGGGCGTTCGTCCGGTTCGGTCCGGTGTTGCTGACCGCGATCCGGTAGCTGGCCACGCCGCCGGCATATCCGGTCAGCTTCTTGCTGATCGTCAGCACCGCCAGCGGATTGACGGCCACGGTATCCGTGCCGGTCGCTGCCGGGGATCCCGGTGCGGTCGCGGTCGCCGTGTTGGTCAACGCCGGGTAGGCAGCCGCGTCGAGCTTGACCTGGACGACGACCGTGCTGCTGGCCCCAGCCGACAGGGCGGCGGCGCGGGTGCAGGTCACCGTGCTGCCAGCGGCCGAGCACGTCCAACCGAGGCCGCTGAACCCGCTGTAGGACAGCCCGGCCGGCAGCGGGTCGGTGATGGCGATCGGACCCGGCGTCTCGGTCGGCCCGGAGTTGCCGACGGTGAGCCGGTAACTCGCGACCGAGCCGACGGTGAACGAGCCGCTGTGTTGCTTGCGCAGCGTCAGCTGTGCCGACGGGTCGACGGCGAGCACGTCGGTGGTGCTGGCGGTGCTCCCGGTCAGGTCCGGGTCGGCGGAGTCGACCGAGGCCGAGTTGATCGCCTGCGGGTAGGCCGCGGCACCGACCGCAACCGTCACGGTCAACCCCGGCGCATCGGCTCCGACGGCCAGGGTGCCGGCCAGTTGGCAGCTGACCGACGCACTCGCCGGCGTGCAGGTCCAGCCGGTACCCGATGCCGAAACCAGGCTGAGCCCAGTCGGCAGATCATCTGTGACCACGACCTGGTCGGCCACCGACGGGCCGCTGTTGTGCACGCCGATGACAAAATCCTTGTCCTGACCGACGGTGCCGTTGCCGGTGTGGGTCTTGGTGACCGACAGCGTGGCCCGCCGCTGCAGGCTCACCTGCGCGCTGTCACTACCGTCGGCGCCTGGCGTGGGGGTGTGAGCCGTGGCGGTGTTTGTTTCCAGCCCGGACGGAGCCCGCGCGTCGACCTGGACGGTCAGATCCAGCTCCGGCGCGGCAGTCCCGGCGGCCAGGCCCGCGCTGAGCGTGCAGGTGACGACCTGGGTGCCGGCCGGGTCGGTCGGCGGGGCGGCCGCGGTGCAGTCCCAGCCACCGGTCGCCGAGAGGTAGGTCTGGTAGCCCGGCAACGTGTCGGTAATGGTGATCGGGCCCGAGGCGTCCGAGGGCCCGCCGTTGCGCACGGCCAGCTTCCACGTGAACGGGGTGCCGGCGGTGGCGACCGAGCCCTTCGGGGACTTGGTCAATTCGAGGTCAGCCTGCGCCTGCACCGGAACGTCCACGGGAGCGGGGTTGGCGCGGGAGCCGGGCGTGCTGGCATCGACGGTGGCGGTGTTGGTCAGGGTGGCCGTGCCGGTGGGCAGCGTCACCGCCGCCGAGGCCGACACCAGGGCCCGGATCGTGATCACCGGAGCCGACGTTCCCGCCGCGATGCTGGCGCGGGTGCAGCTGACGTCCGGGGCGACGACAACGCAGGTCCAGCCGGGGCCGGTGTAGCTGTCGAAGCTCAGCTCGGCCGGCAGCGTGTCGGTCACCACCACGCCAGTGGCATCGGAGGGACCGGCGTTGCTGGCCCTGAGGTCGAAGCTGGCGACAGTGCCGGCCAGCACCGGGGTCGGGGTGGTCAGCGTCTTGGTCAGGCTGAGGGCGCTGCTGGTGCTGACGCTGACCGGGTCGCTGCTGCTGTTGTTGGTCAGGTCGCTGTCGGAGCCGGGATTGCTGACGCTCGCGGTGTTGGTCAGCGTGCTCGGGCCGACGTCGGAGTTGACCGTGACCACAAGGTCGATCGGGGCCGCGGAGGCACCGGCGGCCAGGCCGCCGGCCAGGGTGCAGGTCAGCGTGCCGCTGCCGAAGCCGCAACTCCAGCCGGCGCCGCTGGCCGAACCGAAGCTCAGCCCGGCCGGCAACGCATCGCTGACGGTGATGGCGCCGGCCTCGTCGGACGGGCCGTTGTTGTGCACGGCCAGGTGGTAGGTCAGCGGGTCACCGGCGACCGCCGATCCGGAATCGGTCTTGGCAATCGACAGATCGGACACCGACGAGACCGAGGAGTTGTCGGTCGAGCTGTTGTTGCCCGGCACCGGGTCGGGCGTGGTGGCCGACACCGTCGCGGTGTTGATCGCCGGTCCGGCGAAGTTGCTGGCCAGCTCGACCTGCAGTTGCAGGCTGCTGGTGGTACCGCTGGGCAGGGTCCCGCTGTAGCTGCAGATCACCGAGGCGGCGGCGGCACAGCTCCAGCCGGCATCGCTGGAGCTGAATCCGTGGTAGCTCTCGCCGGCCGGCAGCGGATCGCTGATCTGCACGCCGCCGGCATCCGACGGCCCGGCGTTGTAGACGTCGAGCTGGTAGCTCGCACTGCTGCCGGCGACGAAGGTGCTGGTCAGGTGCTGCTTGTTCAGCTGCAGATCGGCTTGCGTGGTCGGGGTGGTGACGACCGTGCTGCTGTTGTTGGCCGGAGCCGGGTCGGTGCTGGCGCTGGCGACGGTGGCGGTGTTGCTCACGGCGGCCACCTGGGCCGACGGCAGGCCGGCGGTGACTGCGATGGCCGGCGGGGTCGCCCCGACGGTGAGCGGGCCGGGACGGGTGCAGTGCAGGTGGGCCGCGACCGCGCCGGGGGTGATCGGATCGCAGGTCCACCCGGATCCGGTCACCGCGGCGAAGGTGGTTCCGGCCGGCAGGTCGTCATCGACGGTGATCGGGCCGGCCGCGTCGGACGGACCGAGGTTGGTCACGGCCAGCGCCCAGCTGACCGGCTGCCCGGCCACGAAGTCGGCCGAGCTGACCGTCTTGGTGAGCTTGACGTCGGCCACGGCGGACACGCTCGCGCCGGCGGTGGCGCTGTTGTTGCTGGTATCCGGGTCGTAGCTGTGCGCGGTTACCCCCGCGGTATTGGGCAAGCTGGTGCCGTTGGCGACGTCGGCGGCGACGTCGTAGCGCAGCGTTATCGCGGGGAAGCTGGCACCGCTGGCCAGCGTGTCAGCGGCGCTGGTGCGCTGGCAGGTCAGCGGCGCGGCGGTGGTGCAGGTCCAGCCGGTACCACTGGCGCTGACGTTGCTGACGCCGGCCGGAGCCGGGTTGTTGAAGCCGTCGGTGACAGTGAAGGGCCCGGTCGCGGTGTCCGGGCCGCCGTTGTGCACGGTGATCGTGAAGCTGCCGGACTGTCCGGCCACCGGAGCGGTGCCCACGCTCTTGCTCACGCTGACATCGGCCGAGGCGATGTGTGCGGTGGCCGAGCCGGGACCGGCGGTGTACGGCCCGGCGGCGTTGGCACTGGCCCCGGTCGCGTCCTGCGCGGTCGCGGTCGCGGCGTTGGTCTGGTTCACCGCCAGCCCGACGCCGGGCGTACCCGGCACGCCGGCGCCCGGGGTTGCGGTGTAATCGATGATCAGGCTGGTGCCCGACGGCAAGGTGCCCAGGCCGGCCCAGGTCACGGTCTGCACGCCGGCGCTGGTGCTCACCGTCGGCTCGACCGACGTCGCCGGGCCGCCGTTGACGCTGACCTGGGCACTGCCGGTGTCGTAGGTCCAGTTGGCCGGCAACGTGTCGGTGACGCCGACGGCGTGCGCGCTCGCCGGGCCGGTGTCGGTGACAGTCAGGCGCCAGCCGAACGACTCGCCGAGGTAGGCGGTGCTGCCGCCCGGCATGCTCTTGGTCGTGGCCACGAGCGGGAACTGCGGGGTTACCGTCGCGGTCGCGGTGCCGCCGGTGTAGTGCCGGCCCCCGCTGACCAGCGAGTCGTAGCCGGTCACCCGGGCGGTGTTGGTCAGCCCGGCGCTGGTCAGCGTGCCCGAGGCCGCCAGAGTGGCGGTGTAGCTGAAACCGGTGGCGGAGTTCTTGGCCAGCGGTCCGGGCACGATCCAGGCGATGGTGCCGCCGCCGGTGCCGGTCTGCCCGGTGATGGAGCCGCCGCCGGTGATCGAGGCCGGATCGACGAGCACGCCGGTCGGCACCGTGTCGGTGACGGTGAGGTTGTAGGCCGCGCTGGTGGACGCGGTGTTGGCATTGGTCGTCGTGACCGTGTAGGTGAACGACTGACCCGGTTCGGGTGTGGTGTCGCTGACCGACTTGGCCAGTGAGAGGGCCGGCTCGAGCACCGTCACCGTCGCTGCGGCGTTGGGGCTGGTCTGCCCGAAGGCGTAGCCCGCGCTGGTCGGCGCGGCATGGGCGGTGGAATCCCAGCCGACATGCAACTGGTTGGCCAGGCCGGCGCCGGCGAACGCGGCAGCGGTGTCCTGGACCATGGCGGTGTAGGTGATCTTCACCGTGCGCTGCTGGCTGGCGCTGGCCACGTCGCCGAACAGCCAGCCGTCGAGCGTGGACGAGCCGCTGCCGGCGGTTGCCGACAGCGGGGTGGCGCTGGTGGTCGAGCAGGCCGTGGTGTCGGCATTGGTGCAGCTGGTGCCGGTCAGGCTGACCGAGGCGGGGTCGATGCCGTTGGGGACCTGGTCGATCAGCGACAGGTTGTAGAAGTTCACGTTGGCCGGCAGCACCGCTGAGCCGGTGTAGGTCACGGTCTGACCGACCGTGGCCGAGCTCGGCGTGACGGTCTTGGTCGCGGTGGCGCCGGCCACCGTTACGGTGCTGTTGGCCGAGCCGAGGTAGGACCGGCCCGAGGGGTTGCCCGGATCGACCGGTGAGGTGCGGGCTCCGGCCAGGCTGTTGCCACTGAGGCTGGCCAGGTTGACATAGCTGGCCTTGCCGCCGGCGGCCGGGTCGACGGTAGCGGTGTAGGTCAGGGTCAGCGAGCTGCCGCCGGCGAGGTCACCGAGGTTCCAGGCCAGCACGGTGTAGCCGGTGCCGCAGCCGTTGCTGCCGGTACCGGCGACCGGGGCCGAGGTGCTCACGCCGCCCGGCAGCCCGCCGTAGGCACCGAAGGTCAGGCCGGCCGGCAGGCAGTCCAGCTGCCAGGCGTCGTGCAGCGGCGGCCGCCCGGCGCCGTTGGCCGGCTTCAGCGTGTAGGTGACGGTCTGGCCGGCGACCACGGACGAGCCGCCGTTGTTGGTCTTGGTCAGGGTGGCGCTCGGCTCGACAATGCTGGTGGTGGCCGAGGCGGTGCGGCTCGGCAGCGCCGAACCGCCGGTCGCCGCGGTCTTGCTGGCGAAGGTGGCGGTGTTGATCCGGCTCACACCCTGGGCGTTGCCGGCCAGCGTGGACACCGTACCGGTGATGGTCATGGTGAAGACCTGGTCGGTGTTGCTGGTGTTGTCGTAGGTGGCCGGGAAGGTCACCGTCGGCGGCGCGCTGGCCGAGAACGTGACGCCACCAGGCAGAACCGCCGTGGTCGAGGAACCGGCGTCAGGCCGGTAGGCCACGTTCGCGCCGTTCAGCGTAATGCCGGTGGGTAGCGCGTCGGTGAAGCTGGCCTGGAACACCGTGCCGTGCGCAGGAATCGTGGCCGAGGTGGTGTAGGTGACCTGCTCCCCGATGGTGGCCTGGGTGCTGGCCGCCGGTGTTGCCTCGGCGCCGGCGTTGCCGGTTTCGGCGATGGCCGATTGCACGCCCTTGGTCACCGCGACGTCGCGGAGGTAGACATCGGTGGTGTCGCCGGCCGCCGGCGCGTCATAGGCCGAAGGCGGCACGCTGGTGTCGATGTTCGCGGCCGGGTACAGCGTGCTGGTTCCGCCCAGGTCGTTGTCGATGGTGTAGGAGCGCACCGCGGCGGTGTTGACCAGGTCGCTGGAGACGCTGACGCCGGCGGGGATCGCTACGGTGTAGGTGAATTCGTGCCCGGCTCCGGCGGCGAGCGGGCTGCCGTAGCTCCACACGAGGGCCGATTGGCTGCCGTTCCCGGCAAAGCTGGGCTGGCCCGGATCACCCGGGTTGGTGCAGCTGCCGGCGTCGCTGATCGCGCTGACCAGGGTGCAGGTGATGCCGACCGGCAGCGCATCCCAGACCGTGGTGCTGCTGACCGGGATGTCGTTGCTGTTGGCGGCCGATCCGTTGTTGGTCAGGTCGATCCGGTACTTGACCGAATCCCCTTCCTTGACCAGGACATGGTCGGTGTTGGCCGGGTTGTCCGGAGTCGAACCGTTGACCCCGGCCACGGCCTTGGTGATCCCCAGCGGCGGTGCGGCCGCGATCTGGAAGTCGGCCATGTCCCGCAGCGACGTCGCGGTGCCGGTGGAGTTGACCGTCCGCAGCTTGATCAGGTTGCCCGGCTTGTCCGGCGCCGGCCCGGCCGCGGTGTCGGTGACCAGCGCCGAGAACCGGGCGACGAAAGTGTCTCCGATCGGCACATGGGTGGAGCCGCCGCTGGTCGAGCCGACTTGCCAGCTGATGATGCCGTTGCCGGCATTGGAGGTGTCGAGAGTGATGTCGGCCAGGTTCACGTTGTTGCTGGCCGGATAGGTGACGCTGCCGGCTTCGAAGGTGGTGTTCGGCGGCAGGAAATCGGTGAGGACGGCGTTGCGGGTCTGGTTCTCGCCCGAGAAGCCGGCGGTGATCTCGAAGCAGACCCGGTCGCCCTTGTAGTAGACCGGATCGGTCTTGCCGTAGCTGGTGCCGGGGTCGGTGCAGGACAGCGGAGTGGTCCGGGCCGACACCGTCTTGGCCAGCGAGCCGAGGTTGGTGTCCTGGGTGGCCGAGGTGCTGTCGTGCACGTTCTGGGTTCCGGTGAAGCCGGTGGCCGCGACCGGCGTCGAGGTACCGGATTCGCTGGCGTTGTTGGTGAAAGCATCGCCGGCGGCGATGGGCTGGCCGGCCAGCGAGCCGCCGGTGAACACGGTCCGGTCGCGACCGTAGTAGGTGATGACCGTCGATCCGTCGTGCGCGACGGCAATCGGCTGGAAGACAACGGTGAAGCTGCCGTCGGGGTTCTGGGTCACCGACTGGTACGCCACCGATGGGGCGTAGCCCGCGGCCGGGTTGCATTCGGCCGGGGCGCCGCTGGTGTAGTTGGCCAGGTTGTCCAGCGGGCAGACGCCGTTGGGCAGCACGTCGGTGACGGTGATCGCGGAGTTGTCCGTGTACTCGCCGGAATCGATGTGCAAGGTGTACGTGGCCAGTTGGCCGGCTACGAACGTGGTCGGGCTGACCGACTTGTAGACCCGCAGATCGTTGACGTTGACCAGGTGGCTGGCGTCGTCGAAGACCGCGGCGCTGCCGCCACTGGCCACCGGACCGGTGTAGCTGCCCGCGGCGTGCACATAGTTGGTCTGGGTGGCAGCGGCACCGACCTGGCGGGTCGAGGCGCCGGTGTTGTTGTCGAGGTTGGCGCTCTGACCGAGCGAGGCCGGGCTCGGACCACCGCTGAACAGTGCGTTGGCCCGCAGCGGGATGCCAGCGGCGTACTTCAGCGTGACGGTCTGGCCGGCGGCCAGCGTGCCCAGATTCCACACCACCTTGGTGTAGACGCCGGCCGGATAGACGACGGTGCCGTCGGCCGGCGGGTTGGACACCGTATCGACCGAGGCCGGGGTCAGGCAGTTCGACCCGACCGCAGGGACGGTGGTCAGGCTCGGCGCGCCCGGGTACTCGACACCGGCGCTGTGGTCGACCTGCCCGCAGCCGAGGAATTCCTCCTGCGCCGGAAGGTAATCGGTCACGGTGGCGGCATTGGTTGCGGCCTGTCCGGTGTTGCTGACGGTGATCGTGTATACCGTCGGATGGTCGTGGACGCCACGCAGCAGCTTGGACTCCGGGCTGGGCTCGGCTTTGGTCACGTGAATTGCGGTGATGGTGGTGCTGGTCGGGTTCGACGTGGCCGACTGGACCGAGCCGCTGACCACCGCGTTGCCGTTGGCATCGAAGGCCGGCACCGTGCGCGGATCGGTCGAGGCATAGGCGAACGCGGTGTTGGCCACGACGCTGGCCACCGGCAGCACGGTTGCGTCCACCGCCGTGGAGAAGCTCAGCCCGGCACTGGCGTCGATCTGCAGGTCATCGACGTCACGCCAGACCAACGTTTGCTGCCCCGTCCCGGCGTTGGTGTAGATGGTGGGCTCGCCGATGCTGGCCGGCGTGGTCGAGCCCGCGCTGTAAGTCAGCCCGATCGGTAACACGTCGCGGAAGCTGGCGTTGTACTCCGGCTGCGCGCCCGGGTTCGAAGACGGGTTGCCGGCGGCCAGGCTGAACCCGATCGGCTGGCCGGCCAGCACCGTGGCCGGGGCCTGCTTGGACGCGGTGATGGCCGGACTGCCGGCGGCAGCCGCCGGACCGGGCACGATCACCACTGCGCCGAGGACGGCGAGCGCGGCGGCCGTGACGAGCGCAGCCGGACGACGAAGGTGGAACAAGGCAGACACAGATTGCTCCTGGATGCGGAGTTTGGCTCTTCGTCAACACATCGGTTCCAGGGACCCGTACATGAGACTGTTAGGGAGTGACTTACCGCGCCGAAATCGCTTTGGTTACGGCCAGCCCTCGGGTGGTGGGTCGGTTGACGGGCCCTCAGCGCACTCGCAGGCCGTCGAAAACCATGCGCACCATGGCGTCGGCGATCTGGGCGGCGTGCTCACCCCGGTCCGGGCGGTACCACTCGATGATCGAATTGACCGCGCCGAACAGCAACCGGCTGGCCAGCCCCGGATCGATGTCGGCGCGGAGGTCGCCGTCGGCGGCGGCCCGGGCGACCAGCGTGCTGACGAACCGGTCGAAATCGCGCCGCCGGGCCAGCGCCTGCAACTCGGTCGGCGTATTGCCGCGGACCCGCAGCAACAGGGTGACGTAGGGCAGCTCGGCCGCCAGCACCTCGATAGCCCGGCGGACCAGGCGCTGCAGGCGATCGATTGCCGGCTCGGCACCCAACTCGTCCGGCGTGGTGAGGGCGAACAGCGCGTCCAAGGCCCGGTCCAGGGCCAGGCCGAGCAGTTCCTCCTTGGAGCCGACATGGTGGTAGATGGAAGACTTGCCGATGCCGAGGCGGGCTGACAGGTCCTCCATCGAGGTCCCGTCATAGCCGCGCTCGTTGAACACGGTGACGGCGACAGCCAGCAACCCAGCGCGGTCATAGCCGGGCCGGCCGCGCTTCGCCGGCTGGACCGCCACGACAGCAGAGCCGGGCCGGCCGCGCTTCGCCGGCTGGACCGCCACGACAGCAGAGCCGGGCCGGCCGCGCTTGGCCGGCTGGGCCGCCACCACAGCAGAGCCGGGCCGGCCGCGCTTGGCCGGCTGTGCCTCGTCCACGCCGCCGCCTCCCTTGTGCCGACCCCGACCGATCGGGCAGACTCGACCATACCCGAACGGTTGTTCGGTAAAGGGAGGTTGACGGTTGATGTCCGATCCGGCCGAGCTGGAGCCGATCGAAACCGCGAGCCGGGACGAGCTGAGTGCCCTGCAGCTGGCACGGATGCAGCAGACGCTGCGACATGTCTATGACAACGTCGCTCACTATCGCAACGCGTTCACCGCCGCGGGGGTGCACCCGGACGACCTGCACGAGCTGGCCGACCTGGCCAAGTTCCCCTTCACCGGCAAGGCCGAACTGCGGGACAACTATCCGTTCGGCATGTTCGCGGTGCCCCAGTCCGAAGTTCTGCGGATTCACGCCTCATCGGGCACAACCGGCCGACCGACCGTCGTCGGCTACACCCGCCAGGACCTTGATACTTGGTCAGACCTGGTCGCCCGAAGCCTGCGGGCCGCGGGTGTCCGGCCGGGCGAGAAGGTCCATGTGGCCTACGGCTACGGGCTTTTCACCGGCGGTCTCGGGGCCCACTACGGTGCGGAGCGGCTCGGATGCACCGTCATTCCGATGTCCGGCGGGATGACCGAACGGCAGGTTCAGCTCATCGCCGACTTCCGGCCCGAGGTCATCATGGTCACCCCCTCCTACATGCTGACCATCGTCGACGCGATGGAACGTGCAGGCCTCACTCCGGCCGAATCATCCCTGCGAGTAGGGGTTTTCGGGGCTGAGCCCTGGACTGAGCAGATGCGATCCGAACTCGAGGGCCGGCTTGGCATCGACGCCGTGGACATCTACGGCCTGTCGGAGGTGATGGGGCCGGGCGTTGCCCAGGAGTGTGTAGGCACCAAGGATGGCCTGCACATCTGGGAGGACCACTTCTACCCCGAGATCATCGATCCGGTCACCGGCGAGGTGCTGCCCGACGGCGAGGAGGGAGAGCTGGTGTTCACCTCGCTGACCAAGCAGGCGATGCCGGTGATCCGCTACCGGACCCGCGACCTGACCCGGTTGCTGCCCGGCACGGCGCGCACCATGCGGCGGATGCAGCGGATCACCGGCCGGACCGACGACATGATCATCCTGCGCGGCGTGAACCTGTTCCCGACCCAGATCGAAGAACTCATTCTGGGCATCGACGGTTTGGCTCCGCAATTCCAGTGCATTCTCGAACGGCCGGATCGGCTCGATCAGCTCACGGTGCTCGTCGAATGCCGGCCCGGAGTCGCGCCGGACGGACGGGATCTCGCCGGCCGAACCTTGGAGCAACAGGTCAAGAATCGGATCGGCGTCAGCGTCCGGGTCCAGGTGCTGGCCCCTGACTCGATCGAGCACTCGATGGGCAAGGCTCGACGGCTGATCGACAAGCGCCCTCGTGCTTGAGATTGGGTCCTTACACTAAGACATTTCTCAGTTGCGGGGCTGAGTTTTGTCGTAGGTGGCTTCTAGCGTTTGGGGTATGACCTCGATGGTGGCGGTGGCGCCGGTGTTGGACCGGCTGTCGGCTGCCGTGGACGAGGTCGCCGGGTTGGAGTTGGACCGGTTGGGCGAGGAGGAATTGCTCGAGCTGGTCCGCGGGGTGGAGACGATCAAACGCCGGGTCGAGGCGCTGGATGCCGGTCTGATCCCCCAGCTGCAGCAGCGCAACCTGCCGACCATGTACTCGACCCGCTCGGTCGCCACGCTGCTGAGCGAACTGCTGGTGGTTTCCCCGGGTGAGGCGCGCCGGCGGGTCCGGCAGGCGGAACTGCTCACCCCTCGACTCACAACCTCCGGCGACGCCTTGCCACCGTTGCTGCCGGTCACTGCCCAGGCCCGGGCGGCCGGCGCGATCACCGCCGAACACGTGACCGTCATCGAGCACACGATCGACGCGGCTACCGGCCCGTCTGCCGGTCGGTGAGGTCGAGCGGGCCGAGGCGTTGCTGGTCGAGCACGCCGACCTCTTCCACGCCCGGACCCTGGCCGGGATCGCCCGGCAACTCCGCGACACCCTCGACCCCGACGGGACCCTGACCGACACCGAAGACCAGCACCGCCGCCGCAGCGTGAGCCTGACCCCACCGAGTCGATGGCAGGTGGCGCCTGCACGGTGACCTCGACGGCGAAACGGCGGCGATCGCGCAGACCGTGCTGCATTCCCTGCCCGCACCGAAACCGCACGGCGAGGAACGGGACCCGCGCAGCCCCGGCCAGCGGCTGCATGATGCGTTAGGC
>Ga0187809_10000856_pt1 | contig 15094 bp, 11 predicted proteins | sample NC_wetland_sal_i_8_FD_132415 | JGI IMG/M metagenome (GOLD analysis project Ga0187809, IMG submission 132415) | Wetland sediment microbial communities from Neuse River Estuary, North Carolina, USA - ASW_4 | ecosystem: Environmental > Aquatic > Freshwater > Wetlands > Sediment | place: USA: North... | reverse complement strand
CGGCTGGGGCCGGACGACCTCGACGAGGATCTCCTCCGCCGGGCCCGGGTCGTCCACTTGACCGGCATCACGCCGGCGCTCAGCGAGTCGGCCCGGGCCGCCGTGCACGCGGCGTTCGAGGTGGCCCGTTCGGCTGGGGTGCTCGTGTCATTCGACCTGAACTACCGCTCCGCGCTGTGGTCGGTCGAGGCGGCCGCCGAGGTCCTGTGGCCACTGGCCCACCGGGCCGACATCGTCTTCGCCGGGGAGGAGGAGCTGTCGATCTTCGGGCATGAAGCGGCCGAAGACGCCGCTCGTGAGCTCAGTGCCGACGGCGCTCGCACGGTGGTGCTGAAGCGGGGTTCGCGCGGTGCGGCCGCGGTGCACGCCGGCACCATGCGAACCCAAGCCGCGGTGCCGGTGCAGGCGGTGGACCCGGTCGGTGCCGGTGACGCCTTCGCCGCGGGCTACCTGTGCGGGTTGCTCGACGGGGACGACGAGCAGCAGCGGCTGGCCCTCGGCTGCGCGGTCGGGGCTTACGCGGTGACCGGCCTCGGTGACTGGGAGAGCCTGCCCGATCGTCAGGATCTTCAACTGGCGCTGGAGCCGGAAGGCACGGTGCTTCGCTGAGGCGGAAGCCCGGCCCGAAAGACGGCCGCCGCCGCGCCCGGTACTGAACCGGGCGCGGCGGCGTGTCCCGCTGGGCCGGGGTGTCAGCCGGTGACCGGCACCAGCGTGGCGTTGACCGTGGTCGTCGCCGAGCCCGCCGCCAGCGTGACGGTAGTGGCGCCGGCCTGGGTCGCCGATCCGCCGGACGCGGTGGAGTACCACTGGGTGGTGTACGCCCCGGCCGGGTCCGTGAACTCGACCTGGTAGTCACCCGGTGTCACGCCGTCGAACTCGTACCAGCCATTGCTGGCGCTGATCACCGGCGGCACGACGTCGGCCGTGGTGCCGGCAGTCACCAGGTGGACGCTGATGTTGGCCAGCGGCTGGGTGAACGTGTACGGGCCGTAGTGCCGGGTCACGCTCGTAGTCCCGGCCAGCACCGCCGTGGTGGCTGTCGGCGCCGCGCGCAGCACGGTCAGCGTCAGCGTTTGCGTCGCCGGCGTGAGGCCGTTCGCTGCGGTAACCGTGATCGGGTAGGTCCCGGCGGTGTTGGCCGCAGGCGTGCCCGCCAGCGTGGCCGTGCCGTCACCGTTGTCGGTCAGGGTTACCCCGGTGGGCAGGTTGCCACTCTCGGTGATGCTGGCGGCGGGGAAGCCGGTCGTGGAGACAGTGACCGAAGCGGCGCTGCCCTGCACCAGCTGGGCTTGAGCCGGTGAGGTGATCGCCGGCGGGGTGCCGATGTAGAGCAGGAAGACCTGCTTGACCGTCGGCGACGTGCCGTTCCGGGCGGTGATCGTGATCGGGTACGTGCCGGCCCGGGTCGGCGCGGTGCCGGCGATGGTCGCGGTGCCGTTACCGTTGTCGGTAAAGGTGATGCCAGCCGGCAACGAACCGCTCTCGGTCAGTTTCGCCGTCGGCGAGCCCCCGGTGGACACCGCGTACGTACCCGCCTTGCCGACCTGGAACACCGTCGAGGGGTTCGAGGTGAACTGCAGCGGGGCGACGTCCACCGTGAACGTGGTCGACGTCGTCGCTCCGTGGTAGCGCACCGTCGCCGTGATGGTGGCGATACCGCTGCCGACCGCCTTGAGGCTGCCGTTGCGCTCCACCCGCACGACGTTGCTTCGGTTGGAGGAATAGGTCAGCTTGAGCCCGTGCGGCAGTGGCGTGCTCTGTCCCTTGGTGACGTAGCCGTAGAGGCTCTGGTCGTTCATCGACACCGTCAGCTGCGGGTTGATTGTGGTGTTGATGTCGAACATGACCCGCTGGGCGACGCCGCGGGCCTGATCACCGGACTCGATCGGCTTGGCCGTGAGCACGGTCGGGGTCTGGCTGATCCGCCCGGACACCTTGACCGAAGCGGTCAGCTTGACGTCGGAGTCGGCGCTGGACGAGCTGACCTGGAACCCGTACTTGCCCGGGTCCACGACGTAGGAGTTGCTGGCCTCGTCGAAGAAGGCCAGGTCGGCCGCCTTCACCCTGAACGACACGGTCTTGCTCGCTCCCGGGTTCAGCGTGATCTTGTCGAAACCCATCAGGCGCTTGATCGGACGCTGCTTCGCGGCCGGTTCGAACGGGGTCGTCGCGTACAGCTGCGGCACCGTCGCCCCGGCGGCCGTGCCGGTGTTCTTGACCTTGGCCTTGACGATGATGGTTCCGTTCGCGTTCACCGCGTTCTGGTTGATGGTGATGTCGGAGTACGCGAACTTGGCGTAGCTCAGGCCGTAACCGAAGGGGTAGCTGACCGGGCCGTTGTAGTACTGGTAGGTGCGGCCCTGGGTAGTCGCCGTGGGACGGATCGTGTAGTCGGTGATCGCCGGCAGCTGCTGGTCGTCGGTGTACCAGCTGAACGGCAGGTGACCGCTCGGATTCACCGAACCGGTCAGCACATCCGCGATGGCCCGACCCTGCTGCTGGCCGTTGTAGGAGCTCCAGAGCAGCGCCGGAGTGGTGTTCTGGAACGAGCCCAGGTTGACCTCGCCGACGGTCTCGAGGTAGACGATCGTGTTCGGATTGGCCGCTTCGGCCTGGCTGATCATCGACGCCTGCGCGCCGGGCAGGTCCAGGCTGGTGCGGTCGTGATCCTCGGCCGAGGTGCTGCCGTCGGTGCCGGCGACCACGATCACGGCGTCGTAGCCCTTGGCCGCGGCGATGGACTGGGCGTCGACCGTGGTCAGGCTGGCGGCCGACGTGCCGCCGGTGACACCGGGCAGGAAGTCGACGGTGGCGTTCGGGTCGATCGCCTGGACCGCGTCCTTGACGCCCTGGTAGGTGTCGACGTTGTTCGCCGCGCCGGCCGCGGCCTGGATGCTGGAGTAGCCACCCAGGAACAGGCCCCCGCTCGGGTGGGCGAAGTAGCCCATCACGGCAACCTTGTAGGGACCAGAACTCGGCACCTTCAGCGGCAGCAGGCTGGCGCGCTTCTTGCCGTTGGGCTTGGTCGTCGGGTTGTTCTTCAGCAACGTGATGCTCTGGTCGGCCACCGCGCGGGCCTGGGCCAGCCGGTCGGCGGTCTCGGTGACCGCGTTGTTGGCGTTGCTGCTGACCCAGACCTGGCCGCCGAGACGTTGGCGAGCGGCCTGCACCCACGGCACCTGTGACTCGGAGTCGAACTCGCCGGTCTCGATCCGGGCGGTGAACAGCCGCACCACCGAGGTGTCCACGTCTCCGGTGTTGTAGACGTCGGTCTGGGTGGTGATGTGCTGGGCGATCGCGGTCGGGATCGTGTTGCCGTAGTTGTACTGGTCGGAGTAACCGGCGTTGCAGTCAAGGTCCTCGCCGGCGGAGTTGGCGTAGGCGCTGCGCCCGTACTGGTCCAGCGGAGCAGCGGCGTTCGGTGGCTGCCAGTGGTGGTCCTTCTGGATCACCTCGACCGCGTCGCAGTCACTGGTGAAGTAGCCGGTGAAGCCGAACGTCTCGCGGGCCAGGGTGTCCATGAGCTGGACGCTGGCCGCGGCCGGGGTGCCGTTGACCTCGTTGTAGGAACTCATGATTGAGCCGGGGTGCGACTGGGCGATGATGTCGGCGAACTGCTTGGTGTAGTACTCACGCAGGGTGCGCTGGTCCATGTCCGAGGAGCCCTGCCGGCGGTTGACCTCGCTGTTGTTGGCGGCATAGTGCTTGAGCGTGGCGATCGCCTTGTAGTAGCCGTTGGCCGAGGCGGGCAGCTTGCCCTGCTGGGTCTGGCCCTGCAGCCCGTCGACGTACTGGGACGCCAGGTCGGCGGTCAGGGTCGGGTCCTCGCTCCAGGACTCGTCGTTGCGGCCCCAGCGCGGGTCGCGGGTCAGGTTGACCGTGGGGGCGTAGAAGTCGAGGTTCTCGGTGTTGAACGGGGCGACATCGCGGGCTTCGTCACCGATCTTGCCGGCCTCGCTGTAGGCGAGATCGGGGTTCCAGGTGCTGCCCATGGACAGGTCCGACGGGTAGGACGTGGTGTTGGTCAGCGTGGTGGCGTTGCCGCTCGGGGTGAGGGTCAGGGCGTTGACGCCGTGGTTGGACTCGTTCCACCACCCCCAGGCCGCGACGCCGAGCCGCGGGATGGCCGGGGCCCGGCTGCTGTCCATCTCGGCGGCCTTCTCGGCCAGGGTCATCCGCGAGACCAGATCGGTAGCCCGTTCGACCGGCGAGTAGTTGTGGTTGAGGTAGATCGGCTCGGCCGGCTTGGCCGCCGCGGACGGGGCGGTCGCCGCCGCGGTACTCAGGGCACCGGCGGCGAGGGCCACCGTCGCCAGCGTGCTCGTCCATCTGCGCATGTGCGCTCCATTCGGTCCTCGGCGTGGGGCTGCCGATGCCATCGGGGGTGAAGGCGACAGAACGGGACGCTCCGTGCCCATGGCGCGAGACTAGGTTCGAGGGTTATTCCGAGTCAAGGATTAATTCAGGGGGATTACCGGCATTTATCAGCCGGGGCCCGTTCGAACGTTGGTACTCTCTGTCCGTGTCCGACGCGCCGAGCTCGCTGACCGGGCTCCGGCTCAGCAACCGCCGCCAGATCCTGGAAGTGCTGCGCCATCGCGGCACTACGAGCCGGGCCGAGATCGCCAAGCAGACCGGCTTGTCGACGACGACGGTGTCGACGCTGGTCGGTGAGCTGCTCGAGGAGTCGGTGGTGGTCGAGCTGGGCGACCGTCGCACCTCGGCCACCGGGGGCGGCCGGCCGGCCCGGGTGCTGGCGTTCAACCCGGCGGCCGGCGGCGCGGTCGGGGTGCACCTGGCGCATGACCACGTGCGGGTCGGCGTCACCGATCTGGCCGGCAACGTGGTGGCCCAGACCCTGTCGGAGATCGATGTCGATCACGAGCCCACCCGGACCCTGGCCCTGGTCGGAGGCACGGCGCTGGAACTAATCGCGGAGTCGGGGCTGCGCAAGGACGGCATCGTCGGGCTCGGAGTGGCGGTTTCCGCGCCGATGCCCGCCGCGTCGCCGGGCCCGGGCGTCGGTCGGATCCTGGCTGACTGGCATTCGGTGGATGTCGGGGCCGAGCTGACGCGCCGCACCGGTTTCAGCGTCGAGATCGGCAACGATGCCAACCTCGGTGCCATCGCCGAGCAGCGCTTCGGGGCCGCGCAGGGTGTGGACGACCTGGTGTACGTGATGCTCTCCGACGGCGTCGGTGCCGGGCTGATCCTGGACGGCCGGCTGTACGAAGGGGCGCTGGGCGGGGCGGGCGAGTTCGGCCACATCACCGTTGCCCCGGACGGTTACATCTGTCGGTGCGGCAATCGGGGGTGCCTGGAGACGGTGGTCGGAGCGAAGGCGCTGGTTTCAGCGCTTGCGCTGACCCGCGGCGACAGCACCGTGGCCGACATCCTGTTGGCCGCGGCCGCCGGTGACGACGGCGCGCGCCGCGTGCTGTCCGACGCCGGCACCGCGGTCGGCCGGGCACTGGTGCCGCTGTGCACCGTGCTCGATCCGGCCCTGGTGGTGATCGGTGGGGCGGGCGGGTCGAGTGCGGTGCTGGTCGAGGCCGTCCAGGACGCGCTGGTCCGGGGGATGACGCCACTGCGGGGGACCCCGGTCGCCGTGCGGGCCGGTGCCCTCGGTGACCAGGCGGAGATGCTCGGGGCGGTCGCCCTCGCCACCCAACGGATGAACTTGACTTAGCACCGACCTGTACCGAGGTGGGCCGGGACGGCTCGTCCGGCCCTCGATGTGATCAGGTCCGGACGGCCGTGACCACGGTCTCCTCGGGAGTCACGAGATGGCCTCGGGCGCAGCGAACCTCGGCCGCGAGGGGTTGGCCGCAGCCGGCATGGCTGAATTCGACCGTCCCGCCGGTGTCGTCGGGTAGCTGCTCGCCGAGGTGCGCCAACGCGGTGATGACCGGGAACGTCTGCCGCCCGAGGTCGGTGATCGTGTACTGGTGGCGGGTTCGCTGGCCCGCTTCCTGATACGGCTCGCGTGCCAGCAAGCCGCTCTCGACCAGCTGGCGCAGCCGCTGCGACCCGACGGCCGGCGTGACTCCGGCTCGGCGGATGAGGTCGTCGAAGCGGGTCGCTCCGTAGAACGCCTCCCGCAGCAACGTCATGGCTGAGCGGGTCCCGATCAGGCGCAGCGCCCGCTCCATCGTGCACCACTGTGCCGCGGTCCAGCCGTTGGTGTCTTCGGCGAACCCGGTCAGGGTCACGGACTTGCTCATCGTCGTTACCTCCCCTAGCTACACCCAATGGTAGCCAGCAGGCGGCTTACCTGCTAACTTCTGTTTATAGAAGTCAAGTGAGCCTGGCACCGCGCTTGCCCGTCGTCGTTTCGTTCGTCACCGCCTGTCCGGCCGAAGTCCTCGGACCTGCCCGTCCGCCTACACATCGAAGGTCGTGCGATGTCTTTGGAAAACAGGGTCAAACCCCGACCCAAGACCCACCCGGGCATCGTGCTCGCGATCCTGTGTTCGGCCGCGTTCATGGCCAGCCTGGATGTGTTCATCGTCAACGTCGCTTTCGACGCCATCGGCCGCGACTTCCACGGCGCCGGACTGTCGAACCTGTCCTGGATCCTGAACGCCTACACGATCTTCTATGCCGCGCTGCTGGTCCCGGCCGGGCGCATCGCTGACCGGTTCGGCCGCAAGGGCACCTTCCTGCTCGGCCTCGGTCTGTTCACCCTGGCCAGCGCGGTCAGTGCGGCCGCGCCGGGAGTGTGGTGGCTTGTCGCCTTCCGGATCGCGCAGTCGATCGGGGCCGCGCTGCTCACGCCGTCGAGCCTCGGCCTGGTCATTGCCTCTGCTCCCGCTGAGCACCGCGTGCGGTCGGTGCGGATCTGGGCCGCCAGCGGCGCGGTTGCCGCCGCGCTGGGGCCGGTGATCGGCGGCCTGCTGGTAGAGGCCTCGTGGCGCTGGGTGTTCATCGTCAACGTCCCGGTCGGCATCGCCGCGCTCATCGCCACCATGGTGTTCGTACCTCCGTCGCGGGACGAGTCGGTGACGCGCCTGCCGGACGTGGTCGGTGCCATGTTGCTGATCGGGGCTATCGGCGCGCTGACGCTCGGCTTCGTGGAGGGTCCGAGCTGGGGCTGGACGGACCCGCGAATCGTCGGGGCGTGGGTGGTCGCCCTCGTCGCCTTCGGTGGCTTCCTGGCCAGCTCGCGCCGCCACGTCGCACCGGTGATCGACCCGGCGCTGATCAGGGTGCGTCCGTTCGCCTGGGCCAACCTGACCGCGCTGCTGTTCTGCGTGCCGTTCGCGGCGGTCCTGCTGGCGAATATCCTGTGGTTGCAGCAAGTCTGGGGTTACTCGGCGATCCGGACCGGATTCGCGGTCGCGGTCGGCCCGCTGATGGTGCCGGTGTTCAGCGCGGTGGCGCACCGGCTCGGACAGCGGATCCCGGTCGGGTACCTGGTCGCCGCCGGGTGCCTGTGCTACAGCGCCGGCGCCCTTTACACCTCGCTCGCCGTCACCGTTCGTCCCGACTACGTCAGCGGATTGCTGCCCAGCCTGCTGATCGGTGGCGCCGGGGTCGGGTTGGCCTTGCCGACCATTCTGAGTTCCGCCACCGCCGATCTGCCGCCGACCCAGTCCGCGACCGGGAGCGCCGTGGTGAACATGAGCCGACAGCTCGGCACCGTGCTCGGCATCTGCATCCTGGTCGCCGTTCTCGGCACGCCCGGTACGGCCGAGGCGGCTCACGCCGTGTTCCGGCACGCGTGGTGGACGCTTGCCGCCGTCGGCATCCTCGCCGCGCTCGTTGCTCCGCGGATGACGCCTCGGGTTTCGACCACCGCCGTCCAGGCCACAGCCACGCCCGCCCTGTCCGGCGACGCCGTCGCCTGATCACCGGCGCCAGCGGTGCATGTACCCCCGGACGGCACCGACCGGTTGCCGCGTTTCCGCCGAGTCGCCCGCTGTTCACCTGCCGGCCGCTGGCCGGCTGCCGGCTGGTCGGTCGGCGCCCCTACCTTTCGGGCTGATGTGAAATCTCGCCGAAGGGACTGACTACACGTGCTTTCACGTTCTCGTATCGTGGCGCTGGGGGTGACCGGAGCGGCCGTGGTGGCGTTCTCCGGCGTAGCCGCAGCTGACCCGCACCGGCTCAACGGCTGGCCGTACGCCGGTAGCTCCGAGCACCAGCACAGCTATACCCTGGCCGCCGTCGGCGACATCGCCTGCGAGCCCGACAACCAGCAGAACGCTGGCAATCCTGCATCGTTGAAGTGCAATGGCACTGAGATCGGTGGTCTGCCCGCGGAGTTCGCCACCGCTCAGCAGGCCACCGCGATGCACCCGGACGCGGTCGCGCTGCTGGGTGACGAGCAATACCAGGTGGGCAAACTGAGCGACTTCGAGCAGTCTTTCGAACAGACCTGGGGTGGGCTGAAGTTTCTCGAGCGTCCGGCGCCGGGAAACCACGAGTACTACGCCTACACCAAGCACGGCGACAACGAGCCTGCCCAGAACGGCAACGGCTACTTCGGGTACTTCAACGGCCATGACGCCAACGGGGTGCCCAACCCGCAGGGCCAGGCCGGCGACGACACCGCGGACCGGCAGGGCTGGTACTCCTACGACCTGGGCAACTGGCACATCGTCGCGCTGAACAACGAGTGCAAGTCGACCGCCTTCGGCAACGACTGCTCGACCTCGGATGCGGGCCTGCTGGCCCAGGAAACCCAGTGGTTGAAAGCAGATCTGGCCCGCAGCCACCAGCCGTGCACGCTGGCCTACTGGCACCAGCCCACCTTCACCGCCGCCGACAGCAGCACCGACGTGCCCGACCCGAGCGCTCCGGGAGCCGACAGCACCGAGGGCCTGGCCGCCGACGCCTGGTGGAAGCTGCTGTACGCCGACCACGCCACGCTGGTGCTGAACGGGCACGAGCACTACTACGCCCGGTTCCGCCCGCAGAACGCGGACGGCAGGTTCGATCCCAGGCACGGCATCACCCAGTTCACCGTGGGTAGCGGTGGTGAGGCGCTGGACACGCTGGCTCGCACCAGCACCGGCGCCTTCAGCAACCCGAATGTCGTCACGGGGCAGGACCAGGCCTACGGCGTGCTGCAGTTGAAGCTGAACCCGCACGGCTACACGTTCGCCTATCGGCCGGCCGCTGCCGGCGCGGGAGCCGATCCCGCCACCGCGCTGCAGTACCTCGACTCCGGTAGCGGCTCCTGCCGCAGCTGAGCCACCGGCCCTGAGCGACCCGGACCCGTAGTGCGCGGGTCCGGGTCGCTGTGCATCGGGCGATCGCGCCGGGCCTCAGCTCCTGGCCCGGTGCGGCCCCGCTTCGGTGCCAAGGAGGGTTGTTCTGCCCCCATCCGTGCCTGGGCAGCGGTGGTGCAACCCAGATCGCATGCTGCCGGCTGGGATGGTGAGGGCCTTACTTACCCTCATGCGAACCAGGAGTCGATGATCGCTGGATCGACGATCACGTACTGATCACCGTGATGGCGCAGCGCGGGCCGGGCGCCGAGGCCAAGCGTCGGTCCGCGGTGACAAGGGCGCAGTCGAGCTGCTCGGCCAGCGCGACGTAGGTCGCGTCGTAGGGGCTGACGTTTGCGCGAAGCTCGTAGGCGCGGGGCATGAAGGGCAGCACCGGGTAGCGGTCGGCCGGTAGCGCGCCGAGATCATCGATGGCCGCGGCGAACCGCCGTGCGGTCATCGTCTTGGTCAGCCAGCGACGACGCAGCACCGAGACCACCTCAACATCGGCCAGATCTGGAATGCTGACTTCCTGACCATCGACTACCTCACGAGCGCGGTCGCCATCGTCGCCATCGTCGCCGATGAGGTTAGCCAGAATCGACGCATGGATGACGATCACCGACGATCTCGTTCGACCGTCAAGTCCTGCACCGCCTGCTGAAGACCGACGCGACCACCGTGACGGGTGGCGATCCGAGCGAGCACCTCGTCCATCGAGGGGCGTTCAGCAAGCCGGCGCAGCTCGCTGGCTAAGTACTGCTGCAGCGACTGACCGTGCATGTCTGCGCGGCTCTGCAACCGGGCGTGGACGTTCTCCGGCACATCTCGAATCAACACATTTGGCATGCTTACATTATGCAAGCAGCGGCCTCGCGCGCAACGTAGCAGCACACTTGTGTACGACGGCTCAGGCCCGCTCACGGGTTGCCAACAGCCGAGATGGTCGCTGAGTTCCTCCTCCAGCGCCATCTCGACCACCGACTTGGTCAGCCCGGTGAGCAGACCGCCCGCGCCGACCAGCCGCACCCCCTCCTCGCGCGCCTGCGCGACGAGTTCCTCCGCCAATTTCTGTTGATCAATCTGAGCCGGCAGGGGCTCGATAGTGTCGGTCACTGCTGGTCCTTCCCCGCCAAGCAACGCTCGGCGTGTCGAGACCACTTACACCATTGTTCAGACAGTCCCCCCTGCGGGAGCGGAATTTGCTATGAGCCGCTGGCCTCAACTCAGCCTGACACGCAGGGCCCCCGTAAATACCGGGCCTCGATGGCCGGGTCGGCAGGAGCGGACTAACCGGAAACGGACAGTTTGCCCATATGCCCATTTCGCACGTTCGTAAACGCTATGGTCTGCGTAGTTTCGACGTAGACAGGAGCGGTCCGCATGGCGCAGGTAGCAATCTTCTCGACTGATACCGATGACGGCACGATCTCTGTGCTGGGCAAGTCTGCCTCGGGGCAGCATGAGCTGCTCCGAACGATCCGGGTCGGCAATGCCCCGCGCGGAGCGGTCAAGTTCACGAAGGCGGGTCGCGGTTTCGTCTCCAACACCAGCCAGAACACCATCTCGGAACTCGACCCGGTCGCGCTGGAAGAAGTGCGGCGGATCGAGGTGGGGCATGGCCCGCGCGGGCTCGGCATCATTCCGGGTGACCGCTATGCACTGGTGTCGAACTCTGGCTCGGACTCGCTGTCAATCGTCGACCTTGAGCTGAACGTCGAGGTCCGCCAGATCCCGACTGGCCGGGACCCGCGGCACATGGCGGTAACCGCTGACGGCGCAGCAGCCTTCGTTTGTGTCTGGGGAGATGGTGTCGTCATCAAGGTCGACCTCGCGGGCCTCCGGGACGACCGTCCGGACCTCGTCGCGATCGTTGACAGCTTCGATGTCGGCTGCACCGCCCACCCGTACAGCGCCGCGATCGAGCCGTCCGGCCGGCGCGTTTTCATCGCCAACACCCAGGCCACTCACCTGTCGGTCATCGATATTCCGACCGGTGCTGTCCAGTCGGTTGAGCTGGGTCAGATCGGCGGCCGGGCCGTCACCTTCACCAGTGACGCGCGCTACGCCCTGGTCTCGATCGAGACAGTGTCCGAGGTGGCCGTCATCGACCTCGAGACGATGCAGGAGACGCGGCGCATCCCCGTGGGACCAGGACCGCGCGGCCTGACGGTGGATGCCACCGACGACACCCTCTACATCACCAACTTCGACCGCAACGGCCTGGGCTATAGCGGCTCCGGTTACGGCCCGAACACCCTGACCGTCGTCGACCTGGCGTCCGCGCCGCTCGGCGAACCGACCGGCGAGTTCGTCCACCACGCGGTTGAGGTCGGCTACGGCCCGTGCAGTGTGGCGCTGCTCAACGTCAGCGGCTTACGTGCTCAAGCCGGCGCGTTCGCCGCTGGCCGCGACCTGGTCTAAGTTCAGCGCGCGGGGTGTCTGCAGACTCTCCCCCGGATCACTGCAGACACCCCGAGTTCCACCCTCCCGGCCCGGAAGAGCTGAGCTTGTCTCCGACAATTCAAATGCGGCGCATCCACGACTGGGCGCTGCTACCCGAGAAGCACCACGTTGACCGCGCCGAAAGCCGGTTAGAGGCCCAACACCTCGCCGCCAGCTTTCGCTACCACCGCGCCTTCCGACGCCCTGAAGCCTGTCCGCCCTGGGTCCTCGGCCAAGAGGCCGGTTGGGTATTGCGCGCGCCGGTTTCAGTGACGCTCGATCCGATAGTCGATGTCCAGATCGGAACAGACGAGGACTTGGCGGCTGCTGGCCGGCTGCTCGGCGTCAGCGACTTCTGGCAGCGCGGTGAGGGCTACATCGGCGCAGCCAAGACGTCGTGGCTGCGTAGTCACCAGTACCGCGGGGCTGGTGATAGCTGGGAGTCGATGTTCGTTCCGAACGGCGCGGGCACCGCAGAGTGGCATCTCGGCTTTGGTCTACAGATTCCTGACCGCTATTTCCTCCTGGTCACTGGGCGGGATGACCTAGTTGGCCTCGACGTGCCGACCGGCGTTCTGACCCAGCGCCAGGTCAATCGGACGTGGGAAAGCGTTGGTCTCTCCGTTGCCATTCGACCGGTGACGACGCAACGCCTAGAGCGCGGCCAGCCATTTGCACGCCTGCTTCTGCTCCACCAAGACAGCCTGCAGGCCAGCCTCGAGGAGGCCGTGTGACTGCCTTCGTGAACGCCCTCCGCGACCGGAACGCGCTTAGCCTGCTGGTGGTCCTGATTTTGCGGCGCGTGGCTGGCGCCGCCTTCCCAGTTGTCCTGGTAGTGGCTACGGCCGATGTCCGCGGTCTGGCCGCCGCGGCGCTAGTTCAAGGTTTTCGGGTGACCGCGCTGGCTGGCACAGCACCGTTCCGGGCGCGGCTGCTTGACCGGATCGGACGGGCGCGGGTCATCCGGCCGCAGATCGTCGTCTCCAGTGCAGCACTGGTCGCCCTGGCTATCTGCTCAGTGACCCGCAGCATCCCGCTCTGGGCGGTGGCTGTATGCGCCGTGGTCATGGCGCTGACGAATCCGTCGCTGGATGCGGTCATCCGCACCGTCTGGCGGATGACGGGCCGTACCGAGGCGGAAGTCAAAGCTCTGCACTCCTACGACTCAATCATTGAAGAGGCCGGCTTCCTGGTTGGGCCGTTCCTCGCCTCTATCCTGATGTTGGCCTTGGGTCATCGAGTCGCGCTCTACGTCTTCGCAGTTGGCGTGGTCGCTGGCATGGTCAGTGCGCTTATCCCGGCTGCCATCCGCACCACGCTCAAGCGGACGGCAGCAAAGCAGCCGGCGGCGGTCCCGGCCAAGGACAGCGGCCGAGGCGCGAGAGTGGGTCGAGCCCTCCGGACGATGGCCGGTCCGATCGCTACGCCGGAGCTGCAGCGCATCGTCGCTCCACTCATCCTGATGGGCGTCGAGCTGGGGATCGTGGCCATCGCCGCGCCAGCGATTAGCAGCGCGCATGGCAACAGCGGCTTCTCTGGCTTCATCATCGCCAGCATCAGCCTGGGCGGCATCGTAGGTGCCATTGGCTATGGATCACTCCGGCTCGGCGACAGCCTGCGCCGCCGGCACGCGCTGCTTGGACTCGTCTTTGGGCTCCCACTGTTGTTCGGGACCTGGGCCCACAGCCCCGAGATGCTCGGCCTACTCCTCGCTGTCGCCGGCCTGGCCGTCACGCCGCTTTACATCAACGCCTACCTGATGATGGACGCCGACATTCCGCGTTCGGCTATTCATGAGGCCAACACCTGGGTTCCGGTTGGCAACGACGTCGGCTACGTCATCGGCTTGACTACGGCCGGCGCACTCAGCCACCACGCCAGCCTGCACGGCCTGTCGACCAGTCTCTCAATTGCCGCCGTGGTGCTCGTCGTCTACTCGATGCTGCAACTGCGTGGCGGCAGTCAGCAGCCGACAGAAACAGATACCGCGGACGCGGAGGTTAGCAGTACAGCGACTACCGCCGCATGACGATCCCCAGCCGAGTGGCTGATCTAAGCGCCGAGGAGGCTGCGCAGCTGGCCGTCTGGGCACAGATCGGCAACGCCGACGCTCCTGACGGCCTGGCCGTGCTGCGCCGGATCGGTCTGCTTCAACTGGACCCGTTGCGCCGGGTCGAGAAGGCTCACCGGCTGACCTGCCTAGCCCGCATGCCGGCTACCGCATCCCTACGTGATGTCGATGCCAGCTTGTGGGGCAGCGGGGCGGCTCGGGTGTTCGAGACCTGGGTCCATGCTGCCTGCCTGGTGCCGATCGAGGATTGGCCGCTGCTGCGCCTGGCCCGCGAACGCACTCGCGGACGTGCCAAACGCCCGACCGAACAGGCGTGTCAGGAAGCGTTGGCCATTGTGGCCGACAGCGCCGACGGCGTCACGCTCAAGGAGTTGGAAGAAGCTGGCGCCCGCACGAAGGGGTGGAGCTGGTCGGAGCGCAAGCGTGCTGCCGAATTTCTGCTCTGGACCGGCGACCTGATATGCAGCGAACGTCGGGCCGATCGCCGCATCTACGACCTCCCGCAGCGCCGCGTACCGGCCGAGTTCCTCAACTGCCGGCTCAGCCGGGAGCAAATACTCGTGCGCATCGCAGACCGCGCCCTTAGTGCGCTCGGCATCGCTACAGCAACGGACGTGGCGACCTACTACAACCTCTCTCAGGTGGACGCGGCCGAAGCGCTCCAGCTCAGCGGTGCGACCCAGGTCGCCGTCGCCGGATGGTCAGAGGTGGCGTGGAGCCGGGCGGCAGGAATCCCCATGTCGCCGATCGAGCCGCGACTGATCGGTCCATTCGACAATCTCATCTGGGACCGCGAACGGACTCGTCGGGTTCACAGCTTCGATTACGTCTTTGAGGCGTACAAGCCGGCCAGCAAACGGGTCTTCGGCCACTATGTCATGGGGGCGCTCAATGCGTCGGGACGCTTCATTGGTCGGGTCAGTCTCGCGCGGGAACAGGGCGTGCTGTCGGAGTTGGCCCGCTTCCATGAGCCCGAACTGTCGGGTCAGGACCGGAGCGGACGGGCGATCAGGTGCGCTATATCGCGGCTAGCTCGGCAGCTAGGCCTGGTTGTCAGTGCTGTTGATTAAGGTCCGCTTGGTCGCGTCCCGGGCTTGGTGTAAATGACAACGGACGTAGGTTCCTTCAAGAGCTACGAACTCAGCGAAGGAAGGCTACCGGATGGCTACCATTCGCCATTCGTTGCGGCATCGACGATGCAACAATCTAACGGGTTGCCGGCCAAAAATCCTGTCACGCCAATATGTTGGTGCTGTGGGCCCCGCGGGGCTCGAACCCGCAACCTACGGATTAAAAGCGCCTTCCGGGGGCGTTCAGGCCCGTTCGCTCGTTGCCGATTGCCAACGTTTATAGGGGTATT
>Ga0187809_10000855_pt1 | contig 15110 bp, 13 predicted proteins | sample NC_wetland_sal_i_8_FD_132415 | JGI IMG/M metagenome (GOLD analysis project Ga0187809, IMG submission 132415) | Wetland sediment microbial communities from Neuse River Estuary, North Carolina, USA - ASW_4 | ecosystem: Environmental > Aquatic > Freshwater > Wetlands > Sediment | place: USA: North... | reverse complement strand
GTCGGCACGATCATGTACGAGTAGCTGGACAGCGGGTAGGAGCGAGGGTCGGTGCTGTTGTACACGCCGTCGAGGATCTGCGTCAGGTAGTCCTTCGAGGCCGAGTCAGTGTTGATCTGTGCCTTCGTGAGCGCAACAGCGACGGAGAGCGCGGTCGGCTCCACGTAGTACCCGGCCTTGTTGAGGACCTTGACGACCGGGAAGCCGGCCTTCTTGGCGTAGGAGTACTCGACGTAGGTGATCGCACCCTCGCCGTAGTCCTGGGCAACGTAGCCGCTCGTCCCGTCGGAGCCCTTCTGCGCCTTGGCGTTGCCGATCAGCGGGAACTGAGACGTCATTCCGGTGGTCCACAGGGAGGGGAACTGCTTCGACATCCACAGCGTGAACTGGGCGGAGGTGCCGGAGCCGTCGGAGCGGACGACAGGCACGATCGTCTTGCTGGGCATAGCGAGCCCGGGGTTGTCCGCCTGGATCGCCGGGTCGTTCCACGTCTTGATCTTCCCCGTGAAGATCTTCGTGATCGTCTCTCCGGACAAGCGCATGTTGGTGACGCGCTTGCCGCCGATCTTCAGGTTGTACATGAAGCTCGTACCGCCTGCGACGATCGGCATGTAGGCGTAGCTGGTCGTGGGGACCTCGGAGGCCGAACCATCCTCAGGGTGGGCCTGGAATGGGATCTCGCTGATCGCGAAGTCCACGGTTCCCTGGATAAAGTCGCGGCGGCCCGACGTGGAGCCCACGCCCGAGTAGTTGACCGTCATGGCGTAGTTGCGCGCGACGTTGCTGCGCCACTGGTCCAGTGCGTTCTGCGACCACGTGGAGCCGGATCCGGTGATCGGGTAGTACGCAGCCCCGTGAGCGGGGGCCGCACCGCCGGCGGCGGCGATGCCGACGAGGGCGAGTGCTGCGAGTCCGTACGCCAGACGACGGAGGAGTGTCATGAGGTCACCTTTTCGGCGGTGGCGGGAGGCTCGGCGGCCCGTGGATCGGACCTCAGCGCGAAGCGGGCCTCGTCGCGCAACGACGCCTCGAGGGCGCGCCGACGTTGACGGTCTGAGAGCTCGCCGGGAGCTTTGCCGCCCAGCGCGCGGGCGACGAGGAACAGAGTGAGAACAAGGGCGAGCAGCACGGCAGCCGCTCCGAAGCCGCGGGCCACCATCGTCGGCTCGGGGGAGCGGACGAAGTCGAACACCTGCAACGGCAGAGAGATCATCGGCCCCGAGAAGGGGTTGGTGTTGAGAGCCGCGGTGATGCCGGACGTGAGCAGTACGGGGCTGGTCTCGCCGATGCCACGCGCCGTGCCGAGGATCACGGCGGTGACGAGGCCGGACCGTGCTGTGGGGAGCACGACGTGCCAGACGGTGCTCCAGCGTGAGGAGCCCAGCGCGTACGACGCCTCGCGGAGGTTCTGCGGCACGAGTCGGAGCACGACGTCGGCGGACCGTACGACGATGGGCATCATCATGACCGTGATCGCGATCGCGGCGGCGATGCCGGAGCGCTGCTTGGTCACGACCTGGATCAGCGCCGCGTAGACGAAGAGTCCGGCGACGATCGACGGCAGGGCGGTCATGGCGTCGGAGACGGTGCGTACGAAGCGGGCGAAGCGGCCGCCGACCTCGTTGAGGTAGACGGCGGTGCCGATGCCCAAGGGCACTGTGATCACCAGCGCGATCGAGATCTGGATCAGAGTGCCCACGACCGCGTGCAGGATGCCTCCGACGCTGAGTGGGTCCAGCGGTCCTGCGTACTGCATCGTCTGGGTGAGGAAGTTGGGATGGAGCAGTGCCTCGGTGCCGCGCGACAGGGTGTAGACGACGATGAACACCAACGCGCCGATCAGGATGACCCCGGCACTCCCGATCAGGACAGTGACGACCCGGTCGGCAACCTCCTGCTTGTCGGCGTCGGTGTTGACCATCAGCGCATACAGGACGAGGAAGGAGATGAACCAGACCACCACCCAGCCGATCGGTCCCTGGAGGGGGAGGAACCAGCCGAACAGCAGCGTGGTCAGCGCTGCCGCTCCGACGAACGACCCGAACAGGTCGAAGAGCTGGCGGGGTGTGTAGCCGCGGACATCCCGGCGGGGGGCGTCGGGCATGTCGTCCAGGACGGACAACGTGGTCGTCGGGGCACTGGTCCGCGGTCCTGACAGGTTCATGGTGTCAGCCATCGCTCTCGGCCCCCGATCGTGAGCGGGCGACGATCGAGGACGCGGTGAAGTTGACGATCAGGGTGAGGACGAAGAGCACGAGGCCCGCAGCCATCAGCGCAGAGAGTCCGAAGTCACTGGCCTCGCCATAACGGAGCGCGATCAGCGCCGAGACCGAGTTGCTCCCGGTCTTGAGCACCTGCCAGTTGATGTCGAAGATGGGCGAGATGATCATGTAGACGGCGATCGTCTCTCCGAGCGCCCGGCCGAGGCCGAGCATCGTGCCGCCGATGATGCCGCCGGTGCCGAAGGGAAGCACGACCGTACGAATCATGCCCCAGCGGGTCGCGCCCAGCGCGTACGCACCCTCCCGCTCGCCGATGGGCGCCCGCGTGAAGGCCTCGCGCATGATCGACGTCTGTGTGGGCACGACCATCAGGCCGACGACGATGCCGGCGATGAACGCCGAGCTCGTGAAGGCGCTCGCGTCGGTGGCGGCCGAGCCGTCGGCGTTCGTCACCGCGAAGATCGGGATCCAGGCGAGGTTCGTGGACATCCACTGGGACACCGGGATGATCTGGGACTGCAGGAAGTAGACGCCCCACAGGCCGAACACGATCGAGGGTACCGCTGCCATGAGGTCGACCAGCGTGATCAGGAGCGAACGCAGCCGCCCGGCGACGATCTCGGACAGCAGGAGCGCGGTGCCCAGCGAGAGGGGGATGCTCACTGTGAGAGCGATGAGCGCGATGGTGACGGTCCCGAAGAGGACGGCGCCGACGCCGAACGTCTGGTGCTCCGGCGCCCAGGCCCGCTGTGTGAGGAACGAGAAGCCAGCGACCTTGAGTGCGGTGCCAGCCCGCAGGGAGAGGAAGACGCCGACCGCCGCCATGATCGCGACGGTGATCCCGCCTGCGGCGTACGCCACGGTCTTGAAGATCCGGTCCGTGAGACCCGGAAGAACTGTGATCGCGCGCGCCTTGTCCGGTGGTGCGAGCGCCAGGCTCGCCTCATCTAGGACGAGGGTCATCCCCAAATGCCTTCCCCAAGGAGCCTGCTATTGCAAGCCGTCGGCGACATCCTGTGACATCCCTGGGCGATTCACAAACCATCCTTCCGGTGGTTCCGGCGCCTGAGTGAACGTCTGCACACAACTGCGTGAACGCCGAATGTCGGCAGCGGATTGCGCGTGTGGACAACAGGTGTCGGGGTACTCGCTGGAGTTCGCGCTGAGCGTGAAACTGAGTGCTCTCGACGTCGCTGAGAGTTCACCGGACGAAAAGTCTGTGACGAGGAGGGCTTGACAAGGCCCTCTCAAGCCTCCGACTCAGGGCGCCCGCTCAGGTGGTGCGGAAGCCGCTGAGACCGGGGCCGACGAGGGCCCACAGGCGGGCCGCGATCGCCTCCGACGACTCGTTCGTCGGCAAGGACTCCGGGAGGGCCACCACGCCGAGCACGCATTCGGCAAGCGTCGTCGCCAGGTCGTAAAGGGCGACGTCGTCGCTGATCTCGCCGTCGGCGATGGACTGCTGGAGGCACTTCATGAAGAAGGCCCGCCATTGTTCGAGCGCACCCTGCCCATCGACAGCCAGCTCGCTCCCGATCCGTACGAGCGCGCGGGCTCGCACTTGGGTCGCCATCGTCCTGACGAGCTCGGCGATGTATGACTGGACAGCCGCCAGGCCGCGAAGGCCGGTGTCGCTCACCCGATCGGCCGCCTGGGACCAGCACTCTCCGTCGCTGACCACCAGTGCCTCGGCGAGTTCCTGCTTGGTGGTGAAGTGGTGATACAGGCCGCCTTTGGTCATCTCGGCGCGGTCCAGGACGTCCTGGATCCTCGAGCCGTTCAGCCCGTGCAGCCAGAACTCCTCGGCGGCGGCGTCGAGCAGCCGAACGCGAGACAACTCAGCCTGTTCGCGTCTCAGCATCCGCTCGACCCCACGCCTGCGGAGTCTAGCCCGGGGGGCCTGGCAGGGCCGGTAGGTCGTGAGGCGGTGCCTCCGGGAACGCTTCTGTCGGGCGCGGCGTGTCCGTGCGCTCACATTGACCGCCTCCATAGGGAGCGCACCCCCTCCATTCCCGGCACGCGCGTCAACCTAGGTCAACCTGGGTCGTCCCACTGGCTCCTCACGCACTGTTCACGCGCTCATCCTGGGAGCGTCATGTCCGGTTGGCGTCCGAATGGCCGAGGGCCCTTTCTGAGGGGTCGCCGACGAAGAACCGGTCCAGTGCCTCGGCGGTGGCGTAGACGTTCTCGAGCATCGGCAGGTGGGTCGAGTCGGGGATCACCACGGGAATGGTGCCCAGCCGTACAGCCATGTCGTTCTGCGTGACCTGGCTCCACGTGCCGTCGCGCTCGCCGTACATGACGGCGACCGGTACGCCGCTCGCCGCGACCGCGTCCAGCGCGTCGGGTGCATGGAGCACGTCATAGGTGTTCTGCACCGCCGCCTCGTGGCTGCCGGCGACGAAGCGCTCCCGGAGGAACGAGGCCATCGCAGGGTGCATGTCCACGTTCTCGTACGCGGTCTTCGCGTCCCATGCCTGCTCCAGCGTGTGGCCCTCGAGCTCGTCGGCGAACATCGTGACGCGGTCGATGGTGACGGGGATGAGATCGGCGGAGGCGAGGAACCCCGCGGGACCCGTGCACATCAGGGTCAGCGACGCGAACGCCTCGGGAGCCGCGACGACGGCCCTCTGGGCGACGAGTCCGCCGAAGGAGTGGGCCACCAGGTGTACCGGCGCCCCGAGGTCGCGGGCGACGGCCGCCACGTCTGAGGCGAGCGTGTCGAGGTCGTACGGTCCCGACGAGGTCGACTGGTGCACGCCTCGCAGGTCGACGGCGGAGGAGGTCCACCCGTTGGCGGCGAGCTCGGGGAGCAGGAAGAGGAAGTCCTCCTTGGCACCGGTGAAACCGTGGACGGCGAGGACTCGCCCCTTCGGTGCCTCCGCGACGGCAGTCAGCACCGCCAGCGACGTGGCGTCGGGGCGGAGGACCGCGCGGAAGACGAGGTTGCCGAACAGGTCGAACACGGCGTCAGGTTAGCGGGCGGGTGGGAGCGACCCCCGAGAGTCGACCTCGCAGAACGGTCAGTTCTGGCTGTCGTGCTCCAGGACGGCCACGAGTGCACGGGCGTAGCCGCACTCGACGTCGGTGTCGCGGACGCGCTCCAGGCGCTCCCCCCAGCCGTACGTGATGATCCACTCGTTCCCCTCGTGCTCGAGTGCGACGAGGCTCTGTCCGAGCGCATCGCGGAGCTGGTCCTCGCGGGGAAGCCACAGCACGCTCTCCGACGGGATCGAGTCCAGGGCCCACTCCGTGGTGCCGTTGAACTTCACGACGCCCTCGCCGTGGTGGGAGGCCACTTCGATCGTCATCTCCGCCACGTGGAAGACTTCTTCGTCCATCTCCTTGCCGGGGATCACGAACCTGTCGCCCGACGTGGGCATCCAGGGCATCCCGGCTTCGGCGAGCTCACGCGCCAGGTCGAAGGTGATCATTCCTCCATGCAACACGCTCGGACCACGCACGACAAGGGCCTGGGCATCACGAAGCGATCACCGGCGCACGACTGCCGAGCCGATCGGGCTACTCGGCCGCACCCGTACGGCGCAGAACCTCGGACAGGCGCTCGGCGGCTGCCATGACGGCGGCTGCGTGGAGGCGGCCCGGCTGCCGGGTCAACCGCTCGATCGGGCCGGAGACGCTGACGGCAGCGATGACCTTGCCGGAGGGGGAGCGCACGGGGGCGGAGACCGAGGCCACACCAGCTTCGCGCTCGGCGACCGACTGGCACCAGCCACGGCGTCGTACGGCGGCCAACGCCACGGCGGAGAAGTTCGCGCCTTGCAGTCCGCGCTGGATCCGATCCGGCTCCTCCCAGGCCAACAGCACCTGGGCAGCCGACCCGGCGCTCATCGTGAGCTGCGAGCCGACGGGAACGGTGTCTCGGAGTCCGGACGGGCGCTCGGCGGCGGCTGCGCACACCCGGATGTCACCCTGCCGGCGGAAAAGCTGGGCCGACTCGCCGGTGATGTCGCGAAGGCGCGCAAGAATGGGACCTGCGGTCGCCAGCAGACGGTCCTCGCCTGCGGCGGACGCGAGCTCGGTGAGGCGTGGACCGAGGACGAACCTGCCGTGGAGGTCGCGGCTCACGAGGCGATGGTGCTCGAGGGCGACTGCCAACCGGTGAGCGGTGGGGCGAGCGAGACCCGTGGCACTGACCAGTCCGGCCAGGGTCGTCGGCCCTGATTCCAGGGCGCTCAGCACCTGCGCCGCCTTGTCGAGAACGCCCACACCACTCGAGTTGTCCATACTGTGATACTAGCGTCTCATCTGGCGGGCAGTAAACCCCATACTGTGAGTGTCGGCCGTGCGGCCGGCCACCGAGGCGACGAGGGCGAGGAAGCTCATGGGCAGGACCCTTTCGGAGAAGGTCTGGGACGACCATGTGGTCACGGCCACACCAGGTGAGCCCGACCTGTTGTTCATCGACCTGCACCTGGTGCACGAGGTCACGAGCCCGCAGGCGTTCGACGGGCTCCGGCTCGCCGGTCGCGGTGTGCGCCGGCCCGACCTCACGCTGTGCACCGAGGACCACAACACGCCGACGCTGAACATCACGGCGCCGATCGCCGACCCCGTGTCGAGACTGCAGGTGGACACGCTGCGCCAGAACGCGGCCGAGTTCGGCCTGCGGATCCACTCGCTCGGCGACAAGGACCAGGGCGTCGTCCACATCATCGGACCACAGCTCGGCATCACCCAGCCCGGCATGACGATCGTCTGCGGGGACTCGCACACGGCCACTCACGGTGCCTTCGGCGCACTCGCGTTCGGGATCGGCACCTCCGAGGTCGAGCACGTCCTGGCCACGCAGACCCTGCCTCAGGCCAAGCCGAAGACCATGGCGGTGACGATCAACGGCGCCTTGCCCGAGGGCGTCACGGCGAAGGACGTCGTGCTCGCGCTGATCGCCAAGGTCGGTACGGGCGGTGGCGCGGGCTACGTCGTCGAGTACCGCGGCGACACCATCGAGAACATGTCGATGGAGGGTCGTATGACGATCTGCAACATGTCGATCGAGTGGGGTGCTCGCGCAGGTCTCGTCGCCCCCGACCAGACCACCTTCGACTACCTGCAGGGACGGCCGCACGCACCCGAGGGGGCAGAGTGGGACGCGGCGCTCGCGTACTGGCGCACCCTGTACAGCGATCCTGACGCGACGTTCGACCGCGAGGTCGTGATGGACGCGACCGAGCTGACCCCCTTCGTCACCTGGGGCACGAACCCGGGCCAGGGCGCGGGCCTCGGGGAGTCGGTACCGTCTCCCGACGACTACTCGGACCCGGTCGACAAGGCTGCGGCAGAGCGTGCGCTCGCCTACATGGACCTGAAGGCCGGCACCCCGATGCGGGAGATCAGGGTGGACACGGTCTTCCTGGGGTCGTGCACGAACGGCCGCATCGAGGACCTGCGGCTGGCCGCGTCGGTCATCAAGGGACGCAAGATCGCCGACGGTCTGCGGATGCTCGTGGTTCCCGGTTCGGCCCGCGTCCGGCTCCAGGCGATGGCTGAGGGCCTCGACCAGGTCTTCATCGACGCCGGCGCGGAATGGCGTGAGGCGGGGTGCTCGATGTGCCTCGGCATGAACCCCGACACGTTGGCTCCGGGCGAGCGCAGCGCGTCGACGTCGAACCGCAACTTCGAAGGCCGCCAGGGCAAGGGCGGTCGCACCCACCTCGTCTCTCCCGCGGTCGCGGCGGCCACAGCCGTCCGCGGCACGCTGAGCTCTCCCTCCGACCTGTAAGGGGATACCGCCATGGACGCCTTCTCCACCCACACCGGCATCGTCACGCCGCTGCGCCGCAGCAACGTGGACACCGACCAGATCATCCCGGCCGTCTACCTCAAGCGCGTGACACGCTCGGGCTTCGAGGACGGCCTGTTCTCCGCGTGGCGCGGGGACCCGGACTTCATCCTCAACAAGGAGCCGTACGACCGGGGGACCATCCTTGTCGCCGGTCCGGACTTCGGGACCGGCTCGTCTCGAGAGCACGCGGTCTGGGCCCTGCAGAACTACGGCTTCAAGGTCGTGATCGGCTCCCGCTTCGGCGACATCTTCCGGGGCAACTCGGGCAAGGCGGGGCTGGTCGTCGCCACCGTGCCGCAGGAGGTCGTCGAGGAGCTCTGGGCGTACGCGGAAGCAGCCCCCGGCGCTGAGCTCACCGTTGATCTGGAGGCGAGGCGCATCACCGCTGGTGACCGCGCGTACGACTTCGTGATCGACGACTACACCGCCTACCGGCTGCTCAACGGCCTCGACGACATCGCGCTGACCCTCACGCACGACGACGAGATTGCGGCCTACGAAGAGCGTCGACCCTCGTTCAAGCCGCGGACCCTGCCCGTTCGGACGGCTGGCTGAGGATCTCCTAAATCCCTTCAGATCCGCCAGGTCAGGCGGCGCTTTTCCCTTGCCCTTCTCGTAGAGTGCCTAGTCAGGCATAGGATCGGTACGAGACGGTCCCGCACGAAGTTCCGCCAACGGGGAGGGGTCGGGATGAACAAGGGCGAGTTGATCGCCACGATCGCTGAGCGCTACTACTTCGGCAACAAGGCTGAGGCTGAACGTGCGCTGAAGGCTGTCACCGACAGCATCGCGGCTGAGACGGCACGGACCGGCCGAGTGGCCATCTCCGGCTTCGGGATCTTCGAGAAGCTCCATCGCGAGGCCCGTACCGTACGCAACCCCAAGACGGGCGCGCGCAAGGATGCGGCGGAGAAGGACTACGTCAGGTTCCGCATCGGCACTCGGTTCGAGTCGAGGCTGAGTCCCTCGCAGGAGTAGCTGGGGGAGGCTCGGTACGTGTCGTCAGAAGCGTGCGTCGGTGACGAGATCGCCGGACAGCACGCCGCGCACGGCCTGTCCGCGACGTACGGTTCGTGGTCCGGCGACGTCCGTACGGAGCCTCACCCTGACGCGCCGGCCCCACGTGTCCACGCCGAGCCAGGTCCCGTCCGTGGACGGCTCATCGGCGCTGATCGTCACGGTCACCAGGGCAGACGTCATGGGTTCCAGTCTGGGCCCATCCGCTGCTCCACACCACCTCGTCGATCCTCAGACGTTCGGGCGGGCGCTAGTGTGTCGCCACGATCCGTACGGGCGGCGAAGGGGATGACGTGGCACTGACCGAGAACGGTCTGCGCGGGCGTCTGCCGCGGCTTCGCGACGTGAACCATGAGCCCGTCGAACCGACGTACCGCCGGCTCGCCATGCTGCTCGGCTTCCTGTTCCGCTGGGTCGGCGCACGGGACTGGCGCGGCACGGAGAAGGTGCCCAAGCGGGGCGGCGTGCTCGTGGTCGTCAACCACACCTCGGACTTCGATCCGGTGGCCGTGGGGCTGTACCTCGCGTACGGTGCCGGCCGCTGGGTCCGCTACCTGGGCAAGGTGCAGATCTTCAACACTCCCGGACTCGGCTGGCTGGCGCGCGCGTGCGGACAGATACCGGTGGAGCGGAACTCAGAGCGTGCCAAGGACTCGCTCGGGGCGGCGAAGACGGCGCTGAACGCCGGCAAGCTCGTGGGGATCTACCCGGAGGGCACCAAGGGCAGCGACCCCGACCGGTGGCCGATGGAGGGCAAGACGGGGGCTGCGAGGCTGGCGCTCGAGTCGGACGTACCGGTGATCCCACTCGCCCAGTGGGGCAGCGACGGCTTCATGCCCTCTCACAAGCGGGGCTTTCCTTTCGTGTTCAGCGGACGCCACGTGTTCCGCGCCATCGCCGGCGACCCGATCGAGTTCTCCGACCTCCGCGCGAAGCCGCTGAGCAAGGAGGTGCTCGAGGAGGCGACGCGACGCATCATCGACGCGATCACCGCGCAGGTCGCTGTGCTCAGGGGCGAGCCGGCCCCGACACAGCGCTGGGACCCGGGCCTGGGTCGTCACGTGCCGATCGGCGACCGTTAGGGTGGTCGACTGGGACGCGAGCGGGAGGTACGGAACGGTGCGGAGTCGTGTGCTGCTGGTCTTCGGCGGCGATTCGTCCGAGCACGAGGTGTCGTGCCTGACTGCTGGGGGAGTGCTGAGGGCCCTCGACCGTGAGCGCTTCGACGTCACGTGCGTGGGTATCGCCAAGGGTGGCCGCTGGGTGGCCGTCGACGAGGCCGTGGTGCGGGCGTACGAGATCGTGGACGATGTTCTCCCCACCGTCGACGGCTCCCTGCCCGACGCCGTCCTCGTCCGGACGAGCACAGGTGCTGACGTGGCCCGCCTCGACGGCGACAGCCTCGTCGACCGCCAGAGTGTCGACGTCGCGTTCGCCCTGCTGCACGGCCCGTTCGGAGAGGACGGGACGATCCAAGGACTCTTCGAGATGATGGGCGTGCGGTATGTCGGTGCGGGGGTCCTGTCGAGCGCAGTCTGCCAGGACAAAGGCGCGATGAAGCAGCAGTTCGCCTCGCACGACCTCCCGACCGGACCGTACGTGATCGTGACCGCGGCTGAATGGAGCGCCGACCAGGAGGCCTGCCTCACGCGCATCCAGAGGCTGTCCGCGCCCTGGTTCGTCAAGCCTGCACGCGGCGGCTCCTCGGTGGGGATCACCCGCGTCGCCGCCGCCGACGACCTCGTGGCGGCCGTTGCGACGGCTCACCGGTACGACCCGCAGGTGATCGTCGAGCAGGGCGTCGTCGGGGCCCGTGAGGTCGAATGCGCCGTGCTGGGGTCGGCCGATGGGCTCCCGGTGGCGTCGATGCCGGGCGAGATCGACGTCCACACCGAGAGCCGCTTCTACGACTTCGACACCAAGTACCTGCCCGACCAGCCCGTGGATCTCGTGGTCCCGGCCGACCTCACGCCGGAGGTCACCGGCTGTGTACGGGACCTGGCTGTTCGGGCGTTCGTCGCGCTGGGCGTGGAGGGGCTGGCGCGCGTCGACACGTTCGTGCTGTCGGACGGCACAGTCCTTCTCAACGAGCTCAACACCATGCCTGGCTTCACGGCGACCTCGATGTACCCCAAGCTGTGGGAGGCCGCGGGCCTGCCGTACACAGCCCTGGTCACGCGGTTGCTCGACCTGGCCCTCCAGCGCCCCGTGGGGCTCCGCTGACCGACCGGGACAGCACAAGGGGCCGGCGAGCCGCCGACCCCTTGCGCTGTGTGTCGACCTACTGGCCGAACCACTCCCTGACCTGAGCCTTGAACTGCTCGTCGAAGTCGGCGACGTTGTGGTTGGCCTGGATCCATGCCTGCAGGGCACCAGCGTTGGTCGCGGAGCCGAGCGCCCTGGCGGCCACGGCATCCATCTCGGCGCGGCAGGCGTCGGGCGACGTGACCGCACGCAGCAGCATCTGCTCGGCCTGCAGCTTGCTCTCGTAGAGGAACGGGTAGCCCTCCGGCACGAGGCGACGGGCCCACGGCTTGTCGGGCAGGATCCCGACAGCGCCGGCCATGAGTGCTTCGACGTACTCGAGCCCGTACGCCTCCTCCGTGGCGGTCCCGACGTAGGCGGTGGTGCGGGAGAGCTCGTCCCAGTACTCCTCGCGCCCCTTCGCCAACGGCTGGACCTTCGCCCACTTCTGGCGCGACAGGTACATCGCTGTCTCGCTCGCCAGGGCGGTCGTGTTGAGACGGGCCTGCACGTTGATCGGCGTCTGCTTGGCCACTGCCTCCACGATCTCAACGAAGGCCTGCGGCTGCTTACGGGCGATCGTCGAGATCGCCGGGTAGAGGACGACGGGGACGTCGGTCGACTGGCGTGGGCGGACCATCTCGGCCCGGACACCCAGGTCGGCCCATGCGACCCGGACACGCTCGGCGAGCGTCGGGACGGTCCACTTGCGTGCGACCTCACGGACCTCGACGGCCGTACGCTCGCCGGCGCAGAACGTGGGGAACATCGCGTAGCTGAGGCCCATCGCCGCGAAGTTCACGGGGTGGTGGAACGTGGAGGGGTTGATCCACTGGAAGTTCATGATCCGGGGCTCGGCGCCGGTGCGGTGCAGCCGCTGGAAGACGCCGACGGAGTCGATGACGTCGAGGTTGATGACGAGCGTCGAGGGATCGAGATCCTCGATGGTGACGACGTCGAAGCCATCGGCCTTTCCTCGGGAACTTCCGAGGAGGACAGCGCCGGGGTACATGTTCAGGACGCGCCGGGCGACGGTGACTCCGCCGTCCGTCGTCACCAGTGAACCGTCGCCGGTGATGATCGGCTCGTCGCTGAGCCATCCGTACTTGACTGCCACAGCCATGGGCTGCCCCTCCTTAGGACGAGACCTGGGGTGCGGCAGCGTCCCCGTCGACGTGCCAGCCGGTCTGTGGCCATCGTGGCACAGGGCGTTCAAGGTCGTGCGCGGGGGGTGGAAGACGCCGACAAAAGTGCGTGGTTCCTACCGCTACGGTGAACGTATGGACGCTCCCACAGTCGCTTCCCTCGGTGAGTTCGGCATCATCTCCCGGATCACTGCGGGACTGGCCGCTGCGCCCGCTGTGAGCGTCGGACCGGGCGACGACGCTGCCGTGTTCCTCGTCAACGGCTCCTCGGTGACCAGCGTCGACGTGCTGGTCGAAGGTGTGCACTTCCGCCGTGACTGGGTGCCTGCGGAGATGCTCGGTCGGCGAGCGGTCGCCGTCGCCGCCGCCGACATCGAGGCGATGGGCGCCTACCAGTCCGCGGTGCTGGTCGGTCTGACCGTCCCGGCGGACACGCCCGTGAGCTGGCTCGACGACCTCGCCAAGGGCATCCGGCTCGAGTGCGACGCCGCTGGTGCTGCGCTGGTCGGAGGCGACCTCACCCGGGGCAAGGAGGTCGTGATCTCGGTGACGGTCATGGGGGAGACTCGAGGGGCCGCGCCCGTGCGTCGCTCGGGAGCCGTGCCCGGCGACGTCGTCGCGTACCGGGGCCGGCTGGGATGGTCCGGAGCGGGACTGGCGGTGCTGAGCCGAGGATTTCGGTCGCCGCGGGCCCTGGTCGAGGCGTACCAGCTGCCGCAGGTCCCGTACGGGGCCGGCGCGGAGGCCCGTCTCGCCGGCGCGACGGCGATGATCGATGTGAGCGACGGGCTCATCGCGGATCTCACCCACATCGCCGAGTCCTCCCAGGTGGGCATCGACCTGGACTCGGGGCGGTTCGACGTCCCCGACCCGCTGCACGCGGTGGCTGCGGCGACCGGTGGCGACCCTCTCCGGTTCGTGCTGACCGGCGGCGAGGACCATGCGCTCGTCGCCACGTTCCCCCTCGGCTCCGTCCCGCTGGAGTGGCAGGTCGTGGGTGTCGTGACCGATGCCGAGCCGGCGGTCCTGGTGGACGGGAAGCCCTACGACGCCGTCCCCGGTTGGGACCACTTCCGCCACTGACCCGCCACCCGAGGCCTCGTCGGGCTCTCCGCCACCTCGACTCGCCGAGCGGCGGCCCGAATGTCCACAGGATTGCTTCCGTGGTCGCGTAGATTCTTGTTCCATGGCGACCCGGGCACCTTCCCCGCCTCGGTCCCGTAGCACGGCGTCGTCGCGAGCCGGATCGGGAACGAGGTCCAGCGGGAGCAAGACCAGCACTTCGACCTCGCGTTCGCGCGCCCGCAAGCAGCCACGTCCTGGCGCGTTGCCCATGCTCGGACGGGGGCTCGCGGCGGTCTGGCGCGGCCTCGCCCACGGCCTCGGCAGCATCGCCCGTGGCATCGGGACGGGTGCCCGAGACCTCGAGCCCGGCCTGCGGCGCGACGGGGCCGGCCTGTTCCTGATCGCCGTCGCCATCGTCGTCGTCGCCGCCTTCTGGTTCCAGATCCCTGGACCGGTCGGCCACGGGTTGCGGCAAGGCATCGAGTCGGCCGTCGGCGTCGCCGCCTACGCCACGCCCGTGCTCCTGGCCGTCATGGCGTGGCGCACGCTGCGTCATCCCGACCGCAACGGCCCCTGGGGGCGGCAGTTCGTGGGCTGGAGCGCCATCGTCCTCGGGGCCCTCGGCATGGTCCACATCGCCAACGGTCTGCCCCGGCCCGCCGACATGGAGGCCGTGCGTCGCGCCGGCGGCATCGTGGGCTTCCTGTCGAGCTCCTTCCTCGCCGACCTGCTCACGAAGTGGGTCGCCGCCCCGCTGCTGTTCCTGCTCACCGTCTTCGGCGCTCTGGTCGTCGTCGGCCGGCCGCTCAACGACCTCATCGCGAGTGCCAAGACCCTGCGTGCCCGGCTCGCCGCGCACCGTGAGGCGCCGAAGGACCTCGCTTTCGGCGTGGACGAGGCCTACGACACACCGCTCGTCGCCGACGAGGACCCCGCCGAGGCGCTGACCGAGGTCGTGACCGCCGGCAAGCCCGTCAAGGCCGGGCTGCCGCCCACCCGCGAACCCGAGCAGGCCGAGCTGCCCGCGCCCGTACACAGCAGCGCGCCCTTGCGCAGCGAGCAGCAGATGCTGTCCGGCGACATCGCGTACCTGCTTCCCGACCCCAGCACGCTGCGGGCCGGGTCGGTGCCCAAGGCTCGCACCCAGGCCTCCGACGCGGTCGTCGGGAGCCTGACCGAGGTGCTGCGCCAGTTCGAGATCGACGCGACGGTCACCGGCTACACGCGTGGGCCGACGGTGACCCGCTACGAGGTGGAGCTCGGACAGGCCGTCAAGGTCGAGAAGGTCACGGCGCTGAGCCGCAACATCGCGTACGCGGTCGCCTCACCGGACGTACGGATCCTGTCGCCCATCCCGGGCAAGTCGGCGATCGGCATCGAGATCCCCAACAAGGACAAGGAAGTCGTCTCGCTCGGCGACGTCCTGCGCTCGCAGAACGCCCGCAGCGACCACCATCCGATGACCGTCGGGCTCGGCAAGGACGTCGAAGGCGGCTTCGTCGTCGCCAACATGGCGAAGATGCCGCACCTGCTGGTCGCAGGGGCCACCGGCTCCGGCAAGTCCAGCTTCGTCAACTCGCTGATCACCTCGATCCTCATGCGGTCGACCCC
>Ga0187809_10000854_pt1 | contig 15111 bp, 11 predicted proteins | sample NC_wetland_sal_i_8_FD_132415 | JGI IMG/M metagenome (GOLD analysis project Ga0187809, IMG submission 132415) | Wetland sediment microbial communities from Neuse River Estuary, North Carolina, USA - ASW_4 | ecosystem: Environmental > Aquatic > Freshwater > Wetlands > Sediment | place: USA: North... | reverse complement strand
CTGAAGGAGAGAGAGCGGCGGTGCTGGTACCCCGTCGTGGCGGGCGCAGGCCCGCCACCCATGAATGGCTGTGGGAGCCTCCCAAGGCAGCTTGCGACCCTGAGTCTCCCAAACCAAATCGTGGATGGCCGGCCTTCGCCGGCCATGACGTGATGCGCATTCGCGTCGGCAATTCTCGAACGCAGTACTAGGCACGACGCACCAGCGGGGGATCGGGTTCATCCGCTCCCGTTCAGCAATTCGCGCGCAGGGGATGTCCGCTTCCCCCAGGCGGAGCGAACCGGCACCTGAAAGGCCCAGGAGAACCGGTGCGGCCCCCCGGCTTCCGCCACGCCGCTTCGCGGGCACCGCATTGTGCCCAGCGGCATGCGGCATGGCACGGTTCGGTGCCATAGTGCCGTGGCGCGAGCAGCGGAGACAGGCAATGACCAATCGGCAGGTGCGGCTGAAGTCCCGTCCGGACGGCATTCCGCAGGCAGAGCATTTCGAGATCGTTGAAGCCGACGTGCCGGATTTGCAGGACGGCCAGGTGCTGGTGCGCAACCAGCTGCTGTCGGTGGAACCCGCGATGCGTGGCTGGGTCAGCAGCGTGGCGAACTACAGCACGCCGGTCGGCATCGGCGAGGTGATGCGCGCCTTCACCGCCGGTGAGGTGGTGGACTCCCGCCAGCCCGATTACGCGCCCGGCGACCTCGTCACCGGCCTCCTCGGCTGGCAAAGCTATGCGGCCGTTCCGGCCGCCGCATTGTCCCGCAAGGTGACCGAGCGGGACGTGCCGCTGTCGACGGCGCTGCACGTGCTCGGGCTGACCGGGCTCACCGCGTATTTCGGGCTGCTCGACGTCGGCCAGCCGGAGGAAGGCGACACGGTGGTGGTCTCCACCGCCGCCGGCTCGGTCGGGTCGTTTGTCGGGCAGATCGCCCGCATCCGCAACTGCCGCACGGTGGGGATCACCGGCGGTCCGGCGAAGGCGGAACTGTGCCGCACCCGGTTCGGCTACGACGCGGTGATCGACTACAAAAGCGAGCCGGACCTGGATGCGGCGCTGGCCAAGGCGGCGCCGAACGGGGTGAACGTGTATTTCGACAATACCTCCGGCCCGATCAGCGATGCGGTGCTGCGGCATCTGGCGGTGCGGGCGCGCGTGGTGGTGTGCGGCACCGTGTCGCAGCCGTCATGGGAACCCTGGCCGAACGGGCCGCGCGTGGAACGGCATCTGCTGGTGAAGCGGGCGCGGATGCAGGGCGTGCTGGTGCTGGATTACGAGCACCGTTACCCCGAGGCGATCACCGAGCTGCACCACTGGGTGCGGCAGGGGCGGCTGCGCTGGGAGGAGGAGATCCTGGAGGGGATCGAGCAGGCGCCCGGAGCGATCGCTCGCCTGTACCGCGGGGAGAACCTGGGGAAGCTGCTGATCCGGGTGGGATAGCAGTAGCATGCGGCCGGGAGGACATGACGCGGCCGGACGGCGGTGAAGAAAGTCGCAGATGGCCAGCCTCCGCCGACCTCACCCGGCCCTCTCCGCCCCGAGGGGGGGGGAGAGGGGACTCTCACGTGGCTTCCGGTCACGCCGCGAAGGAAAGATCCGGTCGCGCTGCCGACATGAGCAAGGCTGGCTATTGCGCCTGGGCGCTGGCCTCGCTGCGCGTGGCGCCGGCACGGGCGGCAAGGGCGGCCGACATGAACCCGTCCAGGTCGCCGTCCAGCACCGCGTCCGGGTTGCCCTTCTCCACCCCGGTGCGCAGATCCTTCACCAGCTGGTACGGCGCCAGCACGTAGTTGCGGATCTGATGGCCCCAGCCGATCTCGGTCTTGGCGTTCTCCACCGCCGTGGCGGCGGCCTCGCGCTTCTGCAGCTCCGCCTCGTACATGCGCGCCTTCAGCATCGCCATCGCGGTGGCGCGGTTGCGGTGCTGGCTGCGGTCGGTCTGGCAGGCGACGATGATGCCGGTCGGAATATGGGTGATGCGGATCGCGCTTTCCGTCTTGTTCACGTGCTGCCCGCCGGCACCGGAGGCACGATAGGTGTCCACCTTCAGGTCGCTCGGGTCGATCTCGATATCGATGTTGTCGTCCACCACCGGGTACACCCACACCGACGCGAAACTGGTGTGCCGGCGAGCCGCGGAGTCGAAGGGGGAAATGCGCACCAGCCGGTGCACGCCCGCTTCCGTCTTCAACCAGCCATAGGCGTTTGGCCCACTGACCTGCAGCGTGCAGGACTTGATGCCGGCCTGCTCGCCCTCGCTCTCCTCCATGATCTGCACCTTGTAGCCGTGCTGCTCCGCCCATCGCAGGTACATGCGCATCAGCATCTCTGCCCAGTCCTGCGCCTCGGTGCCGCCGGTGCCGGCGTTGATCTCGATATAGGCGTCGTTCGCGTCGGCCTCGCCGGCCAGCAGGCTTTCGATTTCCCGCCGCTTCGCCTCATCGGCCAGCGCATGCAGCGATGCCAGCCCGTCCGCGACCATCGCCGCGTCGCCGTCGGCTTCCGCCATGGCGATCAGCTCCAGCGTGTCGCTGACGTCGGATTCCAGCTTGCGCACACCGTCGATCTGGGTGGCCACCAGGTTCCGTTCGCGCATCAGCTTCTGCGCGGCGGCGGGGTCGTTCCACAGGTCGGGGTCTTCGGCGCGGTGGTTCAGCTCCGCGAGCCGGCCTTCGGCGACATCCCAGTCAAAGATGCCTCCTCAGCAGCGCGACTGACTGCTTGATCTGGTCGTTGAGGGCGTCGGATTCGGCGGACATGTCTCTCGGTCACGTTGTCAAAAATGGAGCGGCTCAATACAGCCCGCCCAGCGAAGCGTCCACACCGCCGCCCTGCGCGGGCTGCGGCGTCACCGCGGCCGGCACAGCGCCGGGTGTGCCATCCGGCGCCGGCGCCCCCGGCGTGCCGCCACTGCTGGCGACCATGCCGGCATACAGTGGCACTGAGGCGCCCGGCGTCTGGCCCGGCTTGAACGCGTCGGTGCGCATGCCATGCCCGCTATCCCAGCTCGCCATGGTCAGGCCTGGCGGCTGCGGGAAATCCACCGGCGGCCGGCCTTTCAGTGCCTGCGCCATGTAGTCATGCCAGATCGGCGCGGCAACCGCGGCGCCCTGCTCGCCCTCGCCCAGGGTCTGGGGATTGTCGAAGCCGACCCACACAACGGTCACCAGACCAGGGGTAAAGCCGGAGAACCAGGCATCCACCCAGTCCTGCGTGGTGCCGGTCTTGCCGGCGATCGGCCGGTTCAGCCCCTTGCCGGCAGGCACACCGGTGCCGTGCTTCACCACGCCTTCCATCATCTTGATCAGCTGGTACGTGCTGGCAGGATCGGCGATCTGCTTGCGCTGATCGACGATGCGGGGCGGCTGGTTCGCATCGCTGCATCCCTCACACGACAAGGCATTCGGCCGCCACACCACCGTGCCGTCGGAAGTCTGCACGCTGTCGATCAGCGACGGCGTCACCAGTTTGCCGCCCTCGTCAATCGAGGCATAGGCGCCGGCCTCCTGCAGCACAGTGGTTTGCACCGCGCCGAGTGCCGCCGGCAGCACCAGCGGCATGCTCGTCACCTCGCCAAAAGCGGTGGCGGTATCGGCGATCGCCTGCATGCCGATGTGCTGGGCCACCCGGATGGTCACCAGGTTCAGCGACTCCTCGAGCGCTATGCGCAGCGTCGTCGGCCCGCCGAAGGTGCCCTCGTAATTGCCCGGCCGCCACTTGCCGTCCGGCGTGTTCAGCACCACCGGCGCGTTCAGAAACCGCTGGCTTGGCGACAGCCCCTTCTCCAGCGCGGTCAGATAGACGAACGGCTTGAAGCTGGAGCCCGGCTGCCGCTGCGCCTGAGTGGCGCGGTTGAACTGGCTCATGTCGTAGCTCCAGCCACCGACCATCGCCAGCACGCGGCCGGTGGTGGGGTCCATCGACACCAGAGCACCCTGCACCTTGGGGATCTGCCGCAGCGCGAGCCGGACGAGCCCCTTGCCGTGGTCCGGTTGCTCGCCGTCCGGCTGGATCATGATCACGTCGCCGTCCTGCACCACGTCGGTGATGCGCCGCGGCCGCGGACCCAGGCTGTTGTTCATGTTGTTGTTTGCGGGCGCCGGGCGTGCCCAGGCCAGGTCGGACAACAGCAGAACACCGGTTTGCGGCTGCGACTTGCCGCTTGCCTGTTGGGCAGCGCGGAGCCAGCCGACCTTCGCTTCGGTGTTGCTGGTGCTCAGCACCACCGCGAGCCGCCAGTCTCCAAGCATGCCGGCCGGGGCTGACACCTTGTCCAGCGCCGCGGTCCAGTCCCGCATCGCCGCGGCATCCAGATGCGCCACCGGGCCACGCCAGCCACCGCGCCGGCGGTCATAGGCCATCAGCCCGTCGCGCACCGCCTTCTCCGCGGCTTCCTGCAGCTGCGGGTCCAGGCTGGTGCGCACCATCAGCCCGCCTTCGGTGGTCATGTCGTTGCCGAACTTGGCGACCAGCTGGCGGCGGACTTCCTCGGTGAACCATTCGGCGCCGGGGATCGGCGGCGGGTGGTGGAATTCCGTGGGCACGATCGGCTGCGCCTTGGCGGCGGCGGCCTCCGCCCGGGTGACGTCGCCGTCATCCGCCATGCGGTCCAGCACCCAGTCGCGCCGGGCCTTCGCCGCCTGCGGGAACTTGAACGGATTGTAGTTGTTCGGCGCCTTGGGCAGCGCGGCCAGGAAGGCATCCTCGGCCAAGCTGAGCTGGTCGAGCGGCTTGTTGAAATAGGCCTGCGCCGCCGCCTCCACACCGTAGCTGCCCATGCCGAGGTAGATCTCGTTCAGGTACAGCTCCAGGATGCGCTGCTTGCTCATCACCTGTTCCATGCGGATGGCGAGCAGCGCCTCGCGGATCTTGCGGGTCAGCGTGACCTTGTCGTTCAGCAGCATGTTCTTGGCGACCTGCTGCGTGATGGTGGAGGCGCCGACCGGGCGGCGGCCCTGGCCGATGCGCATCAGGTCGGTGAATCCGGCGCGGGCGATGGCCAGCGGATCGACGCCGCCATGCACCCAGAAATTCTGGTCCTCGGCCGAGAGGAAGGCCTGCTGCACGCGCTTCGGAATGGCGGCGATCGGCACGAAGATACGGCGCTCGGTGGCCAGGTCGGCCAGCAGGCGGTCGTTGCCGGCGAACACGCGGCTCATCACCGGCGGCTGGTAGTTCTTCAACCCCGCGACATCGGGCAGGTTGGCGGCGAAGTGCCGCCAGGCGAAGTACGCGGTGCCGGACCCCAGCACCAGCCCGAGCACCATGATGCCCAGGACCGCGCCAAGCAGGCCGCGCATGATGCGGGCGACGCGGCTACGCTTGCGTTGCGGTTTGGGTGGGCGGGGCGGCTTGTCGCCGGCCGGAGGCTCATGGCGATTCGGCCGGCCGTGCGGCGACAGCGGCTCGCCCGCTTTCAGGGGTCCAGTCATGGCAGCGCGGTATGATCCCTTTGCCGGATTGCGACCAGCACGCTCTGCGCTAGCCAGCCATCCATTCGCCGTGAAGTGTGGCGCTCATATGGGCGGTGGCGGCGAAATACCCATCGACCGCACGTTTCATTGCGATGGCTATCAGGCGCCTGTGGCTGGCCTGCCGCAGTGCCGCCTCGTCGCGCGGGTTGGACATGAAGCCCATCTCCACCAGCACGCTGGGGATGTCGGCCGCCTGCAGCACGACGAAACCGGCATGCCGCTCGGGCCGGTCCAGCATCGGCAGGTCGCGATCGAACTGGTGCACCAGGTCGCCGGCGATGCGGGCCGAACCGATGCGGGTTTCGCGGCGCACCAGGCTGGCCAGGATGCGCTGCACCTGTGGTGACACGCCTTGGTAGGTGCGGCCGACGAAGCGGTCGGCGCTGTTCTCCCGCTGCGCCAGCGCGGCGGTCTGCGCGTCGGAGGCGGTGGCGGACAGCGTGTACACGCTGGCGCCGCGCACCGCGTGGTCGTTCAGCGCGTCGGCATGCATGGAGACGAACAGCGCGGCCCCGGCCGACTGCGCCTTGGCGACGCGCTCCTCCAGCGGAATGAACACGTCGCGCGCGCGGGTCATCGCCACGCGGTAATGCCCGCCGGCCTCCAGCAGGCGCTTGAGTTCCGCGGCGGCGGACAGCGAGACGTGCTTCTCGTAGGTGCCGGAGATGCCGATGGCGCCGGGGTCCTTGCCGCCATGGCCGGGGTCGAGCATCACCAGTGGCGCGCGCGGCTTGGCGGTGCCGGTGTGCTGCGGCCGGACATGGTGGTGGGGGGCAGCCATCGCCTCATGCAGCGCCGGCGGCAGCAGGAACGTGCCGACGACCCCGGCCCCGGAGCCGAGGCGGCCCAACAGCATGCGGCGCGTGATCGGCGAAACAGTCATGTGGAACTCTTAACACAGCGAATCGGGAATGTCAGCTTAGATGTTGATTGCATTGTCGCCACGTCGGCGCCTCCGGGCGGTGAGGGGCAGCATGAGGTGGCAGGCGGGGTTCCACGCCGGCGCCGCGACCGGGGGAACCGGCGCTGCGATTGGGGGGAAACCGGCGGTTGAATTGGGGAAACCCCCGGGGGAAAGCCCGGGGGAAAGCATCGAGCGGCGTGGAATTTGCGGTGGTCAGGCCGCCGCGCCGGAGGTAACCCCCACCTCACCCTGGCCCTCTCCGCCCCGAGGGGCGGAGAGGCGATCGTTTTGAGGACCGGCGAATGCGTCTCGGCTATTCGAAGATCCGCGTCTGGGACGCACCGACCCGGCTGTTCCACTGGGCGGTCGTCCTGCTGGTGGCCACCAGTTGGGCCAGCCAGGAATTCGACCGGATGCGGCTCCACTTCCTGTCCGGCTACACGCTGCTGACGCTGCTGCTGTTCCGCCTGGCCTGGGGCGTGGTCGGCAGCGACACCGCCCGGTTCAGCCGGTTCCTGCGCAGCCCGCTCGCCGCGATGCGCCACCTGCTGGAACTGCCCCGGCCGCAGCCGGACACCGAGATCGGCCACAACGCCGCCGGCGGATGGATGGTGCTGCTGCTGCTGCTGCTGCTGGCGGTGCAGGTCGGCACCGGCCTGTGCGCCAATGACGAGATATCCGTGCAGGGGCCGCTGGCTGCGGTGGTCGGCGACAGCTGGAGCAACTGGCTCAGCCATGTGCACGCGGTGAACTTCAAGCTGATCGAGGCGGCGATCGTGCTGCACCTGCTGGCCATCGCGGCGTATCGCCTGCTGGGGCACGACCTGGTGCGGCCGATGATCACCGGCTGGAAACGCCTGCCGGACGCGGTGCGGCCGCCGCGCATGGCCAGTCCGCTGCTGGCGTTCGGCATCCTGCTGGTCGCGGCGCTGGCCGTCGCGGCCGGCGTGCGCGCCCTTGGCGGCTAGCATGCCGCTCACCCACCGCCGGACGCCACCATGACGCACCGGCGCCTGGTGTGGCTGGGGCTGTTGCTGGCCGCCCTGCTCGGGGGCTGCGCCGCGCCGCAGAATTGCGCGTTGGTGCCACTGGCCAGCATGCCCTTGGAGCTGAGCCACAACCTGCTGGTGGTCACCGTCGGGATCAACGGCAAACCGGCCAGGCTGGTGGTGGACACCGGCGCCGAACGCACCACCCTCACCGAAGCCGCGGTCCGGCGGCTCGGCCTGGGGCATGCCCGCTACCAGTCGGTGTCCTCCGGCATCGGCGGCTTCAGCACGAGCCAGGACGCGCTGGTGCCCGGGATCGTGCTGGGCGGCACACGCTTTCCGGTGGAGCATGTCACGGTGGGACGCTTCACCCTGCCGGACATGTTCGACGGACCGGTGGATGGCCTGCTCGGCGCGGATATCCTGCTGGCGTTCGATCTGGACCTGGACATCCCCGACCGGCGGCTGACCTTCTATCGGGTGCGCCACTGCGCGCTTGCCCTGCCACCCTGGCCCGCCGCCGAAATTGCCGGCGTCACCGCGCGCCGCGACCGGATGCTGGTGCCGATCGCGGTGAACGACACCGCGGGGCTGGCACTGCTCGACACCGGATCGCAGGGGTCGGGCATCTCGCAGGCAATGGCGGAACGCGCCGGTGTGACGCGCGCCGAACTGGCGGAGGACCCGACCATCACCGTGCACGGCGCCGCGCCCAACCCGGTCCGGGTGCCGGTACAACGGTTCCGCAGCGTGACCGTTGCCGGCGAACCGATGCTGTATCCGCGCCTGGCGGTGGTGCCGGATTCCATCGGTCTCGGCGATGGGCTGGTCGGCGCGGACTTCATCCGTAGCCGCCGGATGTGGATATCGTTTCCCACGCTGCATCTGTTCATTGCCGCAGCCCCGGGCGCCTGAGGCGGGCGATCCAGCCGGGATCCGCCGCGCAATGCGTCCAGTTGATCCAAATCAAGGCGCGTCACGGTGACATGCGGTGAAGTTGCGATCAGACACCACGGGGGTCCGAGACATCGATGCCCAATCATGCAGACCGGCCGGATTGTCTAAGGCACGCCGCCCACTGGCGGGCGCGCGCCGCGGGAACGCCACGCGCCGAACTGCGCAGCGCCTATGAGCAGATGGCGGAGAGCTATGAAACTCTGGCGCGGCAGGCACATTTATGCCGCTGGCTGGTCACGCGGGACGCGAGCCGCCGCGGCGAACCCGCCCCCTGCCATTGCCCTCCACCTCCCACTGCGCCCGTTGGGGCGGAGATGGAGCCGTCACCCGATGCTGCGAGCCTTCACCATGCGAAGCGGGGTGTAGGTCAACGCGAGGCTGCCGTCCTGCTTCACCACGCGATTGCGGGTGCGGACCAGGCCGCGGTTCGGGCGGCTGTTGCTGCGGCGGCTTTCGATTACCTCGCATTCCACGTGGATGGTGTCGCCGGCGAAGGTCGGGCCGTTGACGTTCAGCTCCATGTGCAGGAAGGCGAAGCCGGTGTGCTGCATGGTGGCGTGGGTCAGCAGGCCCTCGGCGAAGGCATACACCAGCGCGCCGGGGACGACGCGCTGCTTGATGTCGCTTTCTTCGCGCAGGAACTCGATGTTGGAGAACAGCACCTCCGTCATGCCGGTGACGCCGATGAAGTTCACCAGGTCGGCCTCGGTGATGGTGCGGCCGATGGTGCGGAATTTCCTGCCGGTCGGCAGGTCCTCGAAATACAGGCCGAGTCCGAGCACCTCGTAGCCGTCGATCTCCGTCATCCGGTGGGTCTCCGTGTGGCGCCCAGCATGGTGCGGGCGATGATGTTGCGCTGGATCTGGTTGGTGCCCTCGACGATCTGCAGCACCTTGGCGTCGCGGAAGTAGCGGTTGATCGGGGAGTCGTTGGAGATGCCGGCGGCGCCGAACAGCTGCACCGCGTCGGTGGCCACCTTCATCGCGGTGTCGGTGGCGAAGCACTTGGCGATCGCCGCGGCGCGGGCGAGTTCGGCGCCGCGCGTGCCGGCGTCGGACAATGCTGCGGCCTGCCAGGTGAGCAGGCGGGCGGCTTCCACCGCGATCGCCATGTCGGCGAGCATCCAGCGGACACCCTGGAAGTCGCTGACCGGCTGACCGAAGGCATGGCGGTTGCTGACGAAGTCCGCGGCGAGATCCATCGCGCCTTGTGCCAGGCCGACGCCGCGTGCGGCGATCAGCGGGCGGGAGGCGTTCAGCGCCTCCATCACCGATTTGAATCCCTGGCCTTCGGAGCCGAGCATGTTGTCCGGCGGGATGTAGACGTTGTCGAAGAACAGCGGACAGGAGGGCACGCCACGGGCGCCGAGCTTGTCTTCCTTGCGGCCGATCTCGAAGCCTTGGGTGTCGCGGTCGACGATGAAGAAGTTGATCGCGCCGCGTTCCTGCTCACCGCTGCGGGCGGCCACCAGGAAGAAATCGGAGACCGGCGCGTTGGTGCACCAGATTTTTCCCCCGTTCAGCCGGTAGCCGGCGCCGTCGCGGCGGGCGCTTGTGCGGATGCCGCTGACATCGGAGCCGCTCTGCGGTTCGGTGAGCGAGAACGCGGCGCGCAGCGTGCCGTTGGCGAGGCCCGGCAGCAGGCGCTGCTTCTGCTGTTCCGTGCCGGCGGCCAGGATCGCGCCGATGGGAGTCCACTGCACCACCAGCAGGTAGGCGGTGTTGTAGCAGACGCGGCCGAGTTCCTCGATGGCGATGCAGGCGGACAACAGGCTGTCGCTGCCGCCGTATTCGGGCGGGAACGGCAGGGTGAACAGTCCAAGGTCGCGCAGCAGGTCGAACATGTCCTGCGGGTATTCGGCAGTGCGGTCGATGTCCTGCGCGCGTGCGGCGACGCGCTCGGTGGCGATGCGGCGCACCAGGTCCTGCACCGCGCGCTGGTCGTCGGCGAGGGCGAATGTCATGCGGTGCCTCCTGCCCCGCAGATCGCCTCGATCTCCACCGCCGATCTGCCGAGTTCCGCCAGCACCTCCCGCGTGTGCTGTCCCAGGCCTGGCGCGGATCGCCGCAATGACGCCGGCGTGGCGGAGAAATGCGTGGTGGGCGCGGTGGCAATCATGCGGCCCTCGGTGGGATGCTGTACGCGCTGGAAGAAGCCGGTGTCCCACAGATACGGATCGGCGACGATATCCTGCAGCGTGTGCAGCACGCCATGCGGCACGTCCGCCTCCGCCAGTCGTTGCAGCCACTCCGCCGTGCTGCGTTCCCGCATGCTCTGCGTGATCGCGCCGTACACCGCATCGATATGCGTCGTGCGCTGGGCGACCGACGAGAAGCGCGGATCGTGCAGCAGGTCGGCGCGGCCGAGCGCCGGCAGCAGGCGGCGCCACTGTTCATCCGTTGTTGCCATCAGGCAGATGTAGCCGTCGCTGGTCGCATAGGGCCGTCGGTGCGGCGTGAACATGCGGGGATAGCCGAGGCCCTTTTCCGGCTCGTCCAGCACACCATGCCAGAGGTGATCGACCAGGTTGAACGCCAGCATGGTCTCCAGCATCGGCACGTGCACTTCCTGGCCGAACCCGGTGCGTTCGCGCGCGAACAGCGCCATGCCGATCGCGGAGGCCAGCGCCTGGCCAACCAGCTTGTCGCACATCGCCATCGGCAAATAGCGCGGTGCGCCGTCCGGCCCGGCGTTCAGCGCCGCCAGTCCGGATTCGCCCTGGATGATGTCGTCGTACGCCGGCCGGTCGCGTTGTGGTCCGTCGCGGTTGAAGCCGGTGGCGCTGGCGTGCACCAGACGTGGATTGGGCTCCGCCAGGGAGGCGTAATCCAGCCCGAGCCGTTCCGCCGCGCCGAGGCGCATGTTGTGCACGAACACGTCGGCGGTGGCGATCAGTTCCAGCAACACCGCGCGCTGCGCCGGTTGCTTCAGGTCCAGCACGACGCTGCGCTTGTTGCGGTTGATGTGCAGGAAATACGCCGCCATGCCGGGATGCCGCTCCGGCCCGAGCTGACGCATGAAGTCGCCTTGCGGCGTCTCCACTTTGATCACGTCGGCGCCGAGGTCGCCCAGATGCTGCGTCGCCACCGGCCCGAGCACGGCGGTGGTCAGGTCGACCACCCGCACGCCATGCAGCGGGCCTTGCGCGGTCATCGGTTGAACGCCGGCATCACCTCCTGCGCGAACCAGTGCAGCTGTTCCTTGAACTCGGCCGGCGACAGGCCTTCCGCCCAGTGGATCATGTAGTCCTCCAAACCGGGGTATTTGGCTTCGATCGACTTGATGCCGTCGATCACCTGACTGGGCGAACCGCAGAACCATGCCTTCTGCTGCACGCCGTCCCGCAGCGATGGCGTGCGCGAGGGCGCGCCGGGCGTGCCCCAGGTGCGGCCGTGTTCGTCGGCGTAGCGCACGAAGCCGAAGGGGGCGAACCATTTGTAGCGCTCGTCATGCGCGGGTTCGACGCGGCGGATCGCTTCTTCCTGCGTCTTCGCCAGGTAGATGCCGGTGCCCCAAATGACGTCCTGGCCGAGCTGCTTGGGCTGGCCGTGTTCGGCGCAGGCGGACTGGTAGGCGCGGATCACGTCGTCGAGGATCTTCTCGCCGTTCAGCGTCACCATCGCCTTCAGGCCGTATTTCGCGATCATGTCTATGGTGCGGCCGCTGGCCACCGGCATGACGATCTCCACCGGCAGGTGCTTCGGGCGCGGCACCATGGTGATGTCCTTCAGCGGATAGCCGCGATACTCAACCTCCGGCGGGCAGGTGAAATACTTGCCCTTGAAACTGAATTTTTCCTCGTTGAAACAGGTCAGCAGCAGCTGCAGCTGCTCCTCGAAATATTCGCGGTTTTTCGCGGCATCGAGCAGCGGGGCGCCGAAGGTTTCCACCTCCCGCGTGTGGTAGCCGCGGCCGACGCCCATGATGATGCGGCCGTCGGTGACGATGTCGGCCATGGCGTAGTCCTCCGCCAGGCGGATCGGATGCCACATCGGCAGCACGTTGAAGCCGCAGCCGAACTTGATGCGCTTGGTCTGGGTGGCGAGCCACAGGCCGAGCTGGATGAGGTTCGGCAGGCACTCGTAGCCTTCGTGCTGGAAGTGGTGTTCGGCGGTCCAGAACGCGTGGTAGCCGAGGTCGTCCATCAAGCGGGCGACGTCGCGCGCGGTAAAGAACACCTCGCTGAGGCGCTCGTTGGGATAGCGACGTTCGTTCGCGGGCGTGCCGTTCAGGCCGACATTGTCCAGGTCGATCTGGCCGACATACAGCATGTGGAAACGCTTGATCATGGTGTGGCGTGCCTCCCGCGTTCGATGTTGGGGAAAGCACGCACTGGCGGGACGGAGAGGTCAAGTGGTGGGGCGGGTCCCCTCGCCGCCCATTGCGGCGGAGATCGGCTCGCCGGCGGAGAGGGGACGCTCGCGGAGCGCGGACCCTATATGCCGGCGAGGCGGTTCATTTCGGTCCAGGCAGCGCGGTATTCGGGACGCAGCGCGTCGCCGCCGTCCTCGCCCAGCTTCGTCGCCCAGCGCTGTTCCGCGGCGTCGGCTTCTGCCCAGCATGCGGCGACTTCACGGGCGCGGTCGGCTGGCGTGCCGTCGGCCAGGACGGTGTCGATACGGGCGCGGAACTCCGTTTCCAGCGCATCGCGTTCGTCGCGCAGGGCGGCGAGATGGCCGGACAGGTCCGCCAGCATGCGGCGGTGCATCCGCTCGTGCCGCCACCAAAGCGTGGCGGGATCGAAGCTGTCCTTCGGCCGCGGCCCCTGCGCCGGCAACGGCACGCCTTGCAGCACCGGCTTGAACACCGAGACGCAGGGCGCGGCGGTGCCGGTGACCCAGTGCACCGCCTGGCCGTTGCGCAGCTCCGACACCATGGCGTTGACCGTCTGCCCGGTGCGCTCGCCATCCGCGGCGTGCATGCACACGGTGCGCAGGGGCGCGTCCTGCGGATGCCAGTCGGGATTTTCCGCTGCCGCGGCGCCGTGGTCGCGCAGCACGGCCATCATCGCCGCCGCGTCCAGCCTGCCCTGCGCCGCCTGCAGCAATCCGGTCGATCGCGCGCAGCGTGCCCGCCCGTTGCCGATGGCGTCCTGCTGCAGGTTGGTGAGTGCCTCGGCGACGTCGAAGCGCAGGCCCGTGCGCCAGCCTTCCAGCCAGGCATAGTCCAGCAGCGCCGGGCTGATGCGGTCGTAGTCGCTGCCGATCGTGTAGGCGTTGGAGATCGCACGCACGTCCCTGGCGCGCTGCACCACCCACATGCGGCCGACCGTCTCCAGCACGAAGGCTTCCTTCGGATCGGCGACCAGGAAGCTGTTGTGGTAGTGGCGCTGCGTCAGGTGGCCGCAATTGCCGCCCTGGCCGTGTTGTTCCAGCAGCTCGATGATGGTCTCCACCGCCTTGGACGCCGTTGCCGCACGTTCCAGCGCCAGCCGCAGCAGGTCCATGCCGAGGAGCGCGGGTTCCTGCTGCGGCGGGATGCGGGCGTGCACCGCTTCGTTGCCGATGGCGACGCCGTGTTCGTTGGCGCCCATCTCCGCGCCCCACATCCAGAAGGGGCGGCACAGCAGCACCGCATGCGTCTCCCGCACCTGCGGGATGCTGATATAGGTGCAGCGCAGCCGCTCATCCGGTGCGTGGCGGGCGCGGGGGAGGGCTTCCACCGCCTGAGCCTCATTGCGCTCGCGGTCGCTGTTCTTGCCGAACAGCACGCTGCCGGTGGCGGTGGCCGGCGGCAGCGCGACGATGGTGTCGCACATGTCAGCGAGCCGGTGCGGCGGCCGCGGCGGACCGTGTCCTGGCTGAGGCGTCGTGGGTCCTCGGCATGGCGTTCTCCTCCGGAGCGTTTCGCAGCAGCGCTTCCGGCGCCGGGAGGTTCCGGCGCCGGTTGTCGCGCGGCCTGTTTATGCGGGTGGACGGGACAGAGGAAGGCCACGGACCAATGACGTGGTCCGTGGCGGTGTGTGGGGCCGATCGACACTGGTGGGTTGCGCAGACGGGACGGGCGGAGGGGCCGGATGGCGGGCTTGCGCGCCGCCGCGCCTGGCCCGGGGCGAATCGGAATGGCGGGGCCGGCCGTGTCCGGTCCCGTGCGCTTCGCATGCGTCAGACGCGGGTGCGGCGTCAGGGCGGGCGGGTCGCTGCCGCCGCGCGCAGGCCCGTTGGCAGACGGGGCAGCCAGGTGGGCGCCACCGGCCATTGTTCGCCGAGGCAGAAGCCGAGGACGCGGCGGACGGAATCGCGGGTGTATTCCGGTATGGCGAGGTTGGGATCGCGGTCCCATTCCGGCGCGAAGGCGACCTCGCGGCGGAGGAGGTCCTGCATCAATGCGGGCAGGTTGCCGCGATACCAGGTGATGGCCTGGAACAGCACGATCCAGAACTGGTTGTGGCACAGCCGGGGCGAGACGCCGAGGTCGCGGCAGATATCGGCGATGGTGCAGCCGATCGGGCGGCGGCGGATGTCCGCCATGAGCTGCTCCAGCGTGGGGAGCGCATCGGGATCGGGGGCGGCGTCGCGCGCGGGGCGGCGGACCGGGGCCGGGCGGGGTGCCGGCGGTTCGGCCTGGGGGTCTGCGGCCGGCGGCAGCGCCGGACGCGGCTTGCGCGGGGCGCGGACGCGCGGCTTCGGAAAGACGAGGTCGCGGCCGCGGCGGGCGCGGTCGAGCAGCACGCGCTGCAGCGCCTGGATGCGCAGCAGCCCGCGGTTGAGGCGGGCTTGGATGACCGGCAGGCGGGCGGTGCCGAAAAACAGGGCGAGGTTGGAGAAGCTGCGGTGGGCGGCGCGCCGTTCGATGGTG
>Ga0187809_10000853_pt1 | contig 15117 bp, 10 predicted proteins | sample NC_wetland_sal_i_8_FD_132415 | JGI IMG/M metagenome (GOLD analysis project Ga0187809, IMG submission 132415) | Wetland sediment microbial communities from Neuse River Estuary, North Carolina, USA - ASW_4 | ecosystem: Environmental > Aquatic > Freshwater > Wetlands > Sediment | place: USA: North... | reverse complement strand
CGATGCCCTTGGCGGTGGTGATCAGGTCCGGCACCACGCCCTCGAACTCGCAGGCGAACCAGTCGCCGGTCCGGCAGAAGCCACTCTGGATCTCGTCGGCGATGAACAGGATGCCGTGCTCGGCGCACCAGTCGGCCACCCGCTTGACGAATCCCGGCGCCGGGACGATGAAGCCGCCCTCGCCCTGGATCGGTTCCAGCAGCACCGCGGCGGTGTTGGCCTCACCGACCTGGGCGTGCACGGTGTCGACGAAGGCGGCAAAGGCCTGCTCGGCGCACTGCTCGGGCCCGCCCGGCCACCGGAACGGATAGGCCATCGGCGCCCGGTAGATCTCGTTGGCGAACGGGCCGAACCGGTGCTTGTACGGCATGTTCTTGGCGGTCAGGGCCATGGTGAGGTTGGTCCGGCCGTGGTAGGCGTGGTCGAAGACCACGACCCCGGACCGGCCGGTGGCGTGCCGGGCGATCTTGACCGCGTTCTCCACCGCCTCGGCCCCGGAGTTGAACAGCGCCGAGCGCTTGTCGTGGCCGCCCGGGGTCAGCTCGTTGAGCTTCTGGCCGACCTGCAGGTACTCCTCGTACGGGGTCACCATGAAGCAGGTGTGGGTGAAGTCGGCGACCTGGGCCTGGACCCGCTCGACCACGCGCGGGGCAGCGTTGCCGACCGTGGTCACCGCGATCCCCGAGCCGAAGTCGATCAGCTGGTTGCCGTCGGCGTCGACCAGGATGCCGCCGCCGGCCCGCTCGATGTAGACCGGCAACCCGGTGCTCACCCCGGCCGAGACCACCGCCTGCTTGCGGCGGTGCAGGGCCTGCGACCGCGGGCCGGGAATCTCGGTGCGCAGCGCGCGCTTCTGCTCGATCACGACGTACCCCCTGCCGACCGGCCGCGGCCGGTCTCGAACTCAGAACCCGATCTCAGAACTCGATGTTGTGCATGACGTGCTTGATCCGGGTGTAGTCCTCCAGCCCGTACATGGACAAGTCCTTGCCGTAACCGGAGTGCTTGAACCCGCCGTGCGGCATCTCGGCCACCAGCGGGATGTGGGTGTTGACCCAGACGCAGCCGAAGTCGAGCCGGCGCGCGACCCGCATGGCCCGGCCGTGGTCCCGGGTCCAGACCGAGGAGGCCAGCCCGTACTCGACGCCGTTGGCCCAGCGCACCGCCTCGTCCTCGTCGCTGAAGCTCTGCACGGTGATGACCGGGCCGAAGATCTCGGTCTGGCTCTGCTCGTCACCCTGCTGCAGCCCGGACACGACCGTGGGCTGGAAGAAGTAGCCGGCCTCGCCCTGCCGGTGACCGCCGGCCAGCAGCCGGGCGTGGTCGGGCAGCCGGTCGACCAACCCGGACACGTGGGCCAACTGGTTGGCGTTGTTCAACGGGCCGAACAGCACGTCCTCGTCGTCTGCGGCCCCGGTCCTGGTCGAGTTGGCCTGCTCGGCCAGGGCCGCCGCGAACTCCTCGGCGAAGCCGGCCGGCGCCAAGACTCGAGTTGCCGCCGTGCAGTCCTGGCCGGCGTTGAAGTAGCCGGCCACGGCGATGGCCTCGGCCGCTGCGGCCGGGTCGACATCGTCGAACACGATGACCGGCGCCTTGCCGCCCAGTTCCAGGTGGACCTTCTTCAGATCGTGCGAGGCCGCCTCGGCGACCTGCATGCCGGCCCGTACCGAGCCGGTGATCGAGACCATCGACGGGATCTTGTGCCCGACCATGGCCCGGCCGGTGTCCCGGTCGCCACAGACGACGTTGAACACGCCGGGGGGCAGGAACTCCGACGCGATCTCGGCCAGCAGCACGGTCGATGCCGGGGTGGTGTCCGACGGCTTGAGGACCACGGTGTTGCCGGCCGCCAGCGCCGGGGCGAACTTCCAGACCGCCATCATCATCGGGTAGTTCCAGGGCGCGACCTGGCCGCAGACGCCGATCGGCTCCCGGCGGATGTAGGAGGTGTGGCCGGCCAGGTACTCCCCGGCCGACTTGCCCTCCAGCACCCGGGCCGCGCCGGCGAAGAACCGGATCTGGTCGACCATCGGTGGGATTTCCTCCGACCGGGTCAGCGCGATCGGCTTGCCGGTGTTCTCGCTCTCGACCGCGATGATCTCCTCGGCCCGCTCCTCGATGGCGTCGGCCAGCCTGAGCAGGGCCTTCTGCCGCTCGCTCGGGGTGCTGTCGCGCCAGGTCTCGAACGCGGTGGCCGCGGCCTGGTAGGCGCGGTCGACGTCCTCGGCGCTCGACAGCGGGGAGTTGAGGTAGACCTCGCCGGTAGCCGGGTTGGTGACGTCCAGCGTCCGACCGTCCGCGGCCGGTACCGACTCGCCATTGATGAAATTCGACACAGACCGCGCCATTGCGTACCTCACAACCGGTTCAGGCAACGATTTCAGTACCTGTTCTACCGTTTGAGCGACGAAAACGCTACACACGATCGGGCTGGTTCGGCGTCGGCGGCCGACCGCCACGCGGGCGAGTTTTGGGAGCTAACAGGTATCGCCGGTTAAACTCTGCCGGGCCGACGGCGCCACCCTCGCTGCTGTTTCCGGTCGGGATCGGTAGCACTGCCGAACCACCGGCCGCTGCTGCGGGGCCGGCCAGCCCGCACCGTGCACCACCGATGAGAAACAGGTAGCTCCCGCATGAGTTCCAGCCCAGCCAGCTTCGACTTCGATGTAGTGGTCGTCGGCGGCGGTGGCCACGTCGGCCTGCCCCTGGCGATCGCGTTCGCCGACCGCGGACTCAAGGTCGGCATCTACGACCTCAACGACCGCGCGGTCAAGACCATCCTCTCCGGCGAGCTGCCGTTCCTGGAGAACGGCGCGGCCGAGGTGCTGCAGCGAGTGCTGGCCGCAGGCCGGCTCGATGCCACCACCGACGCCAGCGTGGTCAGCCGGGGCGAGCACATCGTGGTCGTGATCGGCACCCCGGTCGACGAGCACCTCAACCCCGACCCGCACGCGGTGCCCAAGGCGCTGGAGGAGTGCAAGCAGTACTTCCGGTCCGGCCAGCTGCTGGTGCTGCGCTCGACCGTCTACCCGGGTGTGACCCGCCGGGTCGAGAAGCTGCTGGCCGACGAGGGCCTGGACCTCGACGTGGCCTTCTGCCCGGAGCGCATCGCCGAGGGCAAGGCGATGGAGGAACTGTTCTCGCTGCCCCAGATCGTCTCGGCCCGCACCGATGAGGTCCGGGCCCGGGCCGGCCGGCTGTTCGGCCACCTGACCGACAGCATCGTCGAGCTGGTGCCGGAAGAGGCCGAGCTGGCCAAGTTGTTCACCAACACCTGGCGGTACATCAAGTTCGCTGCGGCCAACCAGTTCTACGTCATGGCCAACGAGCAGGGCCTGGACTTCGACCGGATCCGGGGCGCACTGGCCCAGGACTACCCCCGCGCGGCCGACATGCCCGGCGCGGGTTTCGCCGCCGGGCCGTGCCTGTTCAAGGACACCATGCAGCTGGCCGCCTTCACCGATAACTCCTTCGTGCTCGGCCACTCGGCGATGCTGGTCAACGAGGGGTTGCCGCTGTACCTGGTCACCAAGCTCGAACAGAAGTACGACCTGCCCAACGCCCGGGTCGGCATTCTCGGCATGGCGTTCAAGGGTGAGAGCGACGACATCCGCTCGAGCCTGTCCTACAAGCTCAAGCGGATCCTGGAGTTCCGGGCCAAGTCGGTGCTGTGCACCGACCCCTACGTCACGGTCGATGCCAACCTGCACCCGCTGGAGACCGTGCTGGCCAACTCCGACATCCTGATCATCGGCGCCCCGCACAAGGAGTACCGCTCGCTCACCCCGTCGGTCCCGGTGGCCGACGTGTGGAACCTGCTCGGTCAGGGCACGACGGTCTGATGCCGCAGCTGTCCGCAGGCCGGGGGGTGGCCTGATGTCGCTGGCCATCTCGGTCGTCATCCCGGCCTACAACGAGGGCGAGAGCATCGTCCCGGTCCTGGATCGCATCTTCGACTCGGTCGAGTCCGAGTGCGAGATCCTGGTCGTGGTCGACTTCGAGGCCGACACCACGGTGCCGGTGCTGCGTGACTACAGCGAGCGCGAACCGCGGCTGCACACTCTGATCTCCACCTACGGCCGCGGCCCGGCCAACGCGATCCGCTACGGCATCGACCAGGTCAAGAACCCGGTGGTCGTGGTGACCATGGCCGACGGCAGCGACGACCCGCGGCAGATCGACGCGCTGGCCCGGCTGGTCGACCGGGGCGTGGTGGTCGCGGCGGCCTCGCGGTACTCGGCCGGCGGCCAGCAGGTCGGCGGTCCGGTGTTCAAGTCGCTGCTGTCCAAGACCGCCGGCCGCTCGCTCGGCGCGTTCGGCCGGGTCGGTACCCGCGATGCCACCAACTCGTTCAAGGCCTACTCCACCGAGTTCATCCGTGAGGTCGGCATCGACAGCCGCTCCGGCTTCGAGATCGGCCTGGAGCTGACCGCCAAGGCCCGCCGGCTGCGCCGGCCGGTGGCCGAGGTACCCACGATCTGGCTCGACCGCACCCTGGGCCAGTCCAACTTCCAGCTCGCTGCGTGGATCCCGCGCTACCTGCGCTGGTACCGCTTCGCCTTCGGCAAGCCGCTGACCCCCGAGCAGGTGGCCCGGGCCGCCCAGCAGATCGCCCAGCAGAACAACAAACCGACCAGAAAGCGAAAGTCGTGACCACAGAGAAGGTTTTGGTATCCGGTTCGGCCGGGTTCATCGGCGGGTACGTGTGCGAGGAGCTGCTCGAGCGCGGCTACTCCGTCGTCGGCATTGACAACTACTCCAAGTACGGCCCGGTGGTGAAGTCCTACGACAACCACCCGAACTACGACTTCATCGAGGGCGATGCCCGCGACGTCGAGCTGATGACCAAGCTGCTGTCCGACTGCGATCACTTCATCGCCGGCGCGGCCCTGATCGGTGGCATCTCCTACTTCCACACCTACGCCTACGACCTGCTGGCCACCAACGAGCGGATCATGGCCTCCGAGTGCGACGCGGCGATCGAGGCGCACCGGCACGGCAAGCTGAAGAAGGTCACCTACCTGTCGTCCTCGATGGTGTTCGAGTCGACCGAGCACTGGCCGTCCAAGGAAGGCGACGAGCGCAAGATCGCGCCCCCGCTGTCCTCCTACGGCTTCCAGAAGCTGGCCGTGGAGTACTTCGCCAAGGCGGCCTGGGACCAGTACAAGCTGCCCTACACGATCGTGCGGCCGTTCAACTGCGTCGGTATCGGCGAGGGTCGCGCGCTCGGGGACGTCGAGATCGCCTCCGGCAACGTGAAGCTGGCGATGAGCCACGTCGTGCCCGACATCGTGCAGAAGATCGTCAAGGGCCAGGACCCGCTGCACATCCTCGGCGAGGGCAACCAGATCCGGCACTACACCTACGGCGGTGACCTGGCCAAGGGCATCGTCGAGTGCATGGCCCAGGAGGCGGCCTACAACAACGACTTCAACATCTCCACGCCGGAGAGCACCAGCGTCCGCGAGCTGGCCGAGGTCATCTGGAAGAAGATCAAGGGCGACGCCCCGCTGACCCTGGTCAGCGACGAGGCCTTCGAGTACGACGTGCAGAAGCGCGTGCCGGACGTGGCCAAGGCCAAGCAGGTGCTCGGGTTCGAGTGCACCACCACGCTGGACGTCATGCTCGACGAGGTCATCCCGTGGGTGGCCGAGGCGGTCAAGGACGGCCGGCTCTGATCTGAACGAGTGCATTCAGTACCCGCGCGACGCCAGCTGCCCCAGCTGGCGTCGCGCTATCTCGAGACGAGTTTGGCCGGTGTTGCCGCCCTACTGATCCTCGCCGTCACCGTGATCCGGCTGCGCGAGGCTCGCCACGCGGTCTGGCCGGGTCACGCCGACCCCGCCTTCTTCTTCGGCGTGGCGCAGAACATCCGGGCCGGCGGCGGCCCGAACATAGATTACGTCTGGCATTACCTGGTGCCGCATGCTCAGCTGCATCACTACGCTTTCGACTACTGGTTGCCGGCCCCGTCGTACTTGATGGCGCTCGGCCTGCTGGTGGGGCACGGGCTGCCGGCCGCGCTCTCGGTCGGCATCCTGCTGGTGCCGGTCTTCGCGGCATCGATCTTCTTGCTGACCCGGGAGCTCGCCGGCACGGCGTGGGCGCCCGCGCTGGCGGCGGTGTTGGCCGCAGTGGCGCCGGGCACCACAAACCTGGTCCTACAGCCCGAAAGTGCCATCTACCTCAGCGCGTTCACCGGTGTCGCCATGGCGGCCGCGGTGTACGCCCGCCGGCGGCCGCGGCTGTGGATCCTGGCCGGCGTGGCCAGCGCGCTGGCCACGATGTCTCGCAGCGAGGGCATGCTGCTGTCGGCGGCGGTGCTGCTGGTCGCGATCGTCTGGCGGACGATCATTCCCAGACTGCGCCAGGTCCGTTACCTGCTCATCGGTTTCCTGCCCCTGATCACGGTCTACGTCGTGGTCAACCTGGTCCACTTCTCGTCCCCGTTGCCGCCGGCTTCCTCAGCCTTCCCGTTTATCGACAACTACCAGCAACTGTCGGCGGTGCAGGTACCCCACACCGTGCACGCCCTCCTCGGCGGCGGCACTTCCTCCGACTTCATCACCCAGCGCTGGATCTCGCTCAAAGGCCTGTGGCCGACCACTGAACGCCTGGCCACCCGCAACACCTCGCTGCTGTTCATCCTGGCCGTACTGCTGGCGGCAGCCTCCCGGCTCGGCTGGTTCGGGCGGAGCCGTGGCCGCGGTTTCGAGGAGCACACCGCCGCAGCGCCCGCGGCGGAGCTGGACCGGGCCGCCGCAGCGCCGGCGGCGGATGCCGAACCGCATCCGCTGAAGGCGGCGTGGCGAGCGGGGTGGCAGTCGTCGGCGATCCTGCCCGCCCTGTTCACCGTCGCGGTGATCGCGGTCGACTGCCTGGCGGCACCGGTGGTCTCCTCAGCCGGCGCGACCTACAAGGCCGGTCTGACCCTGGTGCCGCTGGTCGTGGTACTCGGGCTGCAGTTCATCGCGCAGGCCCGGCCGTACAACCTGCTGGGCGGACTGCTGGCGGTGTGCTTGGTCATCCCACAGCTGACGATCCTGCGCCCGGTGGCCCGCTCGACCCTCAACTACGACAATGCCGTCGGCTACAACGAGCTGCGGTTCATCCGGCAGCTGCGGGCCGAGCAGGCATGCCTGCGCCAGCCCCTGGTCCTGATGACGCCCCGACCGTGGGAGTTCACCCAGGCCACCGGGATCCCGTCGGTGATGTATCCCTCGGGACCGCAGTCCGATGTCCTGACCATCGTCGGCAAGTACGGGGTAACCGACGTCTACGACCCGGGCGCGCGGCCCGGCCTGCAGACGGCGACCCGCCAGGCGGCGGACGGCTACGGGCCACTGGCCGTCAGCGCGCAACTGCCGCCACCCTCGTTCTACCGATTCCGGGCGACCACGCCAGGCGCCCGGTGCTGATCGATCAGCCGACCGGGCGCCCGACCACGAAGGCCTGGGCGCCGAACACCCGCCAGGCCAGCGGCAGCCGCAGGTATGCCCGCACCCAGGCCGGCCCCTTGGGCAGGCGGCTCTTGGTGGTGTAGGGCAGAAACCGAGGTAGGCACTTCTCGATGGTGTAGCCGGTAGCGGTCAGCGCCTCGGCCAACGCTCGATCGTCGACCGGCGTGATGTGGTCGAAGAACTGCCAGTAATCGCGAGCGCAGTACCGAACGTTGGGTTGCAGGATCAGCAACCGGCCGCTCGGCTTCAGCACACGTCGCACCTCGACCAGCGTCGCCAGAATAACTTCGCGAGAAATGTGTTCGAAGAAATTGCTGACAAAGACTATGTCTACACTGGCGTCGTCAATTCCGGTCATCGCGTCGGATCGCAGGATATGGGTGACCACATCTGCGGCGGCGCGGACTTTGACATCCGGATTCAAGTCGACGGCAATCTTGTTCGCCGCGTCGATGTTGTTGATGAATTCGCAGTGACCGGCCGCAAGGTCGAGCACGGTGGAGCCTCGAGGCACCCATTGCTGGAAGAAATCGCGGCACAGCACCCGCCAAGTTTCTTGACGCTGCTCCGATTCCCGGTCGAATCGGTGGCCGTAGAGGGCCTTGAGGCCGCTCGAATCGAATTCCACAGAAAATTCATCTTTCAGCCTGGCAGCGGGCAGCCGCGGGACGAATCTTTTCGATGCTACCAGGAATCCTCGCGCAGCCAGGCCTCCGCTGCATGGCGGCGTATATGGGTTCACCGGACTTTGACCCGGCATAAGCCGCCGCAGCCGGGCCCGCGACGGCCGTGTTAGCATCGCTGCACCATGCGCGCACTGCTCCTCCTCGGCAGCCGCGACGAGGCTTCGGGACGCCGGTCCTAACGACCGCCCCAGTCGGCCCCTCGTCGCGGGTTCGCACGCTGCGCCGACGCCGATGAGTCACCGACGACGCTGACCGTCCTTCGAACTCGCCGCCTCGAATCCAGCCCAGGAGCATTTCCGCGATGACCACCTTCCGTGACCCGGTCCGCCGCACCAACCAGCAACCGTCCCAGATGCCGATCCACCGTTACGGCTCGTTCCAAACGGTCGAGCTGCCCGACCGGCAGTGGCCGGGCCGCACCATCACCCGGGCTCCGCGCTGGCTCTCGACCGACCTGCGCGACGGCAATCAGGCCCTGATCGATCCGATGAACGTCGCCCGCAAGCGGGCCATGTTCGACCTGCTGGTTCGGCTCGGCTACAAGGAGATCGAGGTCGGCTTCCCGGCCGCCAGCCAGACCGACTTCGACTTCGTCCGGGAGCTGATCTCCTCCGAGCGGATTCCGGAGGACGTCACGATCTCGGTGCTGACCCAGGCCCGGGAGGAGCTCATCGAGCGCACGGTGCAGTCCCTGGTCGGTGCCCACCGAGCCACCGTGCACATGTACAACGCGGCCGCGCCGGTATTCCGGACCGTCGTGTTCGGCTTCGGCGGTGACGGCCGGGCCGAGTGCCGCAACGTGGCCACCCAGGGCACTCAGGCGGTCATGAAGTACGCCGAGCAGTACCTGACCGGGACCCAGTTCGGCTACGAGTACTCGCCGGAGATCTTCATGGATACCGAGCTGGAGTTCTCGCTCGACATCTGCTCGGCGGTGATGGACGTCTGGCAGCCGGGCGATGAGCGCGAGATCGTGCTGAACCTGCCGTGCACCGTCGAGCGGTCGACCCCCAACGTCTACGCCGACCAGATCGAGTGGATGAGCCGGCACCTGCCCCACCGCGAGCACGTGGCGCTGTCGGTGCACACCCACAACGACCGGGGCACCGCGGTGGCCGACGCCGAGCTGGCGGTGCTGGCCGGGGCGGATCGGGTCGAGGGTTGCCTGTTCGGCAACGGCGAGCGCTCGGGCAACGTCGACCTGGTCACGTTGGGTTTGAACCTGTACAGCCAGGGCATCGACCCGGAGATCGACTTCTCCGACATCGACGAGATCCGGCGCACCGCCGAGTACTGCAACCGGATCGGCGTGCACGAACGGCATCCCTATGCCGGAGATCTGGTCTACACCTCGTTCTCCGGTTCGCATCAAGACGCGATCAAGAAGGGTTTCGACGCGTTGGAGCGCTCGGCCCGCGACGCCGGCCGCCCGGTGTCGGAGCTGCGCTGGCAGATCCCGTACCTGCCGGTCGACCCGAAGGACGTCGGACGCTCGTACGAGGCCGTCATCCGGGTCAACTCCCAGTCGGGCAAGGGCGGCGTCGCCTACATCATGAAGACCGAGCACTCGCTCGATCTGCCGCGCCGGCTGCAGATCGATTTCAGCCAGGTCATCCAACGCCACACCGACGACGCCGGGGGCGAGGTCGGGGCCGATCAGATGTGGCAGATCTTCTCCGAGGAGTACCTCTTCGACGCCGACGCGACGTTCGCGCTGATCTCCTTCACCTCATCCGATGACGGGGACATGACCCGGATCAAGGCCCGGGTCCGCGCCTTCGGCAAGTTCTACGACGTCACCGGGGTCGGCAATGGCCCGATCAACGCCTTCTGCCAGGCCGTGTCCGAGCCCGATATGGGCTTGGGCGGCGTCGGGCTGCGGGTGCTGGACTACTCCGAACACGCGCTGAGCACCGGCGGCGACGCCGAGGCGGCGGCCTATCTCGAGATCGAGGTCGGCGACCGGGTGCTGTGGGGCGTCGGGATCTCGGAGTCGATCGTCGAGGCGTCGCTGCGCGCGGTCATGAGCGGGGTGAACCGGATCGCCCGAGAGCTCAGCCCGAGCTGATCGCTCGGGTGCGGCCGGCCAACGAGTCTCGAACAGTGTTGTCATGCTCTAGACTCACGCGCTGTGGTGACCGAGGCGTCCTTTAACTCCGAGAGTGCGCCGGTAGCCAGCATTATCGTCGTTGGGTGGCGGAATGCACCGCTGCTGCTGGACTGCCTCGCGTCGGTGCAGGCCAACGTCGCCGACTACCCCTACGAGCTCCTGCTCGTGCTCAACGAGCCCACTCCGCAGCTGCGGACCGACGTCGCGATGCACGTCCGGGGTGCTCGCGTCTGGGAGTTCTCGACCAACCTCGGCTTCGGCGGCGCGGTCAACCTGGCCGCCACCCAGGCCCGCGGGGACTACCTCATCCTGCTCAACGATGACAGCGTGGTCGAGCCGAACTGGCTCGAGGCGCTGGTCGAGACCGCCGAGCGCCGCCAGCGGTGCGGCGCGGTCGGCAGCACCTTCCTGCACCTGGACGGCAGCCTGCAGGAAGCCGGATCGGTGCTGTGGGACGACGGCACCACGGCCGCGGTAGGTGACGGTGGCGTGCCCGGGAACTGGGATTTCGAGCGACGCGTGGACTACTGCTCGGGGGGCTCGCTTCTGGTCCGCCGGGATCTCTGGCTGGAGCTCGGTGGTCTCGATGAGCGCTACTACCCGGCCTATTACGAAGACGTCGACTTCTGCCTGCGGCTGCAGGAGGCGGGCTGGCAGGTCTGGTACCAGCCGCTGTCCCGGGTTCGGCATGTGCGCTCGGCCAGCACGCCGGCGCCCTACCGGGGCTTGCTGGGCGAGCTCAACCGTGGCCGCTTCTGTCAGCGATGGCCCGAGCTGCTGGCCGACCGGCAGCCCAAGGGCCAGGTCGAACTGGCGGTGTGGCAGGCCATGGGCCGGCCGACTCGAGTGCTGGTGATCGACGATCGCCTACCGACGCCCAGCCTCGGCTCGGGACTGGGCCGGATGCACGACGCGTTGATGGCGATGGCGGCCGACCCGACCACTCATGTCTGCTTTCACCCCCGGCTCGGCTTGACCCCGGAGGCGGTGCCCTACACCCGGGTCGGCATCCGCATCGTGCTGGATCTGGCCGGCCACCTGGCCAAGACCGGAGTCGGCTACGACGCGGTGGTCATCTCCCGCCCGCACAACGGCGAGCTCCTCTACGACCTGGTGCGGACCGCTTTGCCCGACGTTCCGATCATCTATGACGCCGAGGCGCTGTACTACCGACGGATCGAACAGCAGGTCGCGCTGGCCACCGACCCCGAGCAGGCGAGCGAGCTGGCCCGGCAGGCCGAGCACATGCGCAAGGTCGAGCTCGACCTGGTGCGCAAGGCGGATCAGATCGTCTGCATCTCCGACACCGAGTCGGAGATCGTCGCCAGCCACTCCGACCGGCCGATAGCCACGATCGATGCCTGGTTGGCCAGCCCCCGACCCAGCCAGCCGGGATTCGGCGGCCGCAACGGTATCGGGATGGTCGCGGGCTGGCTGGCCGGACCCGGCTCGCCCAATGCCGACGGCCTGCTGTGGTTCGCCCGCGAGGTGCTGCCGCTCATCCGGGCTCGGCTGCCTGCGGTGCGCTTGCTGGTCACCGGAGGTTCGCCGCCACCAGATGTGAATTGGCTGCAGAGCGACCTGGTCAGCTTCGTCGGGGCGCTGCCCGAGCTGCCGCCCTTCTACGATCAGATCCGGGTGGCCATCTCGCCGGTGCGGTTCGGATCCGGTGTGAAGCTGAAGACGGTCGAGGCGATCCAGTACAACGTCCCGATGGTCGCGACCGAAGAGGGCGCCGCCGGACTCGATCTCGCCTGGCGGCGATCGCTATCCGTCTCCGACGACCCGCGCGGGTTCGCCGCCGCAGTGGTCGACCTGCTGACCGACGAGAACGCCTGGAATCGGGCTCGAGCGGCTCAGCAAGCGGCCGTGCGGTCCGCCGACGTCACCCGCCAGATCAGCGCCTGGCCGGGTTTGCTGCACACTACGGTCGCCCGCTCCGTCCAAGAAAGGGTCGAAAGATGACCAGTAACCGCAAGCTCGAGCCGGTCGCCGACCAGGACGAGCTGGCCGCATCCGCGCGTCGCATCTACGACCTGCGCGAGCACATCTCCGAGCTCGAGGTCACCGTGGCCGAGCGGTTGGAGCGCGAGCGAGTCCTCACGCTGGAACTGGCCGCCGCCCGCCGCGACCTCGAGGTCAAAGCGGCCTACAACGTCATGCTGGAGAGTGCTGCGCTGGAGCGTCGGCAGAGCATCGAGTGGCTTCAGGGCCGGGTCGAGCAACTCAGCCACGAACTCGCCCATGCGGTGGCCGAGAACGCCGGTCACACTCAACAGGCGGCGGCGGCCACGGCCCGAGTCGGTGAGCTGACCGCCGAGCTGGCGGCCGAACGAGCCCGGCTGTCGTATCGGTTGGCCCAGCGCGTGGTGGCCCGGGTCGGCTACCACCCTCGATTGACCGGTACCGCGCGGCGCCTCTATCGGGCCACGCGCCACCATGGCGCGCCGCCAGCCCGATGATCTCGTGGGCCCAGAACGCGGAAGACGTCGTGCTGGCCCGGGCCCTCGACTACTCCCCGGGCTGCTACGTCGATGTCGGCGCGGGCGATCCGACCCGGGCCTCGGTAACCCGGCACTTCTTCGAGCAGGGTTGGCGCGGGCTCAACATAGATCCACGGCCCGAGGCGATCGCCGACCTGGACCGCGAGCGCCCGAGCGATCTGAACCTGGCGATCGCCATCGGCGATCACAACGGGGAGATCGCCGTCAACCGCGCCCTCGACGACTTGGATCTGTCCACCACCGACGCGGAGCGAGCCAAGGAGTTGGCGGCCGAGGGTCATCAGCTGAGCGTGGCTCGGGTGCCCGTCCGGACCTTGGACGATGTGCTGACCGAAAACGGCGTCGGCCAGATCGACTTCCTCAAGATCGATGTCGAGGGTGCCGAGCGCGCGGTGCTGGCCGGTGCGCGGCTCGAGCACTGGCGGCCGCGGGTGATCGTCATCGAGGCGGTCCGGGCCTGGTCGAGCCAGCGGGTGGATTCCGAGTGGCGTGAGCTGCTGGAAGGCGCGGGCTATCTCGAGGCGTGCTTCGACGGCATCAACCTGTTCTTCGTCCGGGCCGAGGACGAGGCCCTGATTCCTCAGCTGGCGCCGGCCAGTGCGCTGGATGACTTCGTGCCGGCCGGAGTGCAACTGCTGCACGACGAGATCAGCCGACTTCGCGACTACACAGCCCACCTCGACCAAGAGCTGCTGCGCCGGACCGAGGCCCTGCAAGAGGCGGCAGAGTACGCCCGCCACCTCGAGGCGGACCTCGCCCCGGCCGGCCCTTCCGACTCGTTGGCCAGCCACGCCCCAGCAGCGCCGGCAGTGCCGCCCCGGCTGGCTCGGGTTGCCGTCATCGGATCGCCGCGGATGGGCAATACCTGGGTTCGGCGGGTGCTGGCCGACGCCCTGGGCGCCCGGGAACTGCCGGTGCACCACCCGGCCGATCTCGACTGGACCGCGCTGCCGCACCGGGCGGTGGTCCAGTTGCACTGGTATCCGACCGAGTTGCTGCTGCAGTTGCTCGATGAGCAGGGCTTCGTCGTGGTCTCGCCGGCCCGGCACCCGCTGGACACGCTGCTGTCGGTGCTCACCTTCGCTCAGCGAGAGCCCAACACTGCCAACTGGTTGCAGGGTCGCGGCGGCGACGAACAGTCGCTGCGGGGAGCCGACCCGTCCAGTCCGGAGTTCCTGAGCTGGGCGACCAGCGACCGCGCTCGCCGGTTATTGGACGTCTCGCCCCGGTGGTGGCAACGCCCTCGAACCGTTCGGGTCCGGTACGAGGAACTGGTTTCGGACCCTCAGGCGGGCTTTGCCCAACTGCTGGCCGGCACCGATCAGCCGGTCACCGAGCTCCTGGCCCCAGCCGTGGCCGCCAACACGGCAAGCCGGCTGTCCGAGCTGTCCGGTGGGGTGCACGTCTGGCAAGGGCGCAGCGGACTCCACGAGCAGGTGCTGGCCACCGACCTCCGCCAGCAACTGATCGAGGCCCATCAGTCGACGTTCACCGCGCTCGGCTACTCGACCGACCCCGGCGCGCCGCTGACCGCCGCCGAGGCCGAGCAGGGCTGGACCCGGCTGCGATGACCGGAAGTCATACCGACCGGCCCGCCGAGCCGACGCGCTGGCCGAACCAGCTTCGCCGGCTGGCGAGCGAACCGCAGCCCCTATCGCTGGCCTTTCACCCCCGGGCCAACAGTTTCGGATTCCTGCGCTGGTTGTTCGCCGCCCTGGTCATCCTTGATCACAGCTACCCGCTCGGCGGCTTCGGCGACGACGCGCTGCGGCACTGGAGCCAGGGCCAGGACACTCTGGGCGGTCTGTCGGTCGCCGGGTTCTTCGTGATCAGCGGCTTCCTGATCACTCGCAGCTGGCTGCACACCGGCTCCACCGTTCGTTACCTGTGGCACCGCTTCCTGCGGATCTTTCCCGGTTACTGGGTCTGCTTGCTGGTGACCGGATTCATCCTGGCCCCGCTGGCCTGGCACCACGAGCACGGCGGCGCGTTCGCGGTGTACTCGGCCGGCCCAGTGCGGCCGTGGGCCTACTTCACCAGCAACCTCTGGCTGACCATCCACCATTACGGCATCGCCGACCTGCTTCGGGACACCCCCTTCGGCCGCCGATCTGGCGGCGCCTGGGACGGTTCGCTGTGGACCCTCATCTACGAGTTCCGCTGCTACTTGCTAATCGCGGTCTTCGGGCTGACCGGGGTGCTGACGCGCTACCGGGGGCTGGTGCTGGCGGCCACGGCAGCCCTGTACGTGGCCACGGTTTCAGCCCTGGTCGACCCCAGCTGGCAGGCTCGGGTGGTTCCGGTCCTGGCCGATGTCTACGTGGCCCGATTCACCTTCCTGTTCCTGCTCGGATCGT
>Ga0187809_10000851_pt1 | contig 15125 bp, 14 predicted proteins | sample NC_wetland_sal_i_8_FD_132415 | JGI IMG/M metagenome (GOLD analysis project Ga0187809, IMG submission 132415) | Wetland sediment microbial communities from Neuse River Estuary, North Carolina, USA - ASW_4 | ecosystem: Environmental > Aquatic > Freshwater > Wetlands > Sediment | place: USA: North... | reverse complement strand
TAAGGCTGTCGCGTAAATCCCTGGTACTATCGCTGTTGGATGCATTGCCAAGTCTGATGTGGGTTATGCATCTCGCGGATCGGATTGCCCGTGATACAGTGAACACTGTCGTGTCCGAATACTAAGGCGACGATGCCCAGGCCCACGACGAGTATGGAGAGCAAATGCCAGTTGTGCTGGAAGTCAAAGAGCCCGCTGAGCCAGCTTTTATTTTCTTGCTGGTGGCGCTCAATGAGCCAGCAGACAAAGGCGATTGCCGCCACCAGAAATGCAAGCGTCGGCAATATGACGAAGAATGTGAATAGAGTAGGATAATGCCATAAAAAGCTGTGCCGCAGGTTCTTGTCAATTGATGCGGCAGACACTATGAGGAAGAAAGGTGCAAGCATAGCAGCTCCTGCTATCGCGCTGTTCTTAACATATTTCGGTGTTTCGTGGATCATAATTTCTCCTACGTAGTTTAATTGTTGGTTGACAAGGCTTATGGGCAGGTCTATGACCGTTCGCGCCCAAACTGAGAATCTCTGACGTGCGGTGGGTGCGTTTTCGAGCATATCCGCCAGCGTCTGCAACATTTGGTCGCCGTATTGTGTGCGGTAAGGTTTGGGGTACAGACGCAGTAGCTTACTGTAGCGAGGGAAACGTTCATCTACGCCCATATAGACGCCCCGATGCTCTCGCTCAGCAAACGGCGTTCCTGGGCAAGCTGGACCGTTTGTTTATAGTAGTCAATTTCTGAGCCCAAATGATCCCATCCTTTTTTGGTTAGCCTATAATAGCGCCTTCGGTCATGCGTCCGTTCGCTTGGAACTTCCTCGATATAATTTTCGTCGTTGAGTGACTTTAACGTGCCATACAGAGCGCCTGGTCCAAGCTTTACGCGCCCACCGGAGTCGTGCTCAATCTGCTGCATCAGCTCATAACCGTGTCGCGGTTTTAGGCTGAGTGCGAATAAAATGCTGAATGTTACTTGCGGCAATAATGTGGAAGTGTGCTTGTTCATGTCTTAATAGTATCAAAATATGATATATCGTCAATAGTAGTATCAGTTGGAGAAGTATCGCGACTCGATATAGTTTACATATCTCTATCAGGGGTGCTCGGCCGCTAACTTCTTAAGATTTTCGGAAGCTAGCGCTTATTCTTGACGACGGACCCCAGTTGTCATAGGCTGGGAGTACGATGTTCGGAAAAGCAAAAAATATCACCACCATTGCTACGAAGACACGCATTCGTCTCTTCTCGTACCGGCAAGATAAAAATTTGACGACCAGCGATGTGCAGGCTGCACGCGAGTACATTGCCGCCTATTGGAAGAAACTCGAGCGCCATCATCCCAAAGACGACGGCGTGCTTATCGGTGTCCCCAAACCTTACCTTGTTCCCAGCTATGCTGAGGGACATGAATTCGACTACCACGAACTGTTCTATTGGGATAGCTACTTCATGGCACAGGGTTTGCTGGATGAGGAACACAAAGAGCTGGTCATTGGCATTCTTGAAGATCTTGTTAGTATCTTCAAACGCTTCAAGATTATTCCGAACGCTTCGCGCTTATACTACACAAGCCGGTCTCACCCGCCGTTTCTGACGAGCTTTATTTTCGATATATATCAGGCCTACGATATGGACAAGAAATGGCTGCGCGATATGATCGAGATCGCCAAAGAAGAGTACGACACAGTATGGATGGGTACGCGCAAGCCGAACGCGAGACAGGTTTACGAAGGCTTGAGCCGCTACTATGACTTCAACTACCTACACGAGATCGCGGAAACCGAAAGTGGCTGGGACATGACCCCGCGCTTCGGGCATAAATGTATGGACTACCTGCCACCCGACCTGAACGCGTTACTCTACAAATACGAAATGGATTTTGCCCGCTGCGCGCGAATCTTTGAAGATAAACGCGAAGCTGCTATGTGGGAGCAGGCGGCAAAGGCGCGCAAAATGGCCATGGATAACCTGATGTGGGATCACTTACGCGGCTTGTACTATGACTACAATTACGTCAAAAAGAAGCGCGGCAATATCAGCTCGCTTGCTTCGTACTACACGATGTGGGCCGGTCTGGCGAGCGAAGAGCACGCGCGTGAACAAGTAAAGGCGCTCAAGCGCTTTGAGCAGAAGGGCGGTTTGGCAACGACCGATGCTTTGCCGCTCGGCCAGTACGTGCTTAATTCTATGCCGACGCAGTGGGCGTATCCGAACGGCTGGGCGCCATTGCACTTCCTGGTTGTGCGAGGGCTCGAACGCTACGGCTACCATGACGACGCGAAGCGCATTGCTATGAAGTGGCTCAAAAACAATCTAAACTGGTTCAACGAGCATGGCATATTTCTCGAAAAGTACAATGTGGTTTCACCCGAGAAGCCGCCAGCTAAGGGCTTGTATCCGTCACAGACCGGCTTCGGCTGGACGAATGCCGTTTTCGAACGCTTCTGTCAGGACTACATAGACAAAGCTTAGGCCGGCTGTCGTCTTTGTATCAAACTTTCTCAACCTGCATCGGTGAGGTATAATGCTGCCAGATGAAATAACCTTTCATTTTGGGGTTGTAGCTCAGCTGGCTAGAGCGCGTGATTCACATTCACGAGGTCGGGGGTTCGAGTCCCTCCAGCCCCACCAATCTGAACCTTAGGAGGGATTATGGCTGTCGTTCTCATCATTTTACTCGTCGTTGCGTTTATTATCGTGGCAAATGGCGTGCGCATCATCAATCAATACGAACGAGGCGTGGTATTCAGACTTGGCCGAGTGCGCGGCGGCGTGAAGGGGCCGGGGTTGCGCCTTATTATTCCGATTATCGACCAGATGCGCAAAATCTCCCTCCGAATCGTTACATTGCCGATCGAGTCGCAGAAAATTATTACCAAAGATAATGTATCGATCGATGTGTCGGCGGTGGCGTATTACCAGGTGAAAGACCCGATTAAGTCGATAGTCGAAATCGAGAATGTCACGTCAGCCACGTACCAGATTGCCCAGACCACCGTGCGAAATATCGTCGGTCAAAGCTCGCTGGACGAAGTACTGAGCGATACCAGCGCCATTAATGAGAAAATCAAGAGTATCTTAGAGGCATCGACTGAGAAATGGGGCATTTACGTCAGTACGGTAGAAGTCAAAGACATCCAATTGCCCGACAGCATGCAGCGCGCGATGGCGAAGCAGGCCGAGGCTGAGCGTGAAAAGCGCGCGAAGATCATTGCCGCTGAAGGCGAGCAGCTTAGTGCTGCCAAACTTGGTGAAGCCGCTGATATCATTGCACAGCACCCAATTGCATTGCAGCTTCGCAACCTGCAGGTCCTGAGTGACATCGCAGTTGAAAAGAACAGCACTATCGTTTTCCCGGCGCAATTCATGGACACCGTCAAAAGCATCAAAGATTTTATGAGTAAGGAGCATTAAGCGGGTGTCCAGGCTGCCAACACTCAGCCCGTATTACCGCGTATCTGCCAAAGCACTTATTTTCGATGGTGCCGGGCGTCTGTTGGTAGTAAAAGACGAGAATGGCGAATATGAGATGCCCGGTGGCGGCTGGGAGTACGACGAAAGCTATGAAGACTGCCTGCGCCGCGAATTATATGAGGAAATCAGAGCTGAAGTTAAGAGTATTGGCCAGCCGGAAATTGTCTGGCGTGACCATGAAGGCGGTACCGCGCGGCTGAAAGTGGCGGCGTACGTGACGCTTGCTTCACAAAAGCTGACAGCAGTCGGGGATGATGACATCACGGAGCTGGCAGCAGTCCGCTTTGTTACAAAAGACGAATTTTTGGCGCTGCCGTTCCAGGAAAGCGAGTGTGGCATCATACATTGCGCCGATAAGATCTGGAATTCGATACGATAGACAAAGGAAGGCGTGGAAGTGTATGACCGAGACAGAGAATAGCCACAATGGAATATCCAACTCGAAACTGAACTGGCTGCGTGCGGCGGTACTCGGTGCCAATGATGGCATCGTGTCGGTGTCGAGTATCGTATTGGGCGTGGCCGGTGCGACAAATAGCCGGGGTGCGATATTTACTGCCGGGTTGGCTGGGTTGGTTGCTGGCGCGCTATCTATGGCAGCCGGGGAATATGTATCGGTCAGCAGCCAGCGCGATACCGAGCGTGCATACATCGCTAAGGAAAAACGCCAGCTTAAGGATAATCCTGAACGCGAGATTGGCGATCTGGCTAAAACATTTGAAAGGAAGGGCCTTAGTAGTAAGACTGCGCACCAGGTCGCCAAAGAGCTGACTGCGCATGACGCTATCAAGGCGCACCTCGACGCAGAGCTTAACCTGGATGAGGAAGATTTGAACGATCCGACACATGCGGCGATTGCTTCGTTAGTTTCATTTACAGCCGGCGGTATTATTCCAATGATCGCTGTACTTGTTGCGGCTGTAAGCCTAAGACTGCCGGTTACTTTCGTCGCGGTACTCGTGGCGCTGACTATTACTGGTTACATAAGCGCGACGGTGGGCAACGCACCTAGGCGTCCTGCTGTTATGCGCGTGGTTATTGGCGGCGCGATTGCGATGCTTGCGACGTATGGCATCGGTCATCTCTTCGGAACAGCCATCGGTTAGCGGTCTACTTGAATAAACAGTCTATATTCAGTAAAATACCCCTGTTACCCTATTGTGGCGCTTTAGCTCAGTTGGTAGAGCAGAGGCCTGAAGAGCCTTGTGTCCCCAGTTCGAGTCTGGGAGGCGCCACCAAGAAAAATACCTCAGCGAAGTCTGAGGTATTTTTCTTGGCTGGAGAAATGTTGGTAAAGATATATGCAAAGCTCGAAAGGGGGTTACTGTTGAGCCGCAGGCTGTCGGATTAAGGCGTAATAGCTCTAGATAGCGCAATACGGCGACAGGTGTATATCTCACAATATATACACCCCAGCTAGCTTATAGTATAGATTATGGACAGCCCAGATGTGGACCCGACTTCGCGTTTCGTGTGGTACGAACCGGTGGACCCTCTGGCGCTACAAGTTGCGGATCAGTCTGATCTCAACGGTCATGAGGTGATCCTGGGCGATTTTGATGCACAATTTATCCGGCATGAGGAACCACCGCTCGATAACGTGCCGCATACGGCCGAGGAATCGGTCTTGTCGACGACACCGAGATTTGTCGACGAATATCAACTACTATTTGATGCGGCGTGCGGAAATGCTGAGCGCCGAAGACGCTTGCTCGAGGGCCAAATGCAGCTTGTTGCAAACCACCCTGCCATCGGCGAATCAGTAATCAGTTGCTTACGACTTATAAGCGACCCGGCAGGTGCGGTGACGAATGAACGGATACGAAGCCTCGGCGCGCGGCAACTTGAGCTGATCACAAGGCGGGGCTTGGATATTTTTAGAGGGTCGGCTGACCAAGAAGAAATTCAGCGCCCACCCGTTACGAGCATGGTCCGGCGGTATATCGAATACCGAAATCAGGATGATGAAGAAAGACGGGCAAATGTACTAGCCGAGGCGCGGGGATTACTGACCGATCCTGATGCGATTGATCGACGAAACGAAGCATACGATCTCATCACAGCAGCTGGTATACTTTCTGATTCCGGTATTGCCGCACAAGAAGCATATCGCGATGGGCTTGAGGCGGCAATTGAGTATGTGCTTGATAGCGAACCGCAACCTTATCCTACGGTGACAGGTATGGAGCGGTGGGTTACCAGATGGGCGGCTGAAAATAGTCGTGTCGCCGAATCGGTGCTCCGAAAACTCATAGAAGCCGCAGAGACACCCGAAGCAATAACAAGCGTGTTATACGATGTCGCGCTTGCCGGATTCGGTACAGGCAACCCCGAAGTGATGAACAGAACTGCCGAACTGCTCTGCTGGAATACCGATCTGATGCCGCCAGATAGCTTGCAGGGTCAGCTAAAGGAGTATGCGAGGTTTAACATTGATCCGGAAATCCGTCGTAAGGCGAGTGAACTGCTTGACGTTGCGTTTAGCTATTTCACTATAACGAGTACGCGTGGCCAGGTAGATTTTATGAAGGCATTGCTGGAAGTTCACAAGGACGAGCGATTTAAGATCTTTCTTGCCCGACAAATCATCGCACACCCTGACATTATGCAGGAGCTTGGATGGGACTCGTCACTCCCGAAAAGTAAGGTTCTACGTAGCATCAAGATAGCGGGAGCATTGGCAAGACAAGCTCGCGATACTGCACAGCGTGCGGCGTCAAAAGGCCTGCCAGCAATTTTCGCAACGAGCGGGAGTGAGGTCGGACCTTTGGGTGAATGGTACCGCGATTTTTATGCGTCGTTCAGCGCCGAAATGCACGCCAGCGTTCCTTTGCCCGGCAGACGGACGATCATGGCACACCTTAACTTTCCCGGATACTCCGCTACGGATTTGCTTAGAGTCAGCGCCGATGAGGCCGCCGCACGAGTTCGTGAAATGATTGCTCAAGGCCCGGGTGTAGCCATTAGTCGGCGGACCTATTGGAATACGCTCGGATACTTGGTACCTGAAGAAGTGGGCCGTAGTGAGTGGCGGGCGCTCATACGGGAAAATGCTGCAATCAGGGACGAAATGATTGTGGATAAGCGGCACTCCCTCAGTCCGCGCGGCGACCGTTTGATTGTTGTCGGTTCTATGCTACAGCAATTGGGATTTGAAAGCATCGATTATGCTATGACCCCAGAGCAGAAAGATGTTACTACCGTGACACTTCGGGTCGGCAATGCGACATTTCGTTGTTTGCTCGATCGAGAATACAATTTTCGGGAGATTGGCACAGGCCACAATCTTGGTTTGGGCCATTCCGCGCCCTTCCTGGAGTTTGTTGTCCTGAGCCATTTGCATCAGATCCATAATACTGAGCCAAGTCGAAAAAAGATTGGCAAAGGACCAGGCCTCGGAGAGCCTCATCGGACGGCGGCTCGGCGGGCGCACCGTCGAAGATTGCCGGAGGGCGATCATCCTTCCGAAGACCAGATATTTATAGCAATTGACGAGTACGGTATCGATCTCGTAAGGCAGAACGCTATGCGCCTGGCGCGAGGTGAAACGCGGCTCATAACCTGGGTAAGGGAAGTATCTGATGGCATTGAATATCACGATCCGGTCAAGACGGAAGGCACTAAGGCAAGCGAACGCTTGATCGAAGTCTTGCGCCGTGCTCAAAGTGAAGGCTAGACATGAGCCTACTCTCCGTACATCAAGAGACGGGCGTGGTAATTCGCTAAATTGAAAGCGGATATGTGCTACACTGGCCGTAGCGGTCAAAAATAAAAATATAGCTCACATGCGTTTATATAAACTACTCCCGAAGGGTCGCGGCCGTTTCGTGATTGCCGGTCTTTGCGTCGTGGCAGTGGGCGTCGTCGGCGCATATGTACTTACCATGCACCATGAGAGCTCCTGGCGGGGCCTGCTGGAAGTTTCCGGTAATGATTCCGGCTACTGCTTGACAGCAAGTGGCGGCAATACGGGCGATGCGGTCGTGCTCGACACATGTTCCAAAACGGCGGATGACAAGCAAGTGTGGGTGCTAGCAGATACAAAGACGGTCACCATTCTTGGGGTGAGCGATGTTCAGGAATTCTCCATAATGTCGGCAGCTAGCAACAACGAGTGTCTTAATAGCGCCAATGCTGGCGTCGAAGTGCAGCTGTCCCCATGCAACAGCAGCAACACCGCCGGTATCTGGCTATGGGGCGCTAAACTGGGTAAGCTGGGCTTCTCCGCTCATCAGCTCGTCAATGTATCTTCTATCGGAGGGAACGAGGAACTGTGTCTTGACCACGTTAGTAGCACTGCAATCCAGGGTATCACCTGCCAAATACCCGCTCAAACAGATCAGGAGTGGTTTGAAGCTGAGGCATCAAGCTTCGCTTCGACGACAGGCAGCGCAGATGCGGCAAATGCCAAGACACTCCAACACCCCACAACGGGGCCGAGCAAAAGTACTGCTAGTAAGAGTACGGCTACGTCTGACGCCGCTTCAGGCACCAAAAGTACACGTGTAGTAGCGGCGCCGATTCACTATGCGGCTCTCGGGGATTCAGTAGCTTCCGGCGAAGGCATTAATTATGGATGGGTGTATACGAATAGCGAGTGGAAGCAAACCGGACCGCAGAATCCGACCTGGGAACCGACAAATAATTTAGCGGCAAGCATCCAAGATTGTCATCGCTCAGCCAAGGCATATCCGTACCTCATCTCCAACGTTACCAAATACAAGCTTCTGGACTTAAGCTGTTCGGGCGCGTCAATACCGAACGGAGTGCTTGGGCCTATTCAGTTCAGCAAGACAACAACAGGCGCGGCGCAACTAGGTAACAATCAGGCACGTAACGCCGCGTACGATACGTTTAAACCAAGCCTCGTAACCATTACACTCGGCATGGATGATATCGATTTTTCGGATGTTGTAGCAACCTGCTACACCGGCCCCTGCGGTACAGCTTCCCAGAATAATTCTATTGATTCGGCGATAGCCGCATTCTCGTCTAATTTGAAGGGTTTGCTTGGAGACATCAACAGTCGGGGGAAAGCTGACGGACAAGTACCATGGGTGGTCCTAACGACGTATTACGATCCATTTAATCTTAACAGTTTAAGCTGCGATGACGTCGATATAGGGCTCGGCTTTGGCTTGAGTAGCTCGGATGCGAAATGGTTACAGTCCAAGCTGAATCTCATCAACGAGGACATCAAGGTGGATGGTTCATCCTATCCAAAATCCAAGGTCGTGGACTTAACTAATGTCCTAAACGGTCACCAACTCTGCAGTAGTAGCCCGTGGGTGTATGGTCCGTCTATTCTTTACGATGACCTAGACAGTCCGGCGCCGTTCCACCCGACGCCAAGCGGCCAGCAAGCAATTGCAAATGCTATGTTGTCGACGATAGGGTCGTTAAAACTTTAATATAGCTCGTCGTATTTTTCGTTCAGGAAGCGGATCCATAAACGAAGCATGCGCAGCAGTGATTTTAGCGGCAGCTCGATGGCAGTATCCAGGAAGTCGCCGACAAGGTTCACTCGTGCGTATTTGCCCGCAAGCCATTGCCCCAGCTGGATGAACGGCAGGTAGAAAAAGTCCAGGAACGCCGACGATAAGGTAGACTGTGGCCGGCTCATCTTGAGCTCGCGTACGATAGCGCCGAGCCGGAAGCCCAGAAAACTGGCCGTAGAGAAGAAAACAAAGAAGATGGCCATCTGCAGCGGGTTAAATTGCAGGCGTTGCAGCAGTGCAACCGTAATGCCCAACGGGATTAAAAAGAGCAGTACAGAGAACAGCTTTGCCAGCGGTGAGTACGGCTTGGTCCGTTCACGCAGATTAAGCGTCGGAGTCTTTGTCTCATACAGCAAGCTTTCCATGTAGTGCTGGGTTGAGCGGGCGTCGGCATTCGAGGGCGCTGTCAGCCCCAGACGGATACTCGCCATATAAAGCGGCGGGAAGAACAGGTTGATCATCAGTGGCAGCGTGGCGACGGCACCGTAAACGGCTAGATCAAATGGCACTTCGACACCGAGACCGATAATACTCTTGGTGATAAAAATGAATACAATACTCTTGATAAGCCCGCTATTCAGCCGCTGGATAGTCCGTCGGTACTCCTTGTTGATTTGGTAATCGTAGGCTGACATGAACTGTTCACGATTGTCCAGTATGTCTACCAGGTCGGGTGTATCTTCCATAAGGCCCTTGAGCACTCGGAAAGGTGCACCATTCTTGGACACTAGCCGTTTGAGTCGTCTGGTCTGCGGCGATGCGTATAGCCGGTCGATACGCTCGTTCCATGCAACGTACTCATGTTCTTCCGAAGCATTTTTGCTGTAGATCCTGAGCAGATCAGCACGCACGACGTCTATGTTGAACTTCAAAAGCGCCTGGTGGACTGCAACGTACAGGGCGATATCATAGTCTTCGATTTCTTCGGGTGTTTGTGTCAGCCGATCCTTGGGAAGCTGCTGTAAAAAGTGCTCATATGCAAAAGCAGCAAGTGCTAGATGGTACGCATACGGTTGCAGATAATCCTGAGTTCGGACCGACAGAACAGACAAAATCCAGTCAAGTGCCTTGCTCTGAGGGGTGTGCGCTTGTCGCAAACGGCCGTACAAATGCATTTGCTCGACGGCAAGTCGGGAGATGGCTTCTGCTGTCTTAGTACCATATTGACCCTCCTGCAGATAGCCAGCCTGTACTAATTCTATAAGCAGCTCCTGCCCGACATCTTCCGGCTGGTGCCGCATGACGAAGAGCAAACGTTTGTAAAAGCGCTTGATCGCCCGTTGGAGTACTAATCTCCCTTCGCTATATTCGGCCGCATTGCGGAGCTGTTCGTAGGCGCTCGAAATGGTGCGTCCCATGCCGGGGATGAAAATCGGCTCGCCGCTACTATTCTGCTGCCGTATAGTCTCGTCGTAAAGGCGAGCAGTTTCCAGCTGTCCCCGCAGTGTCTCGCGTGATCGGTTATCTCCCATAGGTATCTAAATATTATAAGAGCTTGCGAAATTATATGCTATGTGTATAATTTAGTATGATTTCGTATCTGTTATGCGGGTGTAGCTCAGTTGTTTAGAGCGCATCCTTGCCAAGGATGAGGCCACGGGTTAGAGTCCCGTCACCCGCACCAGAATAAGTGACCTAGCCTCCTAGAAAGGGGCTATTTTTTATGTCTCTGATAGAATACAAGAAAGCGGAGAATGATATGTCTTATAAGAACTGGTACCAACGACATCTGGAAGGAACAAACTTTAGTGATAAGATTGCCGATCGCGTAGTCCAAGGCATGGGCTCATGGTCGTTTATTATCATACAAACGGCAATCATCATTCTGTGGATACTGGGGAATGGCTATTTCCTGATCGTACATTTCGACAAATATCCCTTCATACTACTTAATCTAGTCTTTTCAACACAGGCAGCCTACGCATCGCCCCTTATCCTTATGGCGGCCAACAGGCAGGCTGATCGAGATAAAGCGCAGGCTGAACATCAGTACGAACATCAAGAGAAAGAGTTAGTACTAAATACGCAACTTACTAAAGACATACACACGTTAACTCAAGAGATACACGCACTTCTAGCGAAAGGCGCTGTGGCACCATTGAGTTTAGAAAATATCCCTGTTAGGGCTAAAGAGAAAGTGGATTAGTTTCCCCTCAAAAAAAGGGTTGGAATGAAAGTGCGTCAAGCGCACCAATTAGCAATAACATATACAACGAGTCGCAAGGCGTGTTTTTGTTTTTGGGCACGGTTCTACAACCTTATCTGCTATTGGGGCTAGAGCCCCGCTTGGTCAATCGCTCTGCTAGGATATGAATATGGCAGACAGCTAGAAAATCCTCAATTTGCCAAAGTATCCATTGATCGTATTAGACTCACTAGTTTATTTTACGCAGCGCCTAGCATATCCTCTAAACCAATATCGTAACCCATAAGATCGCGCTTCACCAGAAGCTCGGCGATATTATATTTCGTAAGACGTATTATTGGATGCACGACCTCTGCGATCGTGAAGCCTGCGGCAGTGAGTGCTTTTGCTTTACGGGGGTTCTGTCCTGCGATTTTTATCGTGTTATTAATCTGTAAATCATGGAGGGAGGCGATTTCTCTCTCGTAGGTTCGGATATCGGGCTTGAATCCCAATAACCTAAACGCCTCGACTGTATTCACCTTTTGGGTTCTTTGTATTTCCAATGCCTTGATCTTATTCTCAAGTCCAATACCACGCCCTTCAACATATTGGTACAGTATGACGCCGGAGCCGTTCTTTTTTATGAGTTTAAGGGTAGAACTTAGTTGATCTGCGCAGTCACAATGGAGACTGTGAAATGATTCGCCGAATAGGCAGGACGAGTGAAATCTGACGATAGGCTCAGAATCTGTAAGATTGCCATAACTGACACTGACGCAATCCCCCTCCTCAAATTTATGATATGAAATCTGGAATAGGCCGTATCTAAGAGGTAGCACCGTCGAGTGTGTAATGGCCATATCAAAATTGTAGCACTTACTAGAGCGCCATTTGCTAAGGCCCGACCTCGAACTGCTCCCAAAGTGTTGGAATGAAAGCGCACCAAGAGAATCGTCATAAGACTAATACGTCGAATATCTGAGGCCAGCTTGGCCTCTTTTATTACTCCAAATATAAAGTCCTATTCTATGCAGATAGCGTATCTAATACTTCTGCGACTCGTAAAGCGTGGCTCGGCCCTTTAACACTTTCAGTGCTCCATACTGCAGACAGCATACACTGGACAAAACCCCAGTCACGAATCCTAGTAGCTTCAAAGCCAAGTCTTTCCGACAGTATTGCTATTCGTCGTTGTAGTAACGGCTCTAGATCTGCTACATTTTTCAGCTTATCGTATGGGTTCCGAATCATGGCCGCGACTTCGTAGGCAGGTTCCGCAGATACCCCCTTAGGGTCAATAGCTACCCAGCGACGTTCGTTAGATAATAGGACGTTATGATGATGTAAATCACCATGTAATAGCATTGGTGGCCGTGAAGTAGCTATCAAATAAGTAAACAGTTCACTTGCCTTTTCAACTAGATGTGCTGGGAGTATGCCATCAGTACCATGCTCTGCCTTATATTTCGGTAGAGCTGCTGCCCATTCATCAATAGTAATAAAGTTATGCGTTTCAGGCAGTGGCTTACTGAGTTGCTTCATAACATTGGCAAGGATGCGCGTAGCTTCATCGTCATCTTCAATACTACCTAACGCAGTTCCTGGCGTAATTCGCTCAAGAAGCATTACGGCATTTGGCTGGTCAACCTGTAGCAGCCGACAGGCGCCTTTGCCATTAAATGTTTGTAAGGCAGTAATTTCTGATTGGAACTCTCTGTCTTCTGGGTACCCAATTTTTATAACTGCTTGCGTACCATCAATTAATTCAACAGGTGCAACGTAGTTATAGTTCAGCTTAAAAGGTTCCTGGGCCTTGAAGCCCCAGTGGTCTTCGTATTCTGCAATCATCTTAGGCAGACGCTTTAACCATGCAGCACCACCCGTGCCCCAGCTAAGAGCGTTTTGCTCAAAATGACTGTCCATGAGCTAAGTTTACAGCTTTATGAAGTATAAGGGGATATGGGTAAGTACTGCTTTGCAATCTTAATTTCTCTCGCTATCTTTACTATCACCTCCTAGTATTCCATTCGGAGTAGGTCAGGTAAGCCGCCCCAAGCATGAGAACTTTGTTCTAAGAAGAATATTATCCTATTGGTTGTAATGGTCTGATTTCAATCGTAGCTGAACCATACTTGGATTTAATCTGAGGCGCTAGTCTGCTAAGTTCCACAGCCCTATCAATATCCTCAGCCTGAATTATTGCGTAACCATTAACGCTGTTACTCTCATGCACAAAGTTATTTACTCCATTTTCCCCTATCTCTTTACCATCTGGCAATAAGGGTGACCCATCAATAAAGTTTCCTTTATCTCTAAGCATATTCATCCACGCTAACCTATCTTCTACGCTTTTTGCTATTTTATCTTCGGGGATTTCTCCCCCATGAAACAGTAACAAATACTTCATTGATTACTCCCATTACATATACCTCTATTTTAAACTTTAATGTGTAAGTCTCCACGCCTACTTAACGAGGGGGCCTAGTAGATGCTTCTTGTATGGTTTTTCTAAAATTTTACGCCAACGGGCAATCTCATCAGTTATTTGGTGGGAGCTTTCACACACCTGCTGCACCAATTTATTGCGTAATGTTAAAACACCTCCGAGGTGTTTTTTGCTATTATTACCCCATGCCACCCGAAGTAATATTCGCCGACTCGCAACTCGCTGTGGAAACTACTCGTAGTTTGTACCCCAATGGAAAGCAAATCACAACCGTGGACCATGGCTATGACAACATTGTTGTGCTCGTCGATCAAACATATGCTCTTCGTTTTCCACGTAACAATGGCGCGTTTTTAAGGAGCCAGTATGAAAAGCGAGTCCTTGCGAACCTAGTAAGTATGCAAGAGGTCACTATTCCTAGAGTAGTGGGCGAGCATGACAATCCCCCATGTCTTATTACGAATTTTGTTTCGGGAAACCATATAAGTATAGATGAGATACGATCTTGGTCAGCATCTAGCCAAGTAGAGTTTGGGACCCGTATTGGTCGCTTTGCAGCACAAGTACATGAGTTGCTCTCGGTTGACGAAGCTCGAACGCTACGAAAAGACCTGAAACTGGATGAACAGCAAGAAGAGCCGTGGAATGTCTATTTTGAAAAGCTCTTTGCACTCAATATATTAACACCCGAACAAGACAGGGTTGCCCAACAATACTTTCGCGAGTGGCAGCAACTCGACACAAATCCTGACGTTGTTCTTCATGATGATCTTCATTCGGATAATATGCTTTTTGAAGGTGAGCAACTTACGGGAATCCTCGATTTCGGTGATACAAATATCGGACCACCCGAAGAAGAGCTTCGACAGTTGTATTGGGTAAACGATACGACTCTTATGGCTGGCGTTACAGCATATGAGAAACTTTCTAATGTTCATCTTAATGTACAGGCAATACGAGTATGGGCTATAACGCATGAACTGAGCACTTATATAAAGCAGCTTTCGAATGGCAAGCAAAATAGTCAATCTTTTACCCGTGCAAGTAGTAACTTAAACAGGTGGTTTTCTACAAGCGTATGGGGCAAAGGAGTGGTGTCCGCTAACGCTATCACTGAACAGTAAGTAGTGGCAATGAAAAGGGTGAGTGCAAACTGAATAACAATCCTATCTTGTTCTTTTGTATTCGGGAGTGCCTTTAATTCTAGGTGTTGCCCAGATTCGGCTATCCATTGAAAAAGTTTAAGTAGATTATGCTCGGCTGCACCATTCTAGATTTACGTATAAGAAGAGCAGTCAAATCGGCTGTTTTTTATTAGTGCTCTAGCAAAAACAACGAGCGGAAGCCCGTAGGAGGGTATTTTGATTTGCATCTTCTATCTGTTGCACAGTAGGGTCCTTTCTGCTCCATGGCGGGCAAGTAAAATATTGAATTTGCTATACTTAATGCCATGACGCGCGAAGTACCGTATGTTCCGAAAAAGGCTGTCACAATTGTCGTGGTAGGTGATTCTTTTGAGGCTGGCGCTCTGCGGGCGGTTCTGGAAAATCTCAATTATCGTGTTACCGTGCATTGGGTTGGC
>Ga0187809_10000850_pt1 | contig 15140 bp, 13 predicted proteins | sample NC_wetland_sal_i_8_FD_132415 | JGI IMG/M metagenome (GOLD analysis project Ga0187809, IMG submission 132415) | Wetland sediment microbial communities from Neuse River Estuary, North Carolina, USA - ASW_4 | ecosystem: Environmental > Aquatic > Freshwater > Wetlands > Sediment | place: USA: North... | reverse complement strand
TGCTACAAACTGCCGCACGGCGTTCCCCTCCTGTTGTTCTGCTACTGCTCGTCACAGACCAGCTTAGCAGCAGGAGAGCGGGACGCCGTGCCTTCGTTTGGTTGCGGCTATGCCGCGCTGTGTGTTCTGTGTGCATCCGCGGCAAATTTCCTGCTTGCTGCACTAGAACAATGCCGCGCGAGGTTCCCTCCGCGGCCGTCCGGACAGGCTTCCCGCATCACTGCCCCTACTGCCAGCGGCTCGCAGCCTTATGCGATTGCCTGGGCCTGCAGCACCATGTCCGCCGCCTTCTCGCCGATCATGATCGACGGCGCGTTGGTGTTGCCTGAGGTCAGCGTCGGCATGATCGACGCGTCCGCCACGCGCAGCCCTTCGATACCGTGCACGCGCAGCTGCGCATCGACCACCGCCATGGGATCGGCGCCCATCTTGCAGGTGCCGACCGGATGATAGGTGGTTTCCGCCGCCCGCTTCACCCAGTCGATGATCGCGTCGTCGCTCGTCTGGTCGGCGCCCGGCGCAAGCTCCGTCACCTGCAGGCCCGCCATCGCCGGCGCCGTCATCACCGCACGCGCGATCCGCACGGCGCGCGCCGTGAGTTCGGCATCGACCGGCGACGACAGGAAGTTGAAGTTGATCGCCGGTGGTTTGCGCGGATCGGACGAGGTGATGTGGATGTGTCCGCGGCTTTCCGGACGCATCGGATGGGCGTAGCAGGTCATGCCGGACTGAGACGACAATTTCGGGCCGTTCGGTCCGGGTTCGGTCAGCATCGGCACCCAGCCAAGCAGCAGATCGGGCGCGGCGAGCCCTTCGCGGGAACGCACGAAGGCGCGGATCGGCGCGGCAACCATGCCAAGCATGCCGTCACGCAACAGGGCGTAGCGCAGGGCCTGGCCGACCAGGCCAAGTCCGCGCGCGCGATCGTTGTAAGTGAACCCCCGCGCGCCGACGGCCCAGCGCGTGCGCGGCGCGTAGTGGTCGCGCAGGTTCTCGCCGACTCCCGGCAGCGCGTGGCGCACTTCGATGCCCAGATCGCGCAGGCGCTCCGGCTGGCCGATGCCGGACAGCTCCAGCAACTGGGGAGAATTGATCGAGCCGGCGCTGACCACCACCTCGCGCCCGGCGCGGGCCTCGCGCGGATGGCCCTGCACCGAATAGCGCACGCCAGTGCAGCGCTTGTTTTCCAGCAGCAGGGTTTCCGCCAGCGCGCCGGTCTCGATGTGCAGGTTGCTTCGGCTGCGGACCGGATCGAGATAGCAGCGCGCCGTGCTCATGCGCCGGCCGGAGGCGATGCTGGCCTGGCTCATCGCGATGCCGTCCTGCGTGGCGCCGTTATAGTCGGGGTTGTGCGGGATGCCAGCCTGACGCGCCGCCTCGATCAGCGCGGCGAAGATCGGCAGGTTCGGCGGCGGGTCGGTGACGCGGATCGGCCCTTCGCGGCCGCGATAGTCATCGTCGCCGCCGTCGTAGCTCTCCATGCGTTTGAAGAAGGGCAGCACCTCGGCGTAGCTCCAGCCGCGATTGCCCATCTGCGCCCAGGTATCGAAATCCTGTGCCTGGCCGCGCACGAAGGCCATGCCGTTGATCGCGCTGGAGCCGCCGAGCAGCTTGCCGCGCGGCACGGGCAGCCGGCGGTTGTTGGTGCTGGGTTCCGGTTCGGACGCGTACAGCCAGTTGGCGGCCGGATTGGTGATCAGCCTGGCGTAGCCGATCGGGACACGGGACCATGGATGGCTGGCCGGGCCGGCCTCCAGCAGCAGCACCTTGTTGCGCGGATCGGCCGAAAGGCGATTGGCCACGGCCGCACCGGCGGAGCCGGCGCCGACCACGATGTAGTCGTAGGTTTGCATGCTGCGGACGTCCCGATTGTAGCGCGGAAGCTTGACCTTGTTCCGGCCAATGGTCGCATCCGCCACCTTGGCAAGGAAGAGGTCAAGCCGCCCATCATCCATCATCGGGGAAGGCGCCGACGCGGTTGCCCCATCAGGGATTGCCCGTCAGCGATCGCCCCGTCAGCGGTTGCCCCGTCAGGGGCACGCGGCATGGCATGACGTTCCCGGCGGCGGCGCTCTACGCTACCGGCCAGTTCACGCATGGCTTCTGCGGTGATCGGGAGAGCTTCCCCGCGATCGTACCGGATGCCAGTCCGGCGATCGCCGGCCACCCCGCCGAAGCCGGCCGGCGCTCCCGGAAAAACCCAACAAATCCGCCGCCCCCAGGCTGGTCAAACGCCCGGTTGCAGCCTAAAACGCCGCCGCAACCAGAAACCCACGAGGAAGCGCCATGCCTGATGAACTGCGGATCAAGGGCGAGGAAGCATGCATCCTGGCGGCCGAACTGACGGCGCTGACCGGGGAATCCCTCGACTGGGCCATTACCGCCGCGTTGCGCGAGCGCTTCGAGCGCGAGCAGGCGCGCCGCGCCTGGCATGACCGCATCATGATGATCACCCGCGAGATCGCCGCCGGCGGCGGCGAGGTGCCCGCCAACGACCGAACCGCCCGCCCCAACCGCCGAGCACTGGCGGGGTAGGGACCAACAGCAAGGACGCCGTATGCCGGAACTCTTTCTCGAACTGTTCAGCGAGGAAATTCCGGCGCGCATGCAGGCTCGCGCAGCCGACGACCTCGCCCGCCTGGCGACCGAGGCGCTGGCCGCGCTGAGCCCGTCCGGGCTGCGCAGCTTCTACGGCCCGCGCCGCATCGCCCTGGCGGCGCAGGTGGCCGGCACGGTCGCTGCCTCCAGCAGCACCGAGCGTGGCCCGCGCGCCAATGCACCGGAACAGGCGCTGGCCGGGTTCCTGCGCAAGCACAACGCCTCCCGCGAGCAGCTGCGCCAGGAAGGCGACTACTGGGTGCTGGAGAAGACCGCGGCGGCGGTCTCGGCGCCCGCGCTGATCGCAAGCGCGATCCCTGCCCTGCTGCGCCGCTTCCCCTGGCCGAAATCGATGCGCTGGGGCGGCACCAGCGGCTTCACCTGGGTGCGCCCGCTGCGCCGCATCATTTGCCTCCTGGATGGCGCAGTCGTCCCGTTCGACCTGCGCGATGGTGCCGATGACGGCCATGGCCTGGCCTCCGGCGACCGGACCGAGGGGCACCGCTTCCTCGCCCCCGGCGCTTTCCCGGTGACCTCCGCCGCCGACTGGGCGGACAAGCTGCGCGCCCACCGCGTGCTGCCGGACGCCGACGAACGCAAACGGGTGATCGCCGCCGGCGTCCAGGCGCTCGCCGCCGACCGCCAGCTGAGCGTGGTGGACGACCCGGGCCTGCTGGACGAGGTTTCCGGGCTCGTCGAATGGCCCGTCCCGCTGCTCGGGCGCATCTCGGACGAGCACATGGACCTGCCGCCGGAGGTGATGCAGGTCTCCATGCGGGTGAACCAGCGCTACTTCGCGCTGCGCACGCCGGACGGGCGGGCCGCACCGTATTTCGCCTTCGTCGCCAACGTGGAAGCGCCGGACGGCGGCGCTGCCATCGTCGCCGGCAACGAGCGCGTGCTGCGTGCCCGTTTCGCCGACGCCCGCCACTTCTGGGACCTGGACCGCAAGGCGCCGCTGGAATCCCGTATTCCTCAGTTGGACGACATTACCTTCCACGCCAAACTTGGCAGCCAGGGCGACCGGGTGCGCCGCCTGAAGCATTTGGCGGAGCATATTTCCCACCAGGTGCACGCCCCGCCGGCCATGGCGGCCCGCGCGGCGGAACTGGCCAAGGCCGACCTGGTCACCGGCATGGTCGGGGAATTCCCGGAACTTCAAGGGGTTATGGGGCGATATTACGCCCTGCACGATGGCGAGCCGCACGAAGTCGCCGATGCCATCCGCGACCACTACGCGCCCAAGGGGCCGGCCGACGCGGTGCCCTCGGCTCCGATATCCGTCGCCGTTGCGCTGGCCGACAAGCTGGACCAGCTCGCCGGGTTCTTCGCCATCGACGAGAAGCCGACCGGCTCCGGCGACCCCTACGCGCTGCGCCGGGCGGCGCTGGGCATCATCCGCATCATCCGGGAGAACAGCCTGCGGCTGAAGCTGCTGCCGCTGATCGAAGCGGCCGGCCGCAATTTCCATCACCACGGCGTGCACCCCGCCCCGGCGCAGGACATCCTGGACTTCCTCGCCGACCGCCTGCGGGTGCAGCTGCGCGCCGACGGCGCGCGGCACGACGTGCTGTCTGCCGTGTTCGCCGCCAAGGGCGAGCAGGGGCCGGATGACGACATCGTGCGCCTGCTCGCCCGCACCGACGCGGTGACCGCCCTGCTGGGGTCGGAGGACGGCGCCAACCTGCTCACCGCCTACCGGCGCGCCGCCAACATCCTGCGCATCGAGGAGCGCAAGGACGGCCCACACACCGCCGCGCCGGATCGTGAACTGCTGCGGGAACAGGCAGAGGTTGATCTGGATCAAGCACTGCATACCCTGCCAATGATACTGCGCCGACTCGATCAAGAGGATTTCACCGGCGCCATGGCTGGCCTGGCCGGCCTGCGCGCGCCATTGGACAGCTTCTTCGATCGCGTGACCGTCAATGCCCCGGAACCGGCTTTACGCCGCAATCGTTTGCGTTTGCTTAACCAGGTCCGGGTAACCATGGATCGCGTCGCCGATTTTTCCCGTATCGAAGGTTAGACCGAGGTTCAGAATGACCAAGTGGGTGTACAGTTTCGGAGCCGGCCATAACGAAGGCCGCGCCGACATGAAGAATCTGCTTGGCGGCAAGGGCGCCAACCTGGCGGAAATGGCCTCCATCGGCCTGCCCGTGCCGCCCGGCTTCACCATCACCACCGAAGTCTGCACCGCGTTCTACAAGAACAACCAGAACTACCCGGACGGGCTGCAGGACGAGGTCCGCAACGCCCTCGCCCGGGTGGAGGAAGGCCTCGGCCGCAAGTTCGGCGACCCGAAGAACCCGCTCCTGGTGTCGGTCCGCTCCGGCGCGCGGGTGTCCATGCCGGGCATGATGGACACCGTGCTGAACCTCGGGCTGAACGACGAGACCGTGAAGGGCCTCGCCGCCATGGCCGGCGACGAGCGCTTCGCCTGGGACTCCTATCGCCGCTTCATCCAGATGTACGGTTCCGTGGTGCTCGCCGTGGACCATCACCGCTTCGAGGAGATCATCGAGCACACCAAGCTGGAGACCGGCGCGGTCGAGGACACTCAGCTGAAGGCGGAAGACTGGCAGCGCGTCGCCGCCGCCTACAAGCAGATGATCGAGCAGGAGACCGGCAAGCCCTTTCCGCTGAAGCCGCAGGAGCAGCTGTGGGGCGCGATCGGCGCGGTGTTCGGCTCCTGGATGAACCACCGGGCGATCACCTATCGCCGGCTGCACGACATCCCCGCCGAGTGGGGCACCGCCGTGAACGTGCAGGCCATGGTGTTCGGCAACATGGGCAATGACTGCGCCACCGGCGTCTGCTTCACCCGCGATCCTTCGACCGGCGAGAACCGCTTCTATGGCGAGTACCTGGTGAACGCGCAGGGCGAGGACGTGGTCGCCGGCATCCGCACGCCGCAGCCGGTCTCCTCCTCCCGCGCCAAGCCGGACGAGACGCCGATGGAAGCGGTGATGCCGGAGGCGTACCGCGAATTGCTGGAAGTGCGGGAGAAGCTGGAACAGCACTACCGCGACACGCAGGACATCGAGTTCACCGTGCAGCAGAAGAAGCTGTACATGCTGCAGACCCGCAACGGCAAGCGTACCGCCGCGGCCAGTCTGCGCATGGCGGTGGACATGGCGCGCGAGGGCCTGATCAGCGAATCCGAGGCGGTGCTGCGGGTGAACCCCTCCGCGCTCGACCAGCTGCTGCATCCCACGCTGGACCCGAAGGCTGCGCGCACGCTGCTGGCCAAGGGGCTGCCAGCCAGCCCCGGCGCGGCGTCCGGCGCGGTGGTGTTCAATGCCGATGAGGCGGAAAGCCGCGCCGGCAAGGGCGAGGCGGTGATCCTGGTGCGGATCGAGACCAGCCCGGAAGACATCCACGGCATGCACGCCGCCCGCGGCATCCTGACCACGCGCGGCGGCATGACCAGCCACGCGGCGGTGGTGGCGCGCGGCATGGGGCGAGCCTGCGTCGCCGGCGCCGGAAGCATCACCGTGGATTACGGCACGCAGACGCTGTCGTCCGGCGGAAAGACGGTGCGGGCGGGCGAGATCATCACCCTGGACGGCGCCGCCGGCGAGGTGTTCATCGGATCGGTGCCGATGGTCGAGCCGGCGATGTCCGACGATTTTGCCACCCTGATGGGCTGGGCCGACAAGGTCCGCCGCATGGGCGTTCGCGCCAATGCCGAGACGCCGCTGGACGCCGAGGTAGCGCGCAAGTTCGGCGCCGAGGGCATCGGCCTGTCACGCACCGAGCACATGTTCTTCGACCCGGAACGCATCGGCGCCGTGCGGCAGATGATCATGGCGAACGACGAGACCGGACGCCGTCATGCGCTGGAGCGTCTGCTGCCGTACCAGCGCGAGGATTTCCGCAAGCTGTTCACCATCATGGCCGGGCTGCCGGTGACGATCCGGTTCCTCGACCCGCCGCTGCATGAGTTCCTGCCGCATGCCGACGGCGAGATGCAGGAAGTGGCGGACGGGCTGGGAACCGACGTGGAGACCATCCGCCGCCGCGCCGCGGAACTGGCGGAAGCCAATCCAATGCTCGGGCATCGCGGCTGCCGGCTGGGTATCTCCTATCCGGAGATCTACGAGATGCAGGCGCGTGCCATCTTTGAGGGCGCGCTGGCGGTGGCGGAGGAGACCGGCAACCCGCCGCATCCGGAGATCATGATCCCGCTGATCGCCACCCGCCGGGAACTGGAGATCACCCGCGCGCAGGTGGACAAGGTGGCGGAGGAAGTGTTCGCCAAGGCCGGCCGGCGGATCGAGTACAGCGTCGGCACGATGATCGAGCTGCCGCGCGCCGTGCTGGTAGCGGACAAAATCGCCGAGATCGCCGACTTCTTCAGCTTCGGCACCAACGACCTGACGCAGACCGTGTTCGGCCTGTCGCGTGACGACGCGGGCAAGTTCCTGCCGCAGTATGTCGAACAGGGCATCCTGCCGAAGGACCCCTTCGTGTCGATCGATGTCGATGGCGTCGGCGAGATGATGCGGATTGGCGTGGAAAAGGGCCGCAGCACACGCAACAAGCTGAAGCTGGGCATCTGCGGCGAGCATGGCGGCGACCCGGCTTCCATCGCGTTCTGCGAAAAGGTCGGGCTGGATTACGTGTCGTGCAGCCCGTACCGCGTGCCGGTGGCGCGGCTGGCCGCGGCGCAGGCGGCGCTTGGGGTCGAGGGGGACAGGACGGCGTAGCCGCTACCCATCGATCACTTGGCGATCGCTGGTCGACAAGCTGCCATCTGATTTTTTCCGCATCGATGTGGGATATGCTATGGATATCCCACATCGACGGAGCAGGAGTCATGTCGCATATAACCGTGGGCCGTTGGGGCAAGAACCTGGCCATTCGGTTTCCTGGCGAGATCGCCAGCGCCATCGGCATCCGCGAAGGCGAGCAAATGGATATCGACACCCGCGGCGAGGAGATCGTCATTCGGCGCGTGGTCCAGCACTTCACCCTGGACGAGCTGTTCCGCGGGCGCAGCGCCGCGGAGTGGCGGAAAGAGTATGCCGGCGCATTCGACTGGGGCCCCGATGTCGGGCGAGAGAGCATTGAGAAGTGAGCGTCGCCGGTTACCTTCCCGAGGCCGGTGATTTGATCTGGACCGACTTCGACCCGGCATACGGTCGTGAGCAAGCCGGGCGCCGGCCCGCACTCGTGGTGTCCGCGCGCGTGTTCACCGAGAACACCGGCTTTGCCGTTGTTTGCCCAATCACGTCACGCGTCCGACTCTTCCCCACCAGCGTCGTGCTTCCAGACGGGTTACCGGTTTCCGGCGAGGTACTGACCAGTCATGTCCGCAGCATAGACACGCTGTCCCGGCCGATACGGCCGGTCGGCGCGGCAGTGCCTGTGGAGGTCGCGCAATTGGTGCGTGCCAAGCTCAACACATTTATTACGATATAGCTGCCTTGGCCGGGAGCGGTTCAAAACCGTTGGGCCGCGCGGCATAGTGCTGTGCCGCATGCGCCCGCCAGGCACGCGTTGCCGCAATTCTCATTGTGGCCGGCGGGTGAACTGATTCCCTGTCCGCCTTATCGGGCGGAAAGGGGGAACCCGCGCTCGCCTTCCGGTCCAGCCACCAAAATGAGACCTGCCTGCACGCGTTGCCGCGACGCTTGACACCACCCGGTTACCGAACTGACGCTGCATGCGATACGATGCACTGTTTGCATCCGGCATCGCGGCCGGGCGGAGGAGGTTGCACCCGTGAATCCCGTCGTCGGCATCCCCGCCTGCGCCAAGCTGGTGGACGGACAGATGCGGCACGATACCCCGGCGCGCTATGCCACCGCGCTGTTCGGCGGCAGCGGCGCCTTGCCGGTCATGATCCCGCCGATGGGAGAAGCGCAGATCGCGCTGCTCGACCGCCTCGACGGGCTGTTGCTGCCCGGCAGCCCGAGCAATGTGCATCCCAGCCACTATGCCGGCGGCGACAGCGAAACCCCCGACAAGCATGATCTCGACCGAGACGCCACCACGCTGCGGCTGATCCCCGAGGCGATCGCCCGCGGCATGCCCGTCCTGGCGATCTGCCGCGGCATCCAGGAGCTGAACGTCGCGCTCGGCGGCACGCTGCACCAGCAGGTGCACCGCTGCGACGGCCGCATGGACCACCGCGGCGGTCCCGGCACACTGGAGGAGAGGTACGGCCCGAAGCACCTGGTCTCGGTGCGCGGCACCTTGGCGCGCATCGTCGGCGCGACGACCATCCTGGTGAACTCGTTGCACGGCCAGGCGATCGACCAGCCCGCCCCCGGCTTGGTGGTGGAGGCCACCGCACCGGACGGCACGATCGAGGCGGTGCGGCTGGAGCGCCTCGGCGGCGGCCTGGCCGGCGCCGCCCGCGGGGTCGTGCCAGGGCCGGCGGACAGGGTTGTCCGTGGACAACCAGACAGGCTTGTCCCGGGCCAGCCAGACGGGCTCGTTCCTGGGCAGGTGCACGGGCCTGTCACTGGGCCTGCCCACGGGCTTGTCCCGTGGGTGATCGGCGTGCAATGGCATCCGGAGTGGCAATACGCCAATGACTCGGCCAGCGTCGCGCTGTTCCGGGCCTTCGGCGAAGCCTGCCGGACATACCGGACAACGATGAGGGAGGCGGCCTGATGGATCTGCAACTGGCGGGTAAGACGGCACTGATCACCGGCGGCTCCAAGGGGATCGGACGCGCGACGGCGGAGGTGCTGGCGGACGAGGGTTGCAACCTGGTCCTGGTGGCCCGCACCGCGAGCGCCCTGGACGAAGCTGCGGCAGCCATCCGCGACCGGCGGCAGGTGAACGTGCGCACCATCGCCGCCGACCTCTCGAACGACGCCGCCGTGCGCCGGGTGGCGGACGAAGCCGGCCCGCTCGACATCCTGGTGAACAACGCCGGCGCCATTCCGCCCGGCGACCTGCTGGGCGTGGACGACGCGCGCTGGCGGCAGGCCTGGGACCTGAAGGTGTTCGGCTACATCTCCTTCTGCCGAGCGGTCTATGCGCAGATGAAGGCGCGGCGGTCCGGCGTGATCGTCAACGTGATCGGCGCGGCGGGCGAGAAATTCCCCACCGCCTACATCGCCGGCGCAGCCGGCAACGCATCGCTGATGGCCTTCACCCGGGCGCTCGGCAAAGGCGCGCCGGCGGACGGGCTGCGCGTGGTGGCGATCAATCCGGGGCCGGTGGAAACCGACCGGCTGGTGATGCTGCGGCGCGCCGACGCGGAAAGGACGCTGGGCGACCCGGACCGCTGGCGCGAGCTGACCGCCGGCATGCCGTTCGGTCGAGCGGCGCTGCCGAAGGAAATCGGCGCGGCGGTGGCATTCCTGGCCAGTCCGCTGTCGGGCTACACCTCCGGCACGGTGCTGACGATCGACGGCGGGGGCTGAGCCACAAGGTCGCCCGCCCACCGAAGATAATTCCTGTCGTCATGGCCAGTGGAGGACGGCCCGCGCCGTCAACGTCGCCGCGGGCCGGCCATCCACGACTGACCGGCATCCTCATCACTGGTTAATCCTGGGAGACCGGCCGGAGCGTGATCTCTGGTGACTGCGGCCGGCGCCCAGGACAGCGGGCAACCATCGCCCCGTTCAGGCGGACGATTTCGCCGGCCCGCCACGCATATGCTGTTGCCTGGCGTCTCCGGCTGCCGCAGGCTATCCAGCGGACAGCCCGATGATGCCAACACTCCCTCCGGCGGGGCCGATCCGAGTGGTCGGCGATGTGCACGGTGACGCCACCGCCTTTGCCTACGCCGCCGCCACCGATCGTTTCGTCGTGCAGCTCGGCGACCTGGTTGACCAGGGGCCGGACACCGCCGGCGCGCTGCGCATCATGTTCCGGCTGATTGACGAGGGACGCGGGTTGTTCCTGCCGGGCAACCACGATTTGAAGCTTGCGCGGGTCATCGCCGGCCATCCGGTGCGCCGCGGGCCGGAGGTGGAGGCCAGCCTCGCCCAGCTGGACGCCGGATTGCAGCAGCGGCTGGTGGAGGAGGTGGCACGTGCTCCCGCCTGGCTGCAGCGGGACAAGGCGCTGTTCGTGCATGGCGGGTTCCACTCCGTCATGCTGGACCGGCCCGCACCGCCGCTGGGACTGGAGCGGCCGCGCGGACCGCTGGCGCGGGCGCTGTATGGCGAGCCCACCGGACGCATCCAGCCGGACGGCTACCCGGAGCGCAGCCTGCGCTGGGTGGACCGCATACCGGCTGGCATGACGGTGTATTGCGGGCACGACCGCCGCAGCACGGATGGGCGCCCTTATGTGCGCAAGGGCGCAAATGGCGGCAGCGCGATATTTCTCGATACCGGAGCTGGCAAGGGCGGCCACCTGTCCTGGATCGATCTCGACGGGACATGAGGAACGCTCGACGGGACATGAGGAACGCCGAGGCGACCGAAGCACCGCGCGCCGACCAGTCCCCCGCATCGGCGAACCCCTCCCGCGGCCACCTGCCCGGCTTTCTCACGTGACGCCGATCTGCGGTGGCGATGACAGACCCGCCGGGTCGGGCGGGCGCAGGCCCACATCCACGATTTTGCTGCGCGCCAGGCCGCGGAAGCCGCCAGGACGGAACGGCCAGTTCGTCGCCTTCGGGGGGCGGAAATCGCTATCTCGTTGACCGACAAACCGGGCTGAACCATCGAGGAAAGGCGAGGATGCCGCATTCGGCGGATCCAAGAGACCTGGACGCCCCCGGAAGGGCCGGCTGGGGGATGATATAGGAATTTCGGAACGAATTTGATTGTAAACGTCGCGTTATTAGTTCGCATCCATCCACAACAAATTCAATGACTTACGACATCATGTTCAAACGCGCTATCATTGCGGTCGCGCGTTGAACTGAAGGCGGATCGAAAACCCCACCTTGTGACTGGCCTCACGGCTTCGTGATAGGCTAATCGCAATCGCGTGATCAACAGCGCGGGAATCGTTCGCATGCACGCCGAGTTTCCACCCATTGCGTGGGTATCGTTGGGCCTGGCGTTCGAAATCCCCGACCTGCTGCTTGCCCGGGCAGTGGCTGCGGCCCAGGGGCTGCGGCTTGCCGTCGAGCTCGACCACCACACCGACTGCGACGAGCTGGAGGAGGCGCTCGCCCTCTATTCGGGCAACGGCGAGGCTTGCCGCTGGGTGATCTGGCGCAGTGCAACTGCCGTCGTGGTGCAGCCGATGCCGGGACGTCCTCGGCGGTTCGCCTCGCTCGAGCTTGCCCTGGCATGGCTGGCACCGGACCGGCCGGAACCGCTGACCGAGATCGCACCGCTGCCGGCCAGCCCGTGGCCGGAACCGCTGCCAGCGGCGGAGACTGGCAACCAGGCGGTGAAGGGAGACGGATTGTGCCCGCACCCGACCCAGGCGTGATCACCGTCGACGCCGGCTCCGGCGACTTTGAGGGCGAGATGATGGCGTGGCGCAACCTGCTGTGGGACTCGGTGCGAATGCTGCATGCCGGCCGGCCCGACCTCGCCAGGCGATTCCGCACCGCCGCCGGAGAAATCGAACAGTGGCTCAAACCCCTGTCGCCGGATCAGCGCCACAGCATGCGGCGGGAGGCTGGTTCGGCCGGGCCAGGCGGCTGACCGGTGGGCCGGAGCGCGTGCAGCCGGGCAGGCCGCGCGCTCGCCAGAACCTGAAATCACGATACTGAATGCGCCAAACTGGATGGCGGCAAATGCAACCCCATCTGGGAAGGCGCCGCCGGGACCGGGCGGGACAAGTCGCCGCAGCTGTGGCACACTCGGCTCACCCGACCCAGAGCCGGATTACCTGTCGAATGCGCCAGCTCCTGCTCCTGCGCCACGCCAAGTCCTCCAGGGACGATCCCAAACTGCCCGACCGCGATCGTCCGCTGAACCCGCGCGGGCAGCGCGCCGCCGCGGCCATGCGCCGGGCGATGCGTCGATTGGGCCTGGAGCCCGACCTGGTGCTGGTCTCCCCCGCCCGCCGCACGCTGGAGACGCTGGAAGCATTGGAACCATGGGACGAAACGCCGCTGATCGAACCCACCGAAGCGTTGTATCTCGGTTCGACAGCACAGTTGCTGAACGTGCTGCACGGCGTGCCGGACGTGGTGCGCAGCGTCCTGCTGATCGGCCACAACCCCGGTCTGCATGAACTGGCCACGCTGCTCAGCGGCGCGCCTGACAAAGCCCCTGCCCATGATGCGGCGCACCGGATGGCGGAGAGTTTCCCCACCGGCGCACTGGCGGAGTTCACCATCCCGGCGGCCTGGTGGGGCCTGGAGCCCGGCGGCGGCCGGCTGATCCGCTTCCTGACCCCGCATGAGGTGGAAGCCGCGCGGTGAGCTGAGATGGAACTCGAGTTGCGTCTGCACCCGGACGATGCCGGCCGTCTGCCGCGGCTGCGCTGTATCGCCCCGGCGCAGCGCGGGCGCCCGCGGACCCAGCACCAGCGGCTGGTATGGCACGACACGCCGGATCACGCACTCGCCGCCGGGGGACTGGCGCTGGTACTGGAACGCGGCACCTGGCGGCTCGAGCGCCTGGTCCCCGGCAACGCCGCCTGGCCGCCCGGCGCGCCGGCGCCGGTGCTGGAGCGGGCCGCGGAACTGTCGGCCTTCGATCATGCGCTGCCAGCACCCGTAGCGCCGGCGGCCGGCTTCGACGGCCGCCTGACAAGCTACGCGCTGGAAACCGAGGACGATACCGTCGCCCTGGCCCTGCTGCGCGGCAACCTGCGCAGCGTCACCGAGGAGCAGCCGGCTTGCCGGGTGTTGCTGGCAGGGGCGGAACCGCAACTGCGCCGGCTGGCTCTGGCCATCGCCGAGGAGTTGCGGCTGGAGGTGCCCACGGCCGGACTGGCCGCCGAAGCTTTCGCCCTGGCGCATCGCCTGCCGGCGCCCGCCCGCCGATGCGGCGCACCTGTGCTGCCCACCGGCCTGACCGTCGGCGAGGCTTTCGCCTGGACGGTCGGTCACTTCGCCGACGTCATCCTGCATTTCGGCGCCGCGGAGCTGCATCCGCGCGCCGGACCGGAGGCAGTGCACCAGATGCGTGTTGGCCTGCGCCGGCTGCGCTCCTGCCTGGCCGTGTTCCGGCCGGCGGTGCAGTGCGAGCTGGTGCAGGCCGCCGACGCGGACCTGAAGCAGCTCGCCTCATGGCTTGGTCCAACACGCGACTGGGATGTCTTCGTCACCGAGACGGCCCCCGCCATCCTGGCGGCTCTGCCGGACGACGCGCGGCTGATGGGGCTACTGCGTGCCGCCGACCGGCGCCGCCAAGCCCGCCACGCCGAGCTGCGGGCGTATCTGGGGAGCTCGTCGTTCCGCAAGCTGGGGATCGCGCTGGCCTGGCTGGCGGGCGCGAGGTCCTGGCACGCGGCACTGGACACCCAGGAGCTGTTGGGGTCGGAGCTGCAGCCGTTTGCCTCCGCCGCCCTGCACCGCCGCCTGCGCAAGCTCCACAGCGCGGCGGAGGCAATCGAAGAGATGCCCCCCGCGGCATTGCATGGTGTCCGGCTGCGCGCCAAACGGATGCGCTACGGCGCGGAAATCTTCGCGCCGCTCTATCCGGGTAAGGCGCCGCGGCGGTTCCTTCGCCGGCTGAGCGCGCTGCAGCAGGAACTGGGCGCGTTGAACGACGGCACCGTCGCGAGCGCGCTGATGGCGGAGCTGGGCGGGCCGGGCGGACGGCATGGCTATGCCGTCGGCCTGGTGCAAGGCTGGGGCGCCGCCCGCGCAGCGGATGCGCGTGATTGCGCCCTGCGCGCCTGGGACAAGTTCCGCCGGCAGGAACCGTTCTGGGAGTGACCCGCCGCGGGAACAATGGCATCGGTAAAACCGGCGGCCCGAAGTGCGGGCTCATGGCGGGTTCAGCCATCGTTCATGGCCGGCGGTATAAGGTGCCGGCGCGGACCAGCAGTCCTCATTTTGGCCGCTTGACCAGAGAGAGGCCCGCGACCTCCTTCGCGTCGAGGCGGAAACGGAACCGGCACGGGCCGCCGCTCAAAATGAGAATTGCCAGCGCCGGACGCGGCTATTCCATTCGCCAGCCGCGGTCGCGCAGCATCACCGGCGAATGCGTCTGCGCCGCACGTTCGTGCTCGTTCATGGCCAGCCACTCGCGCAGGCGGTCGAGCACCTTACGGGTGGGCATGGCGAGGTCGAGCGCCAGCGCCTCTGCGATCGGCCAGAAACGCAGGTTCTCCAACTCCCCATCGCCGCCAAGCGTGCCGGAGACGTGGACCGCATCGACGGCGAAGAAGCGGGCGTTGAAGCGGATCGGGCTGGTCGGCGGCGTGACCGCGCGCGCCAACAGATGCAGCACGTCGAGCCGCGGCGGATGACCAAGGGTCAGGCCGGTTTCCTCGTGCAGTTCGCGCGCCGCGGCGATACCCAGGCCATGCGCCAGCTTCTCGTTGGCGTTCTTGCGCAGCAGGCGCTCGGTTTGCGGCGCCAACGGGGTGGCGCTGGGCGCGGTCAGGTCGGCACGGTCCACCGCACCGCCGGGAAACACCAGGCGGTTCGGCATGAAACGATGCTTCGCGCCGCGCATGCCCATCAGCATCGACACGTCGTCGCC